>Ga0180434_10002432_pt1 | contig 24960 bp, 20 predicted proteins | sample SS_ome_7_FD_132453 | JGI IMG/M metagenome (GOLD analysis project Ga0180434, IMG submission 132453) | Hypersaline lake sediment archaeal communities from the Salton Sea, California, USA - SS_1_D_2 metaG | ecosystem: Environmental > Aquatic > Non-marine Saline and Alkaline > Hypersaline >... | reverse complement strand
TTGGCAGCCTCGATCTCCGTGGCCAGGTCCGCTATTCTATGGGCGATAGCCTGGTTCTGACATATGGGCTTCCCGAACTGCACCCTTTCCTTGGTGTATTCTATGACCCCCTCCAGGGTGAGCACGGCACCGCCTATGGCAGCGGCGGCCCCTATCAACCTCTCGCCCTGCAGCTCCCACATGATGTTGTAGAAACCTCGGCCCTCCTCTCCGAGCATGGAATCCTCGGGGATCACCATGTCCTCGAAGAATATCTCCGCCGTATCCGAGCTCCTCATACCGACCTTGTCCAGCTTGCGGTTGACCACGAAACCCTTGGTGTCCGTGTCCACCAGGAAAAGGCTCATGCCCTTGTAGCCCTTCCTCTTCTCGGTACGGGCGACCAGGGTCATGAAGTCGGCCCGGGCGCCGTTGGTGATGAAGATCTTGTTGCCGTTGACCTTCCAGCCGCCGTCGACCTTCTCTGCGAAGGTGCGGAGGCTGGCCACGTCGGATCCGGCCTCGGGCTCGGTGATGCCCAGGCAGGCTATCTTATCGCCCGCGATGGCCGGCACCAGGTATTTCTGCTTCTGTTCCTCGTTGCCGAAGGCCAGGACGGGCGGGGTGGCCATTCCCACCTGCACGGCCACGGCCATGGCCAGGCCGCCGCAACCGCTGCGCCCGATCTCCTCCGCCAGGACGATATTGGTGAAGTAGTCTCCATCCCCGCCGCCGTATTCCTCCGGGAAATGCAATCCCAGGTAACCCAGCTCGCCCATACGCTTGAAAACCCAATCCGGGAAACCTTCATCATCCTCCCATTGCTGGGCATTGGGAGCCAACTCCTTCTCGCAGAACTCCCGGATGCTCTGGCGCAGCATCTCGTGTTCCTCGGTGAAAAATAGACTTAAAGCCATCCCTACTCCTTTCCCTGCCATTTATTAACCTGTACTTAACATTCGGGAAGCATTAATAAGATAACCTTAACCCGCCCGAATTACAAGTGAGGCCAGGTCTTGTTATAAGTTACCCCCTGGGGTATTTTTATACATTGCCCTGCGCTTTCACGACTGCCTGCTCAAGTGAGGAATAAAATCAAGGCCTGAACCCCTGGTATAATCATCAAAAGTCGGCTTTGTATTTGCGTGCTCTATAAGCGACAAAAGGAGGGCTTTAATGAAGTACTACCAGGACTTTCAGGTAGGGGACAAGATGGTGACAAGCGCCCGCAGCATCACCGAGACGGACATCGTCCTTTTCGCGGCCTTAAGCGGCGACTGGTATCCACTGCATATCGACAAGGAGTACGCTGAGGCGAGCCCCTTTGGGGGAAGGATCGCCCACGGTATGCTGGTACTCTCAGTGGCCTCCGGCCTGATGCCGTTGACCGAGTGGTCCATAGTGGCCTTCTACGGTATGGACCGGGTCCGTTTCGTGGGCCCCACCATGATAGGGGACACCATCTTCGTCGAGGCGGAGGTGACGGAGAAACTGGACAAGGATGAGCGCGGCGGCGTGGTCACCTTCCAGCAGACTATTAAGGACAAGAAGGGCAAGGAGAAGGCGGTGGCCGCCTTCCGGGTCTTCATCGCCAACAAGGAGGCATGAACATGAAGAAGTTAAAGGCCGCGAGTGCGATGGCAGCCCTGGGGATGCTGGGCTGGGCCGCCTACAGCTACAAGGAGATGAACAAGCCCCTTCCCTCCGATGAGGAGATCGAGGCCTATGCCGAATCCCTCTTCGACCAGGCGGGTCTGGGAGAATACGTGAACACCTGGAGGGAGGAGGTCTTGAGGGTAAACGGCCGGGAACTGCATATCTATTTCTTTGATGCCGCTCCCGAGGACCCTGTCCTGGTCTTCGTGCCGGGCACCGGCGTTTACGCCCTTCTATACACGGAGCTCATGTACAGGCTGAGCAAGGAGGGCTTCAACGTCATCGGGTTGGACCCGCGGGGCCACGGCAAGAGCAGCGGCAAGCGGGGCAGCTACACCCTGGGGGGGCTGTTGGAGGATACCAGGGCTGTGATCGACCACGCCTTCGGACTCTACGGGGACAGGGTGGCGGTGGCCGGTTCCAGCCAGGGAGGGATGACGGCCTTCTACGCAGCGGCGGCGGAGCCCCGCTTAAAGGCGGCCATCTGCCACAACGTCATAGCCGACGACGAGCCGGATAACTACCGTATGACACGCTGGCCGTCCATATACAGCAAGATGATGCCTATCGCGCCCCTGGCGATGCTGCTCAATATCGAGTTGAGGTTGCCGGTCTCGGCCTACCTGGACCTCAAACACGAGGAGACCCGCATGATACCTGACGTGGGCCGCTTTTTCGAGGACGACCCCATGGCGGTGTCCGCCGTGAGCCTGTCCGCCTTCGCATCCCTGGCCCTCACGCCTATGGCCAGGCCGGTGGAGGAGATAGAGGTCCCTGTCATGGTCATCCATTCCGAGCTGGACGATATCTTCCCCGAGGATTACGTGAGGCGGGTCTACGGGCGCCTCAACTGCGAAAAGGAGTTTTTATATCTGCCGGGCAAGTACCACCTGGTGATGACCGATTTCGTGGACGAGATACTGCCCCCCATCTCCGAATTTCTGAAGAAACATATGTACGAATAAAGAAGAATGCAACACTGGGGTGCCTGACACCGGAATGTTGCATTTTAAAGCGAGATGGGGTCAGAGCTTCATTCTTCATGGGGTGTGCCGTGCCCCTTTAGCCTGCACCTTGCTACAATGAGGGCGCTATGGAATATGAGGAGTTGGCTTCCGGTGATTCAAAAACAGTAGAGAGGCAGCTCGGCCGGCCGGTTCGCGGTAAAGCCCTGGTGGCCTCCAGGTGTCCTCACGGTGTGGTGGAGGTCATAGCCAGTCCGCCGATGCTGTCCGATGGCACCCCCTTCCCCACCCTATTCTGGCTTACCTGCCCCCTCCTTCATCGCGAGGTCTCCAGCCTGGAGAGCGGCGATTTCAGGGAGGTCTTAAGGCGGAAGATGATGCATGAATCCGGATTCAAGGCCGCCCTGAGGGATGCGGAAAAGGGATACGTAAAGGAAAGGGAGGAATGGGCAAGGAAACTGGGCGAGCTGGATAAGGTCCAGGAATATTTCAAGGACCGCGACGGTATCGGGGGAACCAGGGCGGGGGGCATAAAGTGCCTTCATGCCCACCTTGCACATTACCTGGCCAAAGGCAGGAATCCGGTGGGTGCCGAGATAGAGAAGGAGCTGGAGGGAATCCAGGCACGGGAGTGTGAGGGAGACTGCGTTCCTTTCCTGAAGTCTAGAGAGGCAGGGGAGAAGCCATGAAGGCTGCCGGGGTGGATATAGGCACTAACTCCGTAAGGCTGCTGGTGGCGGAGGTGGACCAGGGCGAGGGCGGCTTTCACCTCAAGACCATTCACCGGCTTATGACCATCACCCGCCTGGGGGAGGGAGTGGATGAACGGGGCGTTCTTAGCAACGATGCCATGCAGCGAACCGCCGATGTTTTGAAGGGCTACCAGGAAATCATGCGCAAGGAGAGGACGGAGGCCTGGGCGGTGGCAGCGACCAGCGCAGCCCGGGAGGCCGCCAACGCAGGCGAGTTCATGGGATTGGTACGGAAGATCATGGGCAAGGAGCCACGCGTGATATCCGGTAATGAAGAGGCCAGGTTGTCCTTTGCGGGGGCCACCTATGACCTGGGGGCGCTCAGGCCCCAGGAGGGCGCCATCCTGGTGGTGGATATCGGGGGAGGATCAACAGAACTCATAGTGGGTAAGGATGGCGAGATACTAGAGGAGCGCAGCATAGACGTGGGGTGTGTACGCATGAGCGAGAGGTTCCTCGTCACCGACCCCCCGCTTCCCACGGAGCTGGAGGAGATGGAGGAATACATACGCTCCCTTACCTCTCCTTATAGTGCTACAATCGCCCACTTGTCCCCACAGCTCATGGTGGGATTGGCCGGGACCATCACCACTCTATCCGGTATCAAGCGGGGTCTGGACCATTACGATGGGGAGGTCATACATCATTCCTGGCTGACCATGGAAGATGTAGAGCAGCTCTACCAGCACCTATACTCCCTGCCTCTCGATGAGAGGAAGAGCTATATGCGGCTGGAACCGGGACGGGCCGACGTCATCGTGGGAGGCACTGCAGTGCTAAAAGTATTGCTGCGGGAGCTGGGATGGTACAGGTTTCTGATCAGCGAGAAGGACATCCTTGACGGATTGGCAATAGCCGCGGCAGAGGGCAAGGGGTAGAAGGGGTCATAACCTTAACGGGCAGCGGCCCTAAAGTCCAGATCCGGCAGCGTTTTATCGATAAATAACCTAGCACTTGATAGTTAGTTAATAGTTAATTAGAAAAAGTTGGCAAGAAGATAACGATTGTGTAGAATGTGGATATAGGGGCATTTAGGGTAAGATCGAGGCAAAATCGTTGGAGCATATATGAGCAGGGGTAGCGTGATGACTGGGAAAAAGGTTCTGGTTATAGATGACGAACCAGCCATGCATCATCTTCTCAAGGTCATCCTGGAGGGTGACGGATTCGAGCTGGTCGGCCCGGAGGAACACGGAGAGGCCGGCAATTCCATCAAGGGGAAGCAGCCGGATCTGATCATCCTGGATATCATGATGCCCGAGGTGGATGGATTCGAGATCCTCGAGGGATTGAAGAGGGATGAGGATACCAAGCGTATACCCGTCATCATCCTCAGTGTCCGCAATATGGAGGAGGATATTAATAAAGCTATTTCCATGGGGGCGGACCTGTATCTGACCAAGCCCTTCGATCCCTCCGGCCTTCTGGGCGCCATTCATTCCGTCTTATCCAACTCGGACTCCGTAAATTAGTCTTTAAGACGCATATCCCGGAATCCAAAAAACATATTGAGTCCCCCCTGATATATCGTTCTATAGCCAGTCAATATAGAGTGTGGGAGCGTGATTGACGCTCGAAAAACGCGATGTTAGCATGAGATTGGCTTGATGGAACGGATTGTAAATCAGGATTTCTCTGTGCCCGGGTGGTGGAACCGGAAGACACAACGGACTTAAAATCCGTCGGTGAATAACCGTGCGGGTTCGAATCCCGCCCCGGGCACCATTTATCTCGAGATTCGAGACCCGTCCTTTGCTGAAGACCCTCCTCTAGTTCCTTACTGATGGTTGCCCAAAAGTGTAAACGTAAAGGGGTCGAATTCCCCCTCCTTCCAGATACCTTCCTTCTCCAGGTACTCTCGATACCGGGCCATTTTCGACAAGACCAAGGCGGCCCTTTCGCCTGAGGGGTAGGAGTAATGTATACCCCCTATTAATCCGGGCACCGTTTCGGTGAACGAGGTACTGACAACAGGCTTTCCGTATCTCTCGATCCAATCGACTATGAGGGCGGTAAGGAAATCGTCCATCCTGTTTATTATCAGGTTTTGGAAGGCTTCGTATGCCCTGTCATGCTTCATGGATTCGGCCAGTTGGTCGAAGTCTTCGGCGGATATCACTATCCTGCCGGAGTCCATGAGGGAGGAGACCATCTGCCTTAACTGGGCGACTTCCTCCTCCTCGGCGGATCCCATAATAGATACCAACGCGGTCAGGGCCAATTCTAATTGGGCTTGAAGCCCAGCCCGGTCGCCTTCCTCTACCGTTGATCGCATGGACTGCAGGAAGCCCTCCGAGCCTGTTATCCCGGATAGAAAGGATGAGAACACTCCAACCGTCTCGTCCCTTTCAAAGAAGGATAGAGAGGAGGCGAAGCTCGAGAAGCTCCCGAAGCCCATATAGATAAGGGAACCTATCTCGTCCAGCTCGAGCAGCAGGGGAGGCGCTTGCAGGTAGCTTATAAAGTTCCTGTCTCCAGCGGGATCCACCGGATTGCCGTGGCTCCAGCGCGGGGGAAACAACCGGTCCAGTTCATCCAGAGTTTCCTGCGAGAGACTTACGACCCTAAGGCCCAGGGAAGCACAAGCGTCTGCACAGATAACACCATAGCTTCCTCCAGGGGTGATAATGGCAAGAGAATTATTGCGCGGCAGGGGTTGGGTCAGGAAGCCCATCGCCACGTCGAGAAGTTCCCCACCACTGTCCACCCTTATCACGCCGGTCTCCTTAAAAGCCGCTTCATAGACATCGTCCGAGCCGGAGAGGGCACCGGAATGGGAGGCGATAGCCTGGGCGGCGGCCAGGGTCCTTCCCGGCTTCATGGCGATGACCGGCTTCTTCGTGGTGACCTTCCTGACTTTTTCGATAAACCTTCTCCCATCCGCCAATCCCTCGATATAGGTTAATATCACCTTGATGTTGGGATCGTCGCCGAAGTGTTCTATGTAGTCCTCTATCTGGATATCAGCGGTGCACCCACAGCTCACGTACTTATCGAACCCTATGCCCCGCTCGTAGGCGGCCATTACGATCGCCCCTCCTACATTGCCTCCCTGGGAGACAAAGCCTAGGGGACCGGGCAGTACGGACATGGGAAACATAAATGCCCTGAGATGGGAAGGGGCGCTCCAGAACCCCATACAATTGGGGCCCACTATCCTTATACCGCCTTTAGCGGCTGTTTTAACTACCCTGTCTTGAAGGATTTTGCCTTCTTCACCGGTCTCCGAGAAGCCGGCGGAGATGATAAGTGCCGCCTTCACCCCTTTCTCGACGCAGTCCTGCATCACCTCATCTATGTTAGCCGCGGGGATAACGAAGACGGCGAGATCGACTTCTGCGGGGATGTCCGTTACACGTTGATATGATTGCAGGCCCAGAACGTCATCCCTTCTGTTATTCACGGGGTAGATCTTGCCTTTGAAGCCGTCCCGTATGCTCATCAGGGTTGAGAAACCCCATTTACCCAGGTTATTGCTGGCGCCAATAACTGCCACCGAGGTCGGCTCGAAAAGCGGCTTGAATTGATGAGATGCCTGCCCTGTCGTTGAAATTCACCTCTTATCTAGGTATTAAGGCGATATCTTTATATGACCTGAGTAATACAATATTGTTTCGAGATGTATAGTACAAGTACCACATAAACAGGCGGGTTCGAATCCCGCCCCGGGCGTCATCGTTCAATATGGACCTCTTTCTTATGTGTAAGCCGGTCCTCGCGAGGATATAATAGCTCCATCGATTTCGAGTAATGGGATGATATACACCTCCAAAAAAGTGGTGGTGCCGATTCGCAATTCTTGGTGATCCCGGAATTGATTGAACGGAGAGATAAAGGAAGTGGTGCTCGATGTCTCGGGCGACATCATTGTCGATGATGAGGCCGAGTTGAAGAGGCTGATGGCCGAACAGTAGGGGAGGTGCCTGAGATGGAATACAGATATCTAAAGACGAAGAAGGCTGGGGCGGCGTCGTGGGTGGAGATACATAACCCCTATGTTAACTTCCTCACCGTGGAAATCCTGGAGGAGCTGTGGGAAGTGGTCAAGTCCGTCAAGAATGACGACTCGGTGAGGGTGCTGGTGCTCACGGGGGGCATCGAGGACACCTACATCATGCATTTCTCCATCCCGGAACTACTACGGATCGCCGAGGAGAACAAGACCTCTCCCATCGCCAAGCTGGCAAAGTCCTCCTTTGGCCGATTCATCCTTGACGTCGGCAATACGCTGAACGGCTTGCTCATGGACCATTTCCCCAGGCTGGAGGAGATAAATCTCAAGCAGGCCAAGATGATGAAGGGCCGCCTCTTCACCCTCTTCCTGTCGCTGCAGATGCACCGCCTCTACCTGGCCGTCGAGCGTATGAACAAGGTGACTATCGCCGCCATCAACGGCCCCTGTAACGGAGGGGGCACGGAGTTCGCCGCCTGCTTCGATTTCCGTTTTATGGTGGGCGATCAGGGATTCACCATCGGGCAGCCCGAGGTCCTGGTGGGCATCGTCGCCGGCGGGGGCGGCACTCAGAGATGGCCCCGCCACCTCGGGAAGGCCAAGGCCCTGGAGTGGATGCTCATGGGAAACCAGCTGGAACCCCAGGAGGCTAAAGAGATAGGGATCCTTACCGACGTCTTCGACAAGTCGGAGTTCAACCAAAGGGTGCAGGAGTTCGCCGATCTCATGGCCAAGCGTCCACCCGTAGCGGTGCATGCCATAAAGACCGCGGTGCATAGGGGGATGGATACCTTCCTCGCCCGCGGCCTCACCCTCGAGATGTTGGGGAGCCTTCGGGTCTTCGACACCCAGGACGTGGAGAAGGCCATGAGCAACTACGCCAAGCTCCTGGAGGAGAAGGTGGACGTCCCGCTTGAAGAGCGTATGGAGACCCAGGAGCTGATGGACACCATGTACGACGCCCGTTTCATAGACGGCTTCGAGGGCAGATAGTCCCCCTTGCCCATCTCTGGAGGTAGGTTGTTTTGGTTAAGCACGAAGAGCGAGAGTCCTCAGCAAAAGCAAAAGCCTATGAGTTGGTTAAAAGGGACCATGAGCGAAAAAAGAAGAAAAGCATTGTCTACAAGATACGGCAGTTGGATACCTCCAAGGATGATTGGCGGATATATCATCTTAGGGGGATCATAGGCATAGCCTTCGGGATATTCCTTCTTGCCTGGCCCGAAGGGTCCTTGCGCTTCCTGGTTATAGTGATCGCCATCCAGGCCCTGGTGAAAGGGGCGATAGGACTGGGCCATGCCATATCCCTGGCCAGAAAGAACGATAAATGGGGCCTGGTCCTCCTGGAGGGAGCCGTGGGCTTGCTCTTCGGCGTGTTGCTGTTCGCCTGGCCGGAATCAACACTCAGGGTAGCTACGGTGCTGATAGGTTTATGGATGATCGCCACGGGACTGGGGAAGATAGCCATCGCCTTCAAGACACCGTCCATGGTCCACAGGGGCCTTATCAGTGCCGGGAGCCTGCTTACCATCATCATCGGAGGTGTGCTTGTCGTCCTTCCGATAGATTCGATCCACCTGGCCCACGCTTTGTCGGGGATCCAGGCCCTGGCGCTGGGGATCATATTGATAGTACTGGGCTTCTATGTCATGTGGCAGGCGCATAAGGCTAAAGCCGAAGAAAATGGAACAGGCCTTGAGTCTTGAGTAGGCTGGTATAACCTGGTTTGTGACTCACGACTTAAGGCCTGACTCCGTTTTTATTCTTCTTTGAGCTCGCCCTTCATCATCTCCTTGAGCTCGCGTTTGAGGATCTTTCCTACCCCGCTGGTGGGAAGCTCATCCATGAACTCTATAACCTTGGGCATCTTGTATGGCGCCACGTTCTCGTGTAGATATTCCAGTATCTTTTCCTTCTCGGCATCGCTCTTCTCGATGCCCGGCTTGAGCACTATAGCGGCTGCGACGCGCTCCGACCCGGGCCGGTTCGGGTCGGGGAATCCGAAGCTGGCGGCCATCTCGACATCGGGATGCTGGGTCAGGACGTCGTCCAGTTCGCGGGTGAAGACCTTGAAGCCGGAGACGATGACCATGTCCTTCAAGCGGTCCACGACGTAGAGGTAGCCGTCCTCGTCCATGTAACCAATATCTCCTGTGTACATCCAACCCTCACGCACGGCGTTGGCCGTCTCCTCTGGCTTCTCGTAATAGCCCTTCATCACCTGCGGTCCCCATACAGCGATCTCGCCGGGTTCCCCGAGCGGAGCCGGCTGGCCCGTCTCGGGGTCGATGAGCTTTATCTCGGTGTCGGATATGGGCATACCGACGGACCCCGGCTTCTTCTTGCCGTAGCGGGGATTACAGGTGGAGACGGGCGAGGTCTCGGTCATGCCGTAGAGCTCGATGAACACGTTCTCGCCGAGGACGCTCTCAAGCTCCTCGATGTTCTCGGGAGGGAAGGGGGCCGCGCCGCTCACTGCCCACTGCAGGTTGCTCAGATCGAGCTGATGGAACTCCGGCTTCTTTATGAGCTCGAAATATACGGTGGGGACGTTGACGATGGCGGCGGGCTTGTAATTTCTTGATGGACTCGATGAGGAAATCCGTGTCTCGCGGGTTGGGGACCACGATCTGGGTGGTGCCAGCGGTCATAGTAAAAGCGCCAAAGGCAAGCCCGGCTAGGTGAAAGAGGGGGAAGGCGGAGAGCGCCGTCTCGTCCGGGTCGTGGTCGAGCCAGGCCAGTGTCTGCTGCCGGTTTCGCATGAGGTTACGCTGGGTGAGTATCGCCCCTTTGGAGGGACCGGTGGTGCCCCCGGTATACATTAGGAAGATGGTGTCGTCCATGTCCCGCTTGACCATGATGCGGTCCTCGGGCATCCCTTTGATGGCCTCCATGAAAGGGATCACTACCTTACCCGCCAGGGGTTTTACCTCCGCCGTGGGGATCTTCTTGAGCAGCTTGCCCAGGACCCGTTTTATACCCGGCAGGAAATCGGCGATTCCAGAGACGATGACGGTGGAGAAGCCGGTCTTGCCGGCCACCTCGGCTACCTTGTCGGAAAGCAGGTCCAGGGTCATGACCACCTTAGCGCCGGAGTCGTTGAGCTGATGCTCCATCTCGTGCGGCATGAGCAGGGGGCTTATTCCCGTGGAGATACACCCCGCCTTCTGTACCGCCACGATGGCTATGTAGTGGGCCGGTATGTTGGGCAGATGAAGCCCGATCATGTCGCCTGGCTCCAGGCCGATGTCGTTGAAATAGGCCGCGAGCTGGTTGGAGAGGAGGTCCAGCTCACGAAAGGTGATGCGTTTGCCCATGTAGATGAGGGCGGGCTTGTCTGGGTGTTCCTTGACCGCCTCCTCGAATTTCTCGGTGAAGGTCTTCTCCTCGTATTCCAGTTTGGATGGGACGTGCTCGTCGTAATTCTTGAGCCACGGCTTCTCGGTGTATACGTCACTCATCTTCATCCCCCCTACGGGATTTCAGTCGTATTCAGCCCCTCCCGAGATATATACCTATTACAGGCGAGAATGAAATGTGACCGTTATCCTGGAGGGTGTTGGCCTCGGGGTGTTGGATCTCGGGATTGATGTTGCTCAAGCGGACCTACGAGTTTTTTCTTGCACGGGCTTGGACTGGCTCCTGTGGAGAAAGAGCCCGATAATCAACATCAGGGCCCCCAGCACGAGCAGGCCCAGGGGTATATAGACCTTAACCGCGGTTTTTGCGAATATGCCCTTCTTGGTGTCCTCGATGGCCTTAAGTACGGATTCCTCCGTCTGGCTCAGATAGTACTCGGTCAACTTGAACACCGAGGCCTCCTCGAGCCCGGCTGCCTGATCCAGCAGCTGTTGTATGGCCGGCCCCAGTACGGGATCGAGCTGGTAATTCACGAGGATGGTCACCAGGCCCATAAGGGCCGCATCATCGATTTGCAGACTTGTCTCCTCGACCGCCATAACGCTGTCCACGATCACACCGGTATTGGGTTCTACGGAGACCTCGTGTTCCGTACTCCACAAATACGTTAGGGGTATCTTCTGGGACTGGATCTGTGCGAGGGCCTGCAGGTCCTCAGCGGAGACCCTCTCCTGGGCCAGGGCTACGAGGCCTTTAAGGTCGATTCCCATGCTGGCCAGGGTGTCCATTAACTCATCGAAACTCAAAGAGGTCGGGAGGCCCAGGAACTCGATATAGTCTGGAACCACCGCTTCTTCTGAGAAGCTGCCTTTGAAGTTATAGACGGTTATGCCGGCCTTCTCCTCCTCCCCCACGAACTCGAATTCCATCGGACCGCCTATCTCCTCTTTCCAGACCATGTAGTTCCTGTCTTTGGAGGTACCTATGGGGAACTGGTAGTGGTGGCTTCCCGAACGGTCAACTATAAAATCCTCCGTAAGGAGGAAGGCGCGCTCATCGGCCTTGTTCAAGGTGGTCTCGCGGTCAAGGACTATGACGAAATCCACCTTCTCGCCCTCTATCCCCGCTACCTCGTTCTGCGCATAACCCGAGATCACGGCGGTGCCGGAATCGTACTCCTCATCCAGGGATAAAAGAACCAGGATCGCTTCCATGGGTAAGGTCTGTTCGGCGCCCGGTGGAAGGGGCTCAAAGGTCACGGGGTCCACATAATAGGTGTATTTGCCCTCGTAATAGATCTTCGTGTCAATCCCCGTAGGGACCTTTATCAATGCGTTCACGGCGAAGGCCCACCACAGGATAGCCATCACAACGAGGATTATTCCCAAGACTATCAATATCTTGCCGGCTGTTCCTCTCATCACCGGAACCCCCTGTCTCGCAATGTAAATGCGCTTCGCTGATTTGGGCAATATAGAACGGAACGGATTATAAAAGCCCTGCTAATTACTAATTCGAGCTGAGGATATGGGCTCCTGCCAAGAAAGTAACCAATGGGGTCAAACCTTCGTTTTTCGCTTTTGCATCATCTTGGTGTCTGACACCGAAATGATGCATTTACGTCGTTGGATACAGGAGAAATGGAGTCGGTTCTCGAATCTCGAATTAGAGGATAAAAGATATTCAGGAGTTGATATGACCACAGGTGAGATCATTCTGGCCAGCCTCACCTTCTGCTTCGTGGTTATCTATGCCCTTATCTGGAGAGAGGAGAGGAAGGAGGCCAAGATCCAGGAGACGGTGGCCTTCATGGAGTTCTACGATCAGATATTCCAGGACTTTTTCGGCGGGGAGATCAGGGCAAAAAGAGACGAGGTGATGGATTACTATACGGATAAACGTATCGAGGAGGCCAAAGATACGGGGAACTATGACGAATATTTCATAAACGATGCTTTTCGCGAATACATGGAGCACTACGTAAGATTCTGCAATTTCATGATCGTGGCCAAGCGTACCTTTGATACCCAGCTTTACAGCCATTTACTGGTGGTATTGGGAGAGGAAATAGAACAGACGACATCTCTGTTCAGAAAACTGTATGAAGCCATGCGGTCGCCGCAGAGATTGCTGTGGTCCTTGCCCGTGGAGACGCTGCATGACCTGTACGAGCAAGCAACAGAGACAAGTCGTTCCGATAAATACAAGAGAAAATACACTACGGATTACCTCAGGAAGAGATTCAGCAAACATATAAAGTAGTTTGGTCTTTTATCTCGAAAAATAAGGTAGATTATGGTAGGTAATCAAAGACAAAAGGCATAACCCCATTTTCAAGCGGAACGAAGCCATTTACAATAATAGAAACGATTTAAGATTGTATGGTATGGGGGTTGAGTTATGCGTTATCGTCGCTGCAAAGTATGCGGGGTTCCCAAGATGGTCAGCCGCTTTAACCGCTGGAAGACCAACGGGACCATCGTGAGCATGGGGGACCAGCGCATCCGCCAGGTCTTTTTCGAGGCTGACCTCTTGCCGGAGCTCAGGCGCCGTATATCGGAGGGACTGGGATTTCCCGTCAACCGCATCTTCTACGAGGCGGAACGCAATGCGGCGCGAGTGGTGGTGGATGCCTTACTCAAGTCACAGGCGGTCAGGTTGGCCCTGCGGATACCACCCTTCAAACGCGGGGCGGTGAAATTCTTTCACGAGCTCGCATCCATGACCGGTACCGTCCGCTCCCAGACGCTGGAATACCGTCCAAAGCAATACGGCATGGCGCGCATGCGCAATCCCTGGGACCTGGATCTCATGGCGGCGACGGTGGTGGGGGCCTTCGAGGCGCTGGAGGGTGTCCCACTGCGCTCCTTCTGGAAGAAAGAAGACGGCGAATACATCCTGAGGATTGAGGTCATCGAGGAGAAGCCGGAGCTGTCGGAAAGGCTGGAGGTGGATTATCCCCCGGTGAAGGATGGCGAGTATCGTCATCACTGCTGCCCTCGCTGCGGAATCCCCTTGGCCATACGGCACCTGGAATGGAAGGAGGACGAGGGCCTGATCGTGGACCGGCGCCGGGGCAACCGCATGATCAACTGGGAGGGCCTTACCATTAACCTGATCACCAGGGAGTTGATTCGAGAGCTGGGAGACGAGGTCATCCCCATCATCATAGACGCCGAGCGGGACTATACCTTGAAGATGCTCGAGGACCTGGGACTCACCAGGGCGTCGGGCGAGAATAGTGAGGACGTGCTGCAGGGGATGCTGGCCCTGCTTCCCCTTTACGGCCAAGGTTTATCCACGGAGGTGGAATTCACCTCTGGAGGCACTCTGAGGGTATGGGTAGATAATCCCAATGACGAGTATTTCCTGGCCGGGAAACTGGCGGCCTTTTACGAGGCCATGGAGGGGAAGAAAGCCCGGGTGGATTGGTCCAGTACCGGACCCTCCTCCGCATCCTACCTTCTCACCCCCCTTAAAGAGGACGAGAAGGTATAGAGGAAAAACCTTAGCATGTTTGGGCTATGAGGACCGTCGGGCGATTCCACAGCGGGGAAGTTCATGGCAAAGAGTAAAGGACGCGGCAGCTCATGGCTTGAGGCCTATAAGAGAGTGCGTAAAAAAATGCCTCCCCCGACAAAGGTGAAGCCGGGAAAGAAGGGCAAGGGTGTCCCCTATAAGAGAGATAAAGAGGACTGGGATGCCGGTGATGATCGGGGCTGAGTTCTGCCTCAACTGCGGTAATCACATGCTCTCGCCCTCGTAAGCGGGGATGGTGAAATAAAAGGATGAACCTTTCCCGAGCTGGGACTCCACCCATACCTCTCCCCCCCATGCGGCAACGGCCCGCTTCACGGTGGATAGGCCGATGCCCAAGCCGGGGGGCTCCGTGGTACTCAAGCGAGTGAAGGGTTCGAATATGGCCTCGCCATCCTCGGGGGTTATCCCGATACCGTTATCTCTGACATAGAGGGTGACAACGCCCTCTTCCCGGGAGGCCCCGATCTCCACCAGGGGCTGATGGTTGGCCTCTCCCATGTACTTGATGGCGTTGTCCACCAGGTTGGCCAGGACCTGGCGCAGCTTAATAGGATCGACGTTGATGTAGGGGAGGTCTGCCTGCACCTCTATCTCCACCCCCTTGCCACGGATGTTGTTGTCGTGTTCCAGGAGTACTTCCTGGATGGTGTTGCCGGGCTGAACCAAGGCGCTCTCCCCCTCGGGCCTGCCCATGCTGGCGTAGGCCAAGAGTGACTCTATCATCCTGCTTATACGCTGCGAGCCCTGGATGATACTCTCAAGGCATTCCCGCTCCGCCTCGTTACGTTCTTTTCCTTTCGCCTCGAGCACCGTCTTGGCATATCCCTCGATGACGGCCAGGGGAGTGCGCAGGTCGTGGGAGATGGTGTGGGAGAAAGCCTCCAGCTCCTCGTTGCGCGCGTGCAGCTCCTCCTCCATCCTCTTGCGCTCGGTTATGTCCCTGGTGAAGGCCACAAAGGCTTTGGGATTTCCATGGGAGTCTTTTATGAGGGCGGCGGTGAGTTCGGCGATGAAGCGGGAACCGTCGCTGCGGAACATGGCGTAGGTCACGGGCCCGCTGTAATCCTCGTTGAGGGTTCTCTGCAGGTTATCCACAGCCCTTTCGCGGTCCTCGGGGGCGATGAACTCGAAGGCGTTCTTTCCCAGCAGGTCTTTAGGGCTCTTACTCTTATTCTGTTCCAGGGCCTTGGGGGAGATATAGGTTATATTGCCTTCCAAGTCTGTGACGGTTACCGCGCTGGGGGATATATTCACGAGTTTGCTGTACAAGTCCTCCGATTCCAGCAGCGCTTCCTTGGCCCGCTGGCGTTCCATGTCGGAGGCCTCGAGTTCCGCGACGCGGCGCCGCAGTTCCTCGAGTTGCGCGATGAGCTCTTCCTTGGTCTTGCCCTCTTCCTTCAATCCCTATGCCTCCGGATATAAATTCGCCCTGTCTTGAATCGCTTAATATTATATCTCGTCCCGGCCTAGGGTTATAATTCTAGTGCCGGTATTAATAGGGGGGTGATGTTGTGATAGAGAACGATACGCGAAAGGCGGGCGGCAAGGCCCGGCTTGCCTCCTGGATGCTGCGGAGTTATGCGGATTTACTGACCGGGTTTCTGCGGCGGAGGAGGGAGGCCAACCGGCTGGTCGATGAGCTGCCGCAGCTGCAGATCGAGGTGCCCACACCGGATTCCCCCACCATCTACGGCTGGATCGAGGAGTTCTGTTCCACCCCCCATCGCAGGCCTGGCACTCCCGAGGGTCATAAGGGGGAGGACTACATAGCGGGCAAGTTCCAGGAGTTCGGCCTGGAAGGGGTGACCAAGGAGCCCATCGAGCTCACCGTATGGGATGCAGGGGAATGGGGGCTAGAGGTACACGATGAGAAGGAGGCTTGGGATGTGCCCTGCTTCAGGGTACAGAACACCGCCTTTACCGCGGAAGAGGGAATAACCGCTCCCATGGTCTATGTGGAAAGACCCTGGCTGCCCGGTGCCTTGAAGCGGGCCGGGGTAGAGGGGAAGATCGTGGTGGCGGACGTACCCTTTCCCACTCTTCCCACCGGTGTTGTGCTGAAGCTGCTCGGCGGCGGATACGGCGTCTCGGACCCGGAGAACAGCTTCTCACTGGCCTCCAAGATGAAGCTCATCTTCGTGAGGAGCACCTTTCCGGGCCACTTCTTGGATATAGATATCGGCGATGTGCATCTACCCTTGGAGGATATCCAGGTGCCCTGGGACGTCTATTGGAAGGCCTCTCGTTATGGAGCCAGGGGTGTCGTGCTTATCCTCTCCAACATGCCCACAAACTCCAACACGCACTTCGGGCCCTACGACGCCCGCATGAAGCCCATCCCGGCCCTGTGGGTGGGCAAGTATGACGGCCAGAGGCTGCGTTCGCTGGCTGGAAGGGGAAACACGGCCACCCTGACGCTTAAGGGCGAAGAGAGGCGGGGGGTAACCCATAATGTCTGGGGAACGCTGCCGGGAGAGTCGGAACGGACCATCGTCATCCATTCTCATCACGACGCGCCCTTTCAGGGCGCCACCGAGGACGGATGCGGCATGGGCCAGGTGCTGGCCCAGGCGCGGGCCTGGTCACATGTACCGCGGGAAGAACGCCCCAAGACCCTTCTCTTCCTGTCCACTGCGGCTCATTTCTACGGGCCGGCCTTGGGGACCTATGAATTCGTGAGGAAGCACAAAGCCGATGTGCTGGATAAAACCGACGTGATGATATGCATGGAGCACCTGGGCGCGAAGCAGGTGAGGGAGGAGGACCGGGAGTTCGCCCCCAGCGGGGAGCTGGCCACCACCTGGGTGATGACCTCACCCAATAAGTACGTGATCGCCGGCCTTATGAAGGTCCTGAGAGAGCAGAGGCTGAAACGGACGGTGGCGGTTCCCTATAATTTCATCGCTCCGGTGCCGACCACCGACGCCTTTCCTTATCCCTTCGCCGATGTCGGGTTCCTGAGCTTTATCAGCCAGCCCTATTATCTCCTGAACGCCGAGGACACCCTGGACAAGATCGAGGTCGAGGAGTTGGGGCCCATCGCGGCTTGCATCACCGACCTGGTCAAGACCTACATAGCCCTGGAGAGCGAAAGGATGAGGGAAACCTGATTCAGCCAATTGAAGTTGTATTGGCATCAGCCCGGGGTTAGTAGTAATATTTAGACACCTTACTTTGAAGCAATACCTTACGGGCTACTTTATGGAAATATATGGATAAAAGGTCATCTGCGTCCTATTGGCGATGCACAAAGGGGGAGAGAGCATGGAGCCGGTATCCATCGAGATCAGGGATAACAGGTGGATGTACGAGTTAGTAAATCCCGCGGACAGGCTGTTTCTCGACATAATTAGAAAGTTCGTAGACGAGGAGATAATCCCTCTTCGGCGCGAAATCGAGAGAAGCACCCGCGAGGACTTCGAATTAGTCGAGGAGATACAGAGAAGGATGATTAGCCTGGGCTTTCAAGGCGCCTTTTTCCCCCCGGAATACGGGGGCATGAACATCACCTCGGCCATGACTTTTTGCCTGGCCGGTGATGAGGCCGGGCGAGGGGACATCGCCTGTCTCAATGCACTTGCCACCGGTGCTTGGGCCTTTCGGCCGGCGATGATCGCCGATAATAAGACCGTCCTGGGGGATTTCGTACCCAGGTTCACCGGGGACGAGCTCTATGTGGGATGCTTCGCCATGACCGAGCCCTCGGGTGGCTGCAACATCGAGAACCTTGACATGAGGGGCAAGGGAATACACACCCGGGCCGAGCTGGACGGGGACGAGTGGGTTATAAACGGCGCCAAGGTGTGGCCTACCAGCTCGGGGATATCGGACGTCTACTGCGTGGTCTGCAACACCGACCCCTCCCTGGGGGATGACGGCATAGCCCTCATCTACGTGCCGGTGCCCATCGAGGGATTCAGCTTCGGCAGGTTCGAGGACAAGGTGGGTTACCGGGCCAGCCGGGAGGGGGACTTCTACTTCGACAACGTGCGAGTGCCCAGGGAGTACCGGGCGGCGGGGCCCGGCAAGGACGCCAAGCTCCTGCACGATAACCTCATCTACGCCCGGCTGTTCAGCGGCGCGATGTGCGTGGGTATGGCCCAGGGGGCCTTCGACGAGGTCCTGGCCTTCAGCACAGAGAGAAAGGTGGCCGGCAAGCCCATCCGGCAGCATACCGTCGCCGCCAACATCCTGGCGGACATAGCCATCGGCATCCAGGTAGGGAGGGACTCCTACGTCAACGCCGCCTACATGTACGACCACCCGGAGAAGTACGGTCCGCGTGACTCTAAATACATGCTCTCCCGCTCTACCGTGGCCAAGGTATTCTGCGCCGACATGGCCGTGGATGCCACCAACAAGGCCATGGAGCTCATGGGCTCCTACGGGGGTTGCACCGATTATCACGTGGAGAAGTACTGGCGGGACAACAAGATCATCCAGCTCTGGGAGGGAGGCGCCCAGCTGGGCAGGATGGACGTGATAAGGGGCTACTACGATTACGACCAGTTCTATAAGAACGACCTCTACGACAGGATGCAGGAGATGAGGAAGTCATGATTGCATCTCTTCACGGTCACCGTTTTTGTGATGACAGGATGCTGTTGGCAAATAACCCCAGTTCGCTGGAGCAAGGAGGGTTGGGATAATGGAGCAGGTTTCCATCGAGAAAAAAGAGAACAGGTTCGTTCAAGATATGCTGGGTCCCGATGACAAGCTGTTGATCGAATCCATGCGGGAGTTCGTGGACACAGAGATAATACCGGTCAGGCGCGAGATCGAGGCCAGTACTCGCACCGACTTCAAGCTCTTCGATGAGATGCAGCAAAAGCTGCTTGCCCTGGGACTGCAGGGCGGATTCCTGCCGGAGGAGTACGGCGGCACGGGCATGGCCTCGGCCCTGACCACCTCCCTTCTGGCCGAGGAGCTCTCCAGGGGGGAGCCCTCCCTCTTCTACAGCCTCGCTGGCGGTTACCTGGCCCTCCGCCCGGCCGTGTTGGCCGAAAACAAGGCGGTGCTGGAACATTTCGCCCCCAGCTTCCTTAAGGAGGATGAGGTTTACCTGGGATGTTTCGCCGTCACCGAGCCCACCGGTGGCAGCGATATAGAGAATGTCAATATGGCGGGCCAGGGCATAGATACGCGGGCCGAGTTAAGTGGTGGCAAATGGGTGATAGACGGAGCCAAGATATGGCCCGTCAACTCGGGTGTCGCCGACGCCTACTGCGTGGTCTGCTCAACCGACCCCTCTCTCGGAGAGGACGGCATCGCCCTGATATATGTGGAGACACCCACACAGGGATTCAAGTTCGGAAAGCTCGAGGACAAGGAGGGTATGAGAGGGAGCAGGACGGGCGATTTCCACTTCAAAAAAGTGCGAGTGCCAGAGGGATGGAGAGCCTCGGGTGCCGGCAGGGATGCCGAGCTGCTGCGGGACAACCTGGCCTTTGCCCGCATATTCTCGGGCGGCATGGCTATCGGGATGGCCCAGGGCGCTTTCGACGAGGTCATGGCTTTCACCACCGACCGCATCGCGGCCGGGAAGCCTATAAGGCAGCACACCATTTGTGCCACCATCCTGGCGGACATAGCCATCGGCATCCAGGTGGGAAGGGATGCCTATGTCAATGCTGCCTACATCTTCGACCGGCCGGAGACATACGGCCCCGGACATTCCCGCTATATGCTCTCACGGGCTTCCTTAGCCAAGGTCTTCTGCTGCGATGCTGCGATACACGCTGCCAACCGGGCCATGGAGCTGATGGGCTCTTATGGTTATGTAACCGACTACCATGTGGAGAAGTACTGGCGGGACTCAAAGCTGATGCAGCTGTGGGAGGGCGGAGCTCAGCTGGGGAGATTCGACGTCAACCGGGGCTATTACGATTTCGACCAGTTCCACCCCAACGAACTCTACGAACACATCCAAAGTAAAAAATAGGGCCAAGAGGCCTAGGGGACGCGCCTGGCTTTAGGCCTGAGGGTTATAAATTTTCTGACTTCATATCCCGCAACCTTCTCAGGCCTAAAGCCAGGCGCGTCCCCTAGGCTTGACCCCAAAGGAAAGAGGGCCCCCGAGGGGGCCCTCTTTATGGTGGTGTATGCCTAGATGCTACTTCCGCGCAAGCGGAGTATACCCAGGGCCAGGGCAATGAGGCCCAGGAGCAGCAGGCCGGCACCGGCCAGAAGCAGTGGGAGCTGATCCATGCCGGTGTAGGGAAGTTGCTCTTCCGGACCGATGATAATGCCGCGTGTCTCCGCCACGTTATGGAAGTCCAGGGTCAGGTCATCGCCCGGTATCAGTGTCACCGTTTTACTGGCTTCGCTGGTGGCTTCCATGCCGCCGGGTACGGTCTCCGTCACCGTGTAGGTTCCGGCCTCCAGGTTGCTGAAGTAGTAGGTCCCATCAGTATAGGTAGTGGTCACGATGCTGACTGTAGTCCCGTTAAGGGTGGTTCCACTGAGATTGATGGTCACGCCACCCATGCCGGCCTCGTCCGCATCGCCGACGCCGTTGCGGTTTGAGTCGTTCCACTTGGTACCGGAGATGGAACCGTAAGGGGCATTCAGGAAAGAAACCGGTATGTTGTCGTCCGGTCCCACGAACACCTCCCAATCAGCGTGTCCGGTCTGGTAGTAACCCTCGAGAACGACCTCCGTGACGATGTAGGTGCTGGACTTCAGTCCCTCGAAGGAGAAGGTACCGTTATCCTTGCTCTGGGCAGTTGCCAGGGTGCCGATCTTGCCCTTCTCGGTTAGGTTGATAGTCACTCCACCCATGACCTTCTCGTCCGGGTCGATCATCCCGTCGCCGTCAGCGTCAAGGTACTTGGTACCGCTGATCATGCCGAAGCGCGCGTTAACGAAGGTGACCTGGTTCTCGCCGCCGCAGATACTTATCTCTTCCTCCGTGGCGCCGATGTTGTAATAACCTTCGGGCGCGATCTCCTTGACCAGGTAGGTTCCGCCCTCGAGCTTGTCGAACACGACCTCTCCGTTCTCGTCGGTGACGCCGCTGTCTACCAGCTCACCGTCCTTCCAGAGCTCGATGGTCACGCCTGCGAGGGGTTCGTCACCCTCGTCGTCTCCATCCGTGTCCAGCAGCTTGAGCCCGATTATCTCGCCGTAGGGGGCATTGCCGAAGAGAATGCCCTCTACTTCCTCACCGCATCCCAGCGTCACCTCTTCACTGGTGTCGGTAGAGGGATAGGTGTTCTCAGGAGCGGTGGACTCGTCCACCGTCACTATGTATGTGCCGGGCATGAGGTTCTGGAAGCAGAAGTCGCCGTTCTCGTCGGTCAGGGTGCAGTACCCGTTACCGTTGACCTCGTTCTCGATGCTTGGAACGACTTCGCCGTTGCCGTCCTCCATGTTCAGGCATATGCGGACATCGGGGATACCAGGCTCGCCCTCGTCCCACTCACCGTTGCAGTTCTCGTCCAGGTACTTGGTACCGCAGATGGAACCGTAGTTGGCGTTACCGAAGTTGACGCTCTCGCGGTTCTCGCCGCAGCCCAGCTCCACCGGGACGGGATTCGGGGTGGTGGGATAGAAGCCCTCGGGCGGTGTCTCGTAGACCATGTAGTATCCCGGCGGCAGGTCCTCGAAGCAGTACTTGCCGGTCTCGTCGGTCGTGGTGCATGTGCCGTTGTTGCCCCCGTTCTCGTTGAGGGCGTCGATGCCGTTCTCCCCCGGATAGAGGCAGATGGTCACGCCCTCTATGGGAGGCTCGCCGTCGTCCCACTCGCCGTTGCAGTTCTTGTCCCAGAACTTATAACCGCATATGGAACCGGCGGGGGCATTGAAGAAGCAGAGCATCTTCCACTGCCCGCATCCGAGTTCTACCGTGTACTCGCCACCACTTGGGTAGGATGGATACCAGCCTTCGGGCACGACCTCCATTACCGTGTAGGTGCCGGGCTCGAGACAGGTCTCGAAGGAATAGAGTCCACAGCAGAGAGTTTCCGTGGTTTCCACAAGCTGGCCGTCCTGCCAGAGCTGCATCACCACTCCTCCCATGGGAAGGTCTCCACAGCTCAATCCTCCGCTGCAGTCATTGTCCTTCCATTTGAAGCCCAAGATCTTGCCGCAGGGAGCATTGCCGAAGTCGATGTCCTTGATGTCCTCGCCGCATTCCAGGGTAACCTCATGGGTCCCGCCTTCGGGATAGGTCTGGAAGTAACCATTGGGCGCTATCTCGCTGACGGTGTAGCTACCGGGCTTCAGGCCCTCGAAGCAGTAGTTACCCTTCCAATCGGTCTTGGTCGAGAGCTCGATCCCCTCGCCCTTCAGCAGGATGGTGACTCCCCCAAGGCACCCTTCGCCGCAGTCCTGATCGCCGTCGCAGTTCTTGTCCTTGAACTTGGTGCCGCATATGGAGCCGCCAGCAGGGGCGTTCCCGAAGTTGATGTCCTTTGCGTCCTTGCCGCATCTCAAGGTAACCTCGTGTACCCCACCTTCGGGGTAGGTCTGACGGTAACCCTCCGGCACTATCTCGCTGACGATGTAGGTACCGGGCTTCAGGCCGTCGAAGCAATACTTACCCCTCCGGTCGGTCTTGACGCACATGCCGTTGTCCGCTCCGTTCTGGCCGGTGGGATGGTTGTTGTTCTCGCCCATGGTGAGACAGATGGTCACATCTTTCATGGGCGGCTCGCAGTAGTCCCATTTACCGTCTTTGTCCTTATCCAGGAACTTGTAGCCGCAGATGGAGAGATAAGGTGCGTTGCCGAAGTAGACCGTCTGATCCTTATTGCAGCGCGTCAGAGTCACTTGCGTGCTGGTCGAGGTGGTGGCGTAGTAGCCGTCCTTACCCCCCTCGCTCACCGTATAGGTCCCGAGCTTCAGGTTGTCGAAGCAGACCTTGCCGCTATGGGGTGTCGTCTTCGTCTTGCTGTAGCAGTCCCCTTCGACGGTTATCTTTACGCCCTTCAGACCCTTCTCGCCGCAGTCCATTTTGCCATTGCAGTTCTTGTCCACGAACTTGATGACGCAGATCTTTCCCTTAGGACAACAGAGAGCTTCCGCATCTTGCGGCAGTTGAGGCTCAAGCTCAGCGACCGGCTCATCTGCCCCATCGGCTTCATCTTCCTCGGGGACCTCGACCACGATCTCCGTTTCCTCGATTTCTTCATCGGGAAGCTCGCTCTCCTCTCCCTTGATGATATCCGGTTCCTCAACTTCAACCGGATCTTCAGCCTCATCAGCAGGTTCCTCGTCAGTCGCGGGCTCCTCTTCTGAGGCCGGCTCCTCCTCGGCCGGCTCTTCGCCGGCCGGTTCCTCGCCTTCGGGCGCCTCCACCGCAGTATCTGCAGGCTCCTCTACGGACTGCTCCTCTGCGGCCGGCTGATCACCTTCCGCCGCCGCCGCTACTACCCCTGTGAACAAAGTGGTCAAGACAAGAGCGAGCATAGCGAGGATGGCTATCCATTTCTTGATTTCTTTCAAATCCTCACCCCCTATGAGTGATGTTTACCGGCATTCCGTTTTATTGAAACGATGTTGATTCCTTTGAATTGAGCCCCAAACCCCTTTTCGCATAAGTTGTTGCGACTCAAGGGAATCTAGACGGCTTAGCTTGGGACTGGTTACTAGGATGGAAAGGCGAAAAGAACGCCAAAACATCTACGCCGAATCAGTTTTAGCCAAGACCGATGAATCTGCCCTCTTGTCGGCCTGCTCTTGTTTCCTTCTTTACTTTCCCCCTATGGATTAGCCGCCGGTACAATATATAGAACCAAAAACCCGACCATCTCCGATGACCGGGCCGGTTTCACCATTAGCTCCCCGCGGTCCAGGTGACCATTTTCAGGCCCCGCGGTTCTTTGCTTCCCTCGATCCCTAAAGCCGCTCGGATTTCCCTCACGCTTTCGCGGACCGATTTTGCATATCTCGCTTCTATATATTGTTGTACCCTATTTTTACTAAATTAAACGCTAAATGTCAAATCTGAGAGAGCCGTAGTCGCAGTATAATGCCGATTTTGCTGCAAGAGGTCAGCTGGAAAATGAAGAAGCTGACCAGCTTCACATGTTATCTCCACCTCAGATGTAAATGCAGCAGTATTAAACGTGAAGGTATGGCATCACGGGACATCCAATTATCTCGGATCATAAAGGTAAACTCATAGTTAAAGGTTGCGGTAAATAGGGATATTTGAAAGCTTAAGATATACATGAGGTCGAGGTTATTTCAATGAGATGTGCGTTGAAGCCGTTCACTAAAAGCTCAATGGTGCAAAGCTGGATTATCGGTTAATATAATCGCAAGATGCGGCATAGTGGAGTTCGTAGTGTATAAGACAGCATTTCTTTTATGGTGGCTGACCAGAAGCGAGGATGAGGGGGATGGCATGAAGAAGCACGGCATGAGCATACTGTTCTGGTCGGTGGTCGTACTTCTGATCGTGGCCTTTGTCCTGACCATTCTGGGCAGCGCCAAGAACAACAACGCAGTCCTCATCACCGGATTCGTCCTATGGTTTGCCACCTGCATACTCTTCTTCGTGTGGCTGGTCCTCCTGGTGCTCGCCAGGTCCAAGAAGTACCGGAAAGAGCCTGAAGGCGACGAGTCCCAGGATAAATGATTCTCATCATGGTGAAGCAAGCCGTAATGCTGTAGGTTAGATATGGTAACGAAGAAAGAGGAAGCTATGAAGAACGGTTTTATAGAGATGGTCACTTAAAACGTTTGGAGCTAATAGTGAAACCGGCCTCTAAAAAGAGGTCGGTTTTTTAGATGCAAAGAAAGGAGGCGA
>Ga0180434_10002431_pt1 | contig 24964 bp, 19 predicted proteins | sample SS_ome_7_FD_132453 | JGI IMG/M metagenome (GOLD analysis project Ga0180434, IMG submission 132453) | Hypersaline lake sediment archaeal communities from the Salton Sea, California, USA - SS_1_D_2 metaG | ecosystem: Environmental > Aquatic > Non-marine Saline and Alkaline > Hypersaline >... | reverse complement strand
TTCATCGAACCACGCCCGTGACGCCCGCCTCATTTCGGGATTCAAAGGGCCGGCATCGTCCTTCGATCTGGAAACGGCGCGCGGGGCCGGGGTATCCGGAACCAGTCTGGACGTCATTTCCGAAGTGCTGAATACGGGCCGTTCGTCACGCTACGAGTCCCTCTTGCGCCGGGCCACGGTCGGCGGCTAGGTCGTCGGATCAACGGCGATCCTTTCTGAGACTGCCGATCAGGATCATGAGAAAGAAGGGGGCGCCCATGAGCGCGGTGAGGATTCCCACCGGGATTTCCGCGGGTTTGATCAGCACCCGGGCCAGAAAGTCGGTAAAGGACAGCAGAAATCCACCGGCAAGCACGGTGAATACCAGGGCGCTGCCGTAGTGCTGGCGGTTGAGGATCCGGGCCGCGTGAGGAACGATCAGGCCGATGAAACCGATGGGGCCGACAAAGGAGACCACGGTACCCACCACCAGGGAGACCACGAGGAACATGAGAATACGAAAGCGGCGGATGTCCAGACCTTTCGCCTGGGCGAACTGGTCTCCGGCCGAGGCGATCACGAGCTCCTTTCGGGCCAGAACTGCGACGGTGACGAAGACCGTGTAGACGGGCAGCAGGACGAGGACCTCGGTGTAACCGCTGGGCGTGATGCTGCCCATCAACCACCTCAGAATCTCGATGGTCTGCGTGTAATCGAACAGGTACTGTACCAGAACGATCAGGGAGGAGAAGAAGAAATTGATGGCCACGCCGGTCATCAGCAGGGTGTAAATCGAGAAACTGCGAACGGCCCTGGCGATGGTCATGATGAGGAACACGGATACCATGGCGCCGCCGAAACCGAAGAGGTAGATGCCGTTGCTCCCCAGGAGGCTGAAGCCGAGGTTGAGTTTGATGGCCAGGACCACGCCGGCCGCCGCCCCGGAAGACACACCCAGGGTATAGGGTGTGGCCAGGCTGTTCTTGAACAGGTTTTGAAAGATGAACCCGGCCAGCGCCAGCGAGGAGCCCGCCAGGAAGCCCAGGAGCGTGCGGGGCACCCGCAGTTTCCAGAAAATGAACCGGGCGGATCCTTCCTGAAACAGCGCGGCGGGATCGATGGGAACGATCCCGATGAAGGCCAGCAACGCCAGCACGACGATCCCCGCCACCGCCAGGATTACGGTCGCTCTCCGGTTCATTTCAGGCCTCCCGAGGGGGTGGCGGCCGGAGCACGGTGCGCCAGTGGGCGGGGACGATCCCGTAGGTGGTCTCGAAGAGGCGCGGGTCGAAACGGCACGGGCCCGAGTAAAGGAGCCGGCCGTCTCGCAGCGCGGCCATGCGCGTGGCCAGGGGCAGGAGGGTCTCGATCTGGTGGGAGATGACCACCAGGGTTCTGCCCGATTCGTGCAGGCGACCGAGGCTGCGGTTCAGCCGGTCCACGCTGAGCGGATCGAGGAAGGTGTGGGGTTCGTCCAGCAGGATGGTCGAGACGTCCTGGACGAAGGCCGATGCCAGCATCACCTTCTTCCGTTCGCCGCCGCTGAGGGTGTTGATATCCCTGGGAAGAAGGTCCAGCAGGCCCATTCGATCGGCTGTGTCAGTGACGCGTGCCAGGTCTTCCTGTGTATAATCCCGCCAGGCGGGGGTGTAGGGATAACGGCCGGCCAGCAGGATGTCGCGCACCGTGAGGGGCAGGTTGAACTCATCGAACTGGGGGAGGTAGGATATCTTGCGGGCCAGCGCGCGCCGGGAGAGCCGGCTTACGTCGTCCCCGTCCACGGTGACACGGCCCCCGGCGGGTTGTATCTGGGCGGCGAGGGCCCGGAAGAGGGTGGTCTTGCCCGCCCCGTTGGGTCCGAAGATCAACCAGAAATCCCCCGGATGGATGTCCAGGTTCAGGGGGTGGAGAATCACCCGGTCCCGGATGCGGACCTCCAGATCGCGTACCTGGATCATCGTTTCGCTTCGCTGCGGGGATTCCCGTTCTGCGGATGTAGCAGCCGCAGAAACCGCTGGGCGACCGTGTCGATACGCGGGCCGGGGCGCACCCACACCGGATCGGTCACGATGTGAATCCGGTTCTGCTTCACCGCGGGGATCAGGGGGTATTCGGCCCACAGGGCCCGAACACGCTCGTGGGGGATCGACTCGAAGGCCAGGGAGAACTCGAAGATGTGCTCGGGGCGCATGGCGATGACCGCCTCGAGCGAGACGGTGGGATAGGGGATGTCGCCCCGGTAGGCGTTGACGCCCCCGGCGATCTCGATCAGGGTGTTCAGGAAGTCCCCCCGGCCGATGAGCGTGATGTTGCGAAGCTGCTCGGGATTCCGTCCGGCGATGAGCAGCACGGGCACGGGCGCGCGTCCCCGGACCCGCGCGGATACGTCCCGGAGGTTGGTCTTCAGCCTGTCTTCCAGGGCGCGGCCCCGGGATTCCAGACCGATCTCGGCGGCGATGGCGCGGATGGATCCGTACAGGTCCTCCAGCGAGCGATGGGGCACCACCAGCCGGCGGATCCTGCCGTCCAGCACGGCCAGGGGTTTTCGCTGCTCCGGGTAGAGAATGACAAGGTCCGGATCGAGTCGCACCATCTGCTCCAGGTTCGGGTCCCAGAGGCCGCCCACCTCGGGCAAACGGCGGATCCGCGGCGGGTGGTCGCAGAAGCGCGAGCGCCCCACCATGCGGGACTCGGCGCCCAGGGCGACCACGATTTCGCTCAGGCCGGGCGCCAGGGTGACGATTCGATCGGGGGTGGCGGCCGCCTGGGTCAGGGCGAGCAGCAGCAGGAGAAGCGAGATCCTCCTCATGATGGCGTCACAGCATCTTGTAGGAAATTCCCAGCATGGCGCGTCGTCCCGGAGCCGGGTAGCCCAGGATCTCCTCGTATGTCCGGTCGAACGCGTTGCTGACCTTTCCGATCAGCGACAGTTTCGGGTTGATGGGAACCCGGAGCACGACGTTGAAGGTGTCGAAGGCGGGGCTCTCCCCGGTGGACCAGAGCAGCTCGTCGTAGTCCAGGCGCCGGCCCACGTAGATCATCTCGCCGGACAGGCTGAAGCGGCGGTGGTCATAGGCGATCATCAGGGAAAAGGCGTGTTTCGGCCGCCGCAGCAGTTCCTGGTCGTTTTTGATGTCGTGGGTGTCGAGGCGGGTGTAGGCGGCGTGAATGTGAACCGCTTCCCACAGCGTCACCCGGGCGCCGAGCTCCAGGCCGGAGATATCGGCCTCGTCGATGTTGGCGAAGGTCCAGGTGGTGGGATCGTAGCCGATCAACTGGGTGTAGGCCGAGTCGAAGTAGACCAGTGAAACCGTCGCGCCGGACAGGAACAGCTCCGCCCCGACCTCCCAGGAGGCCGCTCTCTCCGGCTGGAGGTCGGGATTCCCCCACATGGGATTGAACAACTCCGGCAGGGTCGGTGCGCGGAAGCTGCGGCTGTAGGATCCGCGCAGCCTCAACCAGTCGGCGGCCGCATAGGAGAGTCCGATCTGGGGAGAGGTGGCCGGGTCGATGAACTCGTACCTGTCGTGGCGGATCGAGGCCGACAGGGTGAAGCGCTGGAGTTCGAGACCCGCGGCGAAGAAGGCCGATAGGGAGTGGGTGTCTTGTTCCTCCAGGGGCTGACTGTCGGTGTCCTCGTTGCGCACCCGGCGGGCGGTCCCTTCGATGCCCGCCTGCAGCCGCACCGGGGAAAACAGTGAGGTTTCATAGACGATCTCCCCGCTGTTTACCGTCGACCTGTTGCGGTAATAGGGTGTCCAGGTGTCTTCGGGGTCTGTGAAACGGTAGCTGTTCCTCTGATGGGAGAACCTGAGCCTGAGGATGTGATCTTGGTTGAATTTGACGGTCAGAGGCAGGCCCACCAGGGTGTTGTCCTGGGCGTACTCACGCCGGAGCGTGGGCTGGCCCAGGTTGAAGGGGATGCCCGAATCGGCCAGATTGGCGAATAACAGGATGCCGGTCTGCAGATGGTCATCGCCGTATCCGGCCTTCAGGACGGCGCCGCGGTTGACGAATTCGTCGTTTTCAACCCCGTCGCTGTAATGCAGCCAGCTGGCGTTGGCGTGCAGGAAGAATTTCCCCAGGTGTTTCAGTGCGTTGATGCGACCCTCGTAGGTGGCGTGGCTGCCCCAGAAAAGGGCGGCCTCGATGGCCTCGCTGCGCTGGCTGCGCAGGTTGACCACGCCGCCCATGGCGCTGGACCCGTGCAGGTTGCTCAGCGGACCGCGCACGATTTCGGCGGTTTCGAACAGGGAAGATGTGAACAGCGAGGTGTTCACCCCGATGGAACTCGAGGGGTCGTTGATCTTGAACCCGTCGATGAGAAACAGGGACTGATTGACCGATGCGCCCCGGGCGTAGGAATAGGCGAATTGCCCGGGATGACCGCCGCTCAGGACCAGGAATCCCGGACTGTGGTTGAGCAGCCCCTTGATCCCGGAATCGGCGAGACGGTCGATCTCCCCGCCGTGGAACACCGTGACACTCTGCACGCTGCGCCGGGACTCGACATGGCCCACCACCTCGATGGTTTCCACCAGGGTCTCCTGCTCCCCAGTGGATCGTTGCCGTTCAAGGTCGTCTGAATCCTCTGCGGCCGCCAGGTCCAGACAGAGGAGTACACTCAGGGAAAAAACCAGCCATTTCTTTGGCATGATCGCCTCCTTTTTGGCTGGAGGGTTCTTGCGTATCGTACCTGCTGCCCTCCGCAGCCCCGGTACAAAGGGGTCGGGGCGCAATAGGTCTTCCGACTCCCGGAATCTGCGAAACGCCTTCCCCCTTCGTCCACGAAGGAGTGGCCTCTGCTCCGCAGGGATCGCTTCCGGTCACGGCAGCGGGGGCTGTGGGCTTCAGGGCAACGGCCCTGGCCTCTTCCCTTGGATTGGACCCCGAAATTCAAGTATAGGGATCAGGGCGGCGCTTGTCAAGGCCCCGGGCCGGGCGGCTTGACTTTTTTCCCATCTCTGGTATATAAAAGTTAGCAAAAGAGACCATCATGGTAATCGAAAAAGGCGATTTGGATCAGATTCCCGTTTTTCAACTCCTGCTTTCCGGTTTCGAGAAAAACACCACCGGTATCCTTTACCTCAAGAAGGAAGAGGTGCTCAAGATACTCTACTTCAGCCAGGGAAAACTGGTCTCGGCCCTGTCCAACGCGGCGGAGGATCGTCTCGAAAAGATCCTCGTGGCCCGACAGCTGATGGACACGCCCACCCTGAACGCCCTTCCCGATGAGGTCAACATCCCGGAGTCTCACGGCAAGGACCTGGTGGAGCGCGACTACATCACGCTGGAGGAGTTGATCGATTGCAGCAAGGAACAGGTCCGCAAGATCGTGGCCGATGTCCTGCGCTGGGAAGAAGGCCGGTTTCAGTTCGTGGACGACGTGCCTCCCGACAGCCTGCTCAACCTGGACATCAACATACCGGTCCTGATCTTCAAGCACATCACCGAGGAAATGGAGATGGAACCGATCCGTGGTGACCTCGGTCCCCTGGACGTACTCCTGCTCAAGACGTCCGACCAGGAGAAGCTGGAGCTCTTCCACCTGAACGATAAGCAGCGGGCCCTGCTGCTGAAAAACGACGGCTTCACCCTGCTGGGCGATATCCTCGATGCATACCCGGAATCCCACCGGGACTCCCTGTTGCGGGTCGTCTATTTCTTTCTGAAGACCGGACTGCTCACCAGGAAGGAAGAGAAGTCCGGAGATCTGGAACTCGATCGGGATCCCGCCAGTCGATCCGTGTACGTGGAAGAACCGGCCGGAGGCAAGCCGGAGGGATTCGTCTTCGGCAAGGACATCCTCAAGCCGGAACCGGTGGAGCTCCCACCCGACGAATCCCCCCGCCCGATGCAGGCGCCCTTCATCTCGGAACCGGGACCCGTGGAGGAGAAAAAGAGCCGCCAGTTCAATTTCATGATCCTCTTTGTGGTGCTCATCCTGGTCATCGGCGGCATCATCTTCCTGTTGCTCCTGCCCGATGATGCCCGGACCGGAACGGCCACAGGCGGTGCGACCCCCGCCACGGAGAAACGGGTGGAACCCGTGGCGGAGAAGAAGATCGCCGACCCGTCGGAAGAGGAGCAGGAACCCGAACCCATCGAGGTCGAAATGGAAAAAACGGCGGCGGCGAAGGCCGCCGGCGAGGGCCGGGACACGACCCGACGCGTCTCAGAACCCGCAACCGAAAAGACCCGGGCCGAAAAACCGGTGGTGGAGCGAAAAAGCCCGCCACCGCCCGCGGCCCGGGACGGCGATTCGGTCATGACACGCTTCAAGAACGGGGATTTCAGAGGGGCCAGCGAGCTGTGGCGCCTGATGGCCAAATCCCAGGCTGCCACCCACACCATCCTGCTCGAACTCGACTGCCAGAAGGAATCGGTGTTCAACGCCTACAACCGGATCGACGAAAAGGAGCAGTTCTTCATTCTCGAACGGGAGCGGGACGGCAGGACCTGCTGGCTCGTCTGCTGGGGGCGTTTCCTGTCCCAGGCGGAGGCCGAGTCCGGCCTGCGGCGCGTGCCCCCCTACTTCTTTCAACAGTCCCATCCCCCGCAGGTGGTCCCCCTCTCGCAATACCTCCGCTGATGCCCGCCGCAGAGACCGGGAGAACGATCCGGTATCGCTCCGGCGATTCACCCGGTGTTTCGTTGACAGGCGGATCTTTCCCGGAATTTCGCGGTTCACCGATCCAGGACCGCCAGCGGTCGAAAAAGAGATGAAGTGCTTGCGAATCCGGTTATCATTGGGGTGTAAGCCAATGTGACAAGGAGGAAACATGGGTGAAACAAAGAAAGGATTGAGATTCAGCTTCGTGCCGCTTCTGGGGCTCCTGCTGGTTGTCGGCGGGACTCTGCTCGTGCTGGAACACCTGGGTGTCGTGCTGCCTTTTGAGGTCTGGGACCTCTGGCCGCTGGTTCTGATATTCATCGGCTTGGCGGGAATCACCGAACGGGGCCGTCACAACAACCCCTTCTTCAGCCTGTTTCTGCTGGGCATCGGTGTGTTGCTGCTGCTCAACAACCTCAACTATCTGAATTTCGACTGGGACATCGTGTGGCCGCTGGCCATTCTGTTCGTCGGTCTGTCGATTCTCTACAACCACCTGCGTGGGCCGTCCGGCGCGGCGCGCCGCCGTCACGGGGGCCTGGTCGACGACGCCAGCTCCGACGACCACCTGAACCTGTCCGCCGTGATGGGTGGCGGCGACTACCGGATCTCCCAGCGCACCCTGAAGGGCGGGCGAATCAGCGTGATCATGGGCGGCTTCGACGTCGACATGCGTGAGGCCGACATGGAGGGCAAGGAAATGACCATCGACGCCTCGGCCGTGATGGGTGGGGTCGAGATACGTGTCCCGGATACCTGGGAGGTGGTGGTGCACGGAAGCCCCATTCTGGGAGGCATCGACAACAACACGCGCAGGCCGGAAGACCCGCAGAAGCGGTTGGTGGTCAACGGGTCGGCCATCATGGGTGCGGTGGAGGTAAGAAACTGACATGATGTCGGGCCGTGCCCCGGTGTCGATCGGCGGCGCCCTGGCAGTGACCCTGCCAGCGGCGACCGCCGCGGCGCTGCTTTTCGCCCCCCTGTCTGAAACACCGCTGTCGACGGTGTGGCCGTTCTGGCCGCTGCCCACCCTGATGCTGGCGTTCTACCTGAGGTCCGTGTGGTATATCTGCCGGGGACTGCCGATTCGCCACCGTCTCGGGGTCCGCCACCTCGCGACCCACCTCCTGGGATTCACCGGTGCACTGGTTCTTTTCCTGTCCGTCTTCCTTCTCGAATCGCGGCTGGCTGCCGACATGTTTGCGATCGATACCCTCTGGCTCGTTCGGTCTCCCAGCCTGGTGTTCCTCACGGGCGTGGTGTTCTCCGCCTACCTGGTGGCCGTGCTGGTCTACACCCTGAACCAGCAGAAGGCCGAGACCCGTCGCCTGGAGGCCGAGATGCTCAAACGCCAGATTTTCGCCAGCCAGGCCCAGCTCAAGAACCTGAGAAGCATCATCCAGCCGCATTTCCTGTTCAACACCCTGAACATGATCCGGCCGCTGATCACACGGCGGCCCGCGGAGGCCCAGGCCGTGGTCGACCATCTGGCCGGTTTCCTGCAGTATACGCTGAGACACCTGCACGCGGAGTGGGTGACGCTGGCCGACGAGATCGATCACGCCGAGCACTACCTGAAGCTGGAGCGCCTGCGTCTGGGGGACCGCTTTCGCGTGTCCGCGCGCTATCCGGAGGATGCCTCCGGGCTGCGCGTGCCCTCCCTGGTCCTGTTGCCGTTGCTCGAGAACGCGATCAAGCACGGGTTCGGCGGCATCACCGAGGCGGGAACCCTGGAGATCGACATCTCGGTGGATGGAGAGTGGCTGCGGATACGGGTAAGCAATCCGCATGATCCGACCGGCCGACGCCGACCCGAAGGCGAGGGACTGGGATTGTCGGTGCTGCGCCAGCGGCTCGCCGGCCTCTACCGCCGACGGATCGAGGTGGACACACAGGCCGAGGGCCGCCTTTTCGCTGTCACCCTGGCACTGCCGCTGAAATGGAGGAGCGATGACGCCCCTGACCTGCCTGGTCGTTGACGACGAGCCCCTGGGCCGCCAGGCGCTGCTGGATGTGCTGCGGGAATTCAAGGAATTCGAGGTGGTCGGGGAGGCGGGCGACGGTTTCGAGGCCGTACGCCTGTGCCGCCGCCTGCGGCCAGATGTCATGTTTCTGGATATCGAGATGCCCCGGTTGAACGGATTCGACGTTCTGGAGCTTCTCACCGAGGACCTCCCCCGGGTGGTCTTCGTGACGGCCTACGATCACTTCGCCGTGCGGGCCTTCGAGACCCGGGCCCTGGACTACGTCCTCAAACCGGTGTCGGTGAAACGCCTGGCAGCGACCCTCTCGCGTCTCCTCGAGGCCGACGGCGAGGGCGCTCGGGGCCGGCAGCTGTCGGCCCTGATGGACGAACACCGCTCCTCCCAGACGCCGCTGCGCCGGATTCTGATTCAGAACCGCGGGGAGGTGACCATCATCCCCTGCGAGGAGGTGGTGTTCATCCAGGCCCAGGGCGACTACGTGCGGATCCACACGGAATCGGCCCGGTTCATGAAGCTGGAACGGCTGGCACGCCTGGCCGACGCGCTCGACCCCGCCGTGTTCGTGCGCGTGCACCGGTCCCACATCATCAACGTGAATCACCTGCGCAAGATCGAACCCTACAGCAAGGACGACCACGTCGCCCGGCTCATCACCGGCGCACGGGTGCCCGTCAGCCGTTCCGGCATGACCTCCCTGATGAACGTGCTGGAGGGCCGGGAGCGGTGATCCCCGGTTCTCCGGGGGTGCCCTGTCGCCCCTTCTTCAGGATTTTCCGGACCGTTCGTGCCAGGGCGATCAGGGGCAGGAAGGGGGCCAGGGTCAGTACCAGCTGCAGGCTTCCCACCGCGTACCCGATGTTCCGGCTGGCGTGGAGGGACGTACCCAGGCCGGAGAAGGGGTTGTCTCCCACCGTGTATGTCCAGGTGGAAGACGGATCGATGCCCGTCGGGTCCGTTCCTTCGCGCCCCGTTGCAGCGGTCTCCAGTGATGCGGCGTCTGCAACGGCCGCCTGAACGATCCGGGTCCGCATGAGCTCGAAGGCGTCGGCGGCCCGGCGGGTGAACTCCTCCAGGGGCAGCCGGCCGGCCAGGGACACCAGGTGGATTCCTTCCCGGATGTCGGCGATGTGGGCCAGGTGGTCCGACCAGGCATGGTCCAGGTGCGTCCGGAGGATGCGCGCCACGGTGCGTTGCGGGGATGCAGCGAGCGGAGCACGGACCGCTTCCGCGGGTCCGGGAGGAAAAAATTCCCGGAGCGGGGCATCCGGAGCGTCATCCAGCAGCGATTCCCGCCAGGTGTCGAGCCAGAGTCTCTGGGCTTCCACCACCCGTGAGTACTGGAAGAGTGTCTGGCGTACGGTGAAGTTCTGGGCCTCGATCGCACGCTGGGCCCGGGTGATCTCCTTGTGCATGGCGGGGACCGAGATCGATCCCATGGCATCGGCGGTGGAGCCGGCGGTCTTGAAGGCATCGCCCAGTCCGTAACGCAGGAACAGGTCGTCTTCGAGACTCAGGAAAAAGCATGAGGATCCGGGATCTCCCTGGCGCCCCGCCCGCCCCGCCAGCTGCAGGTCGATGCGGCGGCTCTCGTGGCGGTTGGTGCCGAGGACTGCCAGTCCACCGAGTCGAATCACCTTCTGCCGGTCCTTCTCATCGGGTCCACCCAGACGGATGTCCGTACCCCGGCCCGCCATGTTGGTCGAAATGGTCACGGCCCCCGCCTCCCCGGCGTGGGCCACCACCGCGGCTTCGGCCTCATGGTTCCTGGCGTTCAGCACACGGCAGGTCACCCCGCAGCGGTTCAGCTTCCCGGCCAGGGTTTCGGACTCCTCGACGCTGCGGGTGCCCACCAGCACGGGGCGTCTTTCGCGGTGCAACCGGCCGATTTCTGCCACCAGGGCGTTCCACTTGCACTCCCGGGTGGCGAAGACGCGGTCAGGCAGGTCGCGGCGGATGGAGGGGCGGTGGGGGGAGAGGGGGACGCAGGGCAGACCGTACACCTCTTTGAACTCCTCCGCGGCTGAAACGGCCGTGGCCGTCATGCCGCAGATGCGGGGATAGAGCCGCAGGAAGTGCTGCAGGGTGATCGAGGCGAGGATCCTTCCCTCCTCCCTCGGTTCCAGATCCTCCTTGGCTTCCACCGCGGCCTGAATTCCGTCCGGCCACCGCCGGCCTTCGGCCACGCGCCCGGTGAATTCATCCACCAGTTCCACGCGGTCGCCGCGAACGAGATAATCCACGTCGCGTCTCAGCAGCGCCTGCGCGTGCAGCGCCAGATTCAGACCGCTGAAGAGCTGCTGGTTTCCGGGATCGTGGAGCGGGCCGCAGGCGAGTCGTTTCTCCGCCCGGTCCAGTCCCCGGTCGGTGAGATGGACGTTGCGGCCGTCCCTGTCCACGAGGTATTCGCGTCCCGGGACCAACGTGCGCGCCAGTTCGGCCATCCGCCGAGAATCGGGTGCCGAGGGAAGTGCGGTCCCGGCGATGACCAGCGGTGCCCGGGCCTCATCGATCATGATGAAATCGGCCTCGTCCACGATGACCGCAGCGAAGGGGCGCTGCACCCGTTCCGCGGCGTGTGTTCGCAGCCGGTCCCTGAGGTAATCGAAACCCGCCTCCTTGGCCGTGGCGTAGGTGACGTCGGCGGCGTAGGCGCGTTTCCGTGCCTGCGGGTCCATGCCCTCCTGAACCGTTCCCACGGTGAGTCCCAGGACGTCGTAGACCGGTGCCATCCAGGCCGCATCCCGTCTCGCCAGGTAGTCGTTGGCCGTGAAGACGTGCACGCCCCGGCCGGTGATGGCGTTCAGGCAGGCGGGAAACACCGCGATCAGGGTCTTGCCCTCGCCCGTGGCGATTTCGGCGATGCATCCCTCCGACAGCGCCAGGGCGGCGAGCATCTGCACCGGGTGGGGGGACAGCCCCAGCCGGCGTCGGGCCGCTTCCGCTGCCAGTGCGAACACCGGCACGCGCAACGCTTCGGGTGAGGCCCCGGCCCGGGCCCGCCGCCTGAGGGTGCGACCGCGCTGTCGCAGATGTTCGTTCGTCTCGTCTTTCAACTGGATTGCTTCAATTTGAGACCGCAGCTTGTCGAGATGTCCGAGGTCCGTCACGACGGGATGTCCCCGCCAGCGTTCGATCCGGCGCCGCAGGCGCCGGATGAGAGGTATTTCATTCATTTCGGTTCTCCTTTTGGGTGGAAATGGGGTGTTTCCGGTTGTGGCCGGTGGGATGGTACGTTCTAGAAAGGAGGACCGCGAGGGGTTCGGGGATGGAGCGCGGGCGCGGGTCGCGGCCGTGGGGCCGCGGGCGGTGGAAGCGGGAAGAGCACGAGGCCCAGCGAGACCGTCAACGGCAGCAGGAACAAGGCGGAGGGGAAGAATACCGCCAGCACCACCAGCAGCGAAAACACCGCGGCGGATCGCAGCGGCGGGCGTGTGGCGATGGTCCGTGTCTGGCCCGTGATCCGGTTCGCTCGACCCATGTCATCCCAAGTATACCACGATACGGATTCCATGTCACGGCAAACGTGCCGTTTCGCGGGCGGTCGGTGGAAGAGGGATTCAGGCGAGGGCGGGGATTCCGTGAAACCTTTTGGCCTTCCCGGCGTTATTATAGGCATGGCAGCGAAGGACCCGAAGGGGATCGCCTGCGAACGGCACGGACCGCTGCATCGGCTGGGCTGCGGCCGGTCCCGGGGGGTGGCAGAATGATTCAAAATTACATCAAAGTCGCGGTCAGAAACATCTTGAGGCACCGGGGATTTTCCCTCATCAACATCACCGGTCTGGCCATAGGGATCGCCTGCAGCGTGCTGATTCTCCTGTTTGTGACCCATGAGTTGGGCTATGACAGATTCCATGAGAATGCCGACCGGATCTACCGGATCGCGGTGCGGGCAACGGTCGGGAACACCCAGATCCGCCAGACCTACTCATCGGCCGAGACGTTCCGCAAACTCAGGCTCGATTTTCCCGAGATCGAATCTGGGGTGAAGTTCCTTCGGCTCGGAGAGGTCCCCGTGAAATCGGGGGAACGGACGTTCTACGAGACCCGCTTTTACGCCGTGGACGACACCTTCTACCACATCTTTTCCGTACCGCTGATCCACGGGGATCCGGTGTCGGTCCTCAAGAATCCCAATACCATGGTGCTTTCCCGGGCCAGCGCGCTGAAGTACTTCGGAACCACGGACGCGGTCGGCAGGGTCCTGCGGGTGGATTTTACCTATGGCCTGGGAAGCCGGGACTTCGAGATCACCGGGGTGTCGCAGGACATGCCCGTCAACTCCCACTTTCATTACGACGTCCTGGTGTCTTTGGCCTCGTTTCCGGATCTGGTCAACGAAACGGAATGGACGGCCAACAACTTCATCACCTACCTCCTGCTGAAGCCGGGGACCTCCGCGTCGGCCTTCGACATAAAACTGAAGGAATTCACCCGTAAATACATGGGGGGGGAGCGGTTCGATTCCTGGGTGGCCAAGGGCAATTCCTGGGAATACTTCCTCCAGCCCATCACCCGGATCCATCTGACATCGGATCTGAACGGAGAATTCGAGCCCAACGGCAACGAGACCTACGTCTATGTCTTCTCCTTCGTCAGCATCATCATCCTGTTGATCGCCTGCATCAACTTCATGAACCTGTCCACGGCCAAATCCTCCCTGCGCGCCAAGGAAGTGGGCATGAGAAAAGTGGTGGGTTCGGGGAAGCGCCAGCTGTTCGCCCAGTTCATCAGCGAGTCCGTGGTGTTGAGTTTCATCGCCCTGACCCTGGGATTCGCACTGGTCCACCTTCTCCTGCCCTCTTTCAGACACCTGGTGGACCGGCCCCTGGAATCCATCCACCTCCTCGATCCCTCGATCCTCTCCCTGCTGGTGCTTCTCGGGCTCTTCGTGGGGCTGGTTTCGGGTTCCTATCCCGCGGTCTACCTCTCTTCGATCAAACCGGTGGCCGCTCTCAAAAGCAAGGGATTCAGGGGCACGGATAAAGGCGGTGCTTGGCTGCGAAACGGCCTGGTGGTGTTTCAGTTCTCCATCTCGATCTTCCTCATGATCGGAACCCTGGTGGTGTTTCAGCAGATGAAATTCCTACAGCACAAGAAACTGGGATTCCAGAAGGACCAGGTTCTCGTGATCCAGCATGCCGACGCTCTGGGGGACCGATCGCAGGCTTTCAAGGAACGTGTGCGGAAGGAACCCGGGATTATCGCCGTGTCGGGGACATCCACCCTCCCGGGAACCCGATTCAACAACATCGGTTTCGGCGCCGAGGGCGTCGATGAGGGATTCACCTTGAATATCTGCGTGTGCGATCCCGAATTTTCCGAAACCCTGGGCCTGGAGATGGACCGGGGCCGTTTTTTCTCCCGGGAATTCCCCACAGACTCCCATGCCGCCGTTCTGAATGAAAAGGCCGCCCGGCTGCTCAACTGGGACGATCCTCTGGGGAAGCGGATCAACAACTGGTCCAAGGAGAGGGGAAATTTCACGGTGGTCGGCGTGGTCAAGGACTACCACTACGAATCCCTGCACCATGAGATCCGGCCCATGGCGCTCTTTCTCAACGGCGGCTACTACCGGTGGCCCGATCAGTTCATCGCCGTGCGCCTGGAGACGCGGGACCTCGCCGCGACCCTCGAGACCATCGCGGCCGCGTGGCGGGAATACGCCCCGTCCCGTCCCTTCGACCACTCGTTCCTGGATCAGGATTTCGCCAGGCTCTACGTCAACGAGACCCAGACGCGGAAGATGTTCGGCGCGTTTTCGTTTCTGGCCATCTTCATCGCCTGCCTGGGGTTGTTTGGACTGGCCTCCTTCATCGTCGATCAGAAGACCAAGGAGATCGGAATCCGCAAGGTGCTCGGGGCGCTGGTTCCGGGGCTGGTCACCCATCTGAACGGCGGCTTCCTGAAATGGGTGCTCCTGGCCAACGTGGTGGCCTGGCCGGCGGCCTGGTTTGCCATGAGAAGCTGGCTGCAGAATTTCGCCTACCGCATCGATCTCAGCGGGTGGATGTTCCTGCTGGCCGCCTGCTTGGCGCTTCTGATCGCTTTGGCCACTGTCAGTTTCCAGACCGTCAAGGCGGCGTGCAAGAATCCGGTGGATTCCCTGCGGTTCGAGTGAAGGGCGGGCGCGGATGAAAACGCCTGGGAGTGAAAGCCGAGACTAGGCGATCTCCACCACGGTGAGGTGGGAGAACTTGGCCTGCCGGGCTTCCGCTCCCAGACTCTCGATGAACCGGTACAGGCGCCCGCGGTCCGGGCCCGTTGCGACCGCTGGGTCGCGCAGGATCGATGCGGGCTCCCAGTACATGGCGTAGTAGCAGTCCACGCACAGGTAGGTCAGGAAGTCGTCGTCGTAGATGAACAGATGGGACCGGCCGCAGATGGGGCAGGCGAAACCGTCGATCTCGACGTGGTGTTTGCGGTAAATCCGCGGGCGCCGGGGAATGGACGCCCACAGGTCGCGAAATTCCGGGAATCTGCGAATTCTCGGGTCGTTCATGGTTTCCTCCTCGAAGGGTGTCACCGGTTGCTGAATCCCCCGGGAGGAAACGGCCGCCCCTCAGTATAGACCGGAACGCGGGACCTGTCAACGGGCGGATATCGCACCGCGCCGGAGGGATGAGGGTCGTCATCGGGATTTTCCCCGGCCCATACCGGTCTTTTTGTCTGTTTTATCGTATCATGAAGGTGAGGGGAGGAAAAAAATGAAAACGACGCGAACGATCTTGATCCTAGGCCTGGTGTGCGGCCTGCTTCTGGCGGCGGCAGAGGAGAAGGGGAGGGAACCGATCAAGGACCGGGGAATGGACACACCCCTGACCTTCACGATCCTCTACGACAACTATCTCCACGAGAAGGGCACGACGCCGGACTGGGGATTTGCCTGCCTGATCGAGGGCTGCGAACAGACCATCCTCTTCGATACCGGCACCCGCCCGGAGATACTGCTTCACAACGTCAGGCATCTGGGCGTCGATCTGGAAGCGGTGCGGTGCATCGTCATCAGTCACGAGCATCAGGATCACGTCGGCGGGCTGGCCGCGGTCCTGGACATCCACCACGACGTCTCGGTCTACCTGCCCGCCTCCTTCGCCGCCGGCATCGTGCGGCGGATCGAGAAAACGGGCGCCCGGGTGGTGCCGGTGGACCGGCCGCTGGAGATCTGCGCCCATGTGATGTCCACGGGGGAGATGGGCGAGTCGATCAAGGAACAGTCCCTGATCCTCAACACCCGCAGGGGGCTGGTCATCGTGACCGGGTGTTCCCACCCGGGCATCGTGGCCATCCTGGAACGGGCCAAGGCGCTGTTCGACCGGCCGATCCATCTCGTGTTCGGCGGATTCCATCTGCGAAACAAGGGGGATGCCGAGATGGAGGCGATCATCGGTCGTTTCCGGGAACTCGGCGTCGAGACCTGCGGGGCCACCCACTGCACGGGGGACCGTCAGATCGCCCTGTTCAAAGAGGCCTTCGGCGAGAACTACGTTCCCATGGGGACGGGCAGGGTCCTCAGGATCACCTTCTAACGTCCGTGGACCTGGCGTCGACCGGGTTCCCGTCCAGGTCCAGGTGGTGGATCTCACCCAGGTTCAGTTCCCGGATGGCCGGTTCGATCTTCTCGACGTCACCGACGATCACGAACAGCATGCGGTCGGGATGGATGTGTCTCCGGGCGGCGTCCACCACGTCGGCGGAACCCACCCGGTCGATGGCTGCCACGAAGCGGTTGAAGTAGTCCCGCGGCAGACCGTGGGTCACCATGTCTCCCAGCTTGCCGGCGATCTGGGAGACGGTCTCGAACTCCCGGGGATAACTCAACGTGATGTACTTCTTCGTTTCCGCCAATTCCTCGTCACCCACCGGGATGGCGCCGGCCATGCCCCGGAACTCCTTGAGCATCTCCTCCAGCGTCTCCTTCGTGTACTGGGTGTGCACCTGGGTGTAGGCCAGGAAGGGACCCGTTTCCTTCAGGAACATGAAGAATGAGCCCGCGCCGTAGGTATACCCCTTGTCCTCGCGCAGGTTCATGTTCAGCCGGCTGGTGAACTTGCCGCCGAGAATGGTGTTCATCACCTCCACCTTGAAGTAGTCCGGCGAGTTCCGCTTCAGACCCAGGTGGCCGGCGACCACGACCGACTGGGGCGCGCCCGGTTTGTCGATCAGGACGACCCGGGAGCCCGGCAGAGGCTCGATTGCGGGGACCTCGACCGCGGGGATGTCGTGCGTCTTCCAGCCCTTCAGGGCCTTCTCCAGCATGGGGACCATCTCGTCGGCGGTCACGTCGCCGACCACGATCAGGGTGGCGTTGTTGGGATGGAAATAGGTGTCGTAGAAGCGTTTCAGGTCCTGGCGGGTGATGGCGTCGATGGAAGTCTCCGTCCCGCTGCCGGTGTAGGGCTGACCGTAGGGATGGTCCTTGCCGTAGAGGATGCGCAGGAAGTTCTTGAACGAGGCGGTGAAGGGCTGGCGTTTCTCCTGCAGAATCCGCGCCCGGTACTCCTTCTTGATCCTCTGCAGTTCTGCCTCGGGAAAGGACGGATGCAGCAGCACGTCGCTGAAGATGTCCAGCGCGGCGGGCAGGTGCTTCTTCAGACTGTTGAGAGATACGGCGCTGCCGTCGAAGGAGGACGACGTTCTGAGGCCGGCTCCCAGGGCTTTAAGATCCTGGGAGATCTCCAGCGCCGTTCGCCTCGAGGTGCCCTCGTCCTGAAGATCGGAGGTCAGGCTGGAGACACCCGGCTTGCCGGCCGGATCGGCGGTCCAGCCGGTGTGGACGATGAGGTTGAACTGCACCAGGGGCAGTTCGTGGTGCTCGGCGACGAGCAGTTTCAGACCGTTGGACAGGGTGCGTTCGGTAAACGCGGGCAGAGACAGGGCGGGCGCGGCGCCCGGCACGGGAACCTTCGTCCGATCCAGCACCGCGGTTTGATCCGCCCGCAGGTCACCCGCCGGTTCGACCGAGACAACCACCCGCCGGTCCGGGTCGAGGTACTTCCCCGCCGCCGCCTGGACGGCCTGCGGCGTGATCTTCAGGTAACGCTGCAGATCCTCGGCAAAGTAGTCGGGTCGGCCGACGAACACGTTGTACTGATTCAGCTTGTCCGCCTTGCCGCCGAAGCCCCCCACCGACTGCAGTTGCCGGACAAATCCGGCTTCGAAGGCGTTGACCGCCGTCCTCACCTCCCCGGCTTCCACCGGATGCTTCCTCATATGGCCGAGTTCGGCGTCGATGGCCTGCTCGAGCCGGGCCAGCGAAACGCCCGGTTTGGCCGTGGCGATGATGTAGAACGCGCCGGTGATTTCCATGGAGACCTGGTAGGCCGTCACGTCCTGGGCGATCTGCTGCTCGTAGACCAGGCTCTTGTAGAGCCGGGAGTTCTTTCCGCCGGTCAGGATGCTGGATAGAACGTCCAGCTCCGCGTCCCCGGCGCCGTAAAGCGGCGGTGTGTGCCAGACCATGTAGATCCGTGCCAGGGAGACGTCGTCCTTCATGTCGATGCGCTTCACATCGTCCAGCTCCGGGACCCAGGCCTCGATGCGGTCCACGGGCGGGCCGGGGGGGATGGGTCCGAAGTACTTCGTCACCAGGGCCTTGGCCTCCTGCGGGTCGATATCGCCGGCGATGCACAGGCTGGCGTTGTTGGGTGTGTAGTAGCGGCGGAAGAACCCCTTGACGTCTTCCAGCGACGCGGCCGAGATATCCTCCATGCTGCCGATCACAGGCCAGGAGTAGGGGTGGTTGTGGGGGTATAGCGCCTCCAGGATGATCTCGTCGACCTTCCCGTAGGGCTGGTTGTCCACGGCCTGGCGGCGCTCGTTCTTCACCACGTCGCGCTGGGTGTCCAGTTTCTTCTGGTCGATGGCGGCGAGCAGGTTCGCCATGCGATCCGACTCCAGGTAGAGCGCCAGTTCCAGGGCGTTGCTGGGTACGTTCTCCCAGTAGTTGGTGCGGTCTTCCGTGGTGGAACCGTTGTTGTCTCCACCCGCGGCCTCCAGCCACTTGTCGAACAGACCCTCGGCCACGTGTTCCGAGCCCTCGAACATCAGGTGCTCGAAGAGGTGGGCGAAACCGGTTCGTCCCCGTTTCTCGTTCTTCGATCCCACGTGGTACCAGAGGTTGACCGAGACCGTGGGCACCGAGTGGTCCTCGTGCAGGATGACCTGCAGACCGTTGGACAGGGTGAAGGTCTCGAACCGGATCTCGGGAAGGGTCTCTCCGAACTGCGGCAGACCGACACAGAGTGACATGAAAAGAAACACAATCGCTATGGTTGCATGGATACGCTGGTTCATGGTTTTCTCCTGGTTCAGATTGTAAGGCGAAAAGACGGCGGAGTCAATCGGAGCGGTTGTTTATTCGGCAGCGGGGCCGATCTGGCGTGAGACGGCCGGCCCGGACGGAATAGCCCTCGGCAGCGGGGTCCGGGCGGGATTCCGCTCCGGGCGCAATGCCTGCCGGAGCGCGCGGACCACCGCGTCCAGCTCTTCCTTCAGCATGCGGGAGATCTTCCCGGGCAAGAGGCGGGCGTTTTTGGTCCGGATCTCCAGGCGGCGATCGAAGGCGTGGTCGAGAACGCTCTTCTCGGTGCGGGCGTCGACCAGTTCGATGTCCAGGGCCAGGCGGGCGAACCACCGTCGGTCCGACCGGATCATCTCCAGGGCGTCGATGCCGATTCGCATCACCAGGTCCGGTTCGACCGACGCGTACTCGTCGCTCACCCGGGCGAAGAAACGGCCGTTTTTATAGTATTGGATGACGGTGTCCTGGATCAATTCACCGGGCGTCTTGGCCCAGTTGTCCCACGGCAGGTACTGCAAACGGTAGTCGTTTTTGCGGACCACCATCCTGCGGTCGTAAAGGATCTCGTTGTTTCGGATATCCTCCACCCGCAGGACCCGGTCGATCGCCGGCGGTTTGCCGGGTTCACCGGATTCGATCTGCAGATCGAAATACCGCGGGGCGGAACAGCCGGCGAGCACCGCCAGGAGTGCGGCGGCCGCGGCGCGGTGGATCGTTCTTCGCTGTTTCATGGATGGGACTCCCTGTCGCTCCCTGTCCATCATAGCCGAAAGACCGCACCGAATCAAGGTCGTGCCGAACGGCTATTTCCGCATCAGGTTTCTCTCGCTGAAGGTACCCTCGGGGACGGGGACGTCGAAGTCGATGCGGGTGATGATCATCTCGGTGCGCGAGTTCTCCCTCAGCTTGTCCTCCAGGGTGACCTTGACCGGGTAGAAGCGGTTGCGGGTGGTCTTGATCTCGTCCACGGTCATGACCTTGAGCAGCTTGCCGCTCTTGGCGTAGAGTTCCTCCCGCAGTCCGAGGTACCGTTCGCTGTCCACCCAGACCTTACGGGTGAAGTAGGTCTGCTTGGGAAGTCTGGATACCAGTTCCATCACCCAGCAGGGCCGGCCGTCGATCTCCTCCCGGCCTTTCACCTCGGCGCGGTACTCCTCGCGCAGCTTCTTGGACCGTTCGGTCATGTCTTCGTAGGAGAAGTCGGAGCCCATCATGCTCTGGCGGAGCAGGTGCCCCGACAGCCGGAGAATCCGCTCGGCCGAGGGGTAGTAGATCTGGACGATCTCCTCGATCTTGAGGATCTTGGTGCCCCGGTCCCGGGCCGGACTCAGGAATTCGAGAAACGATTTCTCGTTGCCTTGGGAAAAACTGGTGAAGGTCTTGGTGATCAGCCGGTTGCGGATGGTGATCCTCATCTCGGCCTCGACATAGGCGGTGTCGAACACCATGTTCTCGTCGATCTTTTCCAGGATATCCTCGGCGCCGGGCGTGTCCTGGGCCCCGGTGAAGAGCCACAGAAGCCCCAGCAGCGCGGTGAATAGAATGGTTCGTTTCATTGCCTTGCTCCCGTTATACCTTGAGTTCTGACCGGAACGCCTCCACCGGCGACATGCGCAGGGATTTGATGGCGGGGTAGAGGACCGCGATCAGGGCCACGATCACCCCGAAGACGATGGCGTGGATCAGGATGGCGAGGGAGAAATCCGGGTACAGGATCTTGGCCAGCATGGGGATGGGGATGTCGAACTTCTCCATCAGCCCCTCGCCCAGCATCTTGGTCACATCGATGCCGGTTTTCTCCAGCCAGGCAGACAGGGGACCGCCCAGGGCCCCGCCCACCAGCGCCCCGATGACGCCGATGTATGCGGCTTCCACCATGATCATGACGAACACCTCCAGGTTCTTGAATCCCAGGGCCTTCATCACGCCGATCTCGTGGAAGCGCTCCATGACCGTCATCAGCATGGTGTTGAGGATCACCAGACCCACGATGAGCATGATGATCTTCATGATGGCCCCCCAGATGTCCTGCATCATAGGGACCAGTTCGCCCAGCAACTCATCCTGCTGCCAGGGGATCACCTCGATGTCGCCCGCCTGCGGATGTCCGGCCAGTGCGGTTCGGATCTCTCCGGCCACCGCCACCGCCCGCTCCGGATCGTCGATGAAGAGCAGCACCTCGTGGGCCGCGTTCCCGCAATCCAGCATGGTCTGGGCCTGCGGCAGGGGCAGGAACAGCAGGTACTTGTCCATGTAGGAGTACCCGGTTTCGAAGATGCCCACGATCTTGAAGGCCAGGGCGTAGGAGGAGTAGTTGATGTCGGTGGTGATCAACAGCAGCTCGTCATCCACCGCCACGTTCAACTTCTCGGCCAGTTTCCGGCCGATGATCAACTCCCGGCCGTCGCGTTCCAGGTACCGCCCCTCGGTCACCTGGTGCGACAGCTGGATGTTGTCGTCCACCAGGGGCGGGTCCATACCCACCGCGATCCCGATTTCGTTGTCGTTTCCGTGGCTCAGCAGGACGTTGAAACGGATGCGGGGGTCCACCATGTCGACCCCTTTGACCCGGTTCACCGCCGCCGTGACCCGGTCGATGTCGGGCACCATGTACTCCTTGGGCATGATCCGTTTCAGCCGCAGGTACTCGGGGTTTACGAGCTTGATGTGCCCGATGTCCAGCTTGACCATGGCGTCGGTGGCGCTGTTCATGATCCCGTTGATGTAACTCTGCATGAAGATCAGGGTCATGACCCCCACCGCCACGGCCAGGAAGGTGATCACGGTGCGTCGCTTGTTTCTCCAGATGTTGCGCCAGGACAGTTTGAATATGTTTTTGATCATGTTCGACCTCGTCAGATGTGTCTCAGGGCGTCGACCGGATTCAGCCTCGCCGCCTTCAGCGCCGGGTAGAAACTGGTCACCACGGCGATCACCGTGCCGAGCACGAAGGTCATGACCAGCACGTCCAGGCTGAGATCCGCGTAGAACACGTTTTTCAGGGGGTAGAACGAGGCGGTGATATCCCCGAACGCCTCGGATCCCAGCTTCCAGCCGTGGACCTGGAGGTACCAGCCGCCCAGGCCGCCCAACAGGCAACCGACGAGCGATCCGATCACCCCGATGATCCCGCCCTCGATCAGGAACAGCACGAGGATCTGCGACTTCTTCATGCCCAGGGCCGCGAGCATTCCGATCTCCCGGGTTCGTTCCAGCACCGCCATGAGCATGGTGTTGGCGATGCCCATGGCGGCGATGATCAGCATGATCATGATGATCATCGAGGAGTTGCGGGTCTTCATCTTGCTGATGATCAGGAATTCCCCGGCCAGTTCCTTCCAGGAATAGACTTCGAGGTCGGCGCCCCGGCGCTTCAGGATCGCCTGGACCTCCTTGCGGGTGGCCTCGATCGACGGGTCGGTGGGGTCTGCGACGTTCAGGCGGATAACCAGCTCCGTGGCCCCCGATCCCATGCTCAGGGCCTGCTGGGCCCGGGCCAGGGGCAGGATCAGCACCTGGCCGTCGGTGTTGGGATTGCCGGTGTCGAAGAGGCCCTTAACCTCCACGTCCAGGGCGTTCCAGCTGAAGTTCTCCCTGTCGCTGGAGGAGATCAGGCGGACGGTGACGAGATCCCCCACCTTCAGGCCGACGTCGTCGGCGAGGTCCTTGCCGATCAGGATGCCCGTATCGTCGGGTTTCAACCAGTCTCCCTCCAGCAGGGAGGCCTTGATGTTGAAGATGAAGGGATCCTGCTCCGGTTCCATGGCCACCCCGAGGCAGGGCAACTCGTCCATGCCCTTGATGATGGAGGCGCCGAACAGGATCCGCTTCTCCATCCGGCGGATCTCGGGCCGGTCGGAGAGCCAGGAACGGACGTCGTCGGCATCGTCGATCCTCAGGTCCATGGGCAGTTCGTCCTTCTTCTCGAAGTACCCCCGCTTGAAGATCTTGATATGGGAGGTTTCGCTGTTGACGATGTTGTCGATCGATTGCTTGTCCACGCCGTTCATCAGGCAGATCATGATGATCAGCAGGGCCAGGCCCACGGACACGGCGGTGAAGGTGATGAAGGTGCGGCGCTTGAAGCGGAAGACGTTGCGAAACGCCAGTTTGAACAGGCTGCCCATGGTCAACCCCTCGTCTCGTCCGATTCCACCCGGCCGTCCCGCAACCGGATGAGGCGGCGGGCGAAGTCCATCACCATGCGGTCGTGGGTGGAGAAGATGAAGGTGGATTCCGTCTTCTCGTTCATGGCCAGCATCAGGTCCAGGATCTCTTTCCCGGTCTTGGAATCCAGGTTGGCCGTGGGCTCGTCGGCCAGCAGCAGCTGGGGTTTCTTGACCAGGGCCCGGGCGATGGCCACCCGCTGCTGCTGCCCTCCGCTCATCTCCGAAGGCCTGCGGTGCATGAAGTCCTTGAGTCCCACGTCCACCAGCATGCGTTCCGCCCATTCCCTGCGATCCTTCGCGCTCAGGTCCCCCTTGAGGATGAGCGGGAATTCCACGTTTTCGAAGGCGGTCAGGATGGGGATCAGGTTGAAGGTCTGGAACACGAAACCGATGGTGTGGCGGCGTATGACGGCCAGCTCTGCGGCCTTCTTGCGGCTGATGTCCTGCTCGTCCAGGAAGACCGCACCTTCGGACGGCTGATCCAGGCAGCCCATGATGTTCAGGATGGTGGTTTTGCCGGATCCCGAGGGGCCGGCGATGGACAGGAATTCTCCCGGGTCCACCGTAAACGATATGCCCCGCAGGGCGGGGAAGGGAATCCCGTTGGTCTGGTAGATCTTCGATACGTTGTCAACGCGTATGATGGCCATGTGACCTCCTTGTCAAAAATTGATCTTCAACCAGAGAAAAAATATGGGCGACACCCGGACGGCTTCATCATCCACGAAGGTCGTGTTGAATTCGCCCCCGGTCTCGCCCAGGGGAACATAGACGCCGACCGATAGCGTCACGTTCTGGCGCAGCTCGTACTGTACCGACGGGTTGAGGATGTAGGATCCGTCGCCCAGGTTCCCGATGTATGAGAACCCCAGGGTGAGCAGCTGCGAGAACCCGTACCGCAGCATGGAGAACAGGTAGGTGCGGCCCAGGGTGAACCGTTCACCGCTCAGCAGCAGGTCTCGGTCGTAGCGGTGCTTGTCTTGCTCGCCGCTGCCGTCGTGGAAGAATTCGTTCAGCCAGTACAGGCCGTTTCCCAGGGGGAAGGTGTAATCGAAACCCGCCACCACCTTGGCGACCCGGTTGTCAGCGATGTCGAAGCGGGCGGCCTCGATCCACCAGCCGATGAGGTTCTCGCCGCGCAGGTCCAGGCCCAGCACCGTGGTATCGGTCGAACCCGAGCGGATGAACGTGAACGCCAGGTCCACGCCCGCCGCCTGGGTCTTGGCGCGCAGGGCGTAGCGGGAGGTGTCGAGGTCGTCCTCGGGAGAGAACACGCCCAGGAGGCTCGAGGAGGCGCCCAGGGGCACGTACACCTTGGCCGCGTTGGCGCCGGGTTTCTCCTCCTTGGGCTCCAGGATGTTGATCCGGTTGAATATGTCGAGCGGCGCCCACAGGTAGGACACACCCAGGGCGATCCGCTGCTTGCCGATCGTCAGGTCGAAGCGTTTGAAATACAGGTCCACATAGGCCCGGTCCAGGTCGATCCGGACCGTCTCCGCCTCCACGGCATCCTCCTGTGCATAGGTCCCCAGTGGGGAGGAGATGAATCCGTGAAAGGTGTAGAAATCGAAGGCCAGGTTGACGTTCACCCGGTCCGACGGGGAGGCCAGAAGCTTCAGGCGCAGCCGGTTGTAGTCGCCCAGGTTGACCTCGTCGCCGCTTCCCTCCTCGGCCATATCCTCCGCGGTGGTCAGGAAGAAACGGTTCTCGAAATAGCCCGCGATCTCCACTTCCGCGGGCAGGACGGCGGCGATCGCAAGGGAGAGGAACAGGAAGAGGAGGGTGGGGGAGGGTCTCATGGGATTCGTTTCCTCCGGCTGGCGTCCCCGGGCGCGGCCGGGTCGGCCGCCCGGGTGAACACCTCGATGAGCCGCCGCTCCACGATGGAGACGGCGTCGGCCGGGGCGCCCAGGGT
>Ga0180434_10002430_pt1 | contig 24969 bp, 28 predicted proteins | sample SS_ome_7_FD_132453 | JGI IMG/M metagenome (GOLD analysis project Ga0180434, IMG submission 132453) | Hypersaline lake sediment archaeal communities from the Salton Sea, California, USA - SS_1_D_2 metaG | ecosystem: Environmental > Aquatic > Non-marine Saline and Alkaline > Hypersaline >... | reverse complement strand
GCCTACTACGAACCAAACCCCAACTGAGATGAAACACACCCAAATGAAAAGTGACAATCCTCATCGGCGGCCTCTGGTTGGTCAACCGGCGCAAAAGATCGTAGGTGGGTGTTAGGAGGCAGTTGATGATAGGACGTAATGGATGAAGGTAGCATGATCGAGATACAAACGCCGGGTCGTGGTACGTACTGTCTGAAACATCTCGTGCTGGACGTCAATGGCACGATTGTGCTAGAGGGAAACTTGGTAGAGGGAGTGGCCCAACGGCTGGCCGAGCTGCGCCGCTCAATCGAGGTGCACGTGATCACCGCCGATACCCGCGGGCGACAAGGGGCCATTGACGCGCAGTTGGGGATCGAGGCTGCGCGCATCACGCCCGAAAATGAAGTGGTGCAGAAGGCGTCTTTTGTGCGAGAGCTGGGGCGTGAGGGGGTGTGCGCGGTCGGCAACGGCGCGAACGACGCCGGGATGCTGCACGAGGCGGAGCTGGCCATCGCCGTGCTGGGCGAGGAGGGGCTGGCAGTCGAGACGTTGAACGCGGCGGACGTCGTAGTTCCTCACGTCAACAGCGCGCTGGATCTGCTGCTGAACCCCTTGCGGCTCGTGGCGACGCTGCGGCGATGACGCGGCTCCATCACAACTGCGCTCGTCTCCCCACGACGATCATCTCGCGATGGCACTCGATGCCGTAGGGCACGGGGGGAAGCCGCAGATCGCCATAGACCGCGCTGATCTCCAGCCCGGCCTGGGCGAACATCTGGTGCAGTTCGGGCAGCGTGTAGAGCCGGACGCGCTCGTGATCGTCCCACAGGTGCGTCACACCCTCGTTGTCGGTGAAGCGGAAAAAGCCGTGGCTGGTGAAGGTGGCCGGATCGAACCAGGCTTCGGTCCAATAGATGCCCTCGGGGGTCTCTCGCCAACTGTGATGATTCTCCAGTTGCCCGGCAAACGTGACCGGGTCCGAAAGCTCCAGCAGCATCCGCCCCTCCGGCTTGATCGCTCGCGCGATGCCGTCGAGTACCTGCTGGTTCTCCTCGTGGCCGAAAAAACCAAAGCTGGTGCTGAGCACGACCAGCGCGTCGAACGCCTCGTGGTAGGGCAGCGCGCGCATATCGCCTTCGACGAAGGTGATGTTTTCCAATTCCTTGGCGGCGGCCTGTTCTTTGCAGTAGCGCACCAGGCTGGGGGCGATGTCGAGTCCCACCACGTCAAGCCTCCGCCGCGCCAACCGTCGCGCGTGCACGCCAGAGCCACAGGCCAGGTCGAGCAATCGCTCGCCTGGCTTGAGGTCGAGCACGTGGATGACGAAAGCGACCAGGCGTTCGTCCCAGAGATCGATGCCGGCGATGCCCTGGCGGTGGGTGACGCGAAACTGGTAGGCCCACCAATCCCAACTGTGAGTCACGGTGTTTTTTAGATTCATGGCGGTTTCTCCTTTGCAGGCTGGGCGGGATATGGCGCGACGATGGGTATCGGGTTTGGTGCACGGTGTATTGTACTCATTTATTCTATTGTGACAAGCGGGTTGTGGGTGATGGGCTTAACTTTGCCCTTACATAAACATTGGAAAGACGCCTGGCGTGATCTTGGGCTTTCGCCGCCTCCGTCGGTTCTGGATGTGCTCCTGGTCCGCTATGCAGAACCGCAACGGGCGTATCACACGTTGGATCACATCCGCGAGTGTTTCGAAAACCTCGACGCTGCTCCCGTGACGGCGGAGCATCCGTCCGATTTGGCGATCGCGTTGTGGTTCCACGATGCCATCTACGACACGCGGGCCTCCGACAACGAGGAGCAAAGCGCCAAGTGGGCCTGTGCGGTGCTACTCCAGGCATCTGCGTCTCAGGAAGTCGCGGATCGGGTGCGCGCGCTCGTGCTCATCACCAGGCACAATGTTGAGCCGGCCACCGAGGACGAGCGCCTGCTCCTTGATCTCGATCTCTCGATCCTCGGCGCGCCGCAGGAGCGGTTCGACGAGTACGAAACACAGATTCGGTTCGAGTACTCCTGGGTTCCAGAGGAGGATTTTTGCAGAGCTCGCGCCCGAATTCTGCGCGAGTTCATCGCCCGGCCCCGGTTGTATCGGACGCGCTATTTCCAGGCCCAGTTCGAGGCGAGGGCGCGGGAGAACCTCGCCCGGTCGCTCGCCAGGCTGGCGGCATGACGGGGCGCTGCGTGTTCAGCCGCTTTGCCTTAAACGCCAAATGCGGGTAAAATTGTCGTCCCGGTTGAGGAGTACTGTTATTGGGGAGAGTCCCGAAAAGCCGGGCGCTGACTGTGATAGATCTATTGACGAGATGTGAATGTTGCCCGCGCAAGTGCCGCGTGAACCGGCTCGAAGGGAAAACCGGGTTTTGCGGAATCCCTTCCGATGTTCAGATCGCTCATGCTGGTCTCCATTTTGGAGAAGAGCCTCCCATTTCTGGCACGCGAGGTTCCGGGACCATTTTTTTCACCGGGTGTAATCTTTGCTGTGTCTTTTGTCAGAACTATCAGATCAGCCAGGAGTTTCGGCAGCGCCGTACCCGGACTCTTACCCCGGATGATCTGGCCTCTGAAATGCTGCGCCTCCAGCGTGAAGGCGCTCATAACATCAATCTGGTCTCGCCGTCTCACGTGATTTTTCAGGCCGCCGAGGCCATTCGGGCGGCCAAGGGAAAAGGGCTTGGCGTGCCGGTGGTGTATAACTCGAACGGGTACGATTCGGTGGACGCGCTGCGGCAGATCCGGGGCCTGGTGGACATTTATCTTCCGGATATCAAATATCTGGACAACGAGCTGGGCAGGCGGTTTTCTGCGGTGAACGATTACGTGGACATCATCCCTGGAGTGCTCAGGGAGATGCTGGATCAAGTAGGTCATCTGGAAATGGACGACGCTGGCATTGCCGTGCGGGGATTGCTGGTCCGGCATCTGGTGTTGCCCAACCACTTGGGTAACAGCCGGAGCTGCCTTCGCTTTCTGGCCGATCTGTCCCCGGACGTTTTTGTCAGCATTATGGCGCAGTATTCTCCTCAACACAAGGCGCGTGACTATCCCGACATCAACCGGACTCTGACGGCGGATGAATACGACGAGATCACGGATTATGCGCTCGATCTGGGACTGGAGAACGCCTTTGTCCAGGAACTTGCCAGCCAGGATCATTACTTGCCCAGTTTTGATCGGGAAAGTCCTTTTGAACAGTAGTATTGAAGAGGAAATGCGAGTATGAAATATCATTTCGTTCCAATGAACCAAGTCTATGCGGAGACGATTGTCGAGCAGTGGAAGTACGGCGGCGAGTATACGATCCACGATTACGCCAACGAAGCGGATCATGTCCTCGATTCCGCCAGTTGGGGAAAAGGTCTGTTCGCCGTTCTGAATCAGGATGGAGAGCTGATCGGAGAGCTGACGACCGAGTTCTTTGACGAGCAGGATGAGTACATCGAGTACGATAACTTGAACGATGAGACGCTGAACGCTGCCGAGATGTGGATCGGGTTTGGTCTCAAGCCCGAGTTGACAGGCCGTGGTCTGGGGCTTGGATTTATCTCTGCCTGCATCGAGTTTGCCGTCGAGAAGCGCAACTACAAAGGGGAATATGTGCGGCTGGGAGTGCCAGCCTTTAACCAACGAGCGATCAAAGTCTACGAAAGGGTAGGTTTTCGAGTGTTCAATCGAACGGTAGGCGAGGTCAACGGTAAAACATTCGAAGCGATACAGATGAAAAAGCCCTTGCGGCGGGAGTAGCTCGTATCGACAATGGAACCATTGACACTGACCAATCAACAAGCGCGACGCTTTATTCTCGCTCATCTGGGCTTGTGGCCGCCGCATAAGCTAGAAGGCAAGCCTGGTGTCTTGGCTCACATTCGGCGGGTTGGCTGCATCCAGTTCGATCCGCTAAACATCGTCGGTCGCAACCCAGAGTTGGCGCTTCAGGCTCGCGTTTTGGATTTTCGACCCGCGATGTTGCAAGAGCTACTTTACGAGGATCGCAAATTCGTGGATGGGTGGGACAAAATGATGTCTATCTACGGCGTGGAGGATTGGCCCTACTTCCGCCGCCGCAGAGAGGCCGCCCGGCGCAGGCTCGGCGACAGCTCTCGACCGGCCACAGCGATCCTGCCCCAGGTGCGCCAGGAGATCGAGGAACGCGGCCCGTTGTCCTCGATTGACCTCGATTTCGACCAGACCGTAGACTGGTCGTGGGCGCCGACGCGGATCGCTCGCGCCGCGCTGGAGAGCATGTACTTTTGGGGCGAACTGATCGTTCATCACAAGGTAAACACCCGCAAGGTATACGATTTTGCCAGCAGACACATCCCAGAAGCGCTACTTTCGGCTCTGGATCCCAACGAGACAGAGGAGCAATATCACGATTGGTACGTGCTCAGGCGGCTTGGGAGTGTGGGATTGATGTGGGGCAGGGCAGGAGAGGCCTGGCTGTCGATGCCGGGTATCAAGAGCAAGGAGCGCAGGGCGGCCCTGGCGCGGTTGATCGAACAGGGCCAGGTCGTGGAGGTGCGCGTAGAAGACATCAAGCCCTCGCTCTATATGAGAAACCAAGACAAGCTGACTCTAGACAAGGTACTGGATACCCAAGACCCGGCGCCACGAGCAGCCATCATCGCCCCCCTCGACAATCTGATCTGGGACCGGCGCTTTGTCGAGGAGATGTTTGACTTTTATTATCGCTGGGAGGTGTACACGCCAGTTGCTAAACGACAGTATGGCTATTACGTACTCCCCATCTTGTACGGCGACCGGTTCGTCGCCCGCTTCGATCCGGGGCGGGATAAGCAGAGTGGGGCATTGGTGATCCAGAATTGGTGGTGGGAGTCCGGGGTTGTCCCGTCGGAAAGGATGCAGGCCGAGCTGGAGCGTTGCTTTTCGCGGTTTCTTCGCTATCTCGACGCCGATCAACTTCAGATCGATAGCGAGGTTGTGGAGCGGGCGGGGTTAGATTGGTTGGCAAATCTTTCGGAGACGCAAATTCTTGCAAACAAAACAGCGACAAAGGAGAATAGATGACATCGAGGGAATTCGTAGAATCTCGTGAGGAGATGGAGAAAATCTTGCACGAGGAGGTAATCGGTTATCTGGGCTTATCCATGGATGGGCAGTTATACGTCGTGCCGCTGAATTATGGCTACGTCGATGGCAGGATATTGTTTCACTGCGCGTTGGTGGGGAAAAAGCTGGACTATTTGAAGGCGAACTCGCAAGTCTGCTTCACGGTGGGACGGCAGTCTGGAAAGGTCCGCCGCCACGCCGAGGGGGACCCGTGCCACGTGGACAATGACAGCGTGATCTGTTATGGCGAGGCGCGGATTATCGAGGATCTGGAAGAGCGCAAGCAGGCGCTGGATACGTTTAACCGGTGTTTTGAGGCGGACGCGGAGGAGATCTCTTTAGAGTCCGCCGCGAAATGTTGCGCCGTCGAGATCAAGATCGCCGAGATGACGGGCAGGCAGGGACAGGAGGGAAAACGCACCTACTGGAGATACCGTTTCGAGAAATAGTGCGGGGTAACCATCTGGACGTTCCGGTCAAGATAACGTGAAAGCACAGCAAGATACCGAGGAAAGGAGTATGTCATGCCTGATGCACTCGTCAACATAGACCTGGATCGTGAGAGGAATCTTCGAGAGATCGCCGACGAGATAGCCAAGATAAGCAACGTACAGTGGGCGCGCCTGGTGTTGGGTCCCGACGACGTGATCGCCTACATCGAAACTGCCAATTGGCTCGAGTTGGAAACTACCTTATTCGAAATTGGCGCAGTAGACGGTGTGGTCAAAACGGACTCGCGGATTCTGTTTCCCAAGTAGCACGAGTTCTGCACACATCTATCGAATCGAATGACAGGAGGTTCGCAAAATGGATACACTCTCTGAAGGGTGGCAGGAACTGTTGACACGTCTGGCGCTGTTCGCGCCGAAATTGGTGGTCTCGTTGGTTGTGTTTGTCCTCACGCTGATTGTAGCGGGCCTGCTCAATCGCGTGGTCCGCAGAACGCTGAAACAGCGCGACGTCAGCGCCGAGTTGACGTTATTGATAAGCAAAGCGACCCGTTGGAGCATCATCATCCTGGGCACGATGGTCGCCTTGCAGCAGGTGGAGTTTGACGTAACCGCTTTCTTGACCGGGTTGGGCATACTCGGTTTCACCATCGGCTTTGCTGTTCAGGACGTGAGCAAGAACTTTGTCTCCGGGGTGCTGTTGTTGTTACAGCAGCCCTTCAACATCGGCGATTCGGTCAAGATCGGGGATCTATCGGGTACGGTGACGACGGTGGAACTGCGCGCGACGGAACTGCGTACTTATGATGGTAGGAAGGTGGTGATACCGAATGCCCACGTCTTTGACAGCGCCATCGTGAACTATGGTCCTCCTGCGCAGCGTCTCGTCACATTGACGGCTGGCGTCTCTTACGAGTGTGATCTGGAATTTGTGCGGCAGACAGCAATGAACGCCATCGCCGCTATTCGCGGTGTGTGCCAGGATCCGGCCCCAAGGGTCGCGTTTGACAACCTGGGTTCAGCAACCGTAGATTTCACCCTCTATTACTGGATAGACAAGGCGCAGATTGGCGTCTTGGAGGCGCGGGACGCAGGGATCATCGCCATCAAGACCTCCTTCGAGGCAGCAGAGATCGAGATGCCTTTTCCAACCCAGGTCGTGTACGTGCGGCAATAGCGCGTTTGTGCGCGCTATTTTTGAATCCTGGCTTTCGCCGCTTGATAGTCGCTATAGCCGCCGAGATACTCGGTCAGCGTCCCCTCGTCCAACTCCACGATGCGATCCACGACCCGGTCGAGGAAATAGCGGTCGTGGGAGATGACGAGCACTGCCCCCTCGAAATCGGTCATGGCGTCTTCCAGTACCTCGGCGGAGGGGATGTCGAGGTTGTTCGTCGGCTCGTCGAGCAGCAGGAAATTGGCGTCGGAAAGCATCATCAGCGCCATCTGCAAGCGGCTGCGCTCGCCGCCCGATAGGTTCGAGACCGGCCCCCGGGCATGCTCGTAGGTGAAGAGGAAACGGCCCAGAAAGCGCACCGCCGCATCTTCCGAAAGCGGCGCCGCTTGGCGCACCGTCTCGATCAATGTGCGCTCATAGTCGAGTGTCTCGTGCTCCTGGGCGTAGTAGCCGATCTTGACGCTCGGTCCAATCGCGATCTCGCCGCCGCTGGGCGTCTCTTGCCCCAGGATCAGCCGGAAGAGGAGCGACTTGCCTGCTCCATTCGGCCCAACGATCCCCACGCGCTGTCCTCGCCAGACGAGCAGGTCAAGCCCGGCCAGGATGATCGCTTCGTCAGCGCCGTTCTCGATGGGGAACGTTTTGTCCAGATCCGTGATCTCCAGCACCTTGTTGCTGCCGCGCCAGCCGTTCAGTTCCAACCCCATGCGCTTGCGATCCAGCGTGGGCCGCTCGACGCGCTCCATCTTTTCCAGGCGATTGAGGATGTTCTTACCGCGCTTGGAGAACTTGGCGTTGTCGTACACCTTGCCCCAGGTCAGCAACCGCTTCGCCGCCTGCTCCAGCCGGGTGATCTCTTTCTGCTGCGCCTGGTAGATCTGTTGTTGTCGCAGCAAGCGCGTCTGTTTCTCAAAGGCGTATTCGGAATAACTGCCAGGGTAGTGCGTGAGCCGCCCCGCCCCATTAGGGGCGTCCAGCTCGGCGATCTCGTCCACCACTAGGTCGAGCAGGTAGCGGTCGTGAGAGACGATGATGACCGCTCCCCTGTAGCCGCGAATCAGCCGTTCCAGAAACGCTTTGCCTTCCAGGTCCAGGTGGTTGTCCGGCTCGTCGAGCAGGAGGAGGTCGGGTTGTGTGATCAGCAACTTGGCCAGGCCGACCAATTTCTTCTGGCCGCCACTGAGCACCTCCACCGGCAGGTTCAGATCGGCGTCGGCAAAGCCCAGGCTGCGCAGCGTCGAGCGGACGCGCCCCTCATAGGCCGGGCCGCCGAGTTCGGTATACTCGTCCAGCAGCCGTAACTGCCGGTCCAACACGCGCGCCAACGTTTTCTCGTCGCCATGGACGGCAGGGTCAGCTAGCTGGTTTTCAATGCGGGTCAGTTCTGTTTCGATGCGGGCCAGTTCGGTCGAAGCGGTCAGCGCCTCTTGCAGCACCGTGCGCCCTGGCTCCAACTGCGGTTCCTGGCGCAGATAGCCGATGGTCAACTCCTTGCGGCGGATGGTAAAGCCGGTGTCGCTCGTCAGCTCGCCCGCGATGAGGCGCAGCAACGTGCTCTTGCCGCAGCCGTTCGGCCCGACCAATCCCACCACGCGGTCGTCGTGGATCTCCCACGAGAGGTTTTCGAAAATCGGTTCCGAGATGTACGTGACCGTCACACGGTCCAGGTTTACGGCGATCATAATATCCCTCAACAGTTATCCGTAGAATCTTTTCAACACCCTGCCAATAGCCAGCCCAACCCACGCCTTTTCTTTTTCAACTCTCTTCCCTTTTCCATACCCGGTCGGCCACAAACCGCTCTCCTCCTGGTTGGAGATGAACCAGTCGAGTCCCTTCTGGATGTCCGCATCGTCGGCAGAAAACCCAAGCCAGGACAGCGAGTCGAGGGCGGTGATGATGTCCGTCCACCAGAAGGGGTACTGGAATTTGAGCCAGTATTGCGGCGTTTTGCGATCGTTGTACTTGTCTGACTTGAAAAAGCGCGTTTTCAACTGTTCTCCCGCGAGCCTCGCCTCCTCGCTCTGGCGATAGCGGGGATGGGCGGCGAAGGCGCGCAATACCATGCCCGTGGCCAGGTGGGAAAATGGCCTCGACCGATCTGGCGGGATGGGCGCGCCGCGCCACATCTCGTCGGTTCTCTCCTTCGATGGCACGGCCTGCATCGGAATGATCCAGCCGCCGTCATCCTGCCGCACGGATAGAAGCCACTCGAATCCTTTGTCGACGCGCGCATCATCCTCGTATCCTGCCTTGACGAGCAGTTCCAGGATGGCGGCGTGGTAGTAGGGGATGTACTGGTTCCCGAGGATGCCCCGAATGTCTCCTTCTTCTGTTTGGCACGAAAAGGCGTAGCTAGCCGCCTTGGGGATCGTGGGATGGTCGCGGTTGAAACCATGCATCTCGACCAACACCCGCAGGCTTCTAAAGGTTTCAAGCAGATCGTAATTTGTGTACGTGTTGGCGTCTCGTCTCTGCCCTGGATAGCGCCACGATCCATTTTCCTGCTGTTTTTTGACGAGCTTGAGCGTGTCTGGTGTCTTCCACAGTTCCTCGATAGGCTCCACTTTCTCACCCAGGAGATCGCGCCGTACAAAGTAGACGAGCGCCCGGTCATCGGGGGAGAGAAGGCGCGGAATCGGATCGGTTTGCAGTATGTTTATCCATTTGCTCATTTTAATCTCCGGTAGATTGAATCACTGATTTCGCTGAAAATGCTGAAGGCGCTGAGAATGGGGCTATGTGAGCCTTCAGCAAAGTCAGCGCTTTCAGCATCTCAGTGGTTCCATATCAGGTTGCTCGCGCAAGGTCCGCAAGGGCGAAAAGAACACCCACAGGAACCCGAGCAGCAATCCGCCACCCGCCCCGAACAGCGCGGGCCGCAATCCAATGGCCGCGCCCAAGGCCCCGCCGACGAGCGAGCCAATCGGCAGCATGCCCCACATGATGAACAGCCTGCTCGCGTTCACCCGGCCCAGCAATCGATCCGGCGTGATCGCCTGGGATAGACTGGAGGAGCCGATGTTGTATACCATGTTCCCCATCCCGGCGAACAACGCGCCGATCACCAGGGTCGAGATCGCCTGGATCGGCGGACCGCTCGCGAGGGGCACAGAGAGCCATCCCACGCCGATCAGGGCCGCGGCACTTACAATCGTCGGCCCTGGGCCGAGCCGCCGGGTGATCTCTCCGCCCCACAACGTCCCCATCAACCCGCTAAAGCTGCCGACGGCATAGAACAGCCCCACCACCGCCGGTGAAAGGCCCAGCCCGCGCGTCACGTACATGATGAACAGCGCGCTCTTGATGCCGCCAAAGAACTGGAGCGTGCTCGACGTGGCCGTCATCGGGCGGAGCAGCGGGTGGCGCAGCGCGACGTGCAGCCCCTCGCGGATCTCTTCCCCCATGCGTCGTTGCTCTTTGGGGGGAGGCGGGGCTGGTTCCGTCGTGCGGATGCGGCCGAGCAACATCGCCGACGCCAGGAACGAGCAGACGTTCACGACGAGGGCCACGGGCGCCGACACCGCTTGCAGCAGCGCGCCCGCCACGCCTGGCCCGCCGATCTCGGCGATGGCGTTGCTCAGCGCGAGTTTGCTGTTCCCTTCGAGCAGGTGCTCGCGCCCGATCAGCGCGGGCAGATACGCTTCCTCGGTCACGTCGAAAAAGAGCGTCAGCACGCCGACCAGGAACGTCACGAGACAGAGAAACTCGATTCGGAGCAGGCCCAGCGCGGCAGCCAGCGGCACGGTCGCCAGGAGCGCCGCGCGACCGACGTCCGCCGCGATGAGGATGGGACGTCGCCGGAGCCGGTCGACCCAGACCCCGGCAGGCAGCCCCACGAGCAAGTAGGGGAGCGTCCCTGCTGCCGTCAGGATGCCCATCTGGGTGGCGGAAGCGTCGAGCAGCAGGATGGCGATCATGGGCAGCGCCAGCAACGTGATCTGGGAGCCGAACACGGAGATCGTCTGCCCTGCCCACAGTTTCATAAAGTCGGAATGATGCCAGAGACCGGTCAATCGCGCGCGCATTGTTGATGCTCCTCGACTAGGGTGTGAAAAAACGATAATAGTCTCCATTGTCCATGATGGCGCGCCACGCCTTGCCGTCGACGATCTGGTCGAATCGCAAGCGTTCGGGAAGAAACTCCTCCTCTCCGATCCGGAACGTTGCCTTTCCCACAGGTACCAATGCTTGCTCATAATCATCAGGCCAGACCAACAGCAGCTTGCCCTTGCGCACGATCACCCGAAAATTCGTCTCCCAGGGATTGAACGAGCGATAATGGCCGGTATACCCGTCCCACTCCTGGGGGTACTCGAAATCGCTCGGCCCAGTGTACCTATCGTTGACGTACCAGTCCGGCCCGTGAAAGGCTTCGACTACAGGAGCATCCTCGCCGCCGTTGTCGGTTCGTCCGAACCGGAGCAGGTAACGATCAAAGTCTGGATGATTCACGTAGAGACAGTCGCGCCCACGTTTTTCGAGTGCGACCCGGTCATTGTCCAGTACCAGTAACAGTTGATCTTCCTCGGCGACCAGGGTAAGGATTTTTTCTCCGGCGCGATAAGCACCCACAAAATCGGTCCCGTTTTCTAACCGCGTCGGGACTGGCTGAGGCGGAATGGGCGGCAATGGTTTGCCCAGATACGCCGCTTGAAAAGTCCTGATGATATTCGCGATCAGCCCCGACGGATACGGTTGGGTCACCAGAACCGCCGCGCCGTAGCCATTGTCCAGGTCCGCCCAGGTGTAGGCTTCGTATCCCGGCGTATCTCCGCCGTGCCCGACGTGGGCAAAGCCGCCCTCCTCGAACACGTACAGCCCGTAGCCATAGTTGTCCCAGACCCAACCGTCTCCCGCGATCCAGGCCCGTGTCATCAGGTCGTAGCTGGCCTCGGAGAGAATCGGTCCGTTGGGGCCGTGGCCGCGATTGAGCAACATGCGCACGTACCGAGCCATATCCTCCGCCGTCGAGGCGATGCTGCCATCCGCCGAATCGGTCTCGACCCACGTCGCCGGAACCAGTGGATGGCTGGCGTGCGTTGGCCGGTCGTCGTACAGATGGCGATACCCCTTTGCCAGACGCGGGCGTATCGCGTGGGTGATCGCTGGTTCTGTAGCCGTCATCCCCAGCGGATCGAGGATGTGCTGCTGGAGCAGGTCGCCATACGAGCGCCCACACACCGCTTGCAACACCAGCCCCAGCACCTTGTAGCCGACATCGGAGTAGTGGCATCGCTCGCCGGGGGGAAAGCCGGTCTCCGTCTCGCGCAACGCCCAGATGATGCTGCGAGGATCGGGGGAGAAATCCGCGCCCAGGATTAAGCCGGAAGAGTGGGTGAGCAGGTGGTGGATCGTGATCGGCTCGTACCGGGATTGCACCTGAAACCAGGGCAGGTACTCGGTGACCGGCGCGTGCAGGTCCAAGAGTCCGGCCTCGCAAGCCTGCAACACGGCGACCGCCGTGAAGGACTTGCCAATCGACCCGATCTCGAACAGAGTTTCCGGCGTGACGGGGATTTGGGCTTCCAGGTCGGCGAACCCATACGTCGAGACGCGCAGGGTTTTCTCCCGATCAGTCAGGGCGATGGTCATGCCGGGTGTACAGGCCGCAGCCATCTTTTGCTCGACGTATTGGTCGAGTTGCTCGAATGCTTTTTGTAGGTCAGACATAATTTGCTCCAAAGTTCATGTCGACGTAGGGAACGTCGTGCTCGATCTTGTACTTGCGGTTGTCCATAAAACTCGCGCACCACGGGTCGAGATCGTCCAGGTCGAAACTGCGGTGGATCACGACGTAGAGATCCATCTCCCGCAGCTTCAAAAAGTAGGGGATCTGTTTCAGCCATTCCGGAGCGATGCGGTTTTCGCGGTTGTAGCCTTCCATGAATTGCGCCAGGAAATCCCTCGCCCAGGCAACGTCCTCTTTACTCACACAGTTGTGCGAGAGGACGTAAAAGAGCGCCAGCGCGATGTCGTACACGAACCAGGCGTACTGGCAATCGTCGAAATCGAAAAGCGTGATCTGGCCGTCGTCGACGAAAAAGTTGCCCCCGTGCATGTCGGTGTGCACCAGTCCATAGGATTCGCCGTCCCGCGGCAGCGTTTTCAGATAGGCCATCAGCGCGTTGATCTTTTCGATCACTTTTTTCTCGGAAGGGGGTAAGTGTTTTTCGGCAAAGCCCTCCAACTCCTCGTCCCACTCCGGGCGCTTGAGCCGGGCCTCGCTGGGCTGGTATCGCTTGGTCAGCGCGTGCATCCGGCCCATGATCCGGCCCAGTTTGATCGGCAGATCGGCGTGCCACTCCTTCCTGCTCGGATGCGTCCCGGGAGCTTTTTCAAACGAGACCGCCGAAAAGTAGGTGTCGCCCGCGTCGACGACCTCGACCAACTGGCCGCCATCCGACGGGACCGCCCTGGCAGCCGGCACGCCATGATCCGCCAGGTAGTTGAGCCACTCCACTTCCCCGCCGATCATCCCCGACGTTCTGCGCGAGCTGTGGGACACTCTCAGGATATAACTCTCGCCGCCTTTTTCGTACTCGTAGATAAAGCTCTCGAATCCATTCAGCAGCCGGACGTTCTCTTTGGCGATTCCAAATCTTGCCAGCGCTTCATCCAGGATTTGATCGTTGTAGATCTCTTTGATGTGCTTTTCCATCGACCTTTACTCCGTGTCCAGGCGAGCGGGGCCGTATACACAACCCGCTTGGTCTCGATACGTCGCTTTGCTCCTACTCGACCGGCGCTAGAATCCCTCCCCTGAACGTTTGCCCGGCTTGCGGGCGACGATGGCAAAGAAATCGCTCTGCGCCTCGTCGGCCCCGCTCATCTGGGAGGGGAAAAATTGGATGTCGACAAAGCCACTTTCAGCCAGGAGAGAGTGATATTGTTCGTCCGAGTAGGCTTGTAGATTGTTCACGTGCTGGGTCATCTGGCCGGTGGCGGCGTCCACGACAAAGTGGCGAACCGTGAGCACCGATTCCTGGGCAGCCCAAAAGTATTCCTCCAGGCAGAGGTGAGGCTGCTCAGAGAACAATCCGCTGGAGGCCGTGTACCAGGAGGGGCCTTGCTTCCCGATCTCCTCAAGCGATTCGGACGTAGAGACCTCGATCAGGAGAAGCCCACCCCCGGATAGCGCGGCGAACGCGTTGCGGAGGATGCTCGCTGCCTCCAGGGGGCGAAAGGCATTGAACTCGCCAAAGATCACCATCGCCAGGTCAAAGCCCGTTCCGTACTCGGCGGTTCGAACATCCTCGTGCCGGTAAGTGCACTGGAGCTTTTCTCTTTCCGCGGTATCTACGGCGTAGGCGATGGAGGCGGGAGAAAAGTCGATGCCCACGCACTCGTGGCCGAGCCGGGCCAGGCGGCTGCTGTAAAGCCCTGGCCCGCAGCCCAAGTCCAGAATCCTGGCGGGACGGTCAGATAACAGCGTGTGATGAATCCAGTTCACGTGCACGTCGATCTTTTCAAACCGGCGGCTCGCCCAGTCGTGTTCCTGGTCCAAGTGCACCTGGAGCATTCTTTCACTGAACCCCGGCTCGTCCCAGGGTATCTTTCCTCCGGCCCAGGGGACGGGAGGGGTTCGGTCGATCAAATTCAACAGATTCATTGAGGACTCCTTTCGATGGGGAATTCTTGCAGCAGTTTTGCCAGCACGCCCCACTGTTCAATTTCTTGGAATATTACTTCGCTTCGCGCCTCTATGGCATTCTCCGGCCCGATCTTTACTGCCGAGAGCGGCGCGCCAGGAGGGATGGGCCGTATTTGCTCCGTGGCGATTCGGAAGGAGTGTCTGACACGTTGTACGTGCTCCGATCCATCTGGAGCGACAAGTACCCGGGCAATGACGTGGCTGCCCGTTCGCAGTTCCAGTGGCACTCCTTTCATACGCTCCAGGAAGTAGCTCAACCACATCTCGTCGTCCACGTCGTCTGGAAACCGTCCACCCCAACGGCGCGCCATCAATCCAGGCTCGCCGTTCAGCGCGTCAATTTCCAAGCCCGCATCCGTGCCAAACACCCAGGGATACTTACGTGAGTGATACCGCCGGGCTTTTGCCAGCGCGTTCTCTGCGGGCGTTTTCCCTGTTTCGGTGTCAGGCGGCCCGTCTGTCTGTATGTCCTTCAACGTGATCGTTTCAAACCCATACCGCCGAAAGATGGGTTCGTAGATCAGGTACTTGGTATGGTTTCGGGTTGCCATCAGCAGTTGTTGCACTCGTCTATCTCCTGTCGCTCGTGCGGATGAAGGGCTTTTCCACGGCAAGAGAGGTCAAGAGATCGTAACAGCGCGGTTTTCGAAAGGCGTTTCCCCACACCTCGTGTTCCCGATATTTTCTGATTCTGTCCATATCAAACTCTGCCAGATAGACTCCCTCGCTCTCTCCGGCCTCGACAACCAACGTGTCAACTGCTTCTTCGTTCTCGTCAAAAGCCACCGCGTCGAACGCCACCGAGTGTCCGTTCGCCTGTGGAGCGGCATAGTTGGTCATCGCCACGCCCACCATGTTCTCGTAGGCCCGCGCCTTGAACTGGCCGATCCGGTTCGCCTCCAACTCGCAGGCATTGGGCGTCAGGATCAGCTCTGCCCCTTTGAGCATCAGGAGCCTGGCGCTTTCTGGGAACTCGCGGTCGAAGCAGATCATCGCGCCGATGTTCACCTTTTTCCTGCCCACATCCAGCGTGCAGACGTAGAAATCGTCGCCCGGCGTCAGGGCCGCCTCCTTGTCGAAATCGCACGTGTGGACCTTGGCGTAGGTCAAGACGATCTCCCCGCGCCGGTCGATGAGCGACACGGAGTTTCGCGGTGCGCCATCCCAACATTCCAGGTAGGTCAGGGCGATGGTCATCTCCAGTTCTTTCGCGAGCGCCCGGAAGTGCATGACAAAGCCACCGTCTCGATCCACCGCCTGTGCCTCCCAGCGTTCGCGTGCGCCGGACTGGGCCGAGTCGGGAAATGTGTACCCCACATTCCACATCTCGGGGAAGAGCGCGACATCGGCCCCCATCTCGCTCGCCCGGCGGCAGAACGTTTCGCCCTTGGCTTGATTCGCCTGCTGGTCGTTGCCGCAGGCGGTCATCTGAAGTAAGGCAATCTTGACCAGGCTCATATGTACCCCCTCTTGCGTCATTCCGAGCAGTCCCCAGCGCCGCGGCGCTGTTCAGTGAGCAAGAAACTACACGTATTCGTCATCCTGAGCGGAGCGCAGCGGAGTCGAAGGATCTCCAGTCCCGACAACGTGAGATTCCTCGGCTCACTGCGGTCGCTCGGAATGATGGTAACTGGGTAAGTTCCTAGTAGCGACTGGAGGGAGTGCGGATGTAAAGCGTCCGACGGAATCTCACGTTGCTGAACGTGGAGATTCCTCGACTCCACTCCGCTGCGCTCCATTCCGCTCGGAATGACGCGTGTTCCAAAGCTATCGTACCGCGATCTTGCCCTCCGCCTGGCGCTGCTTGATGATCTCCTCGGCCAGATGATCGGGCACAAAGTCGTAGCGGTGGAACTCGAGCGTAAACGTCCCGCGCCCCTGCGTCAGGCTGCGCAGATCGGTGGCATAGCCGCGCGCCTCGGCCAACGGTACTGTGCCGACCACGCTGCGCATTTTCCCTCGCGCGCGCATTCCCTCCACGCTCCCGCGCCGGCGGCCCAGGTCGGCGACGATGGCCCCGACCTGTTCCTCGTCCACGTTGATTTCGACGCGCATGATCGGCTCGATCAGCGCCGGATGGGCCTGGTTCACCGCTTTCCGCACCCCCATCGAACCGGCGATCTCGAAATCCTGGGATGCCGAGTCGACCTCGTGAATCCTCCCATCCAGCAGCGTCACGCGCAGGTCGGTGACCGGGTAGCCCGCGACGATGCCTTTCTCCAGCGCACCCCGCACACCCACCTCCGTCGGGCGCACGAACTCGGTGGGAACGTCGGCGGCGGACGCTTCGTTCTCAAAGAGGATGCCTTCGCCGCGCTTCAGCGGCTCGACGCGCAATTCGACCTCGGCAAAGTGGCCGTGGCCGCCGGTCTGTTTCTTGTACGTGCCGACCACCTCGAGCGCCCGGCGGATCGTCTCGCGGTAGGCGACCTGGGGCGGGCTTATCAGCGGCGTGAGGCCGAACTCGCTCCGCAGCCGGTCCACGGCCACCTCCAGGTGCAGCTCGCCCATCCCCGAAAGGATCTCTTCGTTCGTCTCCGGGTCAAAGCTGCGCACCAGTGTGGGGTCCTCGTCGCACAGCCGCCGCACCGCCTGGCGCAGCTTTTCGTGCTGCTCCCTCGATTCTGGCTTCAGCGCCACGCTGATCACCGGATCCGGGAACTCGAACGTCTCCAGCACGATGGGTTGCTCCGGGTCGCAGAGGGTGTCGCCCGTGATCGCCGACTTGATGCCGACCAGCGCCACCACGTCGCTGGCCTGCATGTAATCTGCTTGCTCGCGCTGCTGGCCGTGCAAAAAGTAGATCCGTCCGATCCGCTCCTCGTCGCCGGTGCGCGGGTTGTAGATCGTGTCGCCCACGCTCATTCGGCCGGAGAAAACCCGCACCCAGGTCAGGTGCCCCACGTGGGGATCGGTGACGATTTTGAAGGCCGCCGCGCAGAACGGTGCGTTGGGGTCGTCGGGCCGCTCGATGATCTCGTCGCCGTTGCCGGGGACGGTGCCCAGGGTGGGGTGCAGGTCCACCGGCGCGGGGAGATAGTCGACGACGGCGTCGAGCAGCGGTTGCACGCCGATGCGCTCGCGCGAAGCGCCGCACAGCACCGGCACGAGCTTGCCTTCGATGGTCGCCTGGCGCAGCGCCGCCTTGAGCGCCGCTGTGTCCGGCTCGTTCCCCTCCAGCCGTTGCTCCAGCAGCGCGTCGTCCGTCTCGCAGATCGCGTCCACCAGCCGCCCGCGGGCCGAGGTGACCCGCTCCTCCAACGCGGGCGGGGCCGGCTCCACCGAGAACTCGTCCGCGCCGTCACGCCAGACCAGCGCCCGCCGCTCCAGCAGATCCACCACGCCGACGAACTCGTCCTCGCGCCCGATGGGGAGCTGGAGCGCGACCCCGTTCTCCGTCAGCCGCTCGTGGACTTCGTCGAGCACGCGGTCGAAATCGGAGCCGAGCCGGTCGAGCTTGTTGATCATGATGAGGCGCGGCAGATTGTCGCGGTCGGCGTGCCTCCAGACCGTCTCGGTCTGTGGCTCGACGCCGCCCACGCCGCAGAGCAGGATCACGCCGCCGTCGATGGCACGCATGGAGCGCACGACCTCGGCGGTGAAATCGATGTGGCCGGGCGTGTCGATCAGGTTGATGCGGTGCCCTTGCCAGCGGAAGGCGGTGGCGGCGGCGGTGATGGTGATGCCACGTTGCCGTTCTTGCTCCATCCAGTCGAGCTGGGTGTCGCCGTCGTCAATGTTCCCGGCGCGGTGAATGCGTCCGGCATAGTAAAGAATTGCCTCCGACGTGGTCGTCTTTCCGGCGTCCACGTGGGCAAAGATTCCAATGATGCGTACTTTTTTGATCGGTACTTGTTTTTTCTTGCTCATAATCAAACGACCTCCTCGTTCAGTCCACCGGCATAGCAAATTGCACTTGGTGGAAGCGCCAACCCTCTTCCTCTCTCACGAGCACGGCCGTGAACACAAAAGGCCATTTGTGCCCCTCTCCCTTGTGTCTTTCCCACAGCCTTCTCATCCCAAAGTGAGTCGCCTCCATCATCCGCGCTGCTGGCGTCAACTCTTCGTTTTCCAAAAACTCTTTCATCTGATTCACGTAGAACGGAAATGCCTCGTCCACGACGGACGTTTGCGCCAACGTGCCGCTCGTGGACAGCCACGCTACATCTCCTTTGATCGTAATCCTCGCTCCTTCTACGCCGATGGTCACTTCTCCCCAATACGTCCAGTCCGACTCGATGATCTCTCGAATCGAGTCTACGCCCTCGAACCACTCGTTCCCGCCGCGCACAGACGCGCCGATTCCGATCAGCTCGGCCTCTTTGGCAAAGAGGTTCATAAACTCGTCTAATTGCGACATATCGCGAGATATGTATCCGTCCTGGAACTTTTGCAATACGGCACGAACGTCTTTTGTGTTACTCATTTCTATCTATCATTCTCCAGGGTGATATTCTAGTACTAGTACCACAACGAGTTTGGCTATCTCTGTCATTCCGAGTGACCGTAGGGAGAGCGGATGCTGCACGTCCGACGGAATCTCTCGCGACTGAACGTGGAGATTCCTCCGTGTGGCGTCGTGTGCCGCCACACGACGCTGCGACTCCACTCCGCTGCGCTCCGTTCCGCTACGAAGAAACTTGACATTGAGCATCATTTCGAGTGACCGTAGGGAACCGAGAAATCTCCATTGTCGAACTTGGAGACCCTTCGACTCCGCTACGCTCTCCTTCGACAAGCTCAGGACAGGCTGCTCAGGGTGACGAATACGTTTAGTTTCTTGCTCACTGAACAGCGCCGCGGCGCTGTGGATTACTCGGAATGACGATTGTTCCAAAATTTCGTTGTAATGCTAGCGCCCGGAACAATGGGCGTTTCTTTTTAATCTAATGTTGCGACACTGGCTTTTCAAACCAAAGCTTGGTTGAGCGCACGCGAAAGCCAGCGGCCTGGGCAGTTCGCTGCATGGCCACGTTCTCACTGCTCGTGCCGAGAACGGCGATGTCTATGCCGCGTTGTTTCAGCTTGTGAAGCCCGGTCAGCAAAAGCGCCCGGGCCAATCCGCGTCGCTGAAAATCGGGGTGCGTCGCGATGGGGTCTGGGTACCCTTCGTTCCGTCCGGTGCGCTCGTTCTCCTCCTGGCTGATCGAACACATACAGGTCGCGGCGAATCTACCATCAGGCGCAACGGCCAGCAAGTCTAGCTCTGGATCATATTCCGGCGCGCGCATCATGGCCAATTGTTCTTCGACGGTCATATTCTCGGTGCCAAATGCGGCGCGGTGGAGCGTGACGAGGGGTTCCGCCTCTTGCTCGCCTGCCACGTGACGTATGCTAAAGCCTGCCGGCGCTTTTGGGGTCGGGATCGGTTCGTTGAGCGAGCGCGCCATACGGAGCGTTCGTATCTTTTGCATCACAAAACCGTGTCGTTCCAATAGCGCGATGCGTTCGACATCGTCGTCGCGGCAACTGGCGTCGAGCGTCAGAGGTTCGCCGCGCTTTTGTATGGCGCGTTTTATGCATTCTACCCCCCAGGCAACGATTTCCGACTCGATGTCGGGATGGGTTGCCTGCTGGTCCAACTCAAACCACAGGTTGTTGTACGGATCGACGAATGCGAATCCAATCATCCGATCGTCGTCGAACCACAGGCGCGTATTCTCCTGCACGTCGGTCAAAGCAAGCAATTCCTGCAAGTCAACGACGCTAGGATACTCGGTGATTCGGTCGGCGGGCCTGACTGCGACCAATAGATCGATCATAGCTTGCCCGTCTTGTGCTCGAGAATATGTACGGCTGGTCCAATTTATCATGATAAACCTCATTCATTCCTCTCGGGCTTTCTCGCCCCAAAGATAGCGTGGCCGGCGAGCATCCAGTGAACGTCGACGTCGACAAAACCGGCGTTCTCCAGCCACTTGAGTTGATCGAACAAGGGAGATGGTTTGTCAATGTCCTCTGGGTCGAGGTACCAGAAGGTGTTCCATCCCTCGTTCTTGAAAAATTCAAACGCCTCGGTGTTCCCATCGAGCGTGATGGCCCGCTCGCGAACGACCTCGTCCCACGTCTCGGCGGCAAGATGCCTGCCCCGATCGGTGGGGTGCTCGACGATGTCGGCGATGACGAACGCGCCGCCGTCTGCGAGCAGGCGATGCACGTCGCAGAAAAGCTCCTGCTTCTGCGGCCCCGTGAGGTGGTGGATGGCGAGCGACGAGACGACTGCCTGGAAGGAGACTCCAGGCTCTCTCCAATCTTGTGCAGCGAGATCGAACAGCCCGCCCTGGAACCGATCCCCGAAGCGAGCGAGGCGCTTTTTGGCTCGTTGGAGCATCTCGGCCGAGCCGTCGAGTCCGTAGATGGTGGATTCGGTGTACTGCTCCAGCAACACCTCGGCCAAAAGCCCCTCACCGCAGCAGAGTTCGAGAATGGCGCCGGGGCCGTCGCAGGGTAGGAGCGCGGCGATCATTTGCATCTGCCGGTCGCGCTCGGGGACAAAGTAGCGGCCATAGTCCATAAACGTGCGGGAGACTTCTTCGGTCCAGCCGGTCTGGTACGTAGCGTCTTGTTCGTTATTTTGCTTCATCAGTAGACCCCTCATATTGTTGACTGCTTTCGAGCGCGTGCCGGATAAAATCCAGCGTCTCGCTCAGATGATCCGGTTGCGCTTCGTCTGGCCAGGCTAAAGCTCGGTCGATTAACGGTCTCCATCGCGCGTCAATCGCTTTCTGCGCCCAGCGCGCCGCAACCGATTTCGAGGTGATGGCGCCGTGTTCGAGCGTGTAGAGCGCTCGGCACAGTGTGAGAATGGCATAAGCTTGATACTCACTGCCGTGCAGGCGAGGGTCCGGGCTATGGAGCATCGGCGCCCACCACTCGTGCATAAATCCCATCACGGCCCGGCGCAAGTCGTCCGGTTGGACAGCCTGGATCAAGGTGCGCGGGGCCGGTCCCGCCAGCACGATCCCCTGTTCTCGCAGGATGTGGCGCTGGATGATCCAATCGCTCCCGTGACGGCCCACGCGGAAACTCCCTTCGTTGATGTACGGGTACGGTCCATCGGCTGGATCGTAGCGACGGAGCGCGTGCTGCGGAATGTACGAGCCTTCCAATTTCTCCGCCCACTTCAACTCACTGGCAGCGATGCGCGCGTGCATCGCCTCCAACGCCGGGAGCATCTCGACGGGGAGCTTGCCGTCCGTGACGACGACGAAATCAATGTCGCTGCGTTGGGGGACAAAATCGCCGCTTGCCAGCGAGCCATAGAGATACATGCCGACGAACTGATTCCCCAAAATCGCCTGCACATCCGATAGCAATACGTGCAACACGGTGTTGACGTCAGAGTAGGGCGTTGGGTGAGTCGCTTTAGCTGACATTGAGCATAATTCCTTGACACGATCCGATCATCGGCGTCTTTTCTTCAACTGCAATGCTTCGTTCAGATGGACGATGTTGTGGCGCGTGGCTGGCATCAGGAGCAGCCCCGCGACGTCGCGCCTGCTCCAATAATCCGCGACGCCTCTCCCGGCCTCGGTCACGGCTTCTTCGTCCATCACCTGTTGCAAGCGGTCAGGGTCAACCTTTCGTTTCAACTCCTCCGGCTCAAGCTGCACGATGATCTCGCGCGTCCTGCGGCCAACGGCCACGCGATAGGCGCGCAGTGCGTCGATGTCAATCGTCTCGCTGAGGGTTGCTATGTTTTCCTCGTCCATTCCGTTGCCCGTATCGCGGGCTGTGATCTTCATCCGCTCGAGCCAGTTACCCCGGTGCAGGATTTGCGGGCTGCCGGCGACCAGCAGATTCATCGTGACGTCCTCGATGCGGGCCAGGTGCCAGATACACCAGGCCACCGAGTGTTCGCGATTCCTCGGGATGCGTCGTATCTGCTCCTCCGTCATGTCGTCCAGGATGGCGTCTTCGAACGACCAGGATTCCATCTGGGCCATCTTGGCCGAGTGGAGCATGGCGTGATGGGTCAGAAACAGCGCGATGGCTTTGTCGTGTTGGTCGGAACGCTCCAGTATACGGCGCAGCTCGGTCTGGCGTTTGTTCAAGGATTTGCGCAAAGATTCTATTTCTTTCATCTGTGGCTCCTTTATCTTTTCATTGAGTTGAACTTGGTCTAACGTCTCGCAGTCAGGTTGCCCTCTTGATGCCAAACAAGCCAAATGGATTTGTACGAAGAAACTCTTCGTAAATCGCGATCACATCCCTGGCCTTGAACAACATACTCTCGGCACGACCTATGTGATGTCTTTCGATCAACCCTCTGCGCTCTGCTTCCATTTGAACTTTTCCCCAGGTATCTTCGGCAGGCTCACCATATTGGACGTACCAACGATCAGGGGGATAATCTCGCAAGATCTCTTTTGGAACTTGAGCAGACTCGCTAATCTCTTTTGGTATGCCTACCCTGCTTTCGGCAATGTGCATGCTGGAACAACAATGAATATCTACACCCAGGAGAAGCACCCAACCATCCATATCAAGCAGATACTCGTATCCCTGGCTGTGCAAATCTGCATTCTTGCCCCACGCACATACTCGGTGCTTCCCAGTTCCCAAAACGGTCGTTGGCCTTTGACGAAATTCATCAGCAATTGCTCCCATTCCCGTTCTTTCATCCGAGTCTTTATCGAGGAAGCGAACCCTTGCGGTGATACCCCTGGCTTTGTCGTTTTCCGTAAGAGGCAACAGGAGAGTTACGGGATAGGCGGACATCACCAGAGCGCCGCTTGAGCTGATGACGTTCATAAGAGCGTCAACCACGGCGGATGCACCTCCTTCTACCCAGCCAAAGCTGCTCAAGGAGCTATGTACCTCTACGGCATCGCCCAAACCAATGCCCAGTTGCCGCAAGCCATCCTCGATATCCTTTTGCGTAACCGGTGTGAGGATTGTTTCAGTTTGTAAACTCATCTCAACTCTCAATGATTGCACGGTCGACATTTTCTCTACTTCCCAATAACGATTTGCTTCACATACGGCGACTCGAATTCCTCTGCCAGCATGTCCATCAACACCAGATCATACTTCTTCCCACCAACGATGCGCGCCTCCCGCCGCCTCCCTATCTCTTGGAAGCCTACTCTCCTGTAACACGCTATCGCGCGCTCGTTGAACGAAAACGTCCCCAGCATGATGTTGTGCAAATTCAACAAGTTGAACCCATAGTCGAGCAACAGCTTGGTGGCCTCTTGCCCATACCCTTTGTTCCAATACTCCTTCTCTCCTATCACGATTCCTAGCATGGCTCGCCTGTTCACCTGGTCAATGTCAAATAGCAGGCAACGCCCGATGGGAGTATCAGTCTCCAGGTCGACGATGCTGAATATATGGCTCTGTTGCTCCATCACCTCACCGATGATGTCTTGCATTTTCTCGAGAGAATAGGGCGTGTACGCCTCATCCCCGAGGGGAATGGTCACTTCCAGATCATTGTCCCATTCCGTCCATTTCTCTGCATCTTCCAGACTGCACGGTGAGAGATAGCACGTTTCGCCAACCAATTTTTTGTAATGGGGCATTGCTTGTTCCCTTTTCATAAAGTCTCTGGCTTCCACTCTGATCGCAAAAGCCCGTACAAGTACATATCGTACCGTTTTCCGTCTCGCCTCCCAAACTCCCGAAATGTCCCCTCGTGCTTGAACCCCGCTCGCTCATACATCGCTATCGCTCGTTCGTTGTAATTGATCACCGTCAACGTCACCCGATGCAGGTTCATCTCTTCAAACCCGTACTGTAACAGCAGCCGCAGCGCCTCGCTCCCATAGCCCTTGCCCCACGCTGCCCGATCTCCGATTCCCATCCCCAGCCACGCCGACTGGTTGGCCCATTCGATCTCGTAGAATCCCGCCGTTCCGATCAATGTTTCATCTTGATTCGTCCTGATGGTAAAGAGTATCGCGTTCCCCCCCTGCAATTGCTCCAGTTCCGCTTCGATCTGCGCCTTGCTTTTTGGGAGGGCTGTGTTCGTGTCTTGCAGCCGTAAGTATCCCACGTCCTCGTTCCACTCGGCTATCTTGGATGCATCATCTTGACGCAGAGCCGTCAGTCGAACCTTACTTCCTCGCAATAGATCCAAATTCATTGATTTTTCTCCTGTTTCAAATTTGCCCGCAGCCACTCGTACATCAGCACGCCGCCAGCCACCGCCACGTTGAGCGATTCTGCCTTGCCCACGATCGGCAGCCTGGCCCAATCCTCCAGGTGAACGCGCACGTCCTCCGAAAGCCCCCGCGCCTCGTTGCCCAGGATCAAGGCCACGCCTCCACCCCAGAGGCCCTCGCCCCAGGCTTTCCCTTGTTGTGCGTCCGCACCCACTGGCCGCAATCTCTGGCTGCGCAGCCAACTGAACAACTCATCCACGTTCTCCGTACGCACCAGCGGCACATTGAACAACGAGCCCATGCTGCCGCGCACGGTCTTGGGGTCAAAGACGTCCGCGCACGGCTCGATCAGGATCAGCGCCGCTGCGCCCACTGCGTCGGCGGTGCGGATCAGCGTGCCCTCGTTGCCGGGGTCTTGCAGGCGGTCCAGCACGACGACCAGCTCCCGCCCGGTCAGTTCGAGGATGCCCGCCAGTAGCAGGTGGGTCAGCATGCGGTCCAGGCGGTAGAAAGCTTCGT
>Ga0180434_10002428_pt1 | contig 24978 bp, 14 predicted proteins | sample SS_ome_7_FD_132453 | JGI IMG/M metagenome (GOLD analysis project Ga0180434, IMG submission 132453) | Hypersaline lake sediment archaeal communities from the Salton Sea, California, USA - SS_1_D_2 metaG | ecosystem: Environmental > Aquatic > Non-marine Saline and Alkaline > Hypersaline >... | reverse complement strand
TTAAAATGAAAGTAAAAACAAACAAAAATATTTCAGTTGTCATTTTTTTAAAAAGTATGCATATCCTTGAGATCAAAACAAATAAATGAACATCGCCATTTTTTTATGAATAGGTCAGGTTAAATCCCCTAAATTACTTTAACAAAATTTCTTGTTTCCAAATAATGTATCAAAGGTATTCCCATTCTGCAACGCATGACTTATAGTAAGAAGAATAAGAAAACCATCTTGACTTTGAGGAAGGAAGAGTATGACCAAAGGTTTGAGAACAACTGTTTGGAGGCGGAACCCCTTAACCTTAAAGGTCAAGGCAAGTTTGGTTTTTATGTAAATTGGCTTTGTGAACCAAGAGTTCAAGATTGGCCTTGAAATTTTTATCATTGATTCCATCCAAAGAAATGGTTAGGACAGGAATACCTGAATCCCGGTGTAATCGCTCCAGATAACACTGGAGAGCGCTTCCTGCCATACAGTGGGCAGGAATCAAATTAAGAATCCCGTTGATTCTTTTTGATTTTGTGTATAGAGAAGCCAACCCGAGGCCTTCAACAGCTTCGCTCACCGCCCTGGTATCCATAAATTTGGAGGCTTCCTTTATGATCTTTTTGGCCCGGGGTTCAGGGAAGACTAAGTAGGGATTGACATATTCAATGATTCTCTTTTCCATATAATGCTTTAGATAGTTGATGAGTTTTAAAGTCAAGGATCTGTTTTGATGGGAGGCATATTCCATGGAAAAATTTAGGAAAGAAGTCGCCATAGGAAGGACTGCCACAGCGCCTAATTTTTCCAGATGAGAAATGCAGTTCTGATTGCTGGGACGGTGAAGACGGACATAACCCTCTCCCACAATCCCGATATTGATTTTCTCCTGATGATTTTGGAGGGGAACTTGCTTGATCTTCTTTATGAACTTTAGGGCGGATTTAGTCATATTTCCTTTGACTATAGATCCACAGAAAACTTTCAAGCCCTGCTGGTAAATTTTATCCATGGAGCCTTTTTCTTTTTCATAAGGCCTCCGGGAAAGAACCAGCTGCCTGACTAATTCATTAGTGACAATACTCTTCCAGAATCTGTAAAAGAATTGAGTGACTTCACCTTTTGTGATTTTTTTTCCTCCGTTAATAAGCTCCATCTGTTTGATGTAACCTGCGGTTTTCCCAGGGCTGGGCGTAATCATTGGGATGTTTTTATACCCCAACCTCTGGAATACAATATGCTGCAGGAGATAATAAACTTTCTGGCGGCAGGACCCATCGGCTTGATGGTTAAAAAAAGCGATGTTTTGGGGATTCGGGGAGTGATGGAGTAAAAAATTCAGATAATCTCCGGCCGTCATCCGGACGGGAAGGCACGTTTTTTCAGGAATATACCTGTTGGCCAAAGAGAGAGATTCAGAAGTTGATTGGGGCAGAGCTTCTACTTCCACTCCTAATATTTTCATCACTTCTCTAAAAACAGCCACGTCTTCATCCATATTGGGCACATAAAGTATTCTTTTCCGGGGTGGCGTATGCATGATGAATTCAGCAGAAGAATCTGAAACACTTTCCTCTTTTTGGTCCCGGATACTGTCCATAAGAGCTTCCACCCGGGTCTGTATGTGAGCCGGAGCTGTAGTTTTTCCGACTTCAATTCCCAGAAAAGCTTTTCCTCCTAAAGCCTCTTTAAAAAATTCCTCCAGAAAAGAATCAGGACCACAAGAAAAAACCGAAAAAAATATACTGTGTATTTGAGGATGAGATCTAATGAACCGGGCTGACCTCATAATCTGATGGTAAAATTTCCAGTTAGCCAAGTCCTGAAAGTTTTTTATATCCACTTCTTCTAAGGGCAGATAGTCCAGAGGAATAGGAAAGCCTCCTGCTTTGATTATCAGTTTTGGCAGATCTACGTTTATACTTGGGTCGCCCACTGTATAGTGCCTTCCGACCACCACTACAGGGATTCCCCATCGATCTATTTGAGAAAAAACTTCTTTTCCTCTTTGTTTTACTTTCAATTTAAACTTTTTCCAGGCGTTAAGTCCTTTTTTCAATGCCTTCTTAGCTTCTTTCTTTGACTTGCCTAATTTCTGGGCTACTTTGATCATTTCCTGATCCAGGTTATAAAACTTCTTATGAAAACGAATAGCTGGTCTTAACATTTTATCTTCAGCAGCTTGAAGTTGAGGAGAGGTAGCCGGAGATGTAAAGGGTATATTCTGAGATAAGGTACAATAATGGGTTTTTCTCTCTTCCCATTTTGTCTGGGGAGCATCGATGAGGCTGGGAAAAAATATATAGTCCGCTCTCTTTTCCAGAAGGTCTTTCAAATGGCCATAAGCAATTTCAGCTGGAAAACATGTTTCAGCCACCACATTATCCAGACCCTGGCTGATAATTTTTTTATTGGTTCTTCCTGAAGTCACCACGTTACAACCCAAGTCTTCAAAAAAACCCTTCCATAAAGGAAAATATTCATAATACTGGGAAAAAAGACGGGGAATTCCTACTTTAGGCAAAGATTTTGAGGATTTTTCAGCTGAATTTCCGTATTCTTGTCGCAAAAACTGCTCTCTTTCCATGAAAAGCTGGGGAACCTGAGAAGATAAGCCTTTTTTTTGTCCTGAGGAAAGGGAATATTTTTCACAGCGGTCTCCTCCGTAAAGAGTCACTCCATCGCTGGTGGTTACTTTAGAAACGTTGCAGAAATTAGCACACCCTTCACACTGAAAAGAAGTGACCGAGTATTGCCTCTTTCCCGCTTTTTCCAAACCAATGAATGGGGTAGTGGATGCAACATTCTTTAGGGAATAAATAGCAGCTCCAACAGCTCCCATTACCTCATTATGTTCTGGAACAATGATATGAGCCCGGGTAAAGTAATTAAAAGCCGCAGCCACAGCATGATTGAGGGCGACTCCTCCTTGAAAAAAAATGGTTTTTCCCTTTTTATCCCCGATTTTAAATTGACTTAGAAAGTTTTCTGCTACTGCGTAAACCGCACTGGCCAAAAGATCTGCACAGCACATTCTCCCTTGTAAGGCAGAGAGTTCTTCCTCAATAAAGACAGTGCATTTTTTATTTCCGAAGGAAACAGGGGCTTGAGCCTTTAAAGCCAAAGAAGAAAATTCATTGATATGAACTCCTAAATGTTTGGCCTGTTCTTCTAAAAAAGAGCCTGTTCCTGCTGCACAGGACTTGTTCATATCAAACTGCTCAATTCCTTTCATGTATTTAGAATCTTGCCCCCCGATTTCAAAAATCTCATCAAAGGAAAGATTTAATCTGTTGGCTATTGACTGGGAACCGGTGCGGTGAGCGGTTATTTCATTGACATCTTTTACCCCTCCCAAATAATCAGCGATAAATTTTCTTCCGGATCCGGTAACCGCTACATCCCGTACCTTTATTTTCTGACCGATTTCTTCATGTATTTCCTTCAGACCAAGAGAAACCGCATCTAAAGGACTGCTTTTGGTGGGAATATATTTTTTGTCTAATAATTTCCAATCTTGAATAGAACCACATTCCGGAAAATAAAGGACCGCCAAACAAGTGCTTACTGAGCCCACATCCACTCCGATAAAAACAGGAATCCTTCCTTTGGAAGATGGGATTTTCTCTCTATTACCTTTTCTGATAATAATGTGATCATTCAATTTTATCGGGGGGAGAGTGTTGTTACTGGATACATAAGTAAGGATGGTTTTCTCTGAAGCTTTTCGGAGACGTTTTTGTAAAAAAGATCTGTTGCTATTTTCCTGTGAAGGGGATCTTTCACTATCAGATACAGCGGCTCCTACAGCAGAGAGAGATCTAAAGAGGGGGGGGATAAATATTTTCTTGTTATTCATCTCCGTACCTAACACATCCTCCAAAGCCTTTACCATTCCTCGATTTTCAGCTACTCCTCCTTGGAAAGAAACAGGAGGCTTGAGCTTTTTCCCTCTACCTAAAGTGCCGATCAGATATCGGACTAAAGCATAATGAAGTCCTGCTGCGATGTCGTCTTTTCGGGCTCCTTTCTGCTGCTTGTCGATCATATCCGAACCCGCAAACACTGCACAGGTCCCAGATATATTTTCAGGATTTTTGGATTGCAGAGCCAGCTGGCTGAATTCCTGAATAGAACACCCAAAGCGTGAAGCAGATTGATCCAGGAAAGATCCGGTTCCAGCAGAACAATGCGGAGGAAGAAGAATATCTTCCAGTTCCGGCTCTTCTCTTAAATTTTCTTTTATCAAAATCATATTGGAAGAAGAAGCACCAATGTTGAGAATGGTGCGCAGAAGGGGATAGAGTTTGAGGTTTGCCTTGGCTGAAGCAAGAGAAGGATTTACATAATAGCACTCCAGATAATCAGCTAATTCCTCCCCGTTGACTCCTGTGAAAGCGATCCTGGAAATCTTTGGATCTTTCATCCATTTTGCCAGTAAAGACATGGTTTTTTGAAAGGGCTGTCTCCCATGTAAAACTACTTCTAACTCTTCGGCTCGATTTTGATAGGGTTCATAAGTGGCTGCTTTAACTGTAAGAGAACCGATGTCAACACCTAAAATTTTATCCATGGCATTCCATTATTGTTGCACTCAATAAAGAGTTATCAGTTAGCATTTGATGTGCCTTTCCGGGTGTCAAAAGAAAATGGACCGCTCATTAGCCCAAATCAAAAGAAAAGGAGAATCACTGATGGATTATATGGGAATTGGCCATCAGAATCAATATTCACATATGAGTTTAAACAGAGTGGATGATTCCGATGGGTATGAATTCAATCACTACTGTTTGTGATCCTTTCCTTGTTATCATTTTATGTCAATTAAGGATATTATAAGAATCCTATGAGTTTTTCAATGAGGAATAGTACCTACTCCTAATGAGAATGTAATAATTTGATGAAATTGAATGAAAATTATAGGATAATTTATAATTCCTAAAGAATAGCAATAACAACAAAAAGGAGAAAATCATGAGCAGACGCTTGAAAAGAAATATTGTGTTTTTATTCAGTATTTTGTTTTTGGGATCGATTCTCTTTTCCTATCAGTTCACCAAAGAAGAATGCGCCCAGAGACGGGAACAATTGATGGACAAGATTCCTGACGGAGCTGCCATCCTTCTGGGCGCAAAGCTGAGGGTGACTTATAACGAACACTATCAGCACAATGATTTTTACTATTTCACAGGAGTGGAGATTCCGGATGCGGTGCTTATCATTGATGGGATCAGGCGGGAGAGCATCCTGTTTTACACTCTTTCAGAAAGAGAAGCCCGGAATGAAGGAATTAGCTTGGATTATGTGAACAAGCCCAAAGAAACCACAGGAGTCCACAGAGTCTATCCCCACGAATCATTTTCCAGCTATCTCAACCGGCTAGCCAACGGATCTCATGTTATTTACACCTCTTTTATGCCTGAGGAGCTTGTCCGTGAGTGCAGCCGGGAGAAACTCAGAATCCTTCAGCGAAACATGGTTTTGGATGAATGGGATGGCCGATTGACCAGAGAGCAGCAGTTTGTCAAGCTTCTTAGGGAGCGTTTTCCCGGTGTTCAGGTGAATGACTGCAGCCAAATGATATGGGATCTCCGCGTTATCAAATCTCCTGCTGAAATCGAAATTTTGCGAAAAGCCGGAAGGATCGCGGTTAAAGCCCATATTGAGATGATCAAGGCGACCCGTCCTGGAATGTATGAGTATGAACTAGCGGCTTTGTATGAATACCTGGTCAAAAAAGAAGGGGCTCAGGATTTAGCCTATTACATGATCATCTGTTCGGCAGAGAATCATCCCTACCTTCATTACTACAAACATGACCGGAAGTTGGAAGATGGAGACTTTCTGGTGATCGATGTGGGACCGGATTTGGGTTACTATGATATTGATATCACTGTCTCCTATCCGGTTAACGGAAAGTTTACACCCAGACAAAAGGAAATTTATGAAGCCTGTAATGCAGTACACCAAGCCTGCCTCCAGGTCTATCGGCCTGGTTTGACTCTGGAACAGTGCCGCCAGGAAGTGTGGGAGATTCTGGAAGAACAGGGATTCGACCTCACCAAGGACTATTTCCAGAAGATGCGGGGCGGATTCGGCCATTACGTAGGCATGGCGGTCCATGACGTAGGAGGAGGTCCTAGAGTTCTCAAGCCGGGGATGGTGTTTGCCAACGAGCCTTTGTGTGTTTTCCCTGATGAGAACTTGGGTGTGAGAGTGGAAGATACTATCTTGATCACTGAAGATGGATGTGAAAATTTAACAGCAGGGATACCGCGCACCGTAGAAGAAATTGAAGATCTGATGAAAGAAGATGGAATTATTCAGGTCTTAAAAAAAACTGGTTTGTATAAATAAGTCTGATTGAATTTAAAAAGAATTTGGAATGACAGGTATTGGCCGGCCCCTGGACTTTGATTATCCCAGCAACCGCGCCATCTTTTTCCTGACTGTGGCTGCTGCTGGATGCGGGATAGGATACTGGATGATATGGGGCGAAGGAGGAATCCATGCGTTGCTGCAGGGATTGGGAGCTGGGCTGTCTGTTTTTTTGGCTTGGGCCCTGGGTCGGGAACTTGATCCAGATCATGATCCTTCTGCTTTATTCGCCGCTGGTTTTTCGTTCATAGGCTTTTTTCTCTGGGGGGTTCCCGGTTTGTTGATTCTTTTCTGGTTGTTGATGGCTGTCCGCATGGTGAACCGGACCACAGGTCTGGCTCCGACGATTCTGGATTCCTTGGTTTTTCTGGGCATTGGTGCATGGATATCCTTTCAGGGGAACTGGATGGTGGGATTGCTGACCCCTGTTGTGTTTTTACTGGAAAGCTTTTTGCCTCAGGGAAAAAAGCTTCATTTGGTTTTCGCAGCCTTAGGCGTTGTCTTCTCAGGAGGGGCTCTCATCTGGAAAAACGAGTGGTGGATAGGAATAAATTTTTCTTGGGAAACAGGGGTAATATCCTTATTCACAGTGGTTATTTTATTGCCTGTGATTAGTGCAAGCCGGAGCATGAAAAGTAAGATGGACAAGACAGACAAAGGATTAATTCCTGTCCGGGTCCAAGCAGGGCAAGTTTTAGCGGGATTTTTTTGGATTTTGACTGGGTTTGGAACAGGAATAAATGGTTTGCTCTCTGTGCTTCCTGTAGGAGCTGCTGCTCTGGGAATAGGGATATTCTGGATTGTTCGAAATATAAAACCGCATTGAATAAAAAATTCCTGTATTCATATAAAAGACAGCTTGTTTTGTATTTATTGTCTGGTTCTGTGTTTATTGACAGTTAAGGAACCAAACAGTTAAAATAACAGCCCTTTTATGAAATCATTCAAATAAATGTTGTTTTTTCTAAGGAGAGTTTTCAATGGAAAAGAGATTAAAAAAATGCCAGAATTTAGCCTTTATTTTTCTGGTGAGCGCTTTGATTTTATCCATAGGATGTCAGATGGACCAAAGCCGGTCTTCAGGTAACCTCCGGTTTCATATATCGTTTACTGAAGAACAGAGTGAAAAAGCTTTGGATGGCCGGATGCTGCTCATGATCTCTACAGATAAAAGCAGGGAACCTCGTTTTCAGATCAGTACAGGACCTGACACGCAGCTGATATTTGGCCTCAATGTGGATGGCATCAAATCCGGAGAAGCATCAGTGATAGATAAAGATGTTTTTGGTTATCCTTTGGAAAGCCTCTCTGAGATCCCTTCTGGTGAGTATTGGGTGCAGGGACTTCTCAACCGGTATGAGACTTTTCATCGTTCAGACGGTCATAAAGTGAATCTTCCTCCTGATAAAGGGGAAGGCCAGCATTGGAATATAAAACCGGGGAATCTGTACAGCACTCCAAAAAAGATTTTTTTGGATCCCCAGCAGGATAAGGCTATCAGCATCATCCTGGATAAGAAGATCCCTCCTATCCCAGAGCCTGAAGAGACCAAGTATATCAAAGTTGAAAAAATCCAGAGTGAACTTTTATCCGAATTTTGGGGACAGCCTGTGTATTTGGGAGCCCATGTTTTGCTCCCAGAGGGATTTGATGAACATCCTGATGCCCGTTATCCCCTTGTGGTCAATCATGGCCATTTCCGCAATCCTTATATTTTTGATTTGTTTCGAACCGAACCCCCGGATCCGGATTTGGATCCGGAATACAGTGAGAGGTTTGATTGGGAAGGTTATAACATAACTGTTCAGGAATATGCTTATAAATTTTATCAGTATTGGACAGCTCCGGATACACCCAGAATGATTCTCATCACAATCCAACATCCCAATCCCTATTTTGATGATTCTTTTGCTGTGAATTCCGCTAATCTGGGTCCTTATGGGGATGCCATCAACTATGAATTGATTCCTTATATTGAAAAGAAATACAGAGGGATTGGGGAAGGATGGGCCCGTTTTCTCTATGGGGGATCCACAGGAGGATGGGAAGCTCTGGCTTCCCAGGTTTTCTATCCTGATGAATATAATGGGTGTTTTGTGGCTTGTCCTGATTCCATAGATTTTCGAGCATTTTTCATTGTCAATATCTATGAACACAAAAATGCTTATTATGTGGACAGCGAATGGAAGAATACTCCCCGGCCGGGAAACAGAAATTATTTGGGTGAACTCAAAAACACCATGAAAGAAATCAATCATCTGGAACTTGTGATAGGCACCAAGAGCCGTTCGGGTGGAACTTTAGATATATACAACGCTCTTCATTCTCCTGTTGCTGAGGATGGTTATCCGGTTCCCATTTGGGATAAAATGACTGGAAAAATCGACCATTCCACAGCCCAGTATTGGAAAGAGCACTATGACCTTCGATACATCATGGAACGCGATTGGGAAACCTTGGGGCCCAAACTCAAAGGGAAGATTCATATCTACTGCGGGGATATGGATAATTGGTACCTGAATAACGCGGTCTATTTTATGGAGGACTTTCTGGAACAGACCAAAGATCCTTATTATGACGGAGAAGTGGATTACGGAGACAGATTTGAACACTGCTGGAATGGGGACCACGAACGTCCCAATGCTATCTCACGACTGAGATATCAACAGATGTATGCCCCTAAAATCGTCGAGCGAATTCTTGAATCTGCTCCTCCGGGAGCTGATTTGATTAGCTGGAGATATTAATATCCTTCTAAAATTGATGTAAAGGAATTCAGGATGAAACATATCCTCCATTTTTTTTGGCGGGTTTATTTCTCGTTCCAGGATTTCACTCTGATCCTGCTGTCAATACAATCAAGGTAAAGAGATGGCGTTGTGAGTCCCGCCGAAATCCGATAGGAATTGATGTGAGGAAGCCTCATCTGAGTTGGGTTTTACAATCAGAGATAAGGGGTCAGAAGCAAAGCTCTTACCAGATTCTTGTATCCAGCAGCAGGAAAAAGCTGACCCAGAATCAAGGAGTTCTCTGGGATAGTGGAAAAGTCAAGTCCGGCCGGTTTATCCATGTGGCTTATTATCAACAATACCCCGAGTCTTAGGGAGAAAAATGAAGCATAAAAAAGGAAGCCACATCCTGGGGACAGGAGAGATATCAAAAAGTATTGTGACATATCCTGTTATATATTTCAAATTTCAAGCTGAGATTTGAATGAAACAGCAATTTGCCCTTTTAAAGCTCATCTTGACAATGCAGAGAAGAGGGAGTATATCATTCAATTAACCCGGATAATTCACGAGTCAAGGTTGCTGCAGATGCAAGGCACATGGCATGAAGGTGTGGTCTCTCACTGCGAATGCCCTGTAACAAAGCAGATGTCGTAAGATGGACTTGCCTGGATGGGTGAAAAATGGCGATTAGAACTGAAAATAAAAACAAGAAAGATGTTCAGATAAATGTTCTTTAAAAAGCTTGCATATCGCAGAAAAGAAAATGATAATGAAAACATCGCCATTTTTTCATGAATGGGTCAGGCTTATGGTTTGACTTAAAAGAAAGGAGAAAAAATGTTTTCAAAGAAAGAAACAGGAGTGGTTAAATCAATCGTCATTTTATTCATGATCATTTTTATTGGAAGTTCTTATTCTTGGGGAGAGTTATTGTTTGAAAAAGCCGAATTTTCTTCTCGGCGCCAGAAGCTCATGGATATGATCCCTGATGGAGCAGCGATTATTTTAGGAGCTTATCATCCTACAGGTTACAAAGCGTTTTTCCAGAACAATAATTTTATGTATTTTTGTGGAGTGGAAATACCCAATTCCATATTGATAATCGATGGGAAAAACAGAGAAAGTATTCTTTTCTTTACTATTTCAGAAAGAGAAGCTAGGGGAGAAGGGATAAGCATCAACCTAGTAAATAATCCAGAGGAAGTTACAGGAATAGAAAGAATCTACCCAAGAGAACGGTTTTCTTCATATCTCAGCAGGTTGTCCTCGAGGATGGATGTTTTTTATACCTCTTACAAACCTCAGGAACTGGAGAGAGAGTGTACCAGTGAGAAGTTCAGGACTTTACAGAGCGATATGACTCTGAATCTATGGGATGGAAGACTAACCAGAGAGCTTCGTTTTGTCGATCTCGTCCAAGAGAGGTTTCCTCAGATGGAAATAAAGGATTGTTCAGGTATGATCCGTGATCTTCGTATGATTAAAACACCAGCAGAGATCGAACTTATAAAAAAAGCAGGTCGAATCGGAGTAAAAGCTCACAATGAACTGATGAGGTCTACAGAGGTAGGGATGTATGAATACGAAATTTCTTCCCTTTTTGAATATTTGTGTAAGAAAGAAGGAGCGAATGAGCTCTCTTACTATACCATAATTAGCTCCGCTGAAAATCATCCTTATTTACATTACCATAAGTATGACCGTTTGCTTGAAGATGGGGATTTTATTGTGATTGATGCAGGCCCTGATTACGGCTACTATGATGTGGATATCACGATTTCCTATCCTGCTAACGGTCATTTTACTCCCAGACAAAGAGAAGTTTACCAGGCGGCATATGAAGTGCAGAGGACTTGCATGAGTCTTTACAAGCCCGGTGTGACTCGAGAGGAAGTAAGAGATAAGGTTAAGAGTATTTTAAAAGAGAAGGGTTATGACCTTTCCAAGGATGTTTTTAAAAAAAGAACCATAATCGAGACAGGCGGTTTCACTCACTTTGTGGGTATGGCCGTGCATGACGTAGGCGGCGGCCCAGCTAACTGGGGACCCCTCAAACCAGGAATGGTTTTTGCCTGTGATATCTACGCTGCTTTTCCTGGACAGAAGCTCGGTATAAGAATAGAAGATACGGTTCTCATTACTGAAGATGGATGCCAAAATTTAACCCAGGGGATACCCAGAAGTATTGAGGAGATCGAAGACTTGATGAAAGAGAAAGGATTAGTGAGAACCGTCAAAGAAAAAGGGCTTTATTGATCTATCATTCAATCAATTATGGAGGGAGATAGGTTCCATGAATAAAAAATTTTTTGGTTTAGTATTTATTGTTTTATTGTTCTTCACCTGCCAAGTCTTTTCTCAAGAACAAACACTGGAGAAAAGATCTTGGAAGGGTGAAGATTTATTCAAAATGAAAAGAATAGGAGGACTTCAGATATCTCCAGATAATGAATATCTTTTGTTTGTGTTGCGTGAAACAGACTTGGATAAGAACCGAGGCTATTCAAGTATTTGGATTCTCTCTACAAAACACGGTTCTCCAAAACAATTGACCGATCCAAAAGGATCTGTATCCAATCCAAGATGGTCTCCAGATGGAAACAAAATTGCGTTCTTTTCCTCTGATAAAGACACCCTTGGTTTATGGATTATGAATAAGGATGGTTCAGGAAGAACCAAACTGTGCAGTCTCGAGCAATCCAATGCTTATCTGGGAATGAAGGGGAACCAGATCTGTTGGTCTCCTCATGGGAACAGAATTGCCTTTACTGCTGCGGGTCCCCGGCATTATAAGAATGATCCGTCTCCTTTGAATCCCCCTACAGGAAACGATGTGATGGTGGTGGATCGTCTCCTGTACAAATCTTTTTATTATTATTCCGATCTAAGACGGACCTATGTCTGGGTGATTTCTTCAGAGGGTGGGGAACCGCAACAAATATCTTTTGGAGACTACGATTACCATTCTATATCATGGTCTCCTCATGGGGATAAAATTGCTTGTGTATCGAACAGAACAGGAAGAGATGATTTTAATGCCAATAATGACCTCTGCTTTCTCTCTCCGGAGCGTAAGAAATTGATCCAGCTGACCCATACTATCGGACCTGAATACACTCCTTTATTTTCTCCAGACGGAAAAAGCATTGCCTTCTTGGGGAGGACCAGGGACCATCGGTGCAAGGAAAGTGATGCTGAGCTCTATAAAGTCTACGTCATGAATACTGAAGGAGAGGATTTAGTGAACTTGACCGCTTCGCTAGATAGATGGAGTCAATCTCCCACTTGGTCTTATGACAGTCAAAAAGTCTATTTTACCGCTCAAAATTGGGGAAGAGTTGGTTTGTATGAAGCAGACGCCGGAGGAGGAAAAGCAACTCCTCTTATTGACGAAGTCGGTCAAGTGGGGAGCTATGCTATCAGTAAAGACGGTGAAATATTTTACGTATTTACAGATTTTACCCATCCTCCTGAGATTTATAAAACCAATATTCATGATCAGAAAAAAGAAAAGCTGACAAATTTCAATAATTCTGTTCACCAACGTTTGAAGCTGGCAGAGATAGAAGAATTTAAATTCGAAAGCTTTGATGGATTAAAAATACAAGGATGGCTGATGAAGCCCTTGGGTCAAGAAAAGGGGAAAAAATATCCTCTTATTCACGCTATTCATGGAGGACCCCATGGACAATATGGATATTCTTTGAACCGGACAGCTTTTTATCAATTTTTTGCGTCTCATGGATATGCGGTGATGTTTTTGAATTATCGGGGAAGTACGGGACGCGGACAGGAATTTTCAGACCTGATTGTGGGTGATCTCTGCAGAGTCGAATATCTTGACCTCAAAGAAGGTCTTGACTTTGTTTTGGAGAATTTTGAATTTATTGATCCCCAGCGTTTAGGAGTGACCGGAGTGAGTTACGGTGGATACATGAGCAACTGGATAATCACCCAAACCCACCGTTACAAAGCAGCTGTTCCTGTATCCTCCATCAGTCATATCCTTACCGATTGGGGCAATGATGCGAACCCTCTGTGGTTTGAAAGCGACGGAGGTTTTCGACCCATTGATGATTTTGAAAGAGCGTTGGAGATGTCTCCTATTAAATACGTTAAAAACTGCACGACTCCCACCTTATTCATTCACGGAGCATGGGATTTCTGTACCAATCTGAATCAAGCTGAACTTATGTTTGCGGCTTTAAAAATATTAGGGGTAAAGACTGTGCTCGCCATCTACCCTAATGAAGGGCATGGGATTCATAATCAACCCAAGCATACTTTTGATTACCATCAAAGGACATTGGAATGGTTTGATGAACACTTGAAATAATAAAGAACAAGTAAAATCTTTACTTAACTTGAAGTCAAAATTGATTTTTTTATTATTAGGAGGAGATTTGGTATGGACAAACTCACAAGAAGGCAATTTGCGAAATCCGCGGGTCTGGGAGCCCTATCGCTTCTGCTTCCTTATTGTAAAGGGAAGGAATCAAAGCATATCCAACCGAATGTGTTGTTCATTTCCATGGATGACCTTAATGACTGGATTGAGCCTTTGGGCGGTCATCCCCAGGCTAGAACCCCAAATCTTTCCCGCTTTGCCGAGCAAGCCATTAATTTCACTCATGCCTACTGCGCCAACCCAGCCTGCAATCCTTCCAGAACAGCCATCTTGACAGGTTTAGCCCCTCATACTTCAGGCGTTTATTCTAATTATCAAGATTGGCGCGAAGTCATACCAGATCATAAGTCTATCGGTACTTATTTCAGAGAACAGGGATATTATTCAGCGGGGGCAGGGAAAATATTTCACTATCACATGGTAGATCCTCCGTGCTGGGATGAATACTGGCCGTCTATGGAAAATCCTCTGCCTGATTACTATTATCCCAAGCCTGGAGAGACGGTAAATATGCCTAAGTTTATTGATATGTATGGAGACTTTGACTGGTCTCCTATCGAGATTCCGGATGAAGAAACAGGTGATTTCAAGATTGTTGATTATATCATCAAACAGCTCGGCAGAGAGCACAACAAGCCATTTTTTCTTGCCTGCGGTATTTACAGGCCCCATCTTCCGTGGTATGTCCCCAAAAAATATTTTGATATGTTCCCTCTTGATTCCGTAAAGCTTCCCAAGGTTCTGGAAAATGATCTGGATGATGTGGGTGACCGGGTCAAAGATATTGCCAGCCGGGCAGGAAATTATCACAAACATGTGCTAGAGGCGGGACAATGGAAACAAGCGGTACAAGGATATTTAGCCTCCATTGCTTTTTCTGATGCTATGCTGGGAAGACTGCTTAATGCTCTAGAAAGAAGCCCCCATGCCAAGAATACCGTGGTTGTGCTTTGGTCAGACCATGGGTGGCAGTTGGGTGAGAAGGAACATTGGCGCAAGTTTGCCTTATGGGAAAATGTTTTGAGATCTGTGTTGATGATCAAAGCTCCAATAGGAAGCCCGGGTTTGGCTCAGGGGTCACCAAGAGGAGCCTGTTGTGAAAGAAATGTTTCGCTTCAGGATATTTATCCTACTCTTGTGGATTTATGCGGTCTGCCTCCCAGAAATGACATTGACGGCCGAAGTTTGGTCCCTCTTCTAAAAGACCCTTCACTCAAGTGGGACTATCCTGCTATTTCTTCCTATGATTTCAGTGAGTTTTCCATACGCAAGAACAAATGGAGATACACCATTTATATTGATGGGAGTGAGGAATTGTACGATCACCGCAAAGACCCTGAAGAATGGAACAATCTGGCTGATAATCCTGAATATGAAAAGATAAAGAAAGAACTAGCACGACATGTTCCCAAAAACCCGGCCCCTTTGAAGAAAACATCCCTCAAGCTGGCTCCTCATCACACTCCTCCGTTCCGGTCAAAAAAAGAGTATTATGATTGGTTAAAGCACGACAAGGATACCAAATATCTGATTGAAAAATACTGGAAATAGTTTTTGATTGATCCTCCAACGCATTATCTTCCAAAAAAAATCGTCATTCTTTTCTGAGCAGGCCAGGCTCATTGACGGGACATATTTTATCCAATATTATGGTCATTACAACTGATAGATATGTGGGAATCTGATGAAATTGAAAGGAAGTCATGATGAAAATAAAAGGAAAATTTCTATCCACCAAACTGATATTTAAATTATTTTGTGCTTTTGTTATGTTCATTTTTACTGTCCCTGTGTGGGCACAAGATCCTATCATGCATTGGGACTTTGAAGAAAACACAAAAAAAGGATCTATTGAAGTGACCAGTGGTGTGGCTGATGTTTTGGAAGGTCATTTCATGGTGACAGAAGGGATCAAGGGAAAGGGAATCAAATTTGATGGTTTTACCACCTGCTTGAGGCGCTGTTCTGAAGACAAAAAAATGCCCGGAGATGAGCTTACTCTTGAGGCTTGGGTTGCCTTAGGGAATTATCCCTGGAACTGGTGTCCCATAATCACAACCGAGTCAGACAAGGTGGAGGGTTATCGTTTGATGTTGGGCCCTTTAGGGCAAATTTCATTACAAGGTGCCATTGAAGAACAGTGGATTTCTTGCACCAGCGAACAAGAAGTCATTCCTCTTCGGACTTGGATGCATTTGGTGGGTGTTTATAAAGCGAATAAGGAAATGGCGTTGTATCTCAACGGAAAGCTTGTAGCCTGTGTTCCTATAAATGGAAAGATCCAATATTCACCTGGTTCAGAATGCCGGTTAGGCATGGTGGCAAAGCCGGGCAAACCCTCTGACATTCACCGTACATGGGGTACCGTGCCTGCTTATTATGGAATCGATGGGATAATGGATGAAATCATGGTCTATGATAAATCTTTGTCCAAAGAACAAATAATAAACAGATATAAATCAGTTTCCCTAAAAGAAGCAGAGATGGCTCCAAGAAAATTACCCAAAATCAAAAATCAACCGGAACGTTTTGGAGCATTTTATACCAAATTGGAATATTACCCTGGATGGGATAATCTGTGGCCTGTGGAACAAGATCCTGATGTAGTGGTCTGTTTTGACAAATCTCCTGTTAAACTTATTTTCTGGAGAGGGATACGTTACAGTGCTTCATGGGTTTCAGAGAATGAGAACTGGATGACAGACCAGAGTGTAGAAGCTTGGGAACATGGTGAAGAGGATAAAGAAGGTTGTTTTGAGCACATGCAGGACCGGCACTGCAGATTCTCTCATGTCCGTGTTATTGAAAACACAGATGCTCGAGTGGTGGTACACTGGAGATACGCTCCTGTGAGCGCCTATAACCACACCTGGCGTCCTGATCCCAAAACAGGTTGGGAGTGCTGGGTGGATGAATATTATTATATCTATCCAGATATCACAGGAATCCGTAGGGTTTCTTGGAAAAAAGGAACCCTTGGTTATCCCAGACAATTCCAAGAATCTCTGGCTTTGCTGCATCCGGGCCAAAAGATTTCTGACCTGTTAGAAAAAGATTTTGCTTTTATTGCAGATTATGATCGCCCCAGAAAAAAAATGATGTTTGTGGATGATCCCAATCATCCGCCTTATGGTCCCTTTAGCTGGGATGACCCTCTTGATTACACCATCCAGCAGTATAACTTCAAATCCCAAAACAAACCTTTTATTTGTTTTGAACCGGGAAACAAAATGTTTGTAAGACATCGTTCCATAGATTCCTATGACAGAGCAGGGGGATGCAATCACTTTCCAGTAGGCCAGGCGCGCTGTGACGGAAGGACCACAAGAATGTCTGACCGTCCCTCGCATTGTTCCAGTTTCCCAATTTCCGAACCAGTCATACATGAAGAAAACCATAGGTATTACTGGTGTGGGCTCTATGGGATGAATACCATGGATATGGATCAATTGATATCATTCGGTCGTTCCTGGGCTTTTGCCCCGGAATTATTGATCACAAGTAAGGGCGCTGTATCAAATGGTTTTGACAGAAGCCGGAGATGTTATCAGATTCAAAACAACACAGAAAAGCCCCTTGACCTCCATTTTACAGTGAATGCAAGTAAGGATTCGCCGGTTCATAATCCTGCCTTTTTTATCAAGAATTGGAATGCAGGAGAGTCAGAAATATTGGTAAATGGAAAAAAGTTTAAAGATTATAGAATCGGAATTAATCATGAACTTGAGGGGACTGATCTTGTGCTGTTTTTGTGGATTCAAAGTGCTGACAAAATAAATGTAAGTATAAGACCTATAGATTAGGAGAATAAGATGAAAAAACTATTTTTATTGTTTTGTTTTTTGCTGATATTATGGATATCTCCATTTCAGGCTTTGTTTAGCCTGGGAATAGAGAAAGAGACAGTCTATCCCAATCGCATAATCAGCACCCAACCTCCTCTGCGTTGGGAAGATGCCATGATCAGTGGTAATGGATCCACCGGAGTTATGGTTAAGGGACTTCCCTTAGAGGATACGATTATCGTCAATCATGAAAAATTTTGGACCGTAGGCAATGAGTTTAGACCCCAAACACCTGATCTGCGGGAAGCTTGGGACAAGGCTAGGGAGCTGGCGCAGGAGGGAAGGTATCTAGATGCGGATTTGCATGTGGTTGAGGAAGCCATAAGGATCAATAAAGAAATGTACGGCGATCAATTCACAGGAAGGCGTCCCAGCTATGATCGAACCCATCCTGGATTCCACATACACATCTCTACCCAAAGCAATGGTTGGCCTCTAAGATATCGAAGAGAAACAAATTTGGAGACAGGTGAGATTTCTATTTTTTGGACGGATAACCGTGGCGATTGGATCCGGCGGGTTTTTGTCTCACGAACACACCATGTTATTGTTATACAGCTATCAGCCCCCACAGGATCATCTGTTAATGCAGCTCTCCGTCTGGACCAGGCTCCAGGTAAGTTGGAAGGGGATATCAAGACCGTTAAAATTGATCATCAGAATAATGAAATGTACTTTCATGCCACTTATGGTCGAAAAATGGGAAAAAAGAAACCCGAAGGATACCATGCTCTAGCCCGAGTGATCGTCGAAGGGGGAAAAGCTCAGGAAGTGGAGAATGAAAGGCTTGAAATTTATGGAGCAAATAATGTTTTAGTCCTTGTGAGGGTGGAATATCTGAATGATTCTACAGAAGCCGACCGCACAGCACTGCGTAAGGCTATAGCCAATTTGCCATCAGATTACAATGAGTTACTATCTTCCCATGCTGCTGTTCATCGAGAAATGTTTAATCGTGTCACATTGGATCTAGGCGGCCATCTGGAAGATATTCCCTCCTCCGAAGTTCTGATTCAGAAGGCATCAGAGGGCAAGGCTTTACCAGAATTTTATGAATTGATGCATGCTGTGGGCCGGTATGCCCTTATCTGTGGGGGAACAGGGGAGCTAGCTCCCACATTGATGGGTCTTTGGGGCAATGAATGGGATCCACCCTGGGATGGCCGCTATACTTTTGACGCCAATTTAAACCTGGCTATTTCTGCGGCATCACAAGGCAATCTGCCAGAAGTCATAGGAACCTACACATCTTTCCTTGAACGAAATCTAGATGATTGGAAAAAGAACGCCCAATTGTTATACGGTTGTGGGGGCGCAGTGACAGACCTATGCCAGGGTTGGCGGCATGGAGCGGCCCTTATGATATACCCATGGACAGGAGGTGTGGGGTGGCTGGCCAGTTACCTGTATGACCACTATCTTTTTACGCTCGATAGGGAATTTCTACGGAAACATGCCGTGCCCATGCTTAAATTAGCAGCCAAATTTTATTCTGATTTTTTAAAGAAATATCCAAAAAAAAACGACCGGTTTGTATTCTATCCTTCCATTTCACCTGAAAATGTGCCAGTGATGACTCCTGCTGATCAGGCCACCAATGTCGTGCCTAATGCGACCTGTGAAATCGCGATCTGCCGACAGGTTTTCACTAATCTGATCTCAGCCTGCCGCGAGCTTGGAATCGAAAAAGAAAATATTCCCCGGTGGAAAAAAGTTTTGGATAAACTTCCAGAATATATCATCAACCAGGATGGAGCTCTTTCGGAATGGTCTTATCCGGGATTGGGAGATAATTATAATCATCGTCATAGTTCCCATATGTACGGAATCTATCCAGGACTGGAAATCTCACCTGGCAGAACACCTGAGCTTTTTGAAGCCGCACGTATAGCCATGGAAAAGCGGTTGGAAGCTGGATTAGGGAATAATTCGGCCCATGGACTTATGCATGTCAGCCTGGTCGCTGCACGGCTCAAAAATCCAAAACTTATGTGGCGCATGTTGAGCACTTTCTCACAGTTGCCATTTGTGAACACCAGTTTTATTACCTGTCACAATCCTGGCCCCCGAATCTATAACCTTGACGCAACCTTTAGCATGCCGGCTGTCTTAACAGAAATGTTGGTCTATTCTGAACCTGGACTGATTGAACTGCTCCCTGCCCTTCCTATTGAGAAGTTTAATAGAGGGACTCTACAGGGACTGCTCGCACGGGGGGGCATAGTAGTGGAAGAGTTACACTGGAATGACACATTAAGATACGTGGATGTTTCCCTTCGCTCACAAAAATTTCAGGCAGTGAAGCTGCGATTTGGGATTGACATGCGCTTTGTCAATGCTGTGAATTCAAAAGATAGGAAACGAGTCACTAGTGACAAGCCAGGCCAGTGGGAAGTTGACCTCCCTAAAGGAAGAACTCTAGAGTTGCGTTGCCGCCTTTAATAAACAGATTAGCCTGAATAATAAAAACATCGCCATTTTTTTATAAATAGGTCAGGTTCGTTACTTGCTGTAAAAATCCTTAATATTCTCACACACATAATCAATCTGCTCTTCAGTTAACTCAGCAAACATGGGAAGGGATAAGACCTCTTGGGCCACCTTTTCTGCCTTGGGAAAATCTCCTTTTTTGTATCCCAGATAAGAATAAGCTTGAGTCAGGTGCAGGGGAAAGGGATAATGAAGGCCAGTCCCAATTCCCTTGTCTTTCAAATAATCCTGAAGTTTGTCCCTTTTTTGGGCTCTGATCACATAGAGATGATACACATGCCTCACCCCATCCAGGACTGAAGGGGTAATGATCTCTTTTAATCCCTGTAGTCGTTGATTATACCTATGGGCATTCAAGCGCCTTTTCTCGGTCCATTCCTCAATAAACTTCATCTTCACATTGAGCACCGCAGCCTGAAATTCAGACAGCCTGTAGTTAAAGCCTATAAGGTCGTGATAGTATTTTTTTTCACTCCCGTGATCTCGAAGCTTCAAAGCTTTTTTGTGGATATCTTTGTCATTGGTGGTCAGAGCTCCAGCCTCTCCCCATGCTCCCAGGTTTTTGCCCGGGTAAAAAGACCAGGCGGACACTTTTCCGATTCCTCCCACTCTTTGTCCTCGATATTCAGCACAGTGAGCTTGGGCAGAATCTTCAATCATCATAACCCCGTATTTTTCTGCTATTTTTTTTATAACATCCATGTCCGCAGGCTGCCCGAATAGATGCACTGGATTCAGAGCTTTGGTTTTATCGGTTATTTTTCCCTCAATTTGACGGATGTTCATATTGAATGTGTTTTCATCCACATCCACAAACACAGGTTTTGTCCTGCAATGGGATATCCCTTCAGCCGTGGCAATAAAGGTAAAAGCCGGAACAATGACTTCATCTCCTTCCCCTATATCGCAGCACAAAAGTGCCAAATGGTTGGCATCTGTTCCTGAACTCACACCCACGGCATAGGAAACATCGTGAAGTTTGGCAAAACGTTCTTCAAACTCCTTGACCTCTTTCCCGCACACAAAAGCCGTGTTATCCGTGATCCGGGAAAACCGCTGTTCGATCTCTTCTCTTATCTGCGGGAACTGAGCTTTCAAATCTAAAAATGGCACATTCATCTTTTCTCCTCCGATCATGTCATTACATTGTGTTTTTTTTGTTGAGGCGAGCTTTCTAAGAAATCCAGGCAATCTCATCCCATTTTCCTTATCACTCTTGCCGGGTTGCCCGCTACCACAGCCCTTTCAGGCACATCTTTGGTCACCACAGCTCCTGCTCCTACCATGGCTTTCTCTCCTATAGTCACCCCTGCTAGAATGGTGGCGCTTGAGCCAATGGATGCTCCTTTTTTTACATAAGTGGGAACCACTTCCCAATCCTCCTCTGTCTGCATCTCTCCATTCTCAGTGGTGGCTCGCGGATACATATCATTGATAAAAGTCACATTGTGACCCACAAAAACATCATCTTCTATATGAACCCCTTCACAGATAAAAGTATGGGTGGATATCTTACAGTTTTTTCCTATTGAGGCGTTTTTTTGAATCTCTACAAAAGTGCCGATTTTGGTGTAATCTCCAATCTCACACCCGTATAAATTGACAAAAGAAAAAATCTTGACGTCTTTTCCCAGCTTCACATCCGGAGCGATCACACAGGTTTTCATTTGATACTCCTTATAATTTGATTCTCTTTCCCTGTCTCTTAAGTGACTCATCTGAAGCTGCCAGTATTTTGACTACTTCTAATCCGGCTACTCCGTCATTAAAAGGCTGTTTGTCTTTTTCAATGCATTCTATAAAATACTGAGCTTCCACTTTCAAAGCTTCGGTATTATCCAATTTTGGCACATACATATCTCCTGACCGGTAGCTCACCAACAGCTTATGGATGGTGTCGGTGTTTTCAACCCGGACTCCTTTATCATAGATCTTTACCTTTTCATCTGAAGAAAGATCATCCCATACCAACATTTTTTTATCTCCGCTGATTAGAGTCTTTCTTATTTTCACCGGACTCAGCCAGTTTACATGGAAATGAGCAATGAAACCTTTGTCCTCAAAATGCACTCCCACATAGGAGATATCTTCCAATCTATTTTCAAAATGTCCTCTTCCCCAGGCAGAAACAGCGACCGGCTTTTTGTCCACCAAATAATTCATGATGGAGAAATCATGAGGTGCCAAATCCCATATCACGTTGATGTCGTGCTGAAAAAGCCCTAAATTCACCCTCACTGAATCATAGAAAAATAAGTTTCCCAGTTCGCCTGAATCTATGATCTTTTTCATCTTTCTCACAGCTCCTGTGAACAAAAAGGTATGATCTACCATGATTTTCAATCCCTTTTTTTCCGCCAGTTTGATCAACTCTTTTCCCTGAGAAACCTTAGAAGTAAATGGTTTTTCCACAAAAATATGCTTGTCACATTCCAAGGCGAATTTAGCCAGCTCATAATGAGTGTACACGGGTGTGACCACTGCCACAGCATCGATCTGATCTGATTTCATGAGCTCGTAAGGATCGGTATAATCTTTTATAAAAGGATAAGAGGATTTTGCCCGTTTCAGTCGCTCCTCATCCAGATCACAAATCGAAACCAGCTGGGCATTGTCACAAGCATTGAAATTCCTTGCGATATTAGGACCCCAATAACCATAACCAATAATTCCAATTTTAATCATCTGCATACCCCGCATATATAGGTTGGTATTCTTAAATATAATCTTAGTTTATTTTACATTATGATCGCACATGAGGGAAACTCTCTTTTTTCTATGGCTGTTTTTTCCCAGTTGTCAAGATTCTTCTCTCTGAATGACTACACCCCCCATAATACACATAAAAAAAGGACAGTCAACAAGAAAACCCTTCTGCCGCAGACCATTTTTTAGATATTTCCCATACCCCCAGCCCGGAAAAAGAAGAAAAAACTCAGCAGAGGGGAACTTGATGGAGATAAAGATGTCAGATAGAGGGTTGTGCAGAGAAAAACTCAAGTTGTTATACAGAAAGCCCTTTTCTCATAAACAAACCAACCACCAAGGTAGTGGCAAAAAGAAAAAAGGGTCATGTATTTGTGCTAAATATTATTTTTTTAATATTTTATCTGGTTTAGAGGCCTGGTATTTACTGATTTCTACTGGATCCGAAGGACCTATGCGGTTCACAGCAATGGAATAAGCTCCGAATGTTTTTCCGGTTTTATTATCTGTAAACCAACCCTGCAGACATGTTGTCCCTGCTTTTAAATGAACGTAAAATTTTGCAAACTTCATTTGCAGGGTCACTTTCAATGAAGTCTCAATATTTCCAATTTTTAGTTGTGCATTATCTATATTTAATGTGATATTACCATCTCTGTTTTCAGGTATTCCCTTGTTTGACTCCTGAGGCCAGCGATAAAGCTTGATTTTATACTTTCCATCTCTTTCGGGATTTATTATCCAAATTCGCTTTCTGTTTTTTCGATGCGCATCATGGGAATAAAGCATGGAAGGATTTTCATGACTTGAACCCACTATAATTTCACTGTACTTATCAAAATTTCGGGATACATCATCCCACCATTCCTCATATTTCTTATTAAGATTTTTAACAACTTTCGGATACATTCCGGCAATATTATTTTTTTGTCCAGGGTCTCGGATGTTATCATAGAGCTCATACTTATCTGGCTCGGTAATATATACAGCTTCTCCTGAAGGTTTTCCCTCATTGAAACTTTCCATGTCTTCTAATTCTTTCTGGTAGTTATTTATTAACCGCCAGCGTTCTGTAAGCACCTGGTACTCTTTATATTTTATGGGAAAATCAACTCTCTGATTATGGACAATTAGAGTTCGCTCCTGCCACTCAGCATCCGGATTCACAAGAAGCGGGAGTATACTCAATCCGTCAAATTCTGACCTATCTGGTTTTCTCAATTTGCAGCAATCCATCAGAGTGGGAAGCAGGTCAAAATGAGCCGTGAGTCTCTGTACATCCTTTCCTCCCCCTATATTCTTTCCAGGCCAGCGTATAAAACAGGGAACACGGTGGGCATTTTCATATCCCCATATTTTGCCTCCTCTCATCCCTGCACTGTATCCCTCTTTGACAAAACCTTTATTATCAATCTTGATTCCCCCAAACCAGGGGCAGGGACCATTATCCGTTAAGAAAATAAGTATTGTATTCTCTTCCAGATTTAAACCCCTGAGTTCCTGAAGGAGTCCCGCCATATCTTCATCGAACTTAGTTATCATCCCATAATAATGTGCCAGCCGGTCCGAGACTTTTGATTTGTATTGATCAGAGTATTTATTATTAATCTTTAATGGAGCATGGGGTATATTGGTTGAAAGATAACAGAAAAAAGGATTATGATGATTTTTTCGGATAAATTTTATGGCTTCATTGAACCATATGGTATTGCAGTACCCTTCATATTTTTCTGGACTTCCATTATGGATATAGGTGTCGTCAAAGTAATTGTTCCCCCAATAGTCTGGATTGGAACCCACGCTACCCCCGCCGTGAATCAGTGTTTCCTGAAATCCCCTGTCCTGAGGCCTGAAGGGGTAATTCTCTCCGAGATGCCATTTCCCGAAAATGGCTGTCTGATATCCATTCGCTTGAAAAACATCAGCCATGGTGATTTTGCCCTTCTGTAAAAGGGATCTTCCTCCGATAGTATGCCAGACACCTGAACGGGCAGAATATTGTCCTGTTAGGAGCGCAGCACGGGTCGGGGAACAGCATGGATCAACGTGAAAATTGTCTAATCTCACGCTTTCCTTATACAATCGGTCAAGGGCTGGAGTTTTCACATAGGGATTGCCGTGACAACCTAGGTCGCCATAACCTTGGTCGTCTGTCATGATGAGGATTACGTTCGGTTTTTTTCTTCTCTTTGAAGTACATTTCATCATACTCATGCTTGAAAATACGGAGAGGGAGCCTGCAGATAAAGCTACTGATCCGATTGATTTTATGAATTTTCTTCGTGTTTGTTTTTCCATAGTAATCCTTGATTAGCCTGACCTATTCATAAAAAAATGGCGATGTTTTCATTAATAATTTATTTTCAGCTATATACAAGTTTCTTTCAAGAACAATGTCTTGAATATTTTTCTTGTTTATATTTTTTATTTTAATCGC
>Ga0180434_10002427_pt1 | contig 24983 bp, 19 predicted proteins | sample SS_ome_7_FD_132453 | JGI IMG/M metagenome (GOLD analysis project Ga0180434, IMG submission 132453) | Hypersaline lake sediment archaeal communities from the Salton Sea, California, USA - SS_1_D_2 metaG | ecosystem: Environmental > Aquatic > Non-marine Saline and Alkaline > Hypersaline >... | reverse complement strand
GATGTGGAAATGATGGAAAACCCTGCGGGTTTACCACATTACCACATCCTTTTTTCAAAGAAAAAGGTGACATTTCTATTATGCAGAAATGGGGACATTTCTATTTTGCGTTGACAATGGATCGTGCGGATTGAAATGGGAAGGATGATCATCTATAATCTGGAGGGAGGTTCCATGAAATTGAAGCTTCACTGGCAGATCCTGATCGCCATGGCCTCCGGTGCCCTGATCGGCGTTTTCTTCAATGTCATTCACGACGGGGATCCCCGGAGGATCATCTTTCAGTTGATCGTGATGCTGGGCAGTATCTTCATCCGGCTGCTGAAGATGGTGATCATTCCCCTGGTGTTTTTTTCCATTGTCAGTGGTGTGGCCAGCGTGGGCAAGGGGAGGGGGATCGGCCGCCTGGGCCTGAAAACCTTTGCCTATTACCTGGTGTCCAGCCTGATCGCCATTCTGATCGGACTTTTCATGGCCAATCTGATCCAGCCGGGGCTGGGGGCCGATATCATCGATAACGCCAATTTCGACCAGAGCGCGATCCAGGCCCCGGATTCCATCGGGGAAATCCTGCTGAAAATGATTCCCCTCAACCCGGTGGAAGCCGCTGCCTCGGGGCACATGCTGGGGATCATCTTTTTTTCCATATTCCTGGGAGTGGCCATCACCATGGTGGGTCATCAGACCGGGCATTTCCTTCGCCGGATCTTCGGGGCGGGGTTTGAAGTGATGATGAAGATTACCGAGCTGGTGATCAAGATCGCCCCCCTGGGGGTTTTCGGCCTGGTGGCGGAAACCGTGGCCGGCGCCGGGATCGGGGTATTCAAATCCATGGGATTGTATATTGCCACCATCCTGGGCGGATTCTCGTTGCACCTTTTCGTGGTTCTGCCCCTCCTCTTTTATCTGCTGGTGAGAGAAAACCCGCTCTACCATTTTCGGGCCATGCTGCCGGCCATGCTCACCGCTTTTTCCACCTGTTCTTCCAATGCCACCCTGCCCGTGACCATGAACAACGTGGAAAAAAACGCCGGGATTTCCAACCGGGTATCCAGTTTCGTGCTGCCCATGGGGGCCACGGTCAACATGAACGGGACCGCTCTTTACGAGTGCGCGGGGGTGATTTTCATCAGTCAGGTGCTGGGAATCGGCCTCGACCTCAGCCAGCAGTTTACGGTGGCCCTGACCGCCCTGCTTTCCGCTGTGGGGGCGGCCGGGATCCCGGCCGCCGGGGTGGTGGTGATCTTCATCGTTACCCAGGCCATCGGATTCACCGATGCCCAGGTGGGGGTGATTATCGGCATGATGCTGGCCGTGGACCGACCCATCGATATGTTCCGTACCACCCTGAACATATTCAGCGACAGCGTGGGGGCGGTCATCATTGCCCGAAGTGAAGGGGAACGCGGATTGTACCGGGGATGGAAGAAGTGAGGGATTTTGATCCGCCGGTTATTCGGGGGCTTTCTCGGCGATATTGAGGTCCTTGCGCAGCAGGTGGATGGTTTCCAGGGTTTTGCGTTCGGCATTTTCCAGGCTGCCGCTGGTATCGATGATGTAATGGGCCACCTTCAGTTTCTCACTCAGGGGATACTGGGATTTGATTTTTTTTTCCGCTTCCCGGCGGTCGATACGGTCCCGCTGAAGCAGCCGCCGGAGCTGTTCCTCGTAGTTGGTGTATACCACGATAATCCGGTCAAAATCCCGATAGGTGCCCGATTCCACCAACAGGGCCGATTCGTAGACAAAAAGGTCATAATGGCTGTTTTTTTTCAGTTCTTCGAAGGTGTTGTCCCTTTCCTTGATCACCAGGGGAAGGATCTTCTGGTTGACGACATTTCTCTTCTGGGTATCCTCGAAAAGAATTTTGGAGAAACTTTCCTTGTTGATTCCGGAATCCGGGTTGACCACCCCCGGTCCGAAAATTTCGGACAACTGATGGAGCAGGGGAGAATCCTCGCCGAACAGGATGTTCCGGGCGATTTCGTCGGCCTTCAGGGTATAGGCGTTGTGCTTCTTGAAGATATCCAGCACCAGGCTTTTCCCGGTACAGATGCCGCCGGTCAGACCGATTTTATGCATCTTTGATTCCCGTGATGAACCGGATCATGATAATGGAAAGGGGACCGGTTTAAAAAGTATAGGTCTCAGATACCGGCAGCCATACCTTTACTTTTACGCCGTTCATCACCGCCGGCTGGTATTTGCGCAGGGTCATATTCTGGGTGATAATCATCTGGATGTCAAAGGGCACGTCCTTGGTCAGGATGTTGCATTTTTTCACATCCCCGTTTTCATCCACCAGCAGTCGGAGACTGACCTGATAGGTGTTGTCCTTGAATTTCCGGCGGAGATCGCCGGGGAAGTTGATGGCCTCGCCTTCCAGCAGTGCGGGTTGCTGGCTGACGTATTTCAGGTCCACCAGTTCGCCGGGTTCGGGAACCCGCTGTTTGGCTTCCATTTCCTTCTGTTTGAGGGCTTCCTGCTCCTTCTGTTTGGCCAGTTCGGTCTGGTGGGCGGATTTCTTGTTTTCGATCTCTTTTTCCAGAGCGGAGAGTTCCTCTTCGTTTCTGGCCATTTCCAGTTTCCGGGCCGCGGCCAGATTGCTGGCCGCCTGGTCGTACTCGTTGTCCTGGATGTTCTGCTGGATGGTGGCAATCAGGTCACCGTAGGCGGTTTGTTCGCGTTCCTGCTCGGCTGCCTGACGTCGCTGCTTTTGCAGCTGTTCCTCGATCCTCCGGTTTTCTGCCAGCATATCCTGTTGCTCCTGCAGCCGGGCTTTCAGGGTTTCGATCTCCTGGTTCTGGGTGGTCTTGTCCTTCTGGGTTTCAGAGGTCTGGGACTGGAGCTGGGAGAGTCGTTCCAGGGTTTTCTGCTGTTCGGACAGCAGTCTTTCAATCCGCGCCTGCTGTTCTTCCAGTTCCTTTTTGTTGCTGGTCAGTCCGGGGATGATGACGAACAGGGCCACCGCGATGAGAACCAGGGCCGCGATGGTGATCAGGAAGATATTCCGGCCCCGGGAGGATTTTTCATCGATTCCGGAGAGCAACTCTTCAACCAGTTCGCTGTCCGCTTCCTTCTTTCGGAGATAGTCTTTTTCTTTTTCCTTGGGAATTTCAAACTCCATTTCCCTTTTCAGGGCCTCTTCTTCCAGCTGGGCCTTGCGGCTGTAGATGGAATTCATGAAATAGGCCAGGTTGAAGGTCACGGAGGACAATTCCTCGATGTGAAAATTCTTGGAGATGAAATCCTTGAATTCCTTGATATTGGAGAACCTCTTTTCCGGATCCGGATCCAGGGTTTTCTTGAAAAAGGAGATGATCTTGCTGATGATCTCGGTGTCATGGCCGGGCAGTTCGGAGGTGAAGGTGATGTTGGCCAGTTTCTTATGGAAATCTTCGTCCTGATTGAGGGTGAAATATTTGCCGGTGAGCATCTTGTAGGTCAGGTATCCCAGGTGGTAGATATCCGACTGGGGAACGATGCTTTCCTTCCTGAGGAATTCCGGGGTCAGCCAGGTGCCATACTTTTTGACCATTTCCATGTAGATCGCGTCGGACTTTATGTACTGGTGGATGCCGTAGTTTTTCAAAAAGATCTTGCCCTCGTAGTCGATGAAGATGTTGTCCGGGGTCAGCATGCCGTGAAAGGATTTCTTGCCGCTGACCACGATGGAACTGCCGGTGTCGATCAGGTCTGCGATGCTCAGAACCAGGGAGAATGCCAGGTCGAAATTCAGTGGAACGTTGCTGTTGGCGGCGTCGATCAGGATCTGCTCGATATTCCGGATACTCTTGTAGGGGTAAATCAGGAGGATATCGACCTTTTCCTTGATGATCTTGTCCGGGGAATAAAGAGTGGTGATATTGGATTTCTTGATTCCCTCCAACAGCAGTTTGATCCGGCGCCAGGTATCTTCATTGCTGGATAAATAGGGATGCACAGTGGTGATGATCTTGTGGGCTTTGGCCTTCTGATTTTCCAGTTCCACGGACCGTTCGTTGATTCCGATGGAATCTTCGCCCAGTTTCTTGAATATTACATAGTTTTGCTTGATTCTCGATTTATCCATGGTTCGATCTCCTTAGTTTTTATGATATGCAATTTGCGCCGATATTTCAACAAAAAAACAAAAATTAATCGGGATCTCCGAAACTGGTTCCCACCGCCCGGGCGGTCCGGATCAGGTCAGAATCCGGCCGGACCCGCCGGGGACTGGCGATCGCCTCCGCCAGGGGAGTGGTTCGGATTTCGGTTCCCCGCAGTCCCACCATGTGGCCGAATTCCCCCCGTTCGGCGGCCATCACCGAGTGATATCCGAAGCGGGAGGCCAGGATGCGGTCGAAGGGGGTGGGGCTTCCGCCCCGCTGGAGATGTCCCAGGATGGTGTAGCGGGTTTCGATCCCGGTCATCTCTTCGATCCGGGCGCCGATGGCCCGGGAGATCCCGCCCAGGCGCTTGGGATCGTTGGGATCGCTGACCTTCCGCTTGACCACCAGCTTCCTGCCCTTTTCCCGGGCCCCTTCGGCCACCACTACCAGGGAAAAACGTTTTCCCTGCCGCTGACGCCGCTGGATCTTTTCCACTACCTTTTCCATGGTAAAGGGAATCTCGGGGATCAGTATCACGTCTCCCCCCCCGGCCAGCCCTGATTCCAGGGCGATCCAGCCGGCATAGCGCCCCATCACCTCGATGATCATGGTCCGGTGGTGAGATTCGGCGGTGGAATGGAGGATGTCGATGGCATCGGTGGCGATGTTCAGGGCGGTATCGAAACCGAAGGTGATGTCCGTGCCGTCCAGGTCGTTGTCGATGGTCTTGGGAATACCCACGACCGGGACCTGGTGTTCGGTGTAGAGCCGGGAGGCGATGGCCTGGGTGCCGTCGCCCCCCACTGCGATCAGGGCATCCACCCGCCGGGACCGGAGGGTCTTGACCGCCGTCGCCGAGCGGTCCTCGAAGGTGGTTTTTCCGGTTGAATCCCGGAGGGGGTACCGGTAGGGGTTGTCGCGGTTGGAAGTTCCCAGAATGGTCCCCCCCCGGGGAAGAATTCCCGAAACCCCGGAAAGTTTCAGGGGCCGTATACGATCCTCTATCAATCCGGAAAATCCATCCAGTACGCCGAGGACTTTTGCCCCCAGGCCCGAGACGGCGGTGTGGACCACGGCCCGGATCACCGCATTGAGTCCCGGGCAGTCGCCGCCGTTGGTCAGGATGGCCACTTTTTTTATCCTGCTCATTTTATCCTCTCCAGTTTTTTTTCCAGATTCCGGACCCGGTCTTCGATCAGGTTTTTGAACCGGGGGACCTCTTCTTTTTTCATCTCCCGGGGGATGGTAATGGGATCCCCGTAGCCGAAGCTGATGGTGGAGAAGGGAAGGGGAACCATGAACCGGTCCCAGGTTTTTTTCAGGACCAGGGTCCGGCTGCTGCGCCAGGCGATGGGAACGATGGGAACCTGGGTTTTCTGGGACAGCAGGATCACCCCTTCCTTCACCTGCCGGGGGGGGCCCTTGGGACCGTCGGCGGTAATCAGGATGCGGGAAGTCCGTTGGTCCCGGATGGCCCTGAGGAGTGAAAGAAAGGCCCCGGTTCCTCCCCGGGAGGAGGAACCGCGGATGGGATCAAATCCCATCTCCCGGGATATCCGGGCCACCCGTTCGCCGTCCCGGGACAGGGAGATCAGGGGGCGGGCGCCGGTGTGTTTGAACCGGTAGATTACGTAAAAGATATAGCGGTGCCAGAAAAGGTAAATGACCGGCCCCCGGGCCTGCAGTTTCTCTATGGGCCCTGAAAAAAAACGGCGGTGCCTGCAGGTCAGCAGGATCCCGTTGATCAGCAGCCGGGATAATTTGCGGACCAGCAGGTGGTTTTTCTTCTTGGTCATGAAAGCCGGTAATCCTTTATCTTCTTCAGCAGGGATTTGTAACTGATTCCCAGTATTCGCGCGGCTTCCTTTTTGTTGTGGCCGGTTTCCCGCAGGACCGAGCGGATTTTGGACCGTTCGACCTGATGGAGGGCCCGGGACCTGACTTCAGGCAGGGTGCCGGAAAATCCAAACTCGGAGACCTCCGGAAAAGCGGGTTCCGGCAGGATGATATCCCGGGGATCAATACGGTCCTTCCGGCAGTTGATCACCGCCCGTTCGATGGTGTTCATCAATTCCCGCACGTTCCCCGGCCAGGCGTAATCCAGCAGTTTCTGGCGGGCGGGCCGGGTCAGCCGGCATTTGGGCTTGTTCAGATCCCGGGCGAATTTTTTCAGAAAATATTCCGTTAACAGGCCGACATCCTCCTTCCGCTCCCGCAGGGGGGGGATGGTGACGGGAAAAATATTGATGCGGTAAAAGAGATCCTTGCGGAACTGTCCTTTCCGCATCTCCCTTTCCAATTCCCGGTTGGTGGCGAATATGAACCGGATGTCCAGATGGATCGTCTGCGCACTGCCGATGCGGGACACTTTTCTTTCTTCGATCACCCGCAGGATCTTGCCCTGCAGGGGAAGGGGCAGGTCGCCGATTTCGTCCATGAAAAAGGTGCCCCCCTGGGCCAGTTCCAGTTTGCCCCGCTGCCGGGCCAGGGCATCGGTGTAGGCCCCCCGTTCGTGACCGAAGAGTTCGTTTTCCAGCAGGTCGGCCGGGATCGAGGCGGAGTTGATCGGGATGAAGGGCTGATTCCGCCGCGGGCTGAGATTGTGGATGGTGCGGGCAAAGAGTTCCTTCCCGGTGCCGGTTTCCCCCAGCAGGAGTACCGGTGTCCCGGTACCGGCCACGTTTTTCACCTTGCGGGCGATCTCGCAGATCGCCGGGCTTTTCCCGATGATGGCGGGCTGATTGCGGTTCTGGTAAATCTCCTTGAAGATGATATTTTCCCGCTGGATCCGGGTTGATTCCAGGGCCTTTTCCACCAGCAGAAAAAGGTAATCCGGATCCACCGGTTTGGGGATGAAATCAAACACTCCCTGCTTCATGGCTTTGACCGCCAGCTCGATGGAACCGTAGGCCGTGATCAGGATGAAGGGGATCTCCAGTGACCGGATCCGGTTGAAAAAGGAAAGGCCGTCCATATCCGGCAGTTGGTAATCAGAGATGATCACCTCGAAAAGCTCCTTCTTCAGGAGCAGTTCGGCGGTGCCGGTATCTTTGGCCCCCTGGACCCGGTATCCTTTCTCCCGGAGGATCGATTCCAGCATCTGCCGCATGGACCTGTTGTCCTCGATCAGCAGTACCCTGTTCATCCCAATCATTATAATGGATATCCGCCGATTTTCCAAGGTTGTCCTGGTTCCCGTCGAGATCCCTGAATCCGGTACGCCAGGCGCCCCGCCCCCAAAAACCCGGCGTCCTTGGGATTTTTGAAAAGGCCGGGATTGTGGTATACTGACAGCTGATGGAACGCTTGAAGATCTTCCTGAACCGGCATTTCAAAATGGTTCTCCTGGTCATCAGCCTGATCCTGACTATTGAGATCGCCATGCTGGTGGGGGTGGTCTTTGTCTACCAGCAGGGATTCAGTTTTCCCCGGATCAGGAACCTGGAAGATCTCAAACCGGAGGTGATGACCACTCTTTACGATGACACCGACCACCCGGTGAAGGAATATGCCGTTCAGAAGCGCCAGATCGTGGGATCCCGGGAGATCCCCTGGTATTTCAAGCAGGCTTTCATCATCGCCGAAGACAAGGAATTCCGGTCTCACTGGGGGATCAACCTCAAGGGGACGGTCCGGGCCATGATCGGCCGCTTTATCCTGGGACGGAATCTGGGGGGCGGCAGTTCCATTACCCAGCAGCTGGCACGGGAACTGTTCCTGACCAAGGAGGTGACCCTGAAACGAAAGTTCCAGGAGATGCTGCTGGCCATTCAACTGGAGCGCAATTATTCCAAAGACCAGATCCTCACCTTCTACCTGAACATGCTCTTTTTGGGATACAATACCTACGGGGTGGAGGCGGCCTCCCGGTTCTATTTCGGCAAGGGCGTGTCGGAGGTCACCCTGGCCGAGGCGGTTCTGCTCTGTGTAATTCCCCGCAGCCCCAACCGGCTCTACAATATCTTTGAAAATCCCCAGAACTGTCTCAAGCGCCGCAACCAGGTGCTTGCGGAGATGCGGGAAGCGGACCTGATCAACCCGGCGGCCTATGAGGAAGCCCTGGCCACAAAACTGCCCCAACGCCCCTTCGACGACAGCCAGGGAAGACTGGGGTACGGTCAGTACTTTTTTGAGGAGGTCCGCCGCCGGGTGAAGAACGGTTTCGGGGATGAAAAACTGTACGGGGGCGGGTTGAAGATCCATTCTACCCTGAACCTCGAGATGCAGCGCTGGGCGGAGGATTCATTGCGGGAGGGATTGCGGGAGCTGGACAAGCGGCAGGGCTGGCGGGCCAAGGAATTCGAGAACCTTTCGGGACCGGATCAGGACCTGGAGGAAGCCCGGCTGAAATCCTGGGAGCGGCTGGATCAACTGGCCGTCGGCCGGGTCGTGGAGGGCGTGGTGACGGAGGTTTCTTCCCGGCGGGCCCGGGTGCGTATCAAGGATCAGCTGGGAACCCTGGACCAGGAAGGGTTCGCCTGGACGGAATCTTCCAGTCTCAAGGCCCTGGTCAAACCGGGGGATGTGATACTGGTCCGGATCGAGGAGATCGACCCGGATCAAAAGATTCTGAAACTGTTGCTGGAACAGGAACCCCAGGTCCAGGGAGCCATCATGGTGATCGATAACCGGACCGGTGAAGTCAAGGCCATGGCCGGCGGATACGACTTTGAACAGAGTGAATTCAACCGGGCCACCCAGGCGGAACGGCAGCCGGGCAGCACCATGAAGCCCATCATCTATTCTGCCGCCATAGAGAACGGCTATACCCCGGCCACCCTGGTCAAGGATGAATTTTTCAGCTACTACGACGAAATCATTGACAAGATGTGGTACGTACGCAATGACCAGCGGGATTACAAGGGGCTGATCACCCTGCGGCGGGCCTTTGAGCAGAGCCGGAATACGGTCAGCGCCCGGGTGGTGGAATATATCGGTCCCGGTAAGGTGGTGGAATACGGCCGCCGTTTCGGGATCACCTCGGAGTTGAAGGCCACCCATTCCATCGCCCTGGGCACTTACGAGGTGCGGCTGATCGAAATGGTGTCGGCCTATACGGTCTTTCCCAACCTGGGGATCCGGGTGGTGCCCTATTTCATCCGTTCGGTCCGGGATCGCAACAACAACATCCTGGACGAGAAATTCCCTGACCGGCGGCGGGTACTGGACGAGTCCTCGGCTTACGTGATCAATTACATGATGCAGGGAGTGATTCAGTCCGGCTCCGGCTGGCGGGCCCGCCCCCTCCTGGAGTACGCTCCCCTGGGCGGCAAGACCGGGACCATGGACGGGTATACCGATGCCTGGTTCATCGGGTTTTCCCCTTCTTACACCGTGGGGGTCTGGGTGGGATTCGATACCAAGAAAACCCTGGGGGAATACGAGAGCGGATCCCGGGCGGCCAGCCCGATATTCGTCAAGTACATGACCCGGCATCTGGAGAAATACCCCGAGGAGCAACAGGAATACCCCATGCCCGCAGGAGTGATCAAGATCAAGATCGACAAGCGGACCGGCAAGCGCTACGGGGAACGCTGTCTGTATCCCTTCTGGGAAGCCTTTCTGGAAGGAACCGAACCGGACATCAACGACAAATGTACCCATGAGGATCATTTGAAGATCAGCGACTATTTTGATCTGCCCGGAGAGGAGGATGGATAAATTAACGAAGATATCAGTCATTCAGGAGGAAATCGATGACCATTGAGTTGAACGGAAGCAATCTGACCGTAGAGAAGCTGGTCAGGATTGCCCGGCACGGGGAGAAGGTTGCCCTGCACCCCGATGCCCTGAAGAGAATTGAAAAATGCCGGGAGATGCTGGAAGAGAAAATCCAGGCCAACGAGATCATGTACGGAGTCAATACCGGGATCGGGGAATTTTCCGAGGTGGTGCTGAAACCGGATCAGGTCAAGCAGTTTCAGAAATTCCTGATCTACAACCACGCCGCCGGGATCGGAGACCCGGCCCCTGTCGAGTATGTGCGGGGCGCGATCGCCAGCCGGATCAACGTTCATGCCAACGGCAATTCCGGAATCCGCCCGGTGATTACCCAAACCCTGATCGATATGCTGAACAAAGGGGTGACGCCTTTTGTCTGCCAGAAGGGATCGGTGGGGGCCTGCGGAGACCTGGCCCCCATGTCTCAGATTGCCCTGGTGCTCATGGGAGAGGGCGAGGCCTATTACCAGGACCGGTTGATGCCGGCGGCGCAGGCCATGGAGAAGGCCGGGATTCCCGTACCGGGCCTGCAGGCCCGGGACGGACTGGGGACCATCAACGGTTCCAATGTACTGACCGCGATGAGCGCCATTTTCTGTTATGACGCCGATCGCTGGCTGAAACAGGCGGAGATCGCCGCCTGCATGTCTCTGGAGGCCCTCAAAGCCAACATGAAGCCCTATACCCCGCTGTTGCATGAGGTGAGGGGATTTGCCGGCGCGGTGCGCACCGCCCGGGCCATCCAGAAGGTCATCCGGGACGGCGACCTGGCGGAACAGCGCCTGAAATGCAAGGTCCAGGACGCCTATTCCATGCGTTCCACTCCCCAGGTTATCGGGGCCGCCCATGATGCCCTGGCCTTTGCCCGTTCCCAGGTGGAAATCGAGTTGAACGGCGTGGGGGACAATCCGGTCTTTTTCCCCGACCGGAAGCTCCAGTTGTCGGGGGCCAATTTTCAGGGATCCCCGGTTTCTCTGCCCATGGACATGGCGGGGGCGGCCATCACCATGGTCAGCGTCATGTCGGAACGGCGGATGAATCGTTTGAACCATCCGGCCCTGAATGTCGGCCTGCCGGCTTTTCTGACCAAGGGAGCGGGAATGATGTCCGGTCTGATGCTCAGCCAGTACACCGCGGACATGCAGATCGTGGAGCAGCGGATCCTGTCAATGCCGGCTTCCATCCAGTCGATTCCGGCCGCCGCCGATCAGGAAGATTTTGTTTCCATGGGCATGAACACCGCGATCAAGAACTTCCAGATTCTCGATAATGCCTACGGTATCCTGGGGATTGAGTTCATGGCCGCTGCCCAGGCCCTCGATTTTCGGGACTATCAGTTCGGCCGGGGAACCCGCCGGGCCCGGGAAGTGATTCGCAAATACGTCCAATTCCTGGATATCGACCGGCCCTTGTATCCGGACCATACCCGGATGAAGGAGCTGGTGAGATCCGGGGAGATCCTGGAGGCGGTGGAGAAGGAAGTGGGAGCTCTGGGGTAAGGTGCCCAAAGGCCGGAACAGACCTTCAGGTCAAACGGAAAGGAGGACCCAACAGTGGATAAAATAGTCGAATGCGTGCCCAATTTTTCCGAGGGCAGAGACCGAGGGATTATCGACAAGATCACCGGCGAAATCGAATCGGTGGAAGGAGTCAAGTTGCTGGATGTGGATCCCGGCCGGGCCACCAACCGGACGGTGGTGACCTTTGCCGGCACTCCGGAAGGGGTGGCGGAGGCGGCCTTTCGTTCCGTCAGGAAGGCGGCGGAATTGATCGATATGTCCCGCCATACCGGAGAGCATGCCCGGCAGGGAGCCACCGATGTCTGTCCCTTCGTGCCGGTCTCCGGGGTGACGGTGGAGGAGTGCATCCAGATCGCCGAAAAGGTGGCCCGGCGGATCGCCGGGGAACTGAAGATTCCCACCTACCTTTACGGCAAGGCCGCCCGTTCCCGCGACCGGGTCCGTTTGCCCGATATCCGCAAGGGGGAATACGAGGCCCTGCCGGGAAAATTAAAAACCCCCGAATTTAAACCGGATTTCGGAGAACCGGTGTTCAACCGGCGGTCGGGGGTCACGGTGGTGGGGGTGCGGGATTTTCTGATCGCCTACAACGTCAATATCAATTCCCGCCGGGCCGCTCTGGCCAACAAGATCGCCAAGCGGATCCGGGAAAAGGGCCGGATGGTCAAAAACAAGACCACCGGCAGCAAGGAACGGGTGCCCGGGACCTGTCAGGGAGTGCAGGGTATGGGCTGGTACATCGAGGAGTACAACCTGGCCCAGATTACCGTCAACATCATGGACTACACGGTAACCCCCATTTACCAGGTGTTCGAGGAATGCGAACGGTTTGCCCGGGAGTTCGGGATCCGGGTGACCGGCAGCGAAATGGTGGGAATGGTGCCCCTGCAGGCCATGCTGGATACCGGGAAACACTACCTGGAAAAGCAGGGGACGACCCTGGGGGTCTCGGAGGAGGAATTGATCCGGATCGCCATCCAGTCCCTGGGACTGAACGAGATCAGCGAATTTGTTCCCCGCAACCGGATCATCGAGCTGAAGCTGAGAAAGAAGGGGCGGCTGGCTTCCCTGACCCAGTATCAGTTCGCCGATGAACTGGCTTCCGATTCTCCGGCACCGGGGGGAGGAAGTGTGGCCGCCCTCAACGGCGCCCTCTCGGCCGGACTCTCTTCCATGGTGGGCAACCTGACCTACAGCAAGCGCAAATTCAAATCGGTCCGGCAGGAAATGATCGACACCTCCGCCCGCGCCCAGGAGTTGAAGGATTTTTTCCTGAGGGCCATCGATCGGGATACCGATGCTTTCAACCGTCTCATGGATGCCTTCTCTCTGCCCAGGAAAACGGAGGCCGAAAAGAGGGAACGGCAGCGCGCCGTCCGGGACGCGACCATCGAGGCCACCATGGTTCCCTTTGAAGTGCTGCAGAAAACCGTGGAAGCGGTAAAACTGGCCGGAACCGTGGCCAAAAAGGGCAATCCCAACTCCCTCTCGGATGCCGGGGTGGCCGGTCTGGCCGCCGCTGCCGCCGCCCGGGGCGCCCTGTACAACGTCATGATCAACCTGGCCGATATAGACGATAAATCTTTCCGGGAAAAGATCACCCGGGAATCGATGGTACTGGAGAGGGAAGTGCAAAGGATCTCCGCTGAAATCTCCGCCCTGCTGGAGGAAAAGCTGAACATCCGTTGAATCAATCCGGTTCCCCTTCCCTTGACAAGAATTCCGGATTCTGCATAATTGGGAGGAAGGGCGGAGGTTGCCATGAACAAATCGATCAAGAAGATACAGAACGCCATGGCGGTGGGCCAGCCGGTGATTCAGATCATATCCTTCGAAGAAGAACGGGTGGAAAATTATCTCAGGCAGCTGGCCCAAAAAATGCTGAAAACCGATCATATCTATTTCTGGGATTCGGTCACCGGTCTGGTTCGGGCCGGCCGTCCGGTGGAGAATACCGCGGACCCGCTAAAGGCCCTGAATACCATCCACCGGATCGAGGAGCCGTCTGTTTCCGTGTTTCGGGACCTGAACGATTTTATCCGGGAATCACCGGCGATTTTACGGAAGATTCGCAACCTCTACCTCAGCTTTAAAAATACCAAGCGGTTCTTATTCCTGCTGTCCCCCGATCCCTTCTTCCATGAAACGCTGAAAAAAGAAATCGAAGTACTGGAATTCGAACTGCCCGATTTCCAGGAGCTGGAAAGTATGCTGGACCGGTTCCTCTCCCGGCTGCAACAGGCCGGAGCGTCCATCAATATCACCGAAAAGGAAAAGAAGGATTTCGTGGTCGGGGCCCAGGGGTTGACCGCCGATGAGGCCTACAAGGCCTTCCGCAAGGCCTTTTTGGGTCGCCAGGAAATCAACAAGGACCTGATCAAGATTATCCACGAGCAGAAAAAGCAGCTGATTCTCAAAGAGGGGGTGCTGGAATATTTCCCTCACAAGTTTACCCTGAAAGACCTGGGGGGGTTGAACAATCTGAAGGACTGGCTCCAGAAAAGGCAGCGGGCTTTCTCAGAGGAAGCCCGTGAATACGGGCTGGACAAACCCCGGGGCATCCTGGTCATGGGGGTATCCGGTTGCGGGAAAAGCCTGTCGGCCAAAATCACCGCTTCCCTCTGGGATCTGCCCCTCTTCCGCCTGGATATGAACCTGGTCTACGCCGGAGTGGCGGGACCGCCGGAGATGGTATTTGCCCGGGCCCTGAAAACCATGGATTCCGTGGCACCGGCGGTGCTGTGGATTGATGAAATCGAGAGCGGGATCACCGACAAACAGGTGGGAGACGCGCCTTCTTCGCGGATCCTGGGCTATTTTCTGACCTGGATGCAGGAGCATGATTCCGAGGTCTTCATCGCCGCCACCGCCAACCGGATCGACCTGCTTCCCGCCGAATTGATGCGGCGGGGCCGGTTTGACCAGATATTTTTTATCGATCTTCCCACCCGGGGGGAACGGGAGGAGATATTCAAGATCCATCTGAACCGCAAGGGCAACGACCTGGGCCAGTTCAATATCCCCCAGCTGGCCCAGATCACCAAAGGCTGGTCCGGCAGCGAAATCGAACAGGTGATCATATCGGCCATGTACGAGGCCTTCAACCAGAACCGCAAGCTGCAGGAAGATGATCTGTTTGTGATTTTCGGCAACAGCGTGCCCCTGGCCACCACCATGGAAGAGCAGATCAAAAAGATCCGCAACTGGGCCCATGACCGGGCGGCCCGGGCCTCCTCGGAAAAAGAGTATTAGCGTTCCCTGCTTTACCGGTCGATGGTCTGGTGACGCGCCCCGCCCACAGAGATGGACCTTACCGGGATTTTCAGGTATTCCTCGATGAACTCGACGTATCGTCGGGCGGCGGGGGGAAGGTCCGGGTAGGTGGTCAGGTCCGAGGTTTTCTGCTGCCAGCCGTCAAAGGGGGTCATCACCGGGTTGACCTGGCTGATCGATTCCATGTGGGGGTCAAAGACCGGTTCGGTGGAGTGGTCGGTCTGGTACCGGGTGACCATCTGGATGACCGGCAGGTCATCCAGTACATCCAGCTTGGTGAGGAAAAGCTCATCCACCCCGTTGATCATGACCGCGTAACGGAGGGCCACCAGGTCCAGCCATCCCACCCGGCGCGGCCGGCCGGTGGTGGATCCGAATTCCCGTCCCGCCTGCCGCAACGCATCTCCCGGCTCGCCGGTGAGTTCGGAGGGAAAAGGCCCGCTGCCCACGCGCGTGGTATAGGCCTTGGAAATCCCCACCACCCGGTCCAGGGCCTTGTGGCTCAGGCCGGTGCCGGTAAAGATCCCCCCGACAGTGGTATTGGAGGAGGTGACGAAGGGATAGGTCCCGAAGTTGATGTCCAGCAGGGTGCCCTGGGCTCCCTCAAAAAGAAAGGATTTGCCTTCCGCGGCCAGTCGGTGAAGCAGGTAGGGGGTGTTTTTCACGTAGGGTTTCAGAAATTCTCCGGCGGCCAGGTAATCGTCGATGAAGGACTCGGGGTCGATGGGATCTCCGCCCAGCCCCTGGATGACCTGATTGTAGTAGGTGTTCAACCGGATCACTTTGGCGGAGAAGGTCTTTTTGTCCATCAACAGGTCCCGGATGAAAAGCGACCGCCGTCCCGCCAGGTCTTCATAGGCGGGGCCGATGCCCCTCCGGGTGGTCCCGATTTTGGTGTAGCGGGACTCCTCAAAGATGATATCGAGTTCCTGGTGGAAGGGCAGGATCAGGGGCGCGTGGGAGGAGATCACCAGCTGGCCGGGATCCAGGCCCAGTTGCTGGATCTCCCGGATTTCCCTGACCAGCTGGATGGGATTGACGACCACGTTGTTCCCGATGACCGAGAGGGTGTCCGTGCTGAAAATACCGGAGGGGATCAGGTGCAGAATAACCTTCCGGTCCCGGTAGTAGATGGTATGTCCGGCGTTGTGCCCCCCCTGAAAGCGCACCACCACATCGAACCGGCCGGAAAGATAGTCGATGACCTTGCCCTTGCCTTCATCCCCCCACTGCAATCCCATTACCGCGGTATTCATACTGTCTCCTCAACGGTTTATTGACGCAAGGTTGATTTTATCAGAGAAAATCCGGGTTTGCAAACCGGCCGAAACGATCGGGCCGGGGATCGCGATCCCCTTTTGCCGGAGTCGGATGCATTTCGCCGGCTTCCGTGTTACAATCCCCAAAGATGGATATCCACGATTTTGACTTTCCGCTGCCTCCGGAACGGATCGCACGCTTTCCGGCTTCACGTCGGGAGGATTCCCGTCTGATGGTGGTCGACCGGGCAAAGGGATCCATCGAACACCGGCATTTTCGGGATCTTCCCGGGCTCCTGGAGCCGGAGGATTTCCTGGTCATCAACGATTCCCGGGTAGTGGCCGGGAAACTGTTCGGCGACATCGATAAACGGTCGGTAGAGGTAACCGTTGTAAAAAAGCTGGCCAGCCGGCGGGTCGAGGTGCTGGCCAGGCCCGCCCGGCGCCTTCGGCCGGGCACGGTGGTCTCCTTCGGGAAGGCCGGGGAGGGACGGGTAGTGAAAGATTGCGGTCGGGGCAGGAGGTGGATCGAGTTCAACCGGGACCTGGAGCAGGTGTTCCAGGCGGGATTCGCTCCCTTACCCCCCTATATCAAGCGAAAAGCGCCCGAGGCCTCCCGGCACCGGGACCTGGACCTGTCCCGATATCAGACGGTATATTCCGGAGGCGGTTTTTCCATCGCCGCTCCCACGGCGGGACTGCACTTTTCCGAGCAGTTGATATCCCGGATCGAGCAACGGCACCCGGTTTTTCGTATCCGCCTGGACGTGGGGGAGACCACCTTTCGAAAGATCGAGGTCCAGGATATCCGGGAGCATGCCATGGGAAAAGAAACGGTGTATATTGATCAAAGCACCGGGTGCACCATCGACCGGTTGAAACTGAATCGCCGCCTGGTGGCGGTGGGCACCACCACGGTCCGGGCCCTGGAAACCTATGCCCGTCTGGCCCGGCGTCCATCCCGGTTTGAATCGGAAATTTACATATATCCGGGATTCGAATTCCGGCTGGTGAACAAGCTGATTACCAACTTCCATCTGCCCCGTTCCAGCCTCTTTATCCTGGTCTGCGCCTTTGCCGGACTGGACCTGATGCAGACCGCTTACCGGATGGCAATCAAGGAAGGATACCGGTTCTTTTCCTACGGCGACGCCATGATGGTCATCTGACCACCGCTGGGCGTTCAGTTGTCATCGTCGATTTCGGTTTCGTAGACGTAGTTGCCCTTGGCGGAGATGGTGTGGATATTTCCTTCCCCGTCGGTGATTTCCAGTTCCACCACCAGGGTGGTGGGGAGGTAATCTTCGAACCCCAGTCTGCTGTTGGCGACGAGGTGATCCCGGTAAGGCTGACGGGTGTTCACGTAAAAATCCAGGATCTGGCTGGCGGGGATGGTGCCCGCGCTGTTGACTTCCACTTTGAAGGTCTCGAAATTGGTGCTGCTGATCTCGCAGAGGGGAACGATGTTGTGCATGATCCGAAAGGTCCAGCCGGTAACGGCGGCGTCCTGGTCGGTCTGGTTTCGGATCGATACCAGAAAGTTCAGGGTCGAGGCGCCGTCCTTCATCTTGTTGTCCTCAAAGATGGCCTTGGAATAGCCGGCAGTCTGCATGATGTTGAAATCCACCAGTATTTCTTCGGTCAGTTCGCAGGATACCAGTGACAGGATACCGATGACCAGCACCAGCAAATAAATTCTCGACTTTCTCATTCTGTCCTCCAAATGAAAGGGTTATAAGGATTTTACGGATCGGGGAATAAAAAGTTCTCGAAAAAATAAATTCCAGATTTGCTGAACCTTTACCTGCCGCCTTCCGTATATTCAGTATTCCAAGGGGATTACGAGCAAAGGAGTGCGGAATGAGAAAAAGGTTGATATCGATCGTGGTGCTGGCGGCCACTTTGCCCCTGGGGCTGGGGGCCGCGGATATCGCCCTGGGATTCTCCATCAGCCGGGGCTGGGGCCTGTCGGAATTCTACGATCCGGTGGAGCAGACCCTGATTTCCAACGGCCGGACTTTTGTGGAAACCGAGGAGAAGCAGATGGGATTCTGCTTTCATTTCAGCGCGGTGGTGCCGGTCATCCGGCGGCTTGCCGTCAGCCCCGAGTTTTCCATCCACAACGGCAACAAGAGCTATCAGTTCGTGGAGGCTTTGGGCAGCGGGGAAGCGAACGGAGATGCGGATATTACCGAAGATTACAGTTTCTGGATCCGCTCCGGAGCGGTCAATATCATCTATACGGTGCTCCAATTCGAGAGCGGCTGGAGAGTCAATCTTCTTTCCGGTATCACCCTCAACTATTTCAGCAGTGACAGCGGCGCGCGGCTGAATATCGACAGATACTGGGGGTACCGACTGGGAGTGGGATTTGATTTTCGGGCCCTGGATCATTTTTCCTTCCGGGTGCGGGCCACCCTCAACCGGTCCTTTGACACTCCCCGGCTCGGGTATGCTGCGGCCGAGATCGGGGTATACTATATCCTCTGAGCGCCGGCCGCCGGTGCGATTTTCCTCCTACCGGAAGATATAATTCTTCTCTTCCAGATAGCGAATGACAAAATCGGCGGATTCTTCCACGCCGAGTTTGTCGGTTTCCAGAGTGATTTCGGGGTGCTCCGGTTCCTCGTAGGGTGCGGAGATCCCGGTAAATTCCTTGATCACTCCCTCCCGGGCTTTCTGGTAGAGGCCTTTGGGATCCCGTTCCTCGCAGATTTCCAGCGGGGCCTTGACGTATACCTCGATAAAATCTCCCGGTTTGTTCAGCTGCCGGGCCCGGTCCCGCCCTTTCCGATAGGGGGAGATGAAAGAGGTGATGGTCATGATCCCGGAGTCGGCAAATAAATGGGCCACTTCCCCGATCCGGCGGATGTTTTCGTCCCGGTCTTCAGGAGAGAATCCCAGGTCGCCGTTGAGTCCGTGGCGGATGTTGTCGCCGTCCAGAATGACCGTCTGCATGCGTCGGTCGAAAAGTTTTTGCTGCAGGCAGGTGGCCACGGTGGATTTCCCGCATCCGGAGAGGCCGGTGAACCAGAGGACCACCCCCCGGTGACCGTTCTGCCTTTCCCGGTCTTCCTTGGTGATACCGGTATCGTGCCAGACCACGTTGGAGCTTTTGGCCCCGGCGGTTTGGTAGTATTCGATCAGGATTTCGGATACCGGTTTGCGTACGATCCGTTCGTCCACCAGCTGGCCGTTCATCAGCTGCTTCCGGACTTCCTTGCCGGAGATGAAAACCGTGGTGTAGCCCTTGGGCTGGTATTCCTCGATCAGTCCCACCTTTTCGATCTCCTGGTAATAGGCGGCAAAGCCCACTTTCAGGGGCTTGATCTGCAGCTCGCCCCGGAGCTGGTCGAATTTCTCGTGGGCGTCAAAGTCCCCCCAGATGGCGGATCCGTCATCGAAGGGGGCGTCGGCGTGTTTCCGGCCGATCACGATATGGGAGAAACCGTAATTCTGCCGGTAGATCGAATGCATGATGGCCTCCTTGGGACCGGCGTAGAACATCTTCATGTCCAGGCCCACCAGGATGAGATTGTCGTAGAAATCATGGTCTGCGGATTTCCACAGATCCTCGTCCCGGTCTCCCTTGCCCAGCAGTTTCGATTCCAACAGGGCTTCATAGGTTTTCATCCGGACCTCCGCCGGCACGTCATCTGCCTTGGTGGCCCCCACCAGGGGGTTGAGCACCGCGCCGGTAAAGTATCCCTCGCGGGTCAGGGCTTCGGCGCCGTACAGCAGGGCGTACTCATGGGCCCGGTGCAGGGCGTTGCGGGTTTGAAAGGCCAGGGTCCGTTCCCATCCCCGACTCCGGAACAGATTGCGGGTCTGGACAGGAGAGAGCATGTATCTGCCAAATCGGGGATCGCCGGGCTGGGGGAATGCCCAGATTCTGCCACCCAGGAGAAAATCCCTGGAATCCTCGTTGAAAATGCGGGCCCCGGGGTGATCCTCCCGTTCGGTTCCGTAGACCAACCGGTTGTATTTTTTTTTATCGAAGGGATAGATATCCGATATCTCCAGGATGCCGATGGCTTCCCCCTGGGAGTTTTTGACCGTTACGGTCTGACCGGTGGATAATTTTCGGGCATCTTCTCCGCCTACGGGTAAAGCCAGGGGAATGGTCCAGGCGAATTTCTTCCCGTTCCGTTCAATGGTTTCCGTCTCCAGGACCTGGTTGAACTCCGATTGGGTCATGGGGCCGGTCAGGGGGGAAAGGGCCCCGTCGGCCATCCGGTAGAAGACCGAAAGGTCGCCATCGCTGATCCGGTATTCCACGCCGCTGGATTTCTGTAAAAGGGCATCGCGCTCCACTTCGGGTACGATGCGGTTGACCAGTCCGTTTCCACCGTGGGGCCTGGGGATGAATGCGTTCTTCATTTCAATACTCCTGTCGTTAAGATTTTTTTGATGCGGAACAAACGATCGCAGATCAAAATAAAAGATATCATTTTATCGGATATCGTCCCACAATTCAAATGATTTGAAGGAAATTCTGCAAATCGCCTGACCGTGAGCTCCAGATCTTAAAACCAAGGGCTTTTGACAGGGATGGGGAATTTTGATAAGATGAAAAAACCTCCGGATGAGTCCCGCGGCCATCCACGGACGGGTGATCCGGGGATGATACAAACCGGTGAAATCCGTCCGGTTCGGCGACCGGCCGGGTTTGCCAAGGAGATAGTGTTGAAAAGCAGCGGTCTGGTTTCCCCGGTAGTGGCCTGTCTGGCTTTCTGTGCCATGGCCGGACTGGTCATCTCCATGAACGGTTGTGGTTCCGCCGGCTCTTCTTCCCGTCGCTCCCCCAGCCTCACCGTTCTGCATGCCGGTTCCCTTTCCCTGCCCTTCAAACAGATGGCGGCGGCTTTCCGGGAGGAGAATCCCCGGGTCGAAGTGCGGCTGGAAGCCCACGGAAGCCGGACCTGTGCCCGGCATATATCGGAACTGGGACGGGAAGTGGATGTCTTTGGATCCGCGGACAGCGAAGTGATTCAAAACCTCCTTTTCCCCCAGCATGCTTCCTTTGTCATCGAATTTGCCACCAACGAAATGGTGATCGCCTATACGGATCGCAGCCGCCGTCATCAGGATATCTTTCAGGACAACTGGTACCGGACCCTGCTGGAGGAAGGGGTGGAATTCGGGCATTCCGATCCCCATGCGGATCCCTGCGGCTACCGGGCGGTGCTGACCATGAAACTCAGTGAAAAGCACTACGGGGAAGAAGGGCTCTATCAGCGTCTGGCGGATAAGATGCCCCGGCGTAATATCCGCCCCAAAGAGGTCGACCTGCTGGCCCTTCTGGAAACCGGCGAACTGGATTATATTTTTATCTATCGCAGCGTGGCCCGCCAGCACGGGTTGAAGATCCTCTCCCTGCCTCCGCAGATCAACCTCTCTTCACCGGAATACGCGCTGTTTTACCAGTCGGTAAGCATCCGCATCACCGGGAAGACCCCGCGGGAGGAGATCGTGAGGGTGGGGGCCCCCATGGTATACGGCCTGACCATTCCCCACAACTCGCCCAACCGGGAGCTGGCCGTGGCCTTTGTCAATTTCGTCCTCTCCCCGCGGGGGCGGGAGATCATGGAGGCCGGCGGGCAACCGGTTCTCGACCCCCCCAGGGTGGTAAATCCCGGCCGGCTGCCCCCGGGAATCTCCCTTCCCGCGGGGGATGAATAAACGGGGTTCGATGGGGAAGCGGGCCTTTACCATGCTGATGGCGGTTCTGGGAGCCATCCTCCTGCTCCTGATCTTTTTCCCCGTGGTCAGGATCGTCCTTTCCGTGTCTCCCGGAGAGTTGCTGGATACCCTGCGGGAGACCGAGGTGACCGCTTCCATACTCCTGACCCTTCGGGCTTCGTTATGGGCCACCCTGCTGGCCGGCCTTTTCGGTATTCCCCTGGCCTACCTGCTGGCCCGGAAAGAATTCCGGGGGAAAAGACTGATCGAAGGGCTGGTGGACCTGCCGGTGATCATTCCCCACACGGCCGCCGGGATCGCCCTGCTGGTGGTGATCGGGCGACACTCCCTGCTGCATCGGCTGACTTCAGTGCAGCTGGTGGGAACCGAAGCAGCCATCGTCCTGGCCATGTTTTTTGTCTCGGCCCCTTTTTTGATCAACGGCGCCAAAGAGGGGTTCAGGGGAGTCGATCCCCGCTATGAGAAAACCGCGGTCACCCTGGGAGCCTCTCCGGCCCGGGCTTTTTTTTCGGTCACCTTTCCCATGGCCCGAAAATCCGTGGTCTCCGGAATGCTGATGATGTGGGGGCGCGGCATCAGTGAATTCGGAGCGGTGGTGATCCTGGCCTATCACCCCAAAACCGCTCCGGTTCTGATTTTTGAGCGGTTTCAGAATTTCGGTCTGGACCATGCGGTGGGGGTCACCGTGTTGCTCATTCTGGTGAGCCTGGCAATTTTCACCGGGATCCGGTATCTTACAAGAAAATGAACATCACACTCAGGGACGTCGGAAAGAGGTTTTCCACTTTTCACCTCCAGGATATCAACCTGGAAGTGGAAAGCGGAGCCTATACCGTGGTTCTGGGACCCAGCGGATCGGGGAAAACCCTTCTGCTGGAAATGATCGCCGGGCTGATCCCCCCGGACCGGGGCGAGATCATCAACCCGAACCGGCATATCGGTCTGATCTATCAGGATTTTATGCTCTTTCCCCACCTTACGGTCTACCATAACATCGCCTATGGCCTGAAGGTCCGAAAGCAGTCCGGGTCTGAAATCGATCAGCGGGTCGGTGAGGTGGCCGGGCAGCTGGGAATCGATCACCTCACCGGGCGGCGAATCCGGGGATTGTCCGGGGGAGAGAAACAACGGGTGGCCATCGCCCGGGCCATGGCCATACGCCCGGATCTTTACCTGATCGATGAACCCACCGCTTCGTTGGACCTAAGCCTGAAGACGCGGACGAGGGAAATTTTCATGGACCTGTACAAAAAAACCGGGGCCACCTTCCTGCATGTGACCCACGATTTCAAGGAAGCCCTGAGCTTGGGGGACCGGATCGTCATTCTCATGGACGGCCGGATCGTTCAGGATGGAAGCCCGGACCGGGTGTTTGCCGATCCGGTTTCCCGGCAGGTAGCGGATTTTCTGGGATACCGGAACGTTTTCAGGGGTTCGATCCGGGAACATCAGATCCAGGTCAGCGAAAACCTTCGAATACAGGTGCCGGCCCGGCAGGCGGAACGGGCCTACATCGCCATTCGCAGTGACGAGATCGTACTGTCCCGTCGGCGGACAAAAAGTTCCGCGCGCAACCATTTCCCCGGAACCATCCACCGGATCAGCCGGGGGGGGATGACCTGCGAAATCGGAGTGGATATCGGGATCCCTCTCTCGGTGGAGATTACCCGCCAGTCGCTGGGGGAGATGGGCCTGAAGGAAGAGGACCGGGTCTGGGTCAGTTTCAAGGTGTCGTCCATCAAGGTCTTTGGACATTGACAAGGAGGGATCAAATGATATCGATCAACGATGCGTTAAAGATAATCAACCGTTTCCCGGTCGGGACCAAAGTGGAGACGGTCAGCCTGTTTGATGCCCTGGGCCGGGTCCTGGCAGAGGAGGTGGTTTCCCCGGTGAATATCCCGCCCTTCGCCAAATCCGCCATGGATGGATATGCCATCGATTCGGAGGATAATTCCCGGCAGTTTTTCATCCGGGAGACCATTCCGGCGGGATTCGATCCCGGTATTGAACTGCAAAAGGGGGAATGCGCCAAGATCATGACCGGCGCCATGGTTCCCCGGGGAGCCAACCGGGTCATCCGCCGGGAGGTGACCCGGGAGCGGGACGGGTTCATGCTGGTCACCGATATCGACAAGGGATCGAATATCTGTCTGAAGGGGGAAGATATCGCGGCGGGGGACACGGTATTTAACGCCGGCCAGTACCTGGATCCCCAGCATGTCGGGGTGATCGCCTCGGTGGGGTTTGACCGGGTCCGGGTGTTCCTCAAACCCCTGGTGGGAATTGTGACCACGGGCAATGAGATCATCGCCCCCGGGGAAGAGTTGCCGCCCGGAAAAATCTACAATTCCAACTCCTATTCCATGGGATGCCAGTACCTGAAGTACGGATGCGATATCCGCTACCAGGGGATGGTGGGGGACAGCCGGGACGAGATCCGGGCCGCTGTCCGGGCCATGCTGAAGACCTGTGATGTCGTGGTGATTTCCGGCGGCGTTTCAGTGGGGGATTTTGATTTTGTCCCCCGGGTGTTGAAAAAACTGGGATTCACAACCGAATTCGAAAAGGTAGCCATCAAGCCCGGAAAACCGACGGTGTTCGCCACCATGGATCACAAGGTGGCCTTCGGGGTTCCCGGGAACCCTGTATCGACCTTCGTGGTCAATGAGATATTCGTCAAACCGCTTCTTTTTCGCATGATGGGGCGAAAACTGCCCTTCCCCTTTGTCCGGGGGAAATTGGCGGAAGACCTGAAGGTGAAGAAAAGCGATCGTACCTCCTTCATCCCCGTGCGGGTCACCGCCGGCCGGGTGGAAACCCTGGAATACCATGGTTCCGCCCACCTTCTGGCCCTGACCCGGGCCAACGGCCTGCTGGAGATTCCCCGGCAGGGACAGGATTTGGAAAAAGGAACCCAGGTGGATGTACGATCGATTTAATCGCCGGATTCACTACCTGCGGGTCAGTGTCACCGATCGCTGTGATCTGCGGTGCCGCTACTGTATGCCGGCCGGGGGGATTGTATTAAAAGACCGCAGAGAGATCCTTTCTTATGAGGATATCCTGCGGGTCGTCAGGGTCGCGGCCGGCCTGGGAATTGACAAGGTTCGGCTCACCGGCGGAGAACCCCTGGTCCGCCGGGGGATGGTGTCTCTGGTGGAAAGAATGGCCGGGATCCCGGGGATCCGGGAACTCTGCATGACCACCAACGGCGTGCAGCTGAAAGGGGTCGCCCGCTCCCTGAAACAGGCCGGCCTGGACCGCTTGAATATATCTCTGGATACCCTGGACAGGGAGAAATACCGGTATCTGACCCGGGTGGGGGATCTGGATAAGGTGCTGGACGGAATCGAGGCGGCGAGGGAGGCGGGATTTCAGAATACCAAGATCAACATGGTGTTGATACCGGGATT
>Ga0180434_10002425_pt1 | contig 24997 bp, 11 predicted proteins | sample SS_ome_7_FD_132453 | JGI IMG/M metagenome (GOLD analysis project Ga0180434, IMG submission 132453) | Hypersaline lake sediment archaeal communities from the Salton Sea, California, USA - SS_1_D_2 metaG | ecosystem: Environmental > Aquatic > Non-marine Saline and Alkaline > Hypersaline >... | reverse complement strand
GGGATGGGCGACACGATCGGTCCGCTCAAGATCAACGCCGTGACGATGGCGGCCAACGCCCTGCTCGACCCGTTCCTGATCTTTGGCTGGGGGCCCTTCCCCGAACTGGGCGTCGTGGGGGCGGGTCTTGCGACCTGCATCGCCCGCAGCATCGCCGGCGGCCTCGGTGTCTACCGGCTCTTTCGCGGCGAGCACGGCTTCAAGCTCTATCTCGGCGACCTGCGCATCAACGCCGGGATGATGGTGCGCATGCTGCGCATCGGCATGCCGCTCTCGCTCGGACAGACCGGGACCTCGCTCGGCTTCACGCTACTGCTCGGCATCGTCAACAGCTTTGGTTCGGCCGTCACGGCCGCCTTTGGCATTGGACATCGCGTGATCATGCTTGCCATGATCCCCGGCTTCGGCTTCTCGCAGGCGAGCGCTACCGCGGTCGGGCAGAATCTCGGCGCGGAGCAACCGCAGCGCGCGATGGAGGCGGTCAAGTACAGCTGCCGCACGATCGCCATGATCCTCCTGCCGGTGACAACGCTGATGTTCCTCTTCGGCGATCAGATCGGGCGCATCTTCATCGACGATCCGGAAGTGATCGGCTACGCCCGCGACGTCTTCCGCGTCACCTCCTTCTCGGTCTTCGTCTTCGGCTTCATCATGGTCTTGCTCGGCGCATTTCAGGGCGCCGGGCACACGGTGCCGGTGATGGTGCTCAACATGAGCCGCCTGTGGCTGATCCGCATTCCCGCCGCCTACCTGCTGGCGATCGTGCTCGGAATGGGACCGCTCGGCCTCTGGTGGGCGATGTTCCTTTCGAATATCCTGACCGCGGTCGCGGCGGCGATCTGGTTCTCGTTTGGCACCTGGAAGCGCCGCGTGATCGAAGACGTACCGGCGGCGGAGGACGAGGAAGAGGCGGTCGAGGCGCCGCCCCCGCTGCCGCTCAATGGTTGAGGTCGCGCAGGGATCCGAAGCAGAGGAGCGCCCTATGCCGAACCCCGTGATGCATTGGGAGATCATGGCCCAGGATGCCGAGAAGCTGCAGCACTTCTACCGCGAGCTCTTCGGATGGCGGATCGATCGCCGCAGCGTGCGCGACTACGGCGTCGTCCATACGGATCCGCGTCCGGAGCCTGGCGCCCGCGACGGTGCGGAGACGGACGGCGAGTCGAACGGAGTCGCGGGCGCGGACAGCACGACAGCCGCGAGCAAGGCCCCGCGTGGCCTGACCGGCGGCATCATGCCGGCGCCCGAGGGCGTGCCGTCGATGCTGACCGTCTACGCCCGCGTCGATGATCTGGCGGCCACGCTCACCAAGGCCGAGGCGCTCGGGGGCGCGACCGTGATCCCGCCGACCGAGATCCCGTCCATCGGCTCGTTCGCGCTCTTTGCCGATCCGGAGGGGAACGTCTTCGGCCTTTTTACCGACGACGCGTAGACGCCCGGCGGCTCCTCGAAGCTGCTACCACCGCCACCCTTCGCTGACGGCTCAGCGCACCAGCGTCATCTTGCGCGTCCGCGTGGCGGCGCCATCCTGTAGCCGGTAGAAGTAGACGCCCGAGGCGACCGCGCGCCCGGCGCCGTCGCGGCCGTCCCAACGAATGCGATGCGCGCCGGCGGGCAGTTCTCGATCGAGCAGCGTGCGCACGACTCGGCCCTGTGCATCGAGGATCCGCAGCCGCACCGGCTGCGCCCGCGGCAGCGCGAAGTCGATCTCGGTCTCCGGCGAGAAGGGATTCGGGTGATTGGCTCCCAGCCGCAGGCGCACGGGCGGAGGATCGGGCATGGCGGCGCTACCCGGGCTCCAGGAGAAGACCTCGACGTCGTCGATGTACCAGCCCTCGTAACCCGTTGTGCCGTTGCTGCCGAAACGAAAGCGGAAGCGCGCCTCGCCCGCGGGGCCGATGATCATGAACTCGGCCGCCTCCCACGGTTGGGACCCGGAGTAGACCGGCGTGCCCTCCGGGAAGGGCCCCGGGTGGAGACTCGGGCGGATCGTGTAGGGATAGCCGCCGACCGGTGTGATCTGCTGCCACGGGCCCCCATCGAGCGACAGCTCGACGAGGCCGCCGTCGTAGGCGTCGCCCTGGCCGGTCAAGAGCGCTTCGGCCGTCATGTGGTGCCAGAAGACGAGCTGCGTCTGTTCGAGGATCTCGATCGGCGGCGTGGTCAACGCGCCGTCGGCCGAGTCGGCGTAGGCCTCGGCGCCCGGACCGCCGAACTTCCAGCTCCAGGCGCCTCCGGGCGTATGGTTGCGCTCGGCGGAGAGGTGCCATTCGTCGGCGAAGCCGGGCGTCACGACGGTGTGCGTCCACGCGCCCGGTCCCGCTTCCATGGCGTCGCGGAAGCCGCCCAGCGGCACGCTGACCGGCAGCGCCAGATCGAGCTGCCAATCGCCCTCGAGCGTCAGCGTGCAGTGCACGATCGCCGGGCTCGGCGCGCCGGGATCGACGCGCACCTCGAACGGAGGCGTGAGGAGCGCGTCGCTGTCGGGCGCGAGCGTGTCGGCGAAGGCGACCGCCTGGGTGACGATCAGCGAATCGCTGCCGCTCGTGAGCGTCCCGGCCAGGTTCGTCGCCGCGGTATGGCCGCCGTTGGCGATCAGGGCCGTCAGCAACCCCTCTTCGCCCGGTTCGAGCACGCCGTCGCCATCGCCACCGGTCGAATCGTCGATCGCGACCAGCGCCAGGGTGATCACCGGCGCGTCGACCGCGTAGTCGAAATGGGCGGTCCAGTCGTCGCCGCTCTGCTCGGTGAGGAAGAGCTGGAAGTCGAGCTGCTCCTGATCGGGGCAGGCGCCGGAGACCTGGAAGACGAAGTGGTCGTCCTCGAGCCCCGGCTTCGTCTCCTGGCTCGCGAAGTCACCGAAGGCGGCGAGGCTGTCCTTGAGCGTCAGATGCGGGCTCGTCGAGCGCAAGCGCGCGACGACGGCGAAGGCGCTGTCGGCGCCGACATTCGTCAGCTCGGCGCGCAAGTGGATGATCTCGCCCGCGTCGAGTCCGCCGTCGGCATTGCCGCCCAACGTGTCGGCAATCGCCTGCGCGGCGAGCGTCAGGTAGGGGCCGGGCGGCGGGTAGACGGAGCGGATCACCGGCGCCTCGGTGGCGGTGAAGGCGGCCATGCTCATCGGCGGCAGCGAGAGCCAGCCGGTCGTGTCGCTGCCGACCGGTTCGGAGGCGACGACCCAGGCGCCGGGGATCTTCTTGTAGCGGACGCGATAGCGGTCGGCGCCGTTTTCGTCGAAGCGCACCGCGAAAAGCGTGTCGGGGACGGCCGCCAGGCAGTTGGCCGCCGTCGCGACCCCCTGGGCGAGGTGAATGCGCAGCGCCGCCTCGGCGATCGCATCCACCGTGGCGAAGCTGCGCCCGCCGTCGCGCACAACCACACCCGCGGAGCGCAGTTTCTCGACGAGCAGGGCGTAGAGCTCGCTATCGACATAGGGATCGGTGAAGTCGGTCGGATGCGTGCTCAGGTAATCGGGGTCATCGACCGTCAAGAGCTCGAGCAACTCGCCGGAGAGCACGGTGCCGTTGTGCATGAAGAGGAAATCGTCGCGCACGAACGGGTGCGGATCGGGCGCCCCGGTGTGTCCGGTCGTCGCGTTGCGGATGTGCGCCAGCGCCTGCGGCGCCTCGAGAGCGAGGAACTCGCTGACGGCGGCGGCGAAGCGATCGTCGTGGGGATGGTTGGCCTGGGGCCCCCCGCGTAGCACGACCGGGCGCGCCAGTCCCGCCGCGGCGAGGAGCGGCGAGCGGTAGGCGACCCCCCAGCCGTCGGGGTTCGAAGCGGCCAGGCTTTCGAGCGAGTGCGTGCCCGCCACGAGCTGGTCGATCACTTCGGCGGAATTGGCCGGCACGCCGATCATGCCCCAGAAGCGGCAGGCGTGGTCGCACCCGGCGGCGTCGCCGGCGGTCGCCGTGGGGCTGGACGCTGCGCGGTGGAACGACCCCGGTTCCACCGGTTTGCCCTGCGCTGTCGGCGCCGAGCGCTCCCGCGCGGTCAGCGCGAAGTGCCACAGCGGCGCGCCGGCCAGCAGGAGCAGCGCCCCCAGGTAGAGCAGCGTGCGCGTCAGGCTCACTTGCCTGTTCCGCATCGGCTTGGTCCTTCTCATCGCTGCCGGGCACGAACGCCAGCCCGTCGTCGCGCGCCGCGGCAGCCGGCGTTCATCCCCGCGCGGCGATGTCGAGCCGCGCTTAGCGCAGCAGCGTCATCTTACGCGTCGCGCTCTTCCCCGCGGCCTGGAAGCGGCAGAAGTAGACTCCCGTCCCGACCGGCTGGTCGAGCTGGTCGCGGCCGTTCCAGACGACCGTGTGCGTTCCCGCCGCCAGGCGCTCGCCGGCGACGAGCTCGCGCACGACGCGCCCGCTCGCGTCGAAGACGGTCAGCTGCACCGCGGACTCATCGGCGAGCGCGAAGCGGATCTGCGTCTCGGGACCGAAGGGGTTCGGGTGATTGCCCGTCAGGCGCGGCGCCGACACGACGAGCGCCGGATCGCTGACCGGCGAGCTCTCGGGCCAGGAGGAGATGACGACGTCATCGATGTACCAGCCCTCGGCCGCCACCGCGCCGTCGCTGCCGAAACGGAAGCGAAACTGCACCGTGCTGCCGCCCGCGTCGAGCAGGAACGTCTCCGCCTGCCAGTCGTGCGCGCCGGAGAAAACGGGCGTCTCGGCCGGGAAGGGACCGGGCGTACCGCCGGCACGAATCAAATAGGGATAGCCGCCCTCCGGCTCGATCGCCTGCCAAGGCCCGCCGTCGAAGGAGACCTCGACGCGACCGCCGTCGTAGCAGTAGCCCGGGTAGCTGCCGCTCACCTCGGCGTTGATCCAGTGCCAGAACGTGAGCTCGATGTGAGTCAGCACATCGATCGGCGGCGTGACAAGCGCCCCGTCGGCGAGGCTCGTATAGCCGCCGCCCTCGGCGCCGAACTTCCAGGCGTAGCTGCCGGCCGGGGTGTGGTTGCGCTCGCTCGAGCGGTGCCACTGATCGCTGAAGCCCGGGTCGACGACGGCGTGCGTCCAGCCGCCTTCGCCCGCCTCCATGTCGTCGCGCAGGCCGCCGACGGTGAGCTCGAGCGGCAGGTCGACGGTGAGCGACCAGTCGCCGCTCAAGGCGAGCGTGGCCGCCAGCAGCGCCGGCGAAGGCGCATCCGCGGCGAGCGACGCGGCGAAAAGCGGCACGAGCGAGCCGCTGCCGCCGGCCGGGATCGTGCCGCCGGAGGCGCTCGGTTGCGTGATCGTCAAGTCCGCGTTGTGCGAGACGAGCTCGGCCGCCAGCGCGACCGCGGCAGCCTGCCCGTCGTTGCCCAGATCGATGCCGATCGTTACGCTCTCGCCCGGCTCGAAGACGCCGTCGCCGTCGCCGCCAGCGCTGTCATCGAGCGCGAGGTAGAGGATCGTCAGCGCCGGCGCGTCGATCTCGTAGGCGAAGGCGGCGTCCCAGGCATGATCCTGATCGTCTTCGATCGTCAGCGAGAAGGCGAGCGCCGTCTGATCGGGGCAATCGCCGGCGACCGTGAAGCTGAAGGTCTCCCCGCCCAGACCGGTCTTGATCTCGCCGCCGGTGAAGTTGCCGTAGGGGACGACGTCGTCGGTCAGCTCGACGTAGGGGCTTTCGGTCGCCAGCGTCGCGCTGACGCCGGTGATGGCGCCGTCCCAGACGTTCTCGAGCGCAACCTCGAGGGTGAGTGTTTCGCCGGCGTCGCCGTCGCCGTCGCCGTTGCCGCCGGCCGCATCGCCAAGCGTCCGCTCGGCGACGACAATGAACGGCCCGTCGGGCACGATCGGGACGGTCGTTTCGGTCACGAGCAGATCGGCGTCGGAGACGACGATGTGCAGCGTGCCCGGGTAGTCCGGCGCGACAGCGATCGTGACCTCACCGCTGGCGTCGGTCACGCCGTAGCCGTAGCAGCTCTCGGCCTCGTCCCACAGCGCGACGCGCGCGCCGGCGACAGGGGCGCCGTCGGCAGAGACGGTGACATCGTAGCTCGCCGTTCCGAGCACGAAGACGCTCGCATGCGCCAACTGCGGCGTGCGCGGCGCCGCCGTCCAGACCGGCATCGCCGGATCGCCGAAGGCGGTGATTTCGTAGTGCACCCACCGGTTTGACTCGTAGTCGATGTAGCCGACGTTGTCGGCGCGCGAGTCGTCATTCGCCGCGGCGAGCTCGTTGAGATCCTCGGCGAAGAGCGCATCGACGTACTGGCGGTGGTAGTACTGCGAGGAACCGTTGGTCGTGTAGTGGACGCCGAAGCCGTAGCGCGTGTTGCCGATGAAGGCGACGTAGCCGGTGGGGGAGTTGACGAACGCTTCCAGGATGCAGTCGGAGTCATCGAACTCGCCCGCGTGACAACCCTGCGTGTAGCCGAAGTGGTGGCCGTGCGTCACGCCGTCGGCGGTGAAGTCGGGCACGTCGATCGTGTAGACCTTGGCGTTGTAGCTTGCGTTCGAGTGGCCGAGGTGGTGGAACATGTGCGTGCCAGAGTTCATCTGGTTGATATAGATCGCGGCGGACCAGCTCCCATTCTGCTCGTAGTGGGTGTCGGTCGCCCAGTCGAGCGGCACGCCGGCCGTTGTGTAGCCCCAGGTGTCGGCGCCGAGGCGGATCTCCTCCATGTACATGCCGCCCCAGGTTTCCTCCCAGAGGTATTCGCCGAAGAAGGCGGCCGACTCGATCTCGCTCGCGACCGGCTCGCGCTCGTAGCGCAGGAGCTTGGCGACGAAGGCATTGACGTCCGCGACCCCATCGGGACAGACGCGCCCGATGTGGATGTCGGGCACGAGATCGGCCTCGTCGGGCTCGCCCCAACGGTCGTCCCCGTCGTCGTTCCAGGTGCCGTCCAACCCGCCGTAGTAGAGCTCGCAGCACAGGTCGTTCGTCTCGATCGGGGTTCCTTCATCGATCACGTAGCAGTAGCAGTCGCGGTCGGGGATGACATCGATGTCGCCGCCGAAGAGGACGTACTCGCTCTCCCAGTTCTGGTAGGCGTCGAGGATGAAGTTGCGCACCTGCTCCTGCGCGTCGACGCCGCCGTACTCGGCGTAGATGTCGTCGATCAGGACGATCGTCGCCGGCAGGCCCTTGGCGGTGCGATCGGCGGCGAGCGGCGCGAAGGCGGTGGCGTAGGTCGCGCTGGTGATGATGACGTAGAGGTAGGTGTCGTCCGGATCGACGAGTGTGCGCGCGCCGCCGGCGGGCGTCGGGCGGGCGAAGGTGGCGGCGTACTCGGCGGCCAGCTCGGGATTGACGACCTGGCGCGCGAGCCAGGCGGCGGTCTCGCGGCCGGAGCGATAGGTGCGCTCGCTCGCGGCGCGCACCGCGGGATCGGGCGTCGTGGTGACCGCGACCGTGAGCGTCGGGGTGAAGGCGACTTCCCCGGTCGCCGGGCGTGCGCGCAGTGGGAAGAGGTTGACGTAGGCGATGCGATGGCCCCGATAGGTCTGGACCGTGACGACCTCGAACGCGGCGGTGGGGAAGAAGGCGTCGGCCGAGTAGATCGCGGCGTCGGGCGCCGTCGGCGCGACGGGACCGGGGCGCGAGAGAGGGCGCTCCGCTTGGGCGGGAGCGGGGATGTGGGGGCTCACCGCAGCCGCGGCGCGGTCGACGATGCGCACCTCAGCGAGCGCTTCGCCCGGCGGCAGGAGGAAGCGCGCGGTGTAGACCGGCAGCAGCGGCTCGCCAGCGCGGCCGATCGTGCGGGCGCCGGGGAGCGAGGGCGTTTCGTAGTGTGCGCCGTCGATCACGAGCGGCTGCCAAGCGGGGGCGTCGAAGGTGAAGGTCTCGGACCAGGTGCGAGCCGCGACCGGAGCCGCGGCAAGAATCGTGGCCAGAGTCAGGGCAAGCAACAACAGGCCGGCTGCCGGTGCGGCGGACCGCGGGGTGAGCGCGCGCATGGATTCCCTCCTCAGGTGAGCGCGGAAGAAGGCTGTTCAGAATCGATTATACCGGATCTAGACCGGTTCTGTGACCCGGTTCCGCGGCCGGAGGAGGGTCAGAACGGCGGTGTGGGTATGGAGGTAGTTGATGCCGTGGATCGCGCCGAGCTCGCCCGAGGTCCGGAAACCGGCCAGCGGCAAGGGATAGCCGAGCGCGTTCTGGACGTCGCCCGCCCAGAGGCCGTGCCCGCGCGAGGAGCCGCGCGAGGGCCAGCTGCCGAAGATCAGGCCGCCTGCGGCGGGGCGGTCGAGGAGCTGGGGCAGGATCAGCAGCTGCAGGTCGTCGACCAGGGTGTTGTCCCAGACCTGGAAGCGGATGTGCTGGCCCGTGTCGAGCAGGCCGGCGACCGAGATCGCCCCTTCCTCGTGGTCGAGGGCGACGACGGGGCGGATGAGGAAGTTGCCGCGTCCGATCTCCTCCTCTTCATCGTCGCTGATCATCTCGCCGACCATCAGCCCGCGGCGCAGGAGCGCCTGGTCCTTGCGCGGCAGCGTGGCGACCATCTGCTCGAGCGCCTCGAGCGCCGGCACGCCGTCGAGCTCGTGGACGACGTTGCCCTCCGAGCGGGTCACTTCGAACGTGCTCCCGACCGGGCGGTAGCCCTGCGAGACGAGCACGTCGGCGCGAATGTCGCCGGCGAGCGCGACGCCGACGACGCCGCTACGGTGGAGGCTGTCGTTGAGGGTGAGGATGTGCCCGCCCGGTTGACGGGCGCCGCTGGCCAGACCGCCGACGACGTCGACGCCGGGGGCGACCATCTCGAGCGTTTCGAGGATCTCGGTCGCCGGCGTCGTGAACGGATCGCCGTGGAGCACGATCAGCTCCGGCTCGGGCACCGTCTCGAGCAGGCTCTGCCAGCGCTCGAGTCCGATCGGCGCCTTCTCGAAGTCGTCGAGCTTCATCCGAAACGGCACGACCGCGACGCCGGGCAGGATGCCGGCGACTGCGGCGAGCTTCGGCCGGTTGGTCGGAGAGGCGGTCGGGTGCAGGATGCCGCTCGCCGTCGTGCCGATCACGGCGGTGTCACCCCACGCTTCCATGAAGCCAGCGACGATCGCCCCCATCGAGCGCACCAGATGGGGCGTGGCGTAGAAGAAGACCAGGTCGGGCCGCTGCGCCCCGCCGCCGAGCTGGTGCTCCAGCTCGGCGATCAGGGTCTGCGTCGCGCGGGCCGCATCGGTCTCGCGTGTCGCCGCTGAGGCGAACTTCATCTTGGGACTCCGCTACCGCTCTCGTCCTGGGTGTTGCATCATTCCCGCATCCAACCCCACCGCCATGATGAGGTTCCGCGGGCGCTAACGCAACAGGAGCATCTTGCGCGTGGCGGATTGGTCCCCCGCATCGAGCTTGTAGAAGTAGACCCCCGCCGGTACGGGGTTGCCGCGGTTGTCTTTGCCGTGCCAGGCGATCACGTGTTCCCCCGGCGCATACGATTCCTGGGCCAGCGTGCGCACGACGTGCCCGTCGACGTCGAAGATGCGCAGCGCGACCGGCATGTCGCGCTCGAGGCCGAAGCGGATCGTCGTTGTCGCGCGGCACGGATTGGGCTGATTCTGGCGCACCCAGAAGAGCTGCGCCGGCGCCATCTCCTCGGAATGCGCGTGCGACGCGCCGGGACCGCCGGTCGTGAACTTGATCGCGCGGCCCGCCTGCAGCTCGGGCGCTGTCGGCGGCTCGATGTTGAAGAAGCTGTAGGTCAGACCGTCGGTATGGTCCCGGTTCTGGATCCCGGCCGTGCAGTAGTGCTGGGTGTCGTCATTGTTGTTGACGATCTCGTACTGGAAGACGATCACGCCGTCGCCCGAATAGGTTGGGTAGTACTGCGGATCGTAGAGAATGACCTGGAAGCTCTCCAGGTAGCTCGTGCCCCACCAGCTCCAGTCGTCGCGCATGTAGATACGATCGTACGAGATGATGTAGCGATGATTGGACGCTTCGTACTTGTGATAGATCTTGCCCGAGCTTGTCTGATAGCAGTTGTCCCAGAACGGGGCGATCATGTAGCGCGGCCCACAGGCGCCCGGCATGTACCAGTTGCGGTAGTTGGTCAGGTAGGTCGCGCCCATCGCGATCCAGCCGTTCGAGCAGATGCTGACGCGCGTGAACTCCTCGCCGTAGAACTGGAACGGGAAAGGCAGGTCAAAGACCAGTACGTCGTCCTGGTCCTCGCCGTAGTCGCTCAATCCGACCAGGTATTGGGATTGCGCGATGTCGACCCAGCTATAGGCCGGCGCCTCCGGGTAGGCGGTGTCGGTGTTGTCGTAGGCGTAATACCCATGGTTGTCGGGGCCGGTCGGATCGTCCGAGTTGGCGGCGCCGACTTCGAGGACGAAGGGCACCGTGTCGCGCACGCCATCGGCGAACTCGAGCGCGATCCGCAGATTGGCCATCGAGCCGGGGATGGCGTCGCTCGGCGCCGCCAGGCCGTAGGTGTCGCCGCTGTTGGTTCCGGTCCCGCCGGGCGAGATCGTGCCCGCGAAGGTGCCCGTGTTGTCGGTCACGTCGACGGCGTAGCTGTCGGAGATGAGCTGGCCGGCGATCGGGCCCGTCGCCGCGGCGGCGCCGTTGTTGGCCAGCGTCAGCGTCAGCGTGCAGCTCTCACCCGGATCGAGCCGCGTGCCGCATCCGTTGAGGCTGTGGCTCTGGTAGACGAGCGCCCCGGCGGAGACGACGAACTCGGCCAGCGAGTGGTAGGTGCCGCGATCGCTCTCGATCGTCAGATCGAGCGTGAACGCATGTCCGTCGGGTGTGCCGCGGTAGACGTTGAAGGCGAGGTGGCCGCTCATCGGCGACGTCTCACCCGGAGCGAGGTCGCTGAACTGGACCGGGCCGGGGAGCGCGAGGCCGACGTACGGATCGTCGCAGCTCATCGTCAGCGAGACGTTCGTCGCCGGATCGCTGCCGTAGTTGGTCAGGAACATGCGCGGGCGGATCGTCTCGCCCGGATTGACGAGGCCGTCGCCGTTGCCGTTGCTCGGATAGCTCGCATCGTCGTCGACGAGATGATAGGCGTAGCCGACGAAGTCGGCGAGCTGCTCGACGTCGAAGCTGCCTTGATGGGGGTAGAGGTTGTGACCGGTGACGGTCAGCTCGACCGTCCCCGGCGAGCCGATCGCGAGCGGCAGATCGATCGTGCCGTCGGCCTGCGTGTAGCCGCCCATCCCGTACGAGCTGCCCTTGCGAACGTAGACCCAGGCGTTCTCGACCGGGTTGCTGCCGGCATCCCGGACGGTGACGGTGACGACGTTGGCGCCTAGCGGCACGACATCGGCATAGTCAACCTGCAACGGCTCGGGCACACCGGTCCAGAGCTCGGTCGCCGGGTCGCCCATCAGCGTGTTCCAGTAGCACCAGATCGTGGCTGCGCTCGGTTCGGCCTGGCCGTAGTTGAGGATCATTTCGATCTTGGCGCGCGCCTGCGCTTCGCCCAGCCGGTAGAGCTCATCCCAGAAGAAGCCGTACGCCATGCCGGCGTAGAAGCAGTTGTTGTAGCGCGTGTGGGTGCCGAGCGTTGCGGTGGCGACGCTGCCGATCCCGCCCTCGAGCTGCAGCGGACTGAGCGTGCCGGCGCGCAGCCAGGCTTCGTTGATCGACGTGCCGCTGGCAAAGGAGCCGGTCCCGCAAGTCAAGTTGAGGCAGAAGGGCAGTTTGCGATCGTTGCTCAAGTTGTAGATGTCACCCGTGTCCCAGCCGCTCATGCCGTAGTAGCCGCGGTAGCCGAAGAAGGATACGCCGGTGTTGACCATGTTGCGAATGTAGTTGGCGAAGTTGCCGCTGAAGATCGTGTCGACGTAGGTGAAGTTGTGCACGTCGAGCAGCTGCTCCTTCAACCACTGCTGGATCTGGATGCAGGTGTAGCCGGAGGAGCTCGGATCGCCGACGAGACAGGCTTGAGTGAACCAGTTCGGGTTGGTGGTGTAGGGGTCGGTCTCGTAGCTCAGGATCTTCGTCACGATCAGCTCGAGCGTCGTCAAGCTGTCGAAGGAGAGCCGTCCGACGAAGACCTCGGGCACGTTGTCGGTGCCATCGAGCATCGAGTAGGGGTGGTCCCCCTCGCCGTTGTAGCCGGATTGGCTCTCGTAGAAGGTCGGGATGCCGTAGGTGCCGCCGGCGTCGCCGATGAGCGCCACGTGCGTCGGCGGGTCATCCCAGCTGTTGTAGGCATTCATCAGCCAGCTGCGGATCGAGCTGGCGCTCGAGCCGGTCTCGCTCGTCGTCGCGATGTAGGTCTTGAAGCCCATCCGCTTGCGCCAGGCGGCGAGATCCTGGACGTGGGCGACGATCGTCGGGTTGTCGCGGCAGATCGCGACCCAGGTGCCAAGATACTCGGCGACCTCGCCCGGGCCGCGCAGCCCGGCGAGCTCGCCGCCGTAGTTGAGCACCATCGCCCGATAGAAGCGGTCGAATCCGGGCGTCAACGGCGTGGCGGCACGCTCCTTGACATTGCGCGTGTCGTAGCCGTCAAAGGCGATGCGCAGCTCGACCCGCCGCAGAACCTCGATCTCGCCGCGCGCGGGATTGTAGCGCACCGGGCGGATCGTCACCGGCACGATGCGCAGATCGCGCAAGATCGAGGGCGCTCCGATCTCGACCGACGGCTCGCCGAGGAACTCGTCGCGCGCGTAGAGGGCGGCATCGAGCGCGAAGTTCGTGCCCTGATCGACGTCCTGCATCGGCAGGATGCGGTAGCCGGAGAGGCGCTCGGTCTCGCGGGCGACGACTTCGAGCGTTGCTCCCGCGCGGGCCGGGATCTGAACGTAGCGCGTGAAGCACGGCAGCGCGGGGGCGCCGACGTCGCCCTGCAAGTCGCTCTGCGAGAAGTGCACCGTCTGAAACGACTCGCCCTCGAATTCGGTGCGCTCGATGTCGAGCGCAGGGAGCTCGAAAACAAACTGCGCGCCGTCGTCATCGGAGGCGAGCAGGTCGATCTCTGGCCGGCTGCTCTCCGCGCCCGGCCGAAGCACGAGCAGGTCGTCAGCCGCGCGCGCTTCGCCCGGCGAGGCGAAAGCCATGGCGAAAGCGAACAGGGCGGTAAGGGCGATGAGCTGCGATGCCGTGCGCCTATGCATTGGGATCCCCCATCTTGCCGCTGGGCGAGGTTGAAGTGGTTGCGATGCGCCCGCTACGAGCGCGGAGCCAGATCCCTACCAGTATACCACGAGAAGGCTTCGCCACAGAAGGGTTTGCCCCTGAGGGAGCCCCCGCGGGGGGGCAACGGAGTGGCGCCCGGCGCGGCGCCCGCCGGGCGCCGCGCCGGATCCCGTTCGCGCCCGCTGCCTGCGACCTAGCGGTGACGTCGGGGCGTGCGCGCCGGGCGACGGGACGGCTTGGGACCCGCCGCTTCGGCCGGTGCGGACGGCAGCTTCGGCAGCGCCCGGCTCGGCCGCCGGCGCATGTCGGGCAGCTTCTCACGGAAGCGCTGCTCGATGCGCAGCACTTCCTTCAGTCCCCGCTCGAGCTGCGGATCGCTGCCCCGGGCGTAGTCCTGCGGGCGGAAGTCGACCTCGATGTCGGGATCGGTGCCGTAGTTCTCGACATTCCAACCGACATCCTCGAACCAGAACGAGAATTCCGGCTGCGTCGTCACCGAACCGTCAACCAGCAGGTGACGCGGGTAGATGCCGATCACCCCGCCCCAGGTGCGCTTGCCGATCAGGGGCCCCAACCCGTAGAGCTTCCAGGCGTGGCTGAAGATGTCGCCGTCCGAGCCGGCCAGCTCGTCGGTCAGCGCGACCATCGGCCCGCGCGGCGCCTCGCTCATGTAGGGCTCGGGCTGGCCGTAGCGAGAGATGTCATAGCCGATCCGGCGGCGCAGCAGCTTGGTCAGGAGGAGTTGGGAGACGTGGCCACCGCCGTTGTGGCGCACATCGACGATCAAGCCCTTGCGGTCGAGCTCGGAGAGGAAGTAGCGGTGGAATTCGGCGTACCCCTGCGGGCCCATATTCGGGATGTGAATGTAGCCGATCGCGCCGCGGCTGCGCCGGTGGACCCAGGCACGATTGCTCTCGACCCAGTCGCGGTAGCGCAGCAGGTATTCGGAGCCGAGCGTGCGCACCGTCACCGTGCGGCGGCGGGGACGCGCGCGGCGCGCGCGCTGTTTGCCGCGCGGTGGCGGATCGGAGACCGTTAGCCAGACTTCCTGTCCCGCCCGGCAAACGAGGCATTCGAGCGGCGAGAGGTCGCGGTCAAGCTCGCGGCCGTTGACGGCGTGGATGCGCGTGCCGGCGGTCATGCGCACGCCCGGCGCGGCGAGCGGGGAGCCCTGCTGCAGGTCCCACGGGTCGCCGGTCGGGATGCGCGCCACTTGCCAAACACCTTCGCGCCGGTTGTAGGTCAGGTCGGCGCCGAGGAAACCGACGCGATAGGCAGGTGTCGCGCGGTAATCACCGCCGATCTCATAGGCGTGGGAGGTGCCGAGCTCACCCTGCATCTCCCAGATGAGATCCGAGAGCTCCGCGCGCGTCGAGACCCGTTCGACCAGCGGCGCGTAGCGCTGGTAGATGCGCTTCCAGTCAAGGCGCGACATGTCGGGCACCCAGAACTGGTCGCGCTGCAGGCGCCACGCCTCGGCAACCATCTGGCGCCATTCGGCCGCCGGGTCGACCGCGCAACGCACGCGCCCGAGATCGATCCAGCCGGTGGCGCGTCCGGGCTCCGTGCCGGCGGGCGCCTTGCCCGGCTCGGCCGCGGCGAGCAGCGCGCGCAGGCGGGATCCCGCCTGGTAGAGCAGCGTCTTGCCGTCGGCGCCGATCTTGAGGTTGCTGACGCCGCTGGCGTAGGTCGCGCCCTTCTGTTCACGCAAATCGAAGACTTCGATCGACGCCTTCGCCGGCGGTACGCCCGGCACCCAACTCTGGCCGAGACTGCCCTCGATCGGGTAGGAGAGGTAGAAGACCTTGCCCGGCGCCGCCAGCAGGTCGCTGTAGCGACCCTCCGGGACGGGGAAGGCGAGTACGCGCTCGGTGATCCCGTCGAAGTCGATCTCGACCGGCTTGCGCTGAGCCTCGCCCGGCTTGTCGGCCGCGCCCTTGGGCGGGCTCGCCTGAGCGTCGTCGCTGATCTCCCACGGGTTCTGTCCGTTGATCTGGCCCGCGGCGCCCGCGCCGAGCGGGCGCGGCGCCGGCATGAAGGGCGATGTCGCGTCCGCTCGCAGCGTGATCAGGTAGGGGCGCACGCCGCGCGGAAAGCCGAGGCCGAACTGCAGCAGATCGTAGACCGGGTCGTACGTGCGCAGCGAAAGGAAGTAGAGGTAGCGCCCCTCGGGATCAAAGCTCGGGTGCAGGTCGATGAAGTCGCCCGTCGTCACCTGCTCGATCTTGCCACTGTCAGCGGCGGCGATGCGGATCGCGACATGGCGCCGATCGAGGGGCAGCCCATAGGCGATCCAGCGCCGGTCGGGCGACCAGGCGAGGCCGGCGATGCGGTCGGCGTCGCTGCGATCGATGCGGCGCGCCCGCTTGGCCGTCACGTCGATCAACCAGAGCTCCTGGCGTTGGTTGGTCAGCGCCACGAGATCGGGCGCGCGCCGCGCCCGGCGCGGCGCCTTCTTCTTCGTGCGGCGTTTGCCGCGGCGGCCGGCGGTCTCGTCTTCGAGCGGCGGTGGTGCGACGACGAGATCGATCACGCGGCCGAGGTCGGCATCGAGCTTGATGCGCTCGACGCCCGCGCCCGGCGTGATCACTTCCAGCTCCTCTTCGCCGCCCTCATCGGTGACGGCGATCAGGCGCTTGCCGTCGTTCAGCCAGCGCGCGAGGCGGTGGCGTCCGCGCCAGGGGAGCCCGAACTCGGTCGCCGGGCCTTCCCAGAGTCCCATCGCGACCGGTCGGCCGCGAACGGTGAGTGCGAGCGAGTGCCCCGCCGGATGGGGGTCGTAGTCCTCGAGCGTGCCGCCGCTGACGAACTTGCGCTGGCGCTGCGGGCGGGAGCTGCGGATCTCGACCGGCAGCGGCGTTTCTGCGTCACGCTCCGGGTCGTAGAGGAAGAGGTCGGCGCCGGCGTGGTAGACGATGCGTTCGCCGTCGGTTGCCGGGAAGCGAACGTAGAACTCCTCGTGATGGGTGTGGCGCACGACGGCGCCGCGGCCGTCGGGGCGCACCGAGTAGAGGTTGGCGACCCCTTCGTGATCGGAGACGAAGTAGATCCGCTTGCCGATCCACATCGGCGAGGCGATGTTGCCGTCGAGCGACTTGAGCAGCTGGCTGAACTCGCCCTCGCCCCGGCGATCGACCCACAGCGTGCCGACCGTACCGCCGCGGTAGCGCTTCCAGCGCGCCGGATCGCCGCCGTTGCGCGCCAGCGCGCGGCCGGGGCCGTCGGGCTCGAAGGCGTAGGCGCGCGCCGGGCCGAGGCCGAGCGCGCGCGCCGGACCGCCATCGGCCGCGATCGCGAAGAGCTGGTGGTCCTTCATGAAGGGGCGCCCGCTGTCGCTGGCGAAGATGATCTGGCCGCCGTCGGGCGACCAGGCGACGGGGTAGGTCATCACGCCGAAGAAGGTCAGCCGGCGCGCCTCGCCCCCTGCCGCGGGGATGCGGTAGACCTCGGTGGCGCCTTCGTCGGCGCCGGCGAAGGCGATCCACTCGCCATCGGGCGAGACGATCGGGTGCGTGACCGCGCTCCGGCTGACGGTCAAGCGCCGCGCGACGCCGCCGCGGTCAAGCACGCACCAGAGATCGTCATCGGAGCAGAAGTAGATCTGATCGGCGTGAATCGCGGGGAAGCGGTAGTACCCCAGGTGGCTGGCCATGCGTTCCTCCTCCTTCGCTGCGCAGCGTCACGGGTGCCGTTGCGCCTACCGTGCCGCGTCGGGCCGGTCGGCGGGGGCGGGGTCGGCGAGCACTTCGCGCGAGCGGCGCACGGCGCACCACTCACGCCCGCACATGCTGCAATACTCCTCTTCAGGGTCCGAGTCCTTGCGGATCTCCCGCGCGCGCGTCGCGTCGAGCGCGAGCTCCATCTGGGCGTTCCAGTCGAAGGCGGTGCGCGCCCGGCTCATCGCATCATCCCGATCGCGCGCGCCCGGCAGCCCACGCGCCACGTCGGCGGCGTGGGCGGCGATGCGGTGGGCGACGACGCCCTCGCGCACGTCATCCGGTCCCGGCAAGCCGAGATGCTCGGCCGGGGTGACGTAGCAGAGGAACGCGGCGCCGTGAAAGGCCGCGGCGGTCGCCCCGATCGCGCTCGTGATGTGATCGTAGCCGGGCGCGACGTCGGTCACGACCGGGCCGAGCACGTAGAAGGGCGCGCCGTCGCACAGCTCTTCCTCGAGCCGCATGTTGCGCTCGATCTGATCGAAGGGGACGTGACCCGGCCCTTCGACCATCACCTGGCAGCCGCGCTCCCGGGCGCGCGCGACGAGTTCGCCGAGGGTGCGCAGCTCGGCGAGCTGCGCCTCGTCGGTGGCGTCGGCCAGACATCCGGGCCGCAGCCCGTCGCCGAGACTGAAGGCGACGTCGTGCTCGCGCATGATCGCGCAGAGGTCGTCGAAGTGCGTGTAAAGCGGATTCTCGGCGTCATGATGTTTCATCCAGGCGGCGAGCAGGCTGCCGCCGCGCGAGACGATGCCGGCCGTGCGCCGGGCGGCGAGCGGGACGTGGGCGCGCAGGATCCCGGCGTGGATCGTGAAGAAGTCGACGCCCTGGCGCGCTTGCTTCTCGATCGTGGCGAGCATCTCGGCCACCGTCAGCTTCTCGAGCGGTTGATGGCAGATCATCTCGTAGATCGGCACCGTTCCGAGTGGCACCGTGGCGTGGCGGATCAGGTGGGAGCGGATCGCATCCAGCTCGCCACCGGTCGAGAGATCCATGACGGCGTCGGCGCCATAGCGCACGGCGAGCTCCATCTTGATCTGCTCTTCCTCGCGGCAGGAGTGCTCGGGCGAGGTGCCGAGGTTGGCGTTGATCTTGGTCCGGAGCGGCCGGCCGATCCCGATCGGATCAAGGCGGCCCTCGGTCGTGCCCCCGTACTCGGCGCCGAGGTGCTGGCGATTGGCGGGGATGACGACCCGTCCGGCGGCGACCATCTCACGGACGTCTTCGGGGCGCCGCTGCTCGCGGGCGGCGACGCGCTCCATCGCCGGCGTCGTCCGGCCGGCACGGGCAGCTTCGAGTTGGGTCATGATCTATCCTCCCGGCGTCGCCCGCGGCCCTTCCTTGCTGCGGGTGGTGCCCCAGCGGACGCGAGCGCAAGCAGATGCAGCGTAACCCAGCATCCTAACGCCCGGCGAGGGGCGATCGCCAGGGAAAGCTCGGGCGGCGATCGGCCCCGTATGTCAGCCGAGCGCTGGCGGGCCGACCGGCGGGGCACGGGGGGGGTGCGGGAGGGTCACGGGCGGCGCGCGCGGTTGCGGCCGCCCGGGTCGATTGCCTAGCATGGGCGGCACGCATGACGGGGCGGGGCGAGAGGTGGCGGCGCGGCTGGGGCGCAGAGCGAGGAGGCGCACGATGGGATATCCGAGCCGGGACGAAGCCTGGGCGCTGCTGACCGAGTACACGCAGAGCGAGAGCTTGCGCAAGCACGCGCTCGCCGTCGAGGCGGCAATGCGCGCCTACGCCCGCCGCTTCCAGGAAGATGAAGAGGCCTGGGGCGTGGTCGGGCTGCTGCACGACTTCGACTACGAGCGCCACCCGACGCGCGAGGAGCATCCGCTGAAGGGGGCCGAGATCCTGCGCGCCAAGGGTTTTCCGGAGGAGATGATCCGCACGATCCTCTCGCACGCGAGCTACACCGGCGTCCCGCGCGACTCGCGCATGGCCCAGACGCTCTTCGCCGTCGACGAGCTCAGCGGCTTCGTGACCGCCGTCGCGCTCGTGCGCCCGAGCAAGCGCGTGGCCGACGTCAAGCCGAAGTCGGTCAAGAAGAAGATGAAGGACAAGGCCTTCGCCCGCGCCGTCGACCGCGATGAGATCCGCGAAGGGGCCGCGCAGCTGGGCATTGACTTCGACGAGCACGTCGCCTTCGTCGTCGCGGCGATGGCGGAGGTGGCTTCTGAGCTGGGATTGGCGGGGGAGGAGGCGTCGGCCGGTGGCGCAACGTCCTGACCCCCTGGTTGTGGAATGGAGACGTCCGGTCTCGACGCTCAGCGCACTGCCGCCCAAGCAGTTGCGCGTATCTGAAGCCGAGCCGGGGAGGGTGGTTGCGGCCAGAAGGGCGGCGATCCGGCACAGCCGCCGGCGGCGCTCGCGCGTCGGCCCCAGCGTTGGGCGCCTATCCTGTTCTCTTGCAATTTGTTAGCTTGCCAGTTGTAGCAACCCTCGTCCCACAATCCACTCATCAAGATTCCCCCTGCGACCGATAGTAAGAGCAGGAGACAAAACGAGATCCGAACGAGCCCGCCGCCGGCGGCGGGCGCTCGCGGGAGGTTCACGTCTTGGCGCTGCTCCAGCTTGGCGGCCGAGCCGGCGGATCGCGGAGGCTCGGGCGCCGGGCACTCCTCATTCTGCCGTGGTCTGGGATCGCGCTCGCGGTCGGGGCCCTCGTCGCACCGTTGGGCGCCGCGGACGATGTGGGCTTCGGCGATCTCAGTCTCGAGGATCTGCTGGCGGTTCAGGTGACGACGGTCTCGAAGCGTCCCGAGACGCTCGTCGATGCCGCGGCATCGATCTTCGTGTTGACCGCCGAGGAGATCCGCCGCTCGGGCGCGACGACTGTGCCCGACGCCCTCCGGCTCGTGCCCGGGCTGCACGTCGCCCGCACCGGAACGAACACCTGGGTGATCAACGCGCGCGGCTTCGCCGACGCCTTCAGCAGCAAAGTGCTCGTCATGATCGACGGGCGTAGTGTCTACAGCCACCTCTTCGCCGGCACGCACTGGGATGCGCAGGCGCTGCCGCTCGAAGAGGTTGCCCGCATCGAGGTGATCCGCGGTCCCGGCGCCACTCTCTGGGGCGCCAACGCGGTCAACGGCATCATCAACATCATCACCAAGCACAGCGATGAGACGCGCGGCGGCCTGCTGGCGGGAGGCAGCGGCAATGCCGAGCAGGGGTTCGGCGTCGCCCGCTACGGCGCCACCGCCGGCACACAGGCGACGTGGCGTGCCTACGGACGCTACTTCAACCGCGATGGGCGCACTGCGCCCGGTGACGCACACGGGGTCGAGAACTGGCGCGGCTGGAGCGCCGGATTTCGCCTCGATCACGAGTTGCCGCACGGCGCCCTGACCCTGCTCGGATCCGCCTACCAGTCACGCTCCAGCGAGCGCTTGACACTGATCGATCTCACCTTTCCCTACGCCCATACCGGTAGCCACGAGCGCAACGTGACCGGCGGGAACCTGCTCGTGCGCCGCAGCCAGGAACTCGGCACTGCGGGCGAGGTCTCGGTCCAGTTCTCCTTCGACCACATGGAGCGCGAGGAGGGCTACGCCAATACCGACTACACGCGCGTCGATCTCGATCTACAGCACTGGCTGCCGCTCGGGAGCCGGCACCTGTTCCAGTGGGGGGTCGGCTATCGGGCCGATGCGGATGAGACCGAGGACACCTTCATGCTCTCCGTCGATCCGCCGCGGCGCACGGAGCAGCTCTTCAGTGGCCTCGTACGCGACGAGTTCGAAGTCGTGCGCGACCGCCTCTACGTGATCGCCGGAACGAAGGTGCAGCACAATGAGGCGGTGGGGTGGGAGTGGCAGCCGAGCCTGCGCCTGCGCTGGCGGCCGGCGACCGACCAGATGCTCTGGGCCGCGGCGGCGCAGGCGGTGCGCACGCCGACGCGCGGGGAGCGCGACTTCCGGCTCAACGTGGCCGTGATTCCCGATTCGAACGGGACGCCGACGGTACTCTCGATTCTAGGCGACGAAGACCCGCAATCGGAGACGCTGGTCGCGCTCGAATGCGGCTATCGCCGCTCCTGGGGCGAGCGGGCGACGTTGGACCTCGTCGCCTTTCGCAATGCCTATCGCCACCTGCTCGGTGGCGTCTCGGGTGGGGCGCCCTACTGGGAGACCGAGCCGGCGCCGGCTCACTTCGTCGTGCCGGTGCGCGTCGACTTCGCGCACGACGGCACGACGCGCGGCATCGAACTGGGCGCCAGCCTGCGACCGGCCGCGGCGCTCAACGTGCGCGGGAGCTATACCTACCTGCAGTCGGATCTCGAGGTCACGCCGTTCGAGGCAACCCGCGGCCTCAACATGCGTGAGAACCACCCGCGGCATCAGGCGGCGTTGCGCCTTGCACTGACCCCGGCGCCGCGCTGGGAGTGCGACCTCTTCGTGGCCCACACCGGGGAGTTCGTCAACGAATCGGTGGCAGCTCACACGCGAGTCGATCTGCGCCTCGCGTGGCGGCCACTCGGCGGACTGTGGCTCGAGGTCGTCGGGCAGGACCTGGCCCAAGAGGAGCACGTCGAGTACGAGCAGGCCTGGATCGGAGAGGCGGTTGCGGTCGAGCGCAGCGTCTACGGGAAGGCGACGTGGCGATTCTAGCGCGGTCAGAGGCACGGCCGCGCCGCGGCGCGGCGGGTGAGGGGCACGGGGCGCTGCGCCGTCTCGGGCTCGTTCTGCCTGCGCTGATCGCGTTCTGTCTCTGCGCGGGGGCGAAGCCGGCGGCCCCGAGCGCCCCCAATGAGTACGCGCTCAAAGCGGCCTTCCTCTACAACTTCGCCAAGTTCGTCACCTGGCCCGACTCGAGCCTGGGGCACGCAGCCGAGCCGTTCGTGATCGCCGTCCTGGGGGACGATCCCTTCGGTCCCGTGTTGGAGGCGACCGTCGCCGAGAAGCACGTCGGGGGGCATCCGATCGCGATCGAGCGCGCCTCTGATCTGTCCGACCTCGGTCGCTGTCAACTGCTCTACATCAGCGATTCGGAGAAGCGCCTGATCCGCTGGATCACGAGCGAGCTTGAAGGCCGCCCGATTCTGACGGTCGCCTCGACCGAGGGCTTCGCCCGCGATGGTGGCATGATCGGGCTGCTGCTGGACGGCGAACAGATCCGCTTCGACGTCTCACCGATGAACATCGAACAGGTGGGCTTGCGCATCAGCTCGAAGCTCTTGTCCCTGGCACGCGATGTGATCGGGTGCAAGAAAGGACCGCATTCGTGAAGCAGTTCCGGACACTGACGATCCGCTACAAGCTGACCTTGATCGTGATGTTCGCGACGGGTGCGGCGCTGCTCTTGAGCACGGCGGGGATCCTCTCCTACGGGCGTTACGCCTATCGCCAGGAACTGCTGCATGATCTGCGCACCACCGCCGCGATCGTCGGCGCCAACAGCACCGCGCCGCTGTTGTTCGAAGATCGCGATTCCGGCGCGGAGGTGCTCTCGGCGCTCGGCGCCGATCCGCACGTGCGCCAGGCAGCGCTCTACCTGCCCGACGGGTCACTTCTGTCGAGCTACGCGGCAACGGAGCTGGAACGAGGCGGGCTGCCGGCAACCATGCCGAATCCGGGCCTGGAAGCGTTCGGAACGGCCGTCGCCCTGGCTCAGCCGATCGTGCTCGACGGCGACGTGGTCGGCCTGATCTATGTCTCGGTCGGTCTGGAGGAGATGCACGCGCGCATCTGGGAGTATGCGCGCATCATGGTCACGATCATGCTCGCCTGCCTGTTGGTCGCCTACCTGCTCTCGCTCTGGCTACAGCGCTCGGTCTCGGTGCCGATCGTACGTCTGGCGGCGACGGCGCGCGAGGTGCGGTTGCGCAAGGACTACTCCATGCGCGCGACCGCCGGAGATCCGGACGAAGTCGGACACCTGATCGACAGCTTCAACGACATGCTGGCGCAGATCGAGGCGCGCGAGGAAGGTCTCAAGGAGCAGCGCCACCGGCTGAAGGTCGAAGTGCGCGCGCGCACGCGGATGAACCTGCAGTTGCGCGAGGCGAAGCTGCGCGCCGAAGAGGCGGCGCGGGTCAAGAGCGAGTTCCTCGCCAACATGAGCCACGAGATTCGCACGCCGATGAACGGCATTATCGGCATGACCGAGATGGCGTTGCAAACGAAGCTCGACGAGGAGCAGCGTGAGTACCTGAACCTCGTGCTCTCCTCGGCCGAGTCGTTGCTCTCGATCATCAACGAGATCCTCGACCTGTCGAAGATCGAAGCGGGCAAACAGACGCTCGAACAGGAGCCGTTCCACTTGCGCGACTTGCTCGTCGATGTGCTCAAGCCACTGGCGGTGCGGGCCGACGAGCAGGGACTGGACTTGAGCTATCACGTGCGCGCCGACGTGCCCGACGGCCTGGTTGGCGACGCCGGGCGTGTGCGCCAGATCCTGGTCAATCTGATCGGGAATGCGATCAAGTTCACCGAGGCGGGCGGCGTGACGGTGCGGGTCGCTCTCGCTTCCGAGGAAGAACGCGCCCAGGACGAGCAGGCGCAGCCGGAGTGGATGGGGGAAGAGCGAGCCGCGCAAGAGCAGGTCGCGGTGGAGCAGGGCGAGGGGTCGCCGGCCGGCGAAGGCGAAGCGCCGCTACACCTGCGTTTCTCCGTCGCCGACACGGGAGTCGGGATCCCGACCGACAAGCTGGAACGCATCTTCGAGGCCTTCACCCAGGTCGACGGCTCGACGACCCGGCGCCACGGCGGCACCGGGCTCGGCCTGACGATCACGGCGCGCCTGGTCGAGATGATGGGCGGCCGCGTCTGGGCCGAGAGCGAGATGCGCCGTGGCAGCACATTCCATTTCACGGCCGGCTTCGGCCGGGCGACGGAGCTTGACGCGCCGGTCGAGGCGCCCGACCTGGATCCACTGCGCGGGGCGCGCGCCTGGGTCGCCGACGGCAACGCGGAGAGCCGCGCGACCCTGTGCGAACAGCTCGAAGAGTGGGATCTCGATGCGACCGGGGTCGCGGATCTCGATGCATTCTTGACCCAAGTGGCGCAGGAACAGGCCGGGAACGCGCCCTGCCGTCTGGCACTGCTCGACTCGCGCCTCTTGCTGGCGAGCGATCGGGAACGGTTGCAGCGCGTCGGCGCGTTGCAACGCGACGGCCTGAAGGTGGTTCTGGTGCTCGCCTCGACTCGGCGCCTGGCGCACCTGGGCAGCTATCGCGAGCACGGCTTGGAGCTCCACGTCGCCAAGCCGATTCGTCCTTCGGAGCTGCTCGATGTGCTGCGCTTGGCGGTGGGAGCGGTGCCGCAATCCAGGACGCCGGATGCGGCGGGAACGGAAGCAGCCGCGCCCAGCGGCTCGTCTGTCGGCGTGTCCGCCGCCGAGAATGCCGCTGGCGGCGCGCAAGAAAGCGGGAGCGTGGAGCTCGACCCGGCCGCCGAAGCGCGGCAAGCGGTGGATCAAGTCGAGCCGCAAGGGCTATGCATCCTGCTCGCCGAGGACAACGAGATCAATGTCGCGCTGGCGGTTCGCCTGCTCGAGAAGCACGGCCATCGCGTTCTGGTCGCACGCGATGGACGTCAGGCGATCGCGATCTGGGAGCGCGAGGCGATCGACCTGATTCTGATGGATCTGCACATGCCGGTCATGGGCGGGGAGGAGGCGACGGCCGCGATCCGCGCCGCGGAGCAGGGGGGTGAGTCCCGAGTGCCGATCCTGGCGATGAGCGCCGATGCGATGAAGGATGTCCGCGAACGCTGCCGTGCGGTCGGCATGGATGGCTATGTCGAGAAACCATTCCGCGCCGAGGCGCTGCTGCGCACGATCGGGGATGCGACCAGTCGCGCGGCGCGCGCGGCACTGACCGAGGACGATCACGCGCGCGACGCGCACGACGAGGGCGGCGCAGCGCGCGATGCCGCCTGATGCGCCGCTAACGGCGCTCCTGAACGCCGATGCGCAGGTGCTGCGTCGCCGGCCCGCGGTGGATGACGACCTCGATCGTATCGCCGGGTGCGTGCTGGCGGAGCAGCGCCGTGTAGTCGATGAGCGTATCGACCGGCTCGTCGTTGATGGCCACGATCACGTCCCCCGTCTGCAGCCCCGCGTTCGCCGCCGCTGCGCCGGGGAAGACCGGTCCGACGGCAACGCCGCCCTTCTCGCGCGAGAAGTCGGGCATGAAGCCGAGTGACACGCGTCGCTGCCCGCGCTGGGCCATGGCGTCGAGCTTCTCGGCCTGCTCCCGGCCTGCGGCAACGAACGTCAGCGGGCGCGGTCGATAACGCAAGTAGCGTCCCAGTTCG
>Ga0180434_10002424_pt1 | contig 25020 bp, 17 predicted proteins | sample SS_ome_7_FD_132453 | JGI IMG/M metagenome (GOLD analysis project Ga0180434, IMG submission 132453) | Hypersaline lake sediment archaeal communities from the Salton Sea, California, USA - SS_1_D_2 metaG | ecosystem: Environmental > Aquatic > Non-marine Saline and Alkaline > Hypersaline >... | reverse complement strand
TATTATACCTGACAGCAAACGTCGAGCCAACCTTGCGCTTGTGCTCGTCCATCCGACGTTCCAGGTTATTGGTCACGCCGATGTAGAGTGTTTTGGAGCGGTTGGTGGCGATATAGACATAGCCGCCTTTTCGCATTGTGCAACCTCTCCTCGCTATCGTCATTCCGAGCTGCCTGCCCTGAGCCTGTCGAAGGGACCGCAGGGAGTCGAGGAATCTCCACTCGCGATTGCAAGCATAAGTGGAGATTCCTCGACTCCACTCCGCTGCGCTCCGTTCCGCTCGGAATGACGCTCAGACGAATCACTCGGAATGACGGATCAGGTCATTCGCGGCAGAGATCCGGCCACTCGTGAGAATCGTCACGCTGTCGCCTTCTACCCGCAAGATGCCCGCGTCGAGATCGAGCACGTGCTCGCCCGACGGGTCGGCGTAGCGGAGCGATGCGGCGACCGTCTCGGCCAGGAGCGGCGCGTGGCCGGGATAGATGCCGATGCCGCCGCGATCGGCCAGAGCAGCCCGGACCCAGGCCACGCCCTCCGCGTCGAGCAATGTCTCGGCGGGCGTCAACACGGTCAGGCGGAGCGGCTCAATCATCGTCTCCCCCGGACGTGTCTATTGTTTGCGCCTTGGCCGCGGCCTCGTCGATGCCGCCGATCATGTAGAACGCCTGCTCGGGCAGGTCGTCGTGGCGGCCATCGAGGATCTCACGGAACCCGCGCAGCGTCTCGGCCAGCGACACGTAGCGACCGGGCAGCCCGGTGAACGGCTCGGAGACGAAGAAGGGCTGGGTGAGAAAGCGTTGCAGCCGCCGCGCCCGGTCGACCGTCAGCCGGTCCTCCTCGCTCAACTCCTCAATGCCCAGGATGGCGATCACGTCTTGCAGTTCGCGGTAGCGCGCCAGGAGCGCCCGCACCTCGTTAGCGACGGTGTAATGCTCCTCCCCCACCCCGTCGGGCGTGAGCAACGCGCTGTTCGATTCGAGCGGGTCGATGGCCGGGTAGATGCCCAGACTGGCCTGGCGGCGCGAGAGGATCGTCGCCGCGTCGAGGTGGGCAAAGGTCGCGACGACCGCCGGATCCGTCAGGTCGTCGGCGGGCACATAGATCGCCTGGACCGCCGTCACGCTGCCCCGGCTGGTGGTGGTGATACGCTCCTGGAGCTCGCCCATCTCGCTGTCGAGCGTCGGCTGGTAACCGACGGCGCTGGGCAAGCGTCCCAGCAGCGCCGACACCTCCGCACCCGCCTGGATGTAGCGAAAGATGTTATCGATGAAAACGAGTACCGGACGGCGCTCGTGATCGCGAAAATATTCGGCCATGGTCAGCGCGGTGAGGGGCACCCGCAGTCGCGCCCCCGGCGGCTCGTTCATCTGCCCAAAGACGAGCACGGTGCTCTCCAGCACGCCGCTGCGCTGCATCTCCAGCCAGAGCTCGTTTCCCTCGCGGCTGCGCTCGCCCACGCCCGCAAAGAGCACCAGCCCGGCGTGCTCGCGGATGGTGTGGCGCATCAGCTCGATCATCAACATCGTCTTGCCCACGCCCGCGCCGCCAAAGAGGCCGATCTTGCCGCCGCGCGGGTAGGGGGTCAAGAGGTCGATCGCCTTGATGCCGGTGATGAACGGCTCGGTGACGACGCGCTGCTCGCGCAGCGGGGGCGAGGCGGCGTGGATCGGGCGGCGCTCGACCACCGGGGGAGGAGGCCGCCCGTCGACAGGTTCGCCCAGGACGTTGAACATGCGCCCCAGCGTCGTCCGGCCCACCGGCACGCGGATGGGGCCGCCGGTATCGAGCACTTCCAGCCCCCGGCTCAACCCCGCCGTGCCACCCATCGCGATGGCCCGCACGGTGCGCGGGTCGATGTGCTCCTGCACCTCGACGACCAGGTCTGCCTCGCCGTCCCGCTGGATCAGCAGCGCGCTGTGGATACTGGGCAGGTCGCCTGAGGCGAACTCTGCGTCCACCACCACGCCAGCCACGCGCACGACAGTTCCGATTCGTTCCACGGTTTCGCTCCTTGGGTTCTTGCCACCCTATTTATACCACAAGATGGCCAATTCGGATAGGATCAGCATATCCATCAGTCTTTTTCCCCTAGCTTGTGGCGCGAGGGTATATACATGCCGAACAGCTCTCGGCCCAGGCGCGGACCGAGGGCTGTCTCTCTCACACCTGAATCACAGAGTCACTGAAAGCTCTGAAAATAGATTTACGCTCGAACTTTTAGCGAAATCAGCACTGCCAGCGTCTCGGCGATACTGTCGTCGTCACAGATGAATCGGGCTGCGCTTCAGAAATTGACCAGCCCCTACGTCACCCACGAACTTGTCCTCTTTGACAATGACCTTGCCCCGCTGCAACACCAGGCTCGGATAGCCCTTGACGGTGACGTCCTCGTAGGGGCTGTGGTCGACGTTCATGTGCAGGTTCTCCTGGGTCAACTGGCGCTCCTTGTCGGGATCCCACAAGACGAGGTCGGCGTCGGCGCCGATGACGATAGCGCCCTTGCGCGGCAGCAGGCCAAACAGTCGCGCGGGTCCTGTCGCGACGAGCTCCACGAAACGGTTGATGGAGAACCGGCCCTCGTTGACCCCAAAGTGATAGATCAGCGGCAGCCGGGTCTCGATGCCGGGCATGCCGTTGGGAATCTTGGAAAAGTCATCCTTGCCCATGTCCTTCTGGCCGACAAAGTTGAACGGACAATGATCTGTGCCCACGGTCTGGAGGTCGCCACCGGCCAGCCCTTTCCACAACGCCTCCGGGTTCCCCTTTTCCCGCAATGGGGGCGACATGACGTACTTGGCCCCCTCAAAGTCAGGCTCGTCGTACTTTTCCATCGTGAACATCAAGTATTGCGGACAAGTCTCGCCATAGACGCGAAACCCTTTCGCCCGCCCTGCTTTGAGCGCCTCCAACGCAGCGGCGGCGCTCATGTGGACGATATAGAGCGGCGCGCCCGTCATGCCCGCCATCACGATGGCGCGGTGGGCGGCTTCGGCTTCCGCTTCGGGCGGGTGGCTCAGGGCGTGCCAGATCGGTTCCGTCTTTCCCTCGGCCACGTGCTTGTTGATCAGATAGTTGAGCACGTCGCCGTTCTCGGCGTGGACCAAGATCAACCCGTCGATCTCTTTCGCCCGCAGCAACGAGCGGAACAACGTCTCGTCGTCCACCATGAGGCTGCCCTTGTAGGCCATAAAGATTTTGAAGCTCGTCACCCCAACATCGACCATGTCGCCCATCTCGGCCATGCGCTCGTCGTCCATCGCGCCGATGGCGATGTGCATGCCATAGTCGATGGACGCCTTGCCCGCCGCCTTTTCCAGCCAGATGTCCAGCGCCTCCCGCAACGTCTGCCCTGCGCCCTGGATGGCGAAATCGACGATCGTGGTGGTGCCGCCGCAGGCCGCCGCGATGGTCCCGGTGCGGAAATCATCCGCCGAGACGCTGCCCATGAAGGGCAATTCCAGGTGGGTGTGGGGATCGATGCCGCCCGGCATGACGTACATGCCCTCGGCGTCGATGATCTCATCCCCCGCGAGATTCCGCCCGATGAGCGCGATGGTCTCACCTTCCACGCCGACGTCGGCCTGATAGCACTCGGTGGCGGTGACAATCGTACCATTCTTGATGACCAGATCCATGTTAACCTCCCTCTTGGCAAACCCTTGCGAAGGGTACGAAAACCTTCGCAAGGGTGGCTAACTCTGTTTCTATCGAGGCACCATTGACAAACTACCCAGCGGACAAACCATCACACAGAGGCCACAGCCGTCGCACTTGTCCGCGTCAATCGTCACCACCTCGCCCTTGACTCCGGTGATAGCCTGGAAACCGCCGTCGGCGCAGGAGGTGACGCACAGCAGGCAGCCGTTGCACGTGTCGTCCACAACGGCCCGGGCACGAGGGGCGAGCGGCATCTCTGGGAACCCGACGATCTTGGGCAGCGCCGCCCCGACGACCTGGTTCAGGCCGGCGAATCCTTTGTCGTCCAGGTAGCCGTTCAGCCCGTCCAGCAGATCCTCGATTACGCCGTATCCGTGCCACATCACGGCGGTGCAGACCTGCACGGTGCTGGCGCCGACGGCTATGAACTCGACCGCGTCCTGCCAGGTACCCAACCCGCCCAGGCCCGATACGGGCAGCCCGGTCGCTTTTGCGATCTCCGACACACAGCGCAGGGCGATCGGCTTGATCGCCGGGCCAGAGTAGCCGCCGTACGTCGACACGCCGCCCACCGCAGGCAGGGGGGTGAGGGTATCCACGTCCACGCCGATGAGGCCCGACACGGTGTTGGTGGCGGCCAGAGCGTCCGCGCCGTTTTCCTGGGCAGTCTTGGCGACGAAAGCGATGTCGGTCACGTTGGGCGTTAGCTTGACGACGATGGGTATCTTTGCCACTTTCTTCACCCAGGCCACCACCTGGCCGGTCAGCTCGGCGTTCTGGCCGATAAAGGCCCCCATCCCCTTGGATGGCATACCGTGCGGACAGGAGACGTTCAGCTCAAGGGCGTCGGCGCCGGCCTCTTGCACGATCTCGGCCAGCCGTTGCCAGCCTTTTTCGTTCGGCGCGTCCATGATGCTGGCCCACAGCATCCGGTCGGGGTAAGCGGCTTTGATGTCGGCGATCTCTCGCTGCCAGTCCGCGATGGTCAGTTGAGAGATCAACTCGATGTTTTCCATGCCCACGTTGCGCGTGCGGTGGCGCAAGGGTTGGAGGCGCGGTTGGAGATCCTGGGCCGGTTCAGGGCCGATGGTTTTGGTCACCGCTCCGGCCCATCCCGCGGCAAAGGCCCGCTTGATCATCTCCGCGGTCCGCGTCGGCGGGGCCGAGGCCAGCATAAAGGGATTGGGGAACTGCATCCCCGCGAAATTCACACGCAAGTCAGCCATAGCTTCCTCCTCATTTGCGTCATTCCGAGCTGCCTGCCCTGAGCCTGTCGAAGGGACCGAAGGGAGAGCGGACGCTGCACGTCCGACGGAATCTCCACGGTGGTTTTGTTTGCGAAAGTGGAGATTCCTCGACTCCACTCCGTTCCGCTCGGAATGACGAGCGTCTCAGGGTCTCATTATTATGGAGCCACAATCTTGCCGTAGGCGTCCGGCCGGCGGTCGCGATAGAATTGCCAGACGTCGCGCACCTCGCGGATCAAGTCCAGGTCGAGATCGCGCACGATGAGTTCTTCCTCGTATGCATCGCCCACCTCGCCCACGAACTCGCCGCGCGGGGTGCAAAAGTAACTCTGGCCGTAATAGTCATTGGGACCCAGGTCTCGCTCGACGCCCACCCGGTTGATGGTGCCGACGAAATACCCGTTGGCGATGGCGTGGCTGGTCTGCTCGATCCGCCACAGGTGCTCGGATAGACCCCGCGAGGTGGCGGAGGGGATGAAGACGATCTCGGCACCGTTGAGGCCCAGCACACGCGCGCCCTCCGGGAAGTGGCGGTCGTAGCAGATATAGACGCCCACCTTGGCGACGGCCGTATCGAACACCGGATACCCCAGGTTGCCGGGACGAAAGTAGAATTTCTCCCAGAAACCGCTCAGGTGAGGCAGGTGGGTCTTGCGATACTTGCCCAGGTACGCGCCGTCGACGTCGATCACGGCGGCGGTGTTGTAATAGATTCCTGGGCCATCCTCCTCATATAACGAGACGACCAGGACCATTCGGGTCTCCTGGGCCAGCTTTTGCATGCGTTCGATGGTCGGGCCATCGGGAACCGGCTCGGCCAGTTCGTACCACTTGGCGTCTTGCTCCTGGGGGAAGTAAGAAGCGTTGAACAGTTCCTGAAAGCACATGATTTGGGCGCCCTGCTCGGCCGCCTCGCGGGCGTATCTTTCGTGTTTCTGGACCATAGATTCCGGGTCGCCTGTGTAGGTTGCCTGGAGCAACGCGCCGCGAACGATTCTAGCCATCAGTACACCTCCCTTTTTTCCTATGCTAAACGAGCAAGCTGTGTTTGACGCTGCTCGTTCTCTCGTACCAATCGCCGGAACAGGCGGACGACCTCACGGATGGGCATCTTGGCCGCTGCGTCTTGGTAAAAGCAAGCAGTTGTCTCCTCCAACGTCCGGGCCTGGCGCAGCAATCCAGCCTCGTCAACTTTCGAGTCCACGTCCACGCGATAGTCGTCCCCGTTCAGCCCGGTGATGGATTCCAAAATCATCTCTGTCACCATCTCCCGCCTGGCCCGTTCAAGCCGCTTCAGTCGCTTGCGAGATCCCCGCGCCAATTCGCCAAAGCCCGCCTCTAACTCGCCTCCCACCGCTCCCTCGTAAAAGTCAACCGCCTGCTGCTCCAGTTCCATTGCAAAGCGCAGGATCGCGCCAAAAGTGCCTAGCTCCATAGTCGTCTCCTCAGAACCACCGCGTGATCACTACTTTCCGGTCGGTGAAGAACTGAATCGCGTCCCGGCCCTGGCCGTGCAGGTCGCCGAAGAAAGAATCCTTCATCCCGGCAAAGGGGAAGGTGGCGATCGGGGCGGCGATGCCGATGTTGATGCCGATGTTGCCGCAGGGGAGCCGGTACTTGAACTCTCGCGCCCACTTGCCGCTGGAGGTGAACAGCGAGGCGGCGTTGCCGTAGGGGATGCCTTTGATGACGGCGAGCGCCTCCTCGAAATCGGCCACCGGGATGATGCCCAGCACCGGGCCGAAAATCTCCTCGCGGGCGATAGCCATCGCTGGCTTCACCTGGTCAAAGATAGTCGGGCCGATGAAATAACCGTTCGAGTAACCCTCGACCCGAATCCCCCGACCGTCCAGGAGTAACTCTGCCCCTTCCGCCACTCCCTTCTCGATGTAGCCCAGGATGCGGTCCATAGATTTCTGGGAGACCACCGGCCCCATCTGAGTCGTCTCGTCCAGGCCGTCGCCGATTTTAAGGCGCGAGGCCGCCTCGACCAATTTGGCCTTTAATGGCTCGTAGACGTCTCCCACCGCCAACACCAGCGCGCCCGACAGACAGCGCTGCCCCGCCGTGCCAAAAGCCGACGTGAGCAGGGCCGCTACCGTCCGATCCAGCACCGCGTCGGGCATCACCACCAGGCAGTTCTTCGCTCCGGCCTGGCACTGGGCCCGCTTGCCGTGGGCCGCCGCCGTGCTGTAGATGTACTTTCCCACCGGCGTCGAGCCGACGAACGAAACCCCCGCCACGTCCGGGTGGGTCAGCAGCGCATCCACCGCTACCTTGTCGCCGTGCACCAGGTTGACCACGCCGGGCGGAAAATCCGCCTCATCCAACAGCTCAAAGAGCCGGTCCTGGCTCACCGGACAGATCTCGGAGGGCTTGACGATGAAGGTGTTGCCGCAGGCCGTGGCGTAGGGGAGGAACCAGAAGGGGACCATCGCCGGAAAGTTGAAAGGCGCCACGCAACAGAACACGCCCACCGGCTGCAAGACGCACTCCTCGTCGATGCCCACCGCAATGTCCTCGGCGTTGTACCCCATCATCAGCGAAGGGACGCTCGCCGCCACCTCCACATTCTCGATCAACCGCCGTATCTCGCCCCGCGCTTCATCAATGATCTTGCCGTGCTCTTTCACGACGGCGCGGGCCAGATCCTCAAAGTGCTCCTCCAGCAGTATCTTGAGGCGGAGCATATACCGGGCGCGGACCAGCGGCGGCGTCTCCCGCCACTCCTGGAACGCCTCGGCTGCCGCGCTCACCGCTCGATTCACTTCCTCCGCAGTGGACAGGGGCACCTGAGCGATCACCTCTCCCGTCGCCGGGTTGTCCACGTCCAGCACCGCGTCCGACTGCGACGCCACCCACTCGCCGTCGATGTAATTTCTCAGCTTTCCGTATTCCACTTTGTACCTCCTTGATATCTACTCTCACCCATCCCCCAAGCTGGCGTCCGCGATCTCCAGCGCCCCGTCGATCACTGCCAGTCCCTCGGCGATCTGGTCGGCGGTGATGCACAGCGGAGGCACCACAAAGATCCAGTTCCACTTGGAGAAAGCATACAAGCCTTGTTCGCGCATATATCGCTTCACTTTGGGCATCGGGCCCAGTTGGGAGGGTTTGGCGTTCCACGGTGCCAGCGGCTCCCGCGTCTCCCGGTCCTTCACCAATTCGATGACCCAGAAGAGGCCGATCCCTCGCACGTCGCCCATCGTGGGATGGCGGGACTGCAAGTCGGCCATTCCCTGGGACATTACCTTTTCCATCCGCCGCGCGTTCTCCAGTAACCCATCCTCCTGGTAGACCTGGATGGTGGCGATGCCGGCGGCGCACGACATGGGATGGCCGCTGTAGGTCAGTCCGCCCCAGAAGGGATGATCCTCGAAAAAGTCAGCGATTCGCTCCGAGACGACGACCGCGCCCAGCGGCAGGTAGCCAGAGGTCAGCCCCTTCGCCATCGTCATCATATCCGGCGCCACGTCCCAGTTGTTCACGGCGAACCATTTCCCCGTGCGCCCAAAGCCGCTCATCACCTCGTCGGCGATGAGCAGGATGTCGTACCGGTCGCAGATCTCGCGAATGCGAGGCCAGTAATCGTCCGGCGGGACAAAGAGGCCGCTCGTCCCCGTCACACCTTCCAGCAGGATCGCAGCGACGTTCTCCGGCCCCTCGAACCGGATCACCTGCTCGACGTGAGTGATGCACTCCTGCTGGCAGGTCGCAGGTTCCTGGCCAAAGATGCAGCGGTAACAGTGGGGGTCAAAGACGCGGACGATGCCGGGAATGCCCGGCTCGATGGGCAGGCGGCGGGGATCGCCTCCCGCGCTGATCGCTCCGTAAGTCGCGCCGTGGTAGGAGCGGTAGCGGGTGACGATCTTGGGCCGGCCCGTGAACATGCGGGCGAGCTTGATCGCGTTCTCGGTCGCCTCTGCCCCGCCCAGCGTAAAGAACGTTTTCTTCAAGTCGCCAGGCGTGATCTCGGCCAGTATCTTGCCCAGCTCCCCCCGCGGCCGCGTGGCAAACGCCGGAGCGACGTAGAGCAACCGGTCGGCCTGATCTTTGATCGCCCGGATCACCCTGGGGTGGCTGTGGCCGATGTTGACGTTCATCAACTGGGCCGAAAAGTCGAGGTAGCGCTTGCCCTCGGCGTCCCACAAGTAGACGCCCTCGGCCCGCGCGACCGGAACCGGGTCCACGACCCCCTGAGTGGCCCAGGAAAAGAAGGTATACTCGCGGTTGAGACGAATGATCTCCTCGTTGTTCATGGTATGTTCGATTCCCAGAATAGTATCGCGTCGGTCTGTACGCCGTTCTGGGAATCCTTCTCCTTTCTCTCTGTCGGCGCATAGACAATACTTTTTGTTGGCTGGCTGACAAAAAAACAGCCGACCACCTTCCGATATGACTTCCAGGACAGGGGGCGGCTGCTAATCTTTCACGTTACCCTCCTCCACGAATGATGAGTGCTATGAGGGCTGCAACTGTAGCTGCGCGCGATTTATGCCGCCATTGTACTATAGATTGAGGGAAGGCACAACTCTTATTTCGACAGTTCCTCAAGCTCCCTCAGTACGATACATTGGCCCTTGATACCCCCTGATTTTATCGAGCAGATCTTTTAAAAGCTCCTCATTCAACTCTGAACGGCTTTCACTTATCCCTGTGGCCACCAGAAAGCAATCCGCTGTGTCCAAATAGTTCCCGATATTCCGCGCCGTGATCCCGCTGGCGATAGCAAGAGGAAACGCCCCCAAGGCCTCTTTCATCGCTCGTATCTTGTCTGGCGCGGCTGCCTGTCCCGTGGCTGGCCCACTCGTGGTCACTACGTCCATATACCCTGCCGCTATCCGTGCTGCTTCTCTCACGTCATTCACAGGCCGCTGGTATTTGAAGGCCACTCCGCCAAAATACAACCCGCACCATCCGCTCTTTGCCCGCGCCTCTGTTATTTTTTCCGCCATAACCTGACATTCTACCCGTTCGTCAATCATGGCATTGTCCACCCACACGCCGGCCACCTGGTCTGTGAGCTTCTCAAATACCTCGCTCGGATCGAGGTCGAGGCAGTTGACGCCGATCCACCAATCGGGGAACGCCTCATATACCCAATGATGTATCTCGAGCAACGTTGTATAGGGGATTTCGTGATTGATGAGAAAGACCCCGTCGCATCTCTGTCTGCGAGCGATCTCGGCGTTGCGCAACGTCTGTTCCCGACTCTCGACGTGGATCACGGGCAGAACAACGTGGCGATTGAGAAAGGTTTCTCTGTACCGGGTCATCATTTAGCGGATTGCCCCATAGTGTTGGAGTACTGTGGCAGCCTGCGCGGCGCCCCGACGGAGCGCCTGTTGGACGCTGTTGGTGCGAAAATAAGCGACGGTGAAAGCGGCCTGGAAGGCGTCTCCGCAACCGGTCGAGTCGATGGGAGCAGGGACAGGTTGAGCAGACTGGAACAGAGGAGCGCCATCCACCAGAGCCGCGCTGCCTTCCGCGCCCAGCGTGACGACAATAAGCCCCTTGCAGCGGCGCGAGACAGGGAGGAGCGCTTCGACCGCGGTCCGACTGCCGCTGATAAAGCCCACGTCGAGGGTTTCGAGGACGGAGAACAGACCATCGTAATCACCGCCGTAATCGGCCCAGTCGCCAAAGTCGGCCACGCGCCTGCCGTCAAAATCAAGCTCCACCATCACGCGATTGCCGAGCGAATCCGGCTGAGAGTAATCGTAGAGAAAGGCGAGAATATCGTGGTGGCGGATAAAGGCGAGGTCGCTATCGCTCAGTCGAAAATCATCCAGCACGTTCCGATGAAAGCCTCCGGGAGGAAATATACGTTCGCCGCGTGCCATCACTCGAATGTCAATGCGCGCCGTCTCCCCAGGCAAGATGGCGATATGGGACGCATCGATACCTTCCTGTTCCAATCTCTCGAGCACACGCCGCCCGCCTTCATCGGCGCCGACGCTGCTCACCAACGAGACGACCTCGGCTCCACACCGCTTGGCGTGCACAGCAAAGTTGAGCGAGATGCCGCCGACGAAGGATCGGTTCAGGCCCAGGTAATGATCGATGGTGATCTCGCCGACAGAGACGATTTTCATCGGTGGTTCGAGCGCACAGGTTCAATCAAACGCGCGATATTTGAACTCTCCGTTCACAATCGTTCCGGCTACGGTTACCTCTGGGTAGCTATCTGGATCAAGGGCAAAGATGTCGCGATCAAATATCGTCATATCTGCGACCTTGCCGACGCTCACACTTCCCTGTCGCTGCTCCTGGCCGCTGGTGATGGCGGTCGCCTTGGTGAACCCGTGAATCGCCTCCGCCAGCGTCAATTTTTGCTCTGGATACCACGCCGTACCCGGCGGGCTGCCGGGCCGTCGGCGCATCACAGCCGCCATGATGCCCTGCCATGGATCGATGGTGATGAAAGGCGCGTCTGAGCCAAAAGCAACCACGGCTCCGGTCGCCATCATATCGCGGTAGGCGTGGGTGTAACGGCCACGCTCACCCCAGAGTTGGTCGACGGCCTCCATATCAGAGAGCACGTGGATCGGGTTCATCGAGGCGACGACGTGTAACTGAGCCAACCGCTCCTTGTCTGCTGGATGGATTACTTGCACGTGCTCGATACGGTGACGCAGTTGTCGAGGAGAGATACCTCTTTGGGCTTCTTCCTCTCGTACCGCCTCTAGCACATCCAGCACGTCGTGTACAGCTCTATCGCCAATGGCATGGATGGTCAAACTCAGGCCATGTTCGCTGGCCAGCGACGCCTGCTCTTTCATCAGTGCTTTGTCGGTGGTGGCAAGGCCATAGTTGTTCGGGTCATCCTGGTAGGGTTCCATCATGAATGCCAGCCGCATGCCCAGCGTACCATCGGCAAATATTTTGATGCCGCCGACGCGCAGAAAATCGTCACCAAACCCGCTTTGCAGGCCCACAGCAATCGCGTGTTCCAGAAGGTAAACGGGAATGTTTTTGACGATGCGCATTCCCAGGCTGCCCTGCCGATGTAGCCATTGCAATGCCTTGAAGCTCGCTTCGCCGTCGAAATCGTGCAGGCCAACCAGACCTTTCTGCCAGCAATGCTCTTGTGCTTTGAACATCGCACTCGCCAGCTTGGCTGTGTCAGGAGGTGGGATATGCCTGGAAACCAGCGCAACGGCTTGTTCAGACAGAACGCCGATGGGATTTCCCTGTTCATCCCTTTCGATTCTACCTCCCTCGGGATCGGGCGTTTGGGCGTTGACGCCGGAAATTTCCAGGGCGCGGCTGTTTACCCAGGCCCCGTGCAGAAAGGCCCGGTGATCGATAAAGACCGGGCAATGAGGGGCTACACGATCCAGATCAGCCGCCGTAGGGAGGGAAGGGTCTACCCACGCTTCACTCGCCCATCCCCACCCGCGCACCCACTCGCCAGGTTCCGCGTCAGCCGCCGCCTCGCCGATCCGCTGCACGGCTTCCTCCAGCGACGAGGCTCCCAACAGATCGGTCTGTAAGAACGTATTTGCCAGTCGCTCGAAATGGACGTGGGCATCGACCAGACCAGGCGTGACGCTCTTGCCATTGAGGTCGATGATCTCTGTACCTTCTTTTGCCAAGGGCAACACGTTATTGTCGCTGCCTACTGCGACGATGATTCCACGATCCACTGCAACTGCTTCTACCAAAGGTCGTTTTGCATCGACGGTATGGATGTTCGCGTTGTGCAGGATCAGATCGGTCATCGGATCCTCTCTCTCTCTCCGCTACCAGGTTCCGGCATAGCGCACTCCGTACGGCTCCGCTTGCATCACCGTACAGGCCCAGTGCAGCTCCACAAGTTGGCGCATGTGTACAAGATCGTGCGCCACCCAGGCGGCAAACATGTCCCCCGCCGTGATCCGCCCAAAGGGAGCGTCGTAGGCGGTATCCCAGTTGGGCGACAAAAGTCCTCTCCGACCTATAAAGTCCTCCTTCTCCTCGTCCAAAAGGTGATTGACCACTTCCAGAATCGACCAGGAAGCCGGGGTGGGCTTCCAGCGCGCTTGATGATCGGAAACGCCCTCTGCCAGGGCGCGAATCCTCTGCGCATTGTGAACCATTTGCGACACCAGGTGTTCGAATTCCATCTCTCCTCCTCCGTTTAGCATGCCGCCTGCCAGGCTGCGGTAATGATCTTGCTCTTTTTCGCGTCCATCATCTCGTCTGTCAAATGCCAATGTGCCAGGAAATCATCGTAAAAACCTTCCATTCGCTCGTCAACCTTGAGCACCTGGTCCGGGCAGATATAGACGCAATGCATGCACTCAATACAGTCGCCCGGGTCCGACAATCCCGTATCGGCGTCGAAAGCCTGGGCCGGGCACTCGGTCTCGCACTCGCGGCACATGCTGCATTCCTCTGTCACGCGGACGGGGTTCGTCCAGCCTCGTTCCGTTCGCTTCTGTGGATTCTCCAGCGCGGCCACAGCGCGATCGTAGGCAAAGGGTTTCTGCAACTGGAAAATCGGCGGTGAATCGTCCGAGAATCGCTCGAGCGCCAAAGCCGCGTATTCCCGAGCCACGGCAAAGTCCCGCTCGTCGGGGCGGTCGGGCAAGATCTGCCAGCCGCCCACGTTGAACGAATGCCGCCCTAGAAATTCCGCCGAGAACAAGACCTGGAAACCCGCCTGCTCCAGGAGCAGCTTGGTGTGGAAATGGGCGTACCCGGTCGTCCTCGCGCCGTAGGTGAGGAAGAGCGCGCATCGCTTCCCCTGGCCATCGAGCGTCGGCAGCCACTCGTTGATCACGCTGGGCGCAAAGTCGGAAAACACGGGGAATCCAAAGATCAGGCCATCAAAATCATCTATGGGCAGCGGTTCCTGGCGAGAAGCACATCCGGTCACATCGAACAACTGGACGGTGCAGCCCTGGTCGAATAACGCTTCCCTGATGACCTGAGCATAGGTATGGGTCACTTGAGTAGCAGAAAAATAGACAAGGGCGAATTTGCAAGCAGCCACACGTCTCCCCTACGACGCACTTTTTCGTCGGGCGACACTTTCAGTCAGAAGGCACAGAATCTCGTACATCAACGTGGCGCCGACGAGAGCCGTGTTTCCCGAAGGGTCGAAAGGCGGCGCCACCTCGACCACGTCGCCGCCGATCAGATCGAGACCACGTAGCCCGCGCAACAAGGCCAGCGCCTCGATGGTCGTCAGGCCGCCGACTTCGGGGGTTCCGGTGCCCGGCGCGTAAGCGGGGTCCAGACCGTCGATGTCGAAGGAGATATAGCTCGGCTCCTCTCCCACGACCTGCCGAGCCTCTGCGATCACCGCGTCCACGCCAAGTCTGGCGAATTCGTCCATAAAGATGAGGCGCATGCCGCTGTTGAGGGAGAAATCCCACCCTTCGGTCGTGTTTTGCGCGCCGCGGATGCCTATCTGTACCGTCCGTTTGGGATCCAGCAGGTTCTCCTCCACCGCGCGGCGGAACGGCGTGCCGTGCATGAACTTGCTGCCCATAAATTCATCCCAGGTATCGGTATGGGCGTCGACGTGGACGAGGCCAATCGGGCCCTCGGTGGCAAGCGCCCGGAGTATCGGCAGCGTGATGGAATGATCGCCCCCCGCCGCCAACGGCGCGACCCCGGCCCGGCAGAACGGGGCGAAAAATCGGGCGATGTCGTCGTGAGCGCCCTCCACGTCATACATCCTGGTGAAGGGCACGTCTCCTGCGTCGCCGATCCGGCAAAGCTCGTGGGGGTTGATCCGGGTCACAGGGTGGATCGAGCGCATCATGCTGGAGGCGTTGCGGATCTCTCGCGGACCGTGCCGCGCGCCCGGTCGGTTCGTCACCGCTCCATCGTACGGCACACCGATCATGGCAATGTCCAGCCTGGCCGGATCGGTGATGTACGCCGCCCGCATGAAGGTTGGAATCTCCATGTAGCGGGGCGCAGACATAGAGTCATAATTGGCCCTATTCTCCACAGTACGATGGTTCCTTCACTCCAACTCTTTGTCGTGCAACTGATCAGGCAGGAACATACGAGCGTCGAAATCGTCCTCCGCTGGCGGCGGCCGATAGTCGAGCGACTGATGCCGAAAGTAGGTCTCGTACAACTCGGCATAGTGACCGGATTGTGCCATCAGTTCGTCGTGGTTCCCCTCCTCGATCATCTGCCCCTCTTTGAGCACAATGATCCGGTCGACCGCGCGCACGGTCGAGAGCCGGTGGGCGATCAAGATCGAGGTGCTGCGCTGCAAGATCAACTCCATCGCCTCCTGGATCTGCGCCTCGGTGAAGGGGTCGATGCTGGCGGTCGCCTCGTCGAGGATAAAGATGACGGGCGATTGGACCAGCACGCGCATCAGCGCCACCAACTGCCGCTGCCCCATGGATAGCCGGGATCCGCGCTCGCCGACGTCGGTCGCCAGACCGGCAGGCAGCGTCTCGAGCCACTCTCCACCGCCGATCTGCCGCGCCACCGCCTCGATCTCGCTGTTGGTCAGCTCGGGACGGGCGTAGCGAATGTTGTCGGCGACGGTGCCGGAGAAGAGAAACGGCATCTGCGAGACGATCCCCAACTGCTGGCGATATGCTTGCAGGTCGAGGGCGCGGATGTCTTGGCCGCCGATCTCGATCCGCCCCTCCTGGAACTCGTAGAAGCGGGCGATGAGCCGGGCGATGCTCGTCTTGCCCGCGCCGGTGTGACCCACCAGCGCCACGCTCTCGCCCGGCGCGATGTGGAGCGAGAAATCCTGCAACACTTGCTCCTGGTCGGAATAGTTGAGGGCGACGTTCTCGAAGTGAATCTCGCCGCTCAACCGCTCGACGGGACGGCTCTCTTTCTGCTGCACCGTCGATTCGGCATCGATCAGGGCAAAGATGCGCTCCGCCGCCGACAGCCCGCCTTGCAGTTGGCTCCAAAAGGCCGCCATCCCGACCACGGGGAACCAAAAGCGCCGGACGCTGTCCACAAAGAGGTAGAGGCTGCCGATAGAGATGATGCCCTCGATAACCGTCATCCCGCCCGTGTACGTTACCACGGCCGTCCCCACCCCGGCCAGCGCGTCGAGGATGGGGCCCAACGACGACATGGCGTACCCTCGCCGCAGGTTGACCCGATACGAGTGCCGGTTGACCTCGGTGAACTCGTCATAGATCGCCGCCTCCTGGCGAAAGTTCTTGGCGACGCTGATCCCCGTCACCGCCTCCTGGATCGCCGCGTTGACCTCGGCCAGCACGCGGAAACCACGCTGCGTGACTCGGCGGGCGATGCGCCGGAAGCTCAGCGCGACCACGAACACGATCGGCGCAAAGATCAGCACCACCAACGTCAGCCGCCAGGAGACGGAAAATAACATCGCCACCAGGATGACGACCATCAGCAACCGGCTGAGGATATCGGTGATGAGCTGCGTCACGCGAGAGAACTCCTCGGTGTCGGAGGTGATGCGACTGATGATGCGCCCCGAGTGGAACTGGTCAAAGAAGGACATGTCGTGCTGCACCGAGGCCCGAAAGGCATCGCCCCGCAGCGCCGTCACGACGTCAGCGATGGCGCGGGCCGTGATCCAGCGGCGCAGCCAGTTGCCCGCCCAGCTCACAATGCCGATCGCCAGTACCGCCGCGGCCAGGATCAGCACCGTATCCAGTCGTCGCGACGCGACGAGCACGTCCAGACCACGCGCCACGATGAGGGGCTGCGCGGCTTCCGCCGCCGCGACCACCAGGATCACGCCGGTGATGCTCAAGATGCGCCTCAGATGAGGTCGAAAGTAACTGGCAATGCGGCGCACCAATTCCCGGTCACTGTACTGTCTGTCGTATTCCTCGCCGCCCAGGCCTCTGAAAAATCCCATTCAATCGCTACCTTTCACCGTTCATAACGCATAAAAATATTCCGATACGCCGCCGAATCCTGCAACAGTTCCTCGTGCGTCCCGACGGCCTCCACCCTTCCTCCACGCATCACAATGATGAGATCGGCCCAACGGATCTGCGAGAGACGGTGGGTGATGAGGAAGGTAGTGCGGCCTGCCGCGGCCCGCTCGATGGCCCGCTGGATGCGGTCCTCGGTCTCGCTGTCAATGGCGCTGGTCGCGTCGTCCAGGATCAGGATGGGCGGCCGGGTCAAAAAGGCGCGGGCCAACGCCAGGCGCTGTCGCTGCCCACCCGAAAGCGTCACCCCGCGCTCGCCGATGACGGCGTCGTAGCCGTCCTTGAAACCGACGATAAAGTCGTGCGCCTGGGCCGCCCGGGCCGCCGCCTCGATCTCCTCCTGGGTGGTATGGGGACGACCAAAGGCGATGTTCTCGGCGATGGTGCGCGAGAAGAGAAAGATGTCCTGTTCGATGACCGAGATCTGGCGACGTAGCGATTCCATATTCCAGTCGCGCACGTCCACGCCATCCACCAGGATGCTTCCCTCATCCACGTCATAGGTGCGGTTGATCAACTTGGCGATGGTGCTCTTGCCCGAGCCGGTCTGTCCGACGATGGCGACTGTCTGCCCAGGCGTCACGCGGAAACTGACGCTCTCCAGCACAGTCTCCTCATCTTCGACAGAACAGTATTCATCTGGAGCCTGGTAGCAAAACGTGACGTTCTCAAAGACCACCTCGCCCAGCAGAGGGGCGTCGTGCCCGGCTACATTTTGATCCAGCTCGGTCCGGGCGTTGATCAGATCCAGGATGCGCCGCGCGCTGGCGATCCCGGAGGAAACGCGCGTGTAGGCAAACTGGGCTGCGAAGGTGGGGAAGCGAAACATCTGCAGGATGCCGTTGAACGCCGCCACGTCTCCCACGCCGATCTCGCCGGCGCGCAGGAGCAGCAGGCTGTACAAAAGCCCGCCTGCCTGAAGAAACCCCAGCAAAAGCAACGGGACGAACCGCGCCTCTACCCTCGTCTGAGTCAGGTAGGCGTCGTGCCAACCGGAGATCGCTCGAAAGAAGAGAGCGATCTCCCGCTGCTCTTGGGCCGCTCCCTTGACCGTCTCGATGCCCTCAATGGCCTCGGCCAGCCGGGTGTTCATCCGGCCAAACTCGCGCCGCACGCCCTCCGTCGTCGGACGTAATTCGCGCAGATAGCTCCGCACGACGAAAAAATAAGCCAGCAGATAGATCAACGGAATGAGGACGAGCTGAGGGTGAAGGGTCGGAACAAAGTAGAACGGCACGAGGAGAAACATCAGCGACCCCACGACCATGTTGAGGCCGGGATTGAACAGAAAGTTGATCTCCCGCACGTCGTTGGTGGCGCGAGCCATCAAGTCGCCGGTGGGCTGCATATCGTGGAACGACATGCTCTTGCCCAGCAGGCTGACGTACAATTCGTCCCGAATATCCCGCTCCAGCCTCTGGCCGATCGTCTCGGCGGACCAGTTGCGTCCCAACTGGAGCACCCCTCGCACCAGTTGCGAGGCCACCACGACGATGGCCGCCACCATCAGCCCGCGCCGGTCAGGCGGCGTCTCGAGCACGGCGTCAAAGGCACGCCCGACGAATACGGGCATCACCGAGGCCATCACCGCGTTACCCAGCGCGCCGACAAACAACCCCAGGATAACCAGCTTGTGTCGCAGTGTGTGAGAAAGGATCCAGCGCAAGGGGCCGCGCCGGTCCGCCTGCCAACTCTGAGAGACGTCAAATTCGCTTACTGTCATAGGCTATAGTGTACGCGAAAGTGGGGATTTCGTCAACCGGGAAACGGACTGTTGTTGAGATCATCAAAAACCACGGCCCCGCCACTCAGGAGAGCAGCAGGGCCGCGGTTTGCTATCGGGCGGTCGGCATAGCCCACCGCTTTACAGATTCTCAGTACAGTCTTATCTTTGGCGCTTTCTGAACGCAGTCGCCATACCAGCGACCCCTCCACCAGCCGCCACGACCAGGAGCGCGACCCGCGGCCACAACAGGACGAGCGGGTTTATCGGCGCCGTGTAGCCGCCGACGGTGGGGATGAGCGGGATGTTGTTGTTGATGATGACTTTATCGCTCTCCCCCTGGATGCCTCCTGCGTCCAACCCCAGCTCGAAGGTCAAGTAATGGTCTGTGCATCCGGGCGCCATCAGGTAACCCGTATCCTGATTCTCACCGTTAAAGCTTCCACTCACATCGGCTGGATCGTACGGTGGGATCTCGGGCGCAGGCGGGTTGTACGGTCCCGGCAGTGGCGGGCAGTGAGCCCAGTCGAGTGCGTATCCGGTCGGCGGCGCGCCGTTCAGCGTGAGCGTGTAGATGCCCGGCGTCCCGTCGGTGCTGAACTGGTAAAAGCCCTCGTTGCCATAGTGGGTGATGGTGATGATGGCGGTTGGCGGTCCTTCCACCGAGATGGATATCTCTGGACTGGCGACGATTTCGCCGGTGAACCGGTTGTAAAAGTAGCCGGTGGGATCGTGGTCCAGATAGTTCCACCACCCGTCGCCATTCCCGTTGCCATCCCGATCGCCCAGGAAACCATCAGCCGGGTTGGCCTCGAGGATCTCGACGTGGTCGGGGATGTTGTCGCCGTCACTGTCAAGGTCCAGGGTGTCAGTGATACCATCGCCGTCGGTATCAGTGATGTTGGACTCGAGACGGTCGGGGATAAAGTCGCCGTCAGAGTCCAGGAGCCATTCGGTGCCGTCGGGGATGCCGTCGTTGTCAGAGTCGGGATCATTGTAGTCCGGCAGACCATCAACGCAGTCGGTGTCCCGGGTGTTATGTTCGAGCCGGTCGGGGACGCTGTCGCCGTCAAAGTCGCCGAGTCCTTCTCCCTCGTGGTCGAATGCGTCGTCGTCGGTGTCGCCGTCGAGAATGCCGTCGTTGTCGCTGTCGGTGTCATGTTCGTCGACGCAGAAGGGGTAGCCCAGACCGCAGTCCTTGCCGTTGGCGTCGCTGTAGTGGTAGTCGGCTTCGAGCCGGTCGGGGATGCCATCGTAGTCGCCATCGTCGTCGAGCCTTTCCCCGGGGACGTCGTCGTTGCTGTCTTGGTCGCTGTTGTCATCCAGCTCGTCAACGAGGTTGTCGGCAGGGTTGAGATTGCCATCGCTGTGGGCGATCCTGGATTCGAGCCGGTCGGGGACGTGATCTGGGTCATCGTCGTCGAACCGTTCGCCGGGGCCGCCATCGGGAGTACCGTCGTCGTCGCTATCGGTGTCAAACTCGTCCTCGATGTCGTCGCCGTCGCTATCGGCGATGCTGGATTCGAAGCGGTCGAGGATGCCGTCGCCATCGGCGTCGTCGAGTCCCTCGCCGCCGCCAAAGAAGCCGTCGGGGTCGCCGTCGTCGTCGCAGTCAGTGTCATTCTGGTCGGTGTCATCGTCGGCGTTGGCGTCGCTGTAGTGGTCGTCGGGTTCGACCCGGTCGGGGACGTGGTCTCCGTCGGCGTCGCCGAGTCCTTCGCCCTCGTCGTAGGTGGTGTCGCAGTTAAAGTCGCCATCGAAGATGCCGTCGTCGTCGCTGTCGGTGTCCAGGTAATCGAGCGTGCCGTCGGCGTCGGTATCTATGACGTTCGACTCGTAGCGGTCGGGGACGTGGTCATAGTCGGAATCTACGAACCCTTCGCAGACGAGAACGTTGTCAGGGCAGCCGCCCGGGAGGCCATAGCAGGTGCAACCGTCGGGGATGCCGTCGTCGTCGCTGTCGTCGTCGTTCTGGTCAGCGGTGCCGTCGGTATCGCTGTAATGGTTGTCGGCCTCGAAGCGATTCTGGATGCCGTCGCTGTCGTCGTCAACGAACCCTTCATCGCCGTCGTTGCCGGCGGCGTCGTCGTCGCTGTTCGTATCTCCTTCGTCGTATTGGCCATCGCCGTCGCTATCGGCTTTGCTGGATTCGAGCCGGTCGGGCATGTCGTCACCGTCGGCGTCGGCGAGCCCCTCGACGTGATCGGTCTTCTCGTCGCTGTCGCTGTCGACGTCCTCTTCGTCAACGATGCCGTCGTTGTCGGCGTCGGCGCTGTTCGATTCGAGCCGGTTGGGGACGCCGTCGTTGTCGGTGTCGTCAAGCCCTTCGCCGCTATTGTCGGGAGTACCGTCAAAGTCGCCGTCAGGGATGCCGTCGTTGTCGCTGTCCTGGTCATCCACGTCGTGGAGAGCGTCGCCAGGGAGGTCGCCGTCGCTGCTGTGGATGTCGGACTCGAGCCGGTCGGGCATGTGGTCCCCGTCGCTGTCATCGAGCCTCTCGCCAGCAGCGCCGTCGGCGATGTTGTCGCCGTCGCTGTCGGTGTCCAGCTCGTCAACGACGCCGTCGGCGTCGCTGTCGGCGACGTCGGATTCGAGACGGTCCTGAACGTTGTCGCCGTCAATGTCGCGGTATCCCTCTTCGCCGTCGGGGTCGCCGTCGTTGTCGCTGTTGGTGTCCGCTTCGTCGTAGGCGCCGTCGCCGTCACTGTCGGCGATGCTCGACTCGTACCGGTCAGGGATGCCATCGGTATCGGTGTCGGCAAGCCCTTCGTCGCCGTCGAGGGTACCGTCGTCGTCAGCGTCGGTGTCATTAAAGTCCGGCGTGCCGTCGGCGTCGGCGGCGGCAGTGTTCGACTCGATGCGGTCGGGCATGCGGTCGCCGTCGGTGTCGGTGTAGACTTCGGTGCCGTCGGGGATGCCGTCGGCGTCGCTGTCGGGATCGAGATAATCCGGCGTGCCGTCGCCGTCGCTGTCAGCGATGTTCGATTCATACCGGTCGGGGATGCCGTCGTGGTCGGTGTCGGCCAGCCCTTCACCGCCCAGGCCCTGCCAGTTGCCGTCGTCTATACCGTCGGCGTCGCTGTCGGTGTCGTTGTCGTCCGTGTTGGCGTCGCCGTCGCTGTAGGAATAGGAGCATTCGAGCCGGTCGGGGATGCGGTCGCCGTCGCTATCGGTAAACAACTCGGTGGAATCAGGGGTGCCGTCGGCGTCGCTGTCGGTGTCCTCATAGTCGGCGATACCGTCGGCGTCGCTGTCGGCGTGGTTCGATTCGTACCGGTCGGGGACGCCGTCGCTGTCATAGTCGTCGAATTGCTCCTCGCCGTCGCCGATACCATCGTTATCACTGTCGGTATCGTGGTCGTCGTAGACGCCGTCGCCGTCGCTATCCGCGTTGTTGGCTTCGAGCCGGTCCGGGATGCCGTCGTGGTCGGTGTCGGCGAGCCTCTCACCAGCGGCGTCGTCGTTGTTGGTGTCGCCGTCGCTGTCGCTGTCCCCTTGGTCGGGGGTGCCGTCGCCGTCGCTGTCGGATTGCGTCGATTCGAGCCGGTCGGGGATGGCGTCGCCGTCGCTGTTGGCAAATCTTTCGTCCTTGTCGAAGGTGCCGTCGCCGTCGCTATCCACGTCGAGATAGTCCGGCAGGCCCCCGGTATCGCTGTCAGCGATATTCGATTCGTACCGGTCGGGGATGCCGTCGTGGTCGGTGTCGACGAGTCCCTCGTCGTCGTCGTTTATGCTGTCGTCGTCGCTGTCGCTGTCGCCCTGGTCGGCGGCGCCGTCGCCGTCGCTGTCAGCCGCGCAGGATTCGAGCCGGTCGGGGATGGCGTCGCCATCGCTGTTGGCGAATCCTTCGCCCGCGTCGTTGGCGCCAGTGCCGCCGCCGATGCACGCTAGTCCACTGTCGCCGTCGCTGTCGGTGTCCTTATAATCCGGGTTGCCGTCGGCGTCGCTGTCGGCGGTGTTCGACTCGTACCGGTCGGGGATGCCGTCGCTGTCGGCGTCAGCGTATCGCTCGCCGCCGATGCCGCCATCGAGGAGGCCGTCGTTGTCGCTGTCGGCGTCGTGTTCGTCGTCGTTGCCGTCGCCGTCGCTGTCGGATTGGTCAGATTCGTAATAGTCTGGGATGTCGTCGCCATCGGTGTCGGTAAACATCCCTTCGGCAAAGTCCAAGCCATCGCCGTCGCCGTCGCTGTCGCTGTCCAGCTCGTCAACGGTGCCATCGCCGTCGCTGTCGGCGCTATCGGATTCGAGACGGTCGGGGACGCCGTCGGCGTCGCTGTCGGCGAACGCGCCAACAACGGAGGGGTCCGCTTCGCCGGAGGCGCCGCCGTCGCGTTTGCCGTCGTTGTCGCTGTCAATATCGAGATAGTTCGGCAGGCCGCGGCCGTCGCTATCGAAGGTGTTGTGTTCGAGCCGGTCGGGGACGCCGTCGTTGTCGGTGTCGTCGAACCCTTCTTCGCCGTCGGAGATGCCGTCGCCGTCGCTGTCGCTGTCGCCCTGGTCGGCGGCGCCGTCGCCGTCGCTGTCAAAGACGTCAGACTCGTAACGGTCGAGGATACCATCACCGTCGCTATCAGTGTCCCCTTCGGCGCCATCGTCGTTGCCCGTCCAGTCATTATCGCTGTCAGGATCCTCATAGTCCGTGAGGCCGTCGCCGTCGCTATCGGCAAAGTTGTGTTCTTTGTAGTCGTCGATGCCGTCGCCAGCGCCGCCGTTTTCGTGGTCAGGGCAGGGCGGGCCATCCGGGCACTCAACAGCGTCGTGGAGGCCGTCGCCGTCGCTGTCGAGGTCCTGATAGTCCGGCTTGCCGTCGTTGTCGGTGTCCACCGTTCCCTCGGTAGCGTTGGGGATGCCGTCGCCGTCATAGTCCTCGCCGACGATGACCACCTTGGTGTCCCGGGCGGACGAGGTGCTTACACTGCCGCCAAAGCCATCGCCGCCGTACTCGACGACGTAACCGTCAACAGTGGCCGACGCACTCGCAAAATCGTCCCATTGCCCACCACCAGAACCAAGCAGCTGAGCATAACTCACAGCACCAGCATGGTTAGGATTTAGAGCCGCCCAGTTGCAGTAGGCGCCAGGCAAGCAAGCACCGGCTGCAGGCCCGCTCCAAAATTGGACTCTTTCTGGGAGGGGGGGGCCCGTTACCCAATACCACTGTCCTTCTCCTGGTGGAGGACCTCCCGTAGTGTCTCCTGTGTACGCGGTATCGTCACTGGCGCCTATCCATGCGTCGTTGCTGCTGACCAGACTCGCGATAAAGTTCTGTTCGCCCTGGCTCGTAATGGTGGCCAAGTAACCGTCCAGCCCCGCATGTCTAAAGCCTTCGGCGGTGAGTTTAGCACCAGTTGCGCCAGCCCATGCTATTCCAGAGCTTGGGACATACTCGTAGTAGTGGTCCGTTCCCTCGTAGTGATAAACGGTGCGCAAATTGCAACCCACGGTGAAGACGATCAAGCGGGTTGAAACGGCGGTCGAGCTGGTGCTAAACGTCACCAACCGCAGATTGGCCTGCAAAACTGCCCAATTGCCGGCATCCGTTATGGTCAGCCTGCCCAAAGCAGGATTCCAAGATCCACCGCCTCCGGCCAGAGCATCCGAGCCATTTATGTACCCTTCGACAATCTCTACGATTGCGTCTGGATTGCAAGTCGGGCCACTGACCGTTATATTCGGATCCACTACAACTGGGGTGGGGGGTGCCGTCGTATCGAAGGTAGTGGCACCGGCGCTGGTCGTGACGGTTCCATCGGTCTGTGCCAGGGCCACCTGCGGGCCGACGCCGATGGGCACCATCACGAGCGCGAGGCAGAACAGTAAAGCGGTTCCTTTTCTCAACAAACGTCTCGTTCTGCTGTTCATCATTCCTCCTATAGTTTGATTGACAGATTACGTTTTGCGAATTACGTTTCACAGATCACGCGATACGCTTCACCTCCTCTTTAACGTGAGATTCCTCGACTCCACTCCGCTGCGCTCCGTTCCGCTCGGAATGACGGGCTGAGGAGTAACGAGCAAATGATGATTGTGAGTAAATCAGGCGAAAGGTGCAGTCAGAAAAGAGGGCAAGCCGGGGAACTTGGCCGGACAGGCGATGACGGGTTCGCCCTCGCATCCTATTGGCCGGTGGGGTTACACTCCGGATGCATTGTACTACAGTTTGCGTAAAATCGCAACCGGGGTGGAATCGCTGAGGCACTGAAGGTTCTGAAAACGCTGATTTCTATCTCTTATCGCTTGCTCCTTGTCTGATGATACAGTATAATATTGCCAGGCTGAAATGATTTCGGCGACGATATGGCTCTACAGCTATCTGCTCATGGATAACTGAGAAACCAATGACGACGTTTGACTTTGATACGAACCAATAGTGTGAAGTTATTCGATAGCAAGTAAAGCACCTTGAAAACCGAGATGATAGCCGAATTCCAGAACGACTTGATGCAAGTCAGCTTGAAGCTGCCGCCAAAGTTGCTTGGGGCTGAGC
>Ga0180434_10002421_pt1 | contig 25044 bp, 16 predicted proteins | sample SS_ome_7_FD_132453 | JGI IMG/M metagenome (GOLD analysis project Ga0180434, IMG submission 132453) | Hypersaline lake sediment archaeal communities from the Salton Sea, California, USA - SS_1_D_2 metaG | ecosystem: Environmental > Aquatic > Non-marine Saline and Alkaline > Hypersaline >... | reverse complement strand
TCGCACCGCTCGCCGGCAACGGCGGGCGGTCCGATCAGCCGACATAACGTTCGCACACACCATCAATCGCTCGATGAAAAGAGATTCTGCAGCCTCAGGCCGCATTCTTTAGCAGCCTGCTAGGGGTTATCGCCCTCGGCGTCGGGCGCCTGCTCCTTGCCCTTACGTGCCTCGCCGCCTTTCTCTCCAATGCAGTACAAATGCTTGCTGCCGCGCAGATAGATCCGGCCGTCGGCGAAGGCGGGGGAGGCCCTGCAGGGCTCGCCGAGGTCGGCGCTGGCCACCTCCTTGAACCCGTCGGCGACGGTGGCAATATGCATCACGCCCTTCGCGTCCAGCAGGTACACCCGGTCGCCGACGAGGCTGGGGCTGGCGTTCATGCGCCGGTCCAGTTCGTGCTGCCACAGCAGCCGGCCGTCCGCGACGCCATAGGCCGACAGGAACCCGTCGGTGGTGCAGAGGAGGACGAGGCGGCCGTCGGTCAGCGGCGAGACGATGTCCGGCAGTCCGTCCTCGCCGGTCCAGGCGACGCGGCTGTCGGTGACGTCGCCGGCGCCGCCCATGCGGATGGCGGCAAGGACGGCCCCGGTGTTGACGGCAAAGGCGAGCCCGTCGTGCCAGACGGGCGAGGGGGCGACGTCACCGCCCAGCACCTCGGCCCGCCACAGTTCTTTCCCGCTCGCCGGGTCGTGCGCGATGACCAGCGGGTTCGCGCAGGTGATCAGTTCCAGCCGCCCTTCCGGCCGCGCCAGGGCGGGCGTGGCCCAGGACGCCCCCACGGGCCGGGTCGCCTCCCAGGCCGTCCGGCCGGTCCGCAGGTCCAGGGCCAGCAGCCGCGAGTACCCCTGGTCCGGGCTCCCCTCGTCCGCCTGCAGGAGCAGCGTATCGCGATAAATAACCAGCGAGGAAGCATACCCGTAACTGTTCCGGAACCGGCCGAGGTTGCGGATCCACACTTCCTTCCCCTCGACGGTAAAGCAGCCGACGTCGGCGTTGGCAAAGACGGCGCAGACGTACCGGCCGTCCGTGGCGCAGGTGGGCGAGGCGTAGCCGGTGGCCTCCATGACCTCGGGCGGTTCGGTCATGCTGCCGGCCGGGGTGCTCACGGGCCGGGACCAGAGGAGGGAGCCGGTGCCTGAGTCGAAGCAGAAGACCTCCCGCCCCTGCCGCGTGGCGCCGGAGAGAAAGACGCGCTCGCCCCAGAGGACGGGCGAATTCGGCCCCGGCAGGGGCACCTCCGCCCGCCACAGGACGTTCTCGCCGCTCTCGCCGTCCCAGGCGTCCGGCACGTTGGTGTATCGGCTGTGGCCGTTGCCGTCCGGACCGCGGAACCGCGGCCACTGGCGGGCGATTGTCTCGTAAGGCGGCGGCGGACCGACGGCAACGCCGGCGCCTTCGCCCTCTTCAGGCGCCCGGGCGCGGTACCCCTCGCCCGTCACGGCGTACAAAAAGACGCCGAGGCCGAGGAGCCCGGCCGCCAGGCCGACCACAGTCCACCGGGCGGCGGGGGCCGTCACGTCCGGCGGGGCCCGCTCGCCGGCACGCGGCGGGTGCGGCAGGCGCCGGCGAAGGGCAACGGCCCTGCTGGCAGCCACCAGGAAGACGACCGCTCCGGCCAGAAGGACCAGCCCGCCGAGCCGCATGAACGTCAGCCGGCCAAAGTGCCGGCGGCGGAGGGCCAGGTCCCGCTCGCGGATGGTCTCGGCGATCTCGGCCCGACGGTCGGGGTCCTCCGAGTGCAGGTACTGCTCGCGGAGGCGGGCGATCGCCTCGCTCGTGGAGAGGTGCTCGCCCGTGGCGCGGAAGTGCCGGACGGCCAGCGCTCCGGCCGCCACCGCGCAGACCGCCCCCGCGACGACGGCGGTCGCGAGCGCCGCCTGATATCGGACCCGGGCGAGCCGGGCTTCCTGCGGAGTGTCGGGCGTTGGAGGCATCGTTTTTCTTGCGCCGTCTCTGCGTCTTGGCGCCTTGGCGTGGGGGCCGTTAGTTGTTGGGTTGCTGTTTGCTTTTCCGCCGCTGCTGTTCCACCGGGCACCAGGCGAAGCACCGGCCGCACGAGACGCACGCGGCGCGGTCGGGCACGTAGTCGGTCCGTCGGCGATAGATGGACAGATGTACGAGTTTCGCCCCGACGACGAGGCCCACCCACAGGCCGAGCAGCAGCCCCCCCGTCCGGAAGGAGCCCACGACGGCCTCGGCCTCGGCGTAGAGTGCTTCCTTTGGCCGCTGCGTGTCGTAGAAGGCGTCGCTGATGTCCTCGGAGCCCTCGACCCGGCCGACCTCTTCCAGGCGGACGCGGTCGGCCTGGCGGACGGTGTAGTGCATGCGGGCCATCGGCGGGCCGAGCGCCCATCCCCCCACGCCGCCGCCAGCGAGCAGCACCGGCACCAGCACCAGCAGGACCGCCAGCCGGCGACGCCCGATCGCCCGGTCGGGCGGCGGCTCGTCCGCGTTCGGTTTCAGGATGGCGCCCACCGGACACGCGTCCTCGCACAGCCGGCACTGGATGCACTCGTCCGGCGTGATGGTCACGTGCTTCCAGGAGAAGCGGGAGAGGATCCGCAGCACCGCGCCGTACGGGCAGATCCATCGGCAGTACGGCCGGGCCACGAACACGCCCACCGCCAGCACCGCCACGCTGACGACCACCATCGTCAGGCTGCCGGGGAAGGCGTCCATGATGCTCCCGTCCCGCCCCAGCGGAACCAGGCGGAACAGGCTGACGAACGGGTCGTACTCGCAGATGATGAACGCCGCCCCCGTGGTCGCGAAGAGCACCGCCGCCCCCACATAGACGTACGCCAGGAGTCCCAGGCCGTGGTCGAGCCAGCGGGGCACCTGCACGGGCCGGACCGCCACCAGGTCCTGGATCGCCCCCAGCGGGCATACGGCCGCGCAGAACGTCCGCCCGAAGAGCAGCGTCGCGACGAGCGGAAGGAGGAAGAAACCCAGCACGACCAGAGGCACGGCGTAGGTGGCGTCACCCAGGCCGAGCGCCACATTCTGGACGGATCCGACGGCGCACACGCACCCGCCTCGCCACAGACCGAAATAGATGAACGCCAGGAACATCACCAGCCAGATGCCCCGCCGTGACCGCACGACCAGCGCCAGGTACGAAGCCAGGGCAAGGGCGGCGGCCAGAACGGCCAGGTCGACCCACTCCAGAGCGTCCTGGCGGGGTTCGGGCGTCTCGACGCTGGGCCGCTCGTAGTCGATCTTGAACTCCGGCAGAGCGAACCGTTCGGCCGCCGGCGCCGCCGAGGCCAGGACGGCCACGAGGGAGGCCGTCACGAGGAGCACGGTGGCACCTGCGCACCGTCGCGCGCGCCCCCGTTCCAGCCCCGACCGTAAGAGCCTGCCCTGGGCGAGGCGCAGCCGAGTCAAACGGGTCGGGGGTACGGGCGAACGGCGGTGCCAGCATTGCATGGCGGATGCATATATCCGCGAACTCACGTTTGCGGCTCGACCGGCATGAGACTCCCCCGCCGGCCTGAACGGCGCCCGCGGCCGGGGCATACGGCAAGGGCGGGTTCGGGATGGTGTCGCGCGGGGAATCACGCCGGGCGGTCCTCGCCTTCCAGGAAGTAGGGATGCTCGGACGGCACGCGGCGGAAGGCATCCGCCGGGCAAGCCGCCGCGATCGCGCACTCGTTGCAGTTCAGGCACCGGTCGTGCATCACCTGGAGGAAAAGCGCCCCGTTGCCGAAGTTGTCGCACCCTTCCACGCACTTGGCGCAGCCGATGCATAACTCCGGGTCGATGGAATACTCGTAGTGCGGTCCCTCGACCCACTTGCGGTGGATGGCGCCGACGGGGCAGAGTTGGCTCTCGGCGGCCGGCCGCTCGACGCCGGTCTCCGGCTCGAAACCGGGGGCGAAGTACCCGAAACACAAGTCGCAATATCCGCAAATCCGAAAGTCGTGGACGCACTTGACGGCCGAGGGTTCCAGCACGCATTCGGTGGCGCAGTTCTGGCACCGGATGCACGCCTCGGGGTCGATCTGCCAGACGTACCCGTCGCGGCGTCCGCGTGCGCCGGCGGCCACTGTGACGCCGCCGACGGCCGCCAGGCCGACCGCCAGGCCGCCCTTCCGGAGGAAGCCGCGTCGGGTGGGCTTCTCGTTCGCGCCGGCGTTCTCGCTCATCGTGTCACGCTCCGTTTCCTTAAACCATCAGGCGGGTGCCATGGATTGCTTGCAATCCGTGTTCCCCCGGTCCAGAGGCACCGATTGGCAAGGAATTGGTGGCACCTTGCATGTTCGGCGGGGCCGGCCATCCTCAACGGAACCTCGGTTTGCCGGGCCGGACCTGTTCCGCCCGGCGGGCGAGGCGGGCCTGCGGCAGGGGGCACGTCGGCAGCGCCCGGCAGCGGTGGCAAAGGCCGCGGTTGATGCACGAGGCGCCCGCTTGCACGGGTTCGCCCTTGCGCACGGCCAGGTAGCCGCCGAGGGCGCCGAGACCCGCCAGCGCCGGCCAGCGCACGAGGCCCCGGAGGAAGGCACGACGGCCATGTTCTTCGTATGGGTTCATAATTGGCTCCCGTCCGCTCGCTGACGCTCGCGGCTAGTTGCAACACTCGCGCGCAGCGCCGCTTGCATGACTAGCCGCGAGCGTCAGCGAGCGGCGGCATGGTCACGACTCCTTTTTCCTTTCAAAGATGCGGACCCGGCGACGGTGCGGGTCGAGAACGAGCACCCGGCCGGCCTCGTCGACCGCCAGGTCGAGCCCCGTCGTGCCGTCGGCGAACGCCTTCGGCGGCGCCACGACGCACTGGAAGCGGCCCTGCGGGTCGTGGCGCTTGACGCGCGGCAGGCCCTTCTCGCTGGTGAAGAATCGGCCCTCGGCGTCGATGGCCAGGTGCGTCGGGTTGCAGCACCCGCAGAACCCCTGGATTTTCATCGAGGCCTTGCCCCACGCAAACCGGTACGCTCCATCGTATGTATAGCATTCGACGCGTCGGCGGCCAGGGTCCGTGACCCAGAGCATCCCCTCGGGCCCGAGGGCCACGTCGAAGTACGGGCTGGGGACGACCAGCCCCGGCGCGTGCTTCTCTTCGCTCTTCTCGCCGATGCGGACCAGGACCTTGCCCGCCGGGTCGAACCGCCAGAGGACCCGGTTGCCGGCGTCCGCGACGAAGACGTTCTCCCGGGCGGCGGCGAGGCCCGTAGTGTACGCCCGCTTGCCGAGCGGCCGCCAGGCGGCTTGGCGGCTGCCGTCGGTATCGTAGACCTCCACGCGTTCCTTCAGGCCCACGTAGACCGTGCCGTCGGGCCCGGCAGCGAGGCAGTGCGGCGGTCCGCCGACGGCAAACGTGCCGGCCCCCTTGCCCCCTTCGGAGAAGGCGCGGACCGTCTCGTCGCCGGCCACGAGCAGCCGGCCGTCAGGCGCCAGGGCGATGCCGCGCGGCTCCTTCATGCCGGTGGCGAGGGCGCCCGTTTCCGTGTACCACACGAGGGCCGGGTCCACCTTCTTCAGTTCCGTCAGGTCGTAGGTGAACTCGGGGCCCAGTTTGCCGGTGTCGCCGGGCATGTTGCGCCTCCGTATCGAGTGCTCTGCGTTTCGGGCCCGCCGCGGTTCGAGCCGCAATCGTAAGATCGCGGGTACCTTCATCCGGCGTGTGATACTGCCACACCCCTTCACCCGTCCCCCCGATCCGTTTCGACTCGGCTGCCCCTCGCTCAGAGCAGGCTCTTACGCTCGGGGCTCGACGGGCGGGGATCGAACAACGACCCGCCGTCACTCCTCCTTCGGTTTCCGCACGTCCAGGCAGACCATGGTTTCGAGGTCGCGGACAAGCATCCGGCCATCGGCGATGGCCAGCGGCGCCCACGTCTCGTGGCCGTCCTGGAAGACCTCGGCCCGGGCCAGGGGCTTGAACGCCTCGGGGGCAGCCTCCGCCAGCGTCAGCACGCCCTCGCCGTTCATCGCGAACAGCAGACCGTCGGCAATCATGTAGGGCCCGAGGCCGAAGCGATGGTCCCGGCCGCTCGACCACACGTGCCGGCCCGTCAGGTCCATGCAGATGAGTTGCTCGGCCAGTCGGCCGGCCTCCTTCGGCAGGACGCCGTACACATACCCGTCGTAGAAGAGGGGCGTCTGCTGCTCGGAGCCGAACTGGCGCGACTTCTTGTGCCGCCAGACCGTCTCCACGTCAAGACCGCCGCCGTCGGTCTCGACGAGTCGGATCATCATGCTGCCGGACCCGTACCCGCCGGAGAGCAGCACGTGCCCGTTGCCGATGACGACCGGGCTCGGCACGTTGGCGAAGCGGACCTGCCAATCGGAGGTTTCCCACAGCACGTCGCCGGCCTTCCAGGAGTCGCCGTCGCGGGCGGCGACGCCCACCACGCCCCCGCTCGCACAGTAGATGTACATGCGGCGGTCGGCGAACTCCATCGGCACGATGGACGAGTGAGTCATCTTCCACCCGTGCGGGTTCGGCGTCGTCCAGGCGATGGTCGGCTCGCCGGGCGCGTCCTCGTTGGGCCGGCACTCGACGGCCATCATGAGCACGTCCTCGCCGGCGGGGGCCAGGATGGCCTTGCCCATGTCGATGAGCGGGCACTGGCCGGCGTACCACTTCGGCACCGTCGTGCCGTACTCCTTCACCAGGTCGATGCCCCAGAGGAAGTCGCCGGTCGTGGCGTCGCAGCACATGACGTGGCACTTCGGGCCGAGCGTGACCACGGCCTGGTAGGTGACGGCCGGCACGGTCCGCGAAATGCCGTGGTCGCTGACCGCGGGAATCTTGTACCACCGGCGCCAGATCTCCTTGCCGTCCGCCAGCGACAGGCACCGCAGGACGTCGGCCTGCTTCGACTCGTCGTAATCCAGCAGGTACACCCGGCCGCTCGAGACGGCGGGAGCAGCATAGCCGATGCCCACTTCCACCTGCCAGAGCACCGGCGGGCCGCCCGCCGGCCAGGACCGCGCCAGCGGCGGCGAGGCGGGCGCCACGGCGTTACGGTCCGGGCCGCGGAAGTGCGGCCAGGCGGCGAAGGAGTCCGCCGGCTCGCCCTCGCCCTCGCGGAACTCGCCCGGCCAGGAAACCTCGAACGGCTTCGGGCCGCCCCGGCCTTTCTCCGGCAGCCGCGGCGAGAGGTCGTAGGCCGGCGTCGCCGACAGCCACAGCGCCACCGCCAGGCTAAACCCGGCCGCGACCGCCACCGGGATGGCACGCAGGGCCAGCGCTTTCATCCATCACGCCTCTCAAAAAAGGGGCCAGACCCCATCGCAGGTGACCTGGCCCCGGTCACACCCATCCTACGGGTCCGAGTCGCGGAAATCAAGGCGGGGGCGGCTCGGACGACGCCTACTCGTTCCTGAGGGCCTCCAGCAGCGGCCCGCGAAGGGCCGCACGCGTCGCCAGGTACGTCCACAGCAGGCCGCCGGCGCCCACGGCCAGGAGGGTCCCGGCGAGGGAGAGGTACGGCACGGGGGAGCCGGCCCGGGCGATGACCGGGGCCACCGCCAGCCCGGCCGAGACCACCCCGCAGGCCAGCCCCATTGCCAGCAGGCCCCAGTGCTCGACGAGCAGGAGCCGATGCAGCCGCCGCCGGCGCCATCCGACGGCCCGCATGAGGGCCAGTTCTCCCCGCCGCTCCAGCACGTTCCGCAGGACCACCACGCCCAGGCCGACGCTGCCGAGCAGCAGCCCCAGCCCGCCCAGGGTCTGGAAGATGGCCAGGTACGTGTTCTGCATTGCCCCCAGGGCCGCCAGCCGCTCGGACGTCGGCGTCACCGAGAGGCCCACGTCCGACAGTTGCCGGGAGAGCACGTCGGCGACGGCGTCGGCCTCCCCGGCCGGCGTGTCAATCAGGAACAGACGGTAGCCGGTCTCGGCGGGGAAGGCGCGGCGGAAGGCGTCCTCGCTGATGAGCAGACCTCCCTGGAGGATCGAGTTCCGCACGGTCCCGACGATGCGGATCGTCATGGGACGCCCACGCCCGTCCGTGTAGACCAGCGTCTCGCCCACCCTCATGCCGAGCGACCACCGGACGGAGTTGGCATCGCCGATGGCCGGGACGACGCCTTCACCCGGGTCCGCCTCGAGCAGCGTCCAGGGGCTCGTCTCGCCCGGGTCCCAGGCGGTCTCGGCGAAGGTGAAGGCGCCGCGCCGGGCCAGGGCCTCGGGCCGCACGCCCAGCAGCCGCGGCCTTTGTACGCGGTTCAGGTTCAGGCACGAGGCCTCGCCGCCCTCGTGGACGCGCATGGCGACGAGTTGGTCGATGCGCTCCGGCAGGTCCTTCGGCAGGGCAAAGCGCGCCAGGCCCTGCTCGCTCAAGAGGTCATAATGGACGGGGATGGTCGTCTCGCCCATCAGGCGGAAGCCGCCCGTGCCGGAGGCGTGTCGGCCAGGGTCGGCGACGGGCGTCCGCCGGTTGGCGCCGACGGCGATGACCAGGAACGCCCCGAAGGCAACCAGGGCGACGGTGGCCAGGCTCCGCCCGCGCCGCCGGGTGGCGTTGCGAAGGCCCAGGCCCCGGACCGAGAGGCGCCGCGTCTTGCGCGGTGGGTCTCCATACCCACCGCGCGCCGCGTCTGCCTCGGTTCCGCGCGGCGAGTCGGGAGACCCGCCGCGCTCACCGGCAGCCGGTCGGCTATGAGCGCGGCGGGTGCGGAGACCCGCCGCCCCATCCTGTTCGTGCATCCCGCTGCCGCGCTCCAGGTGGCCCAGGATCGCCCAGCAGGCCGCCAGACCCGCCCCGAGCAGCAGGGCGCCGGCGCCGAAGAAGGCGCCCACCTGCCCGCCACCGCCCGCCAGGGCCACGGTGCCGACGACGGCGGCGGCGCCGGCGACCATCGCCGCCGCGGCCGTCCACGCGATCCAGGGCCGGCTCCGGCGTCCCGCCGCCGGCCGCAGGTCCGCTTCCGCCCCGGAGGCCAGCAGTTCCCGCGCCGGCGCCCGGCCCTGTCGGCGGAGGGTCAGCCAGATGGTCGCCAGCGCCACCGCCATGCCCGCGCCGGCGCCGAGGAGCACGGTGGCCGGCTCGGCGTGGAAGCGGATGTCGCTCGCCCCCACGGCGCTCCGCCAGACCGTGGCCAGACCCAGGAGCACCAGCCGCGTGTATCCCAGGCCGCCGACCGTTCCGAGGACCGTGCCGACGGCAACGACGGCGGCCCCCTCGGCCAGCATGAGCCGCCGGACCCGCCGCGGCCGGTATCCAACCGCCAAGAGGGTGCCCGTCTCGCCGGCCCGCTGCTGCGTGCTGAAGGCCAGCAGCAGGCCCGTCAGGACGAGGGCGGCCGCGATCAGGAACATCGAGAGGCCCAGGAACAACTGGCCGAAGTCCATCGCCTGCCCCGCGGCCGCCCGGGCCCGCTGGCGGACCGGCTCGACGAGGAGACCGAGCGAGGCCGGGGCCAGCCCGTCGCGAAAATCGGCCCGGACCTCCGAGGCGTACGCCTCGTCCGCCCCACCGACGAACCGGACGGCCGTGGCATCGCCGAAGCGGTTGGCCCAGAGTCGCCGGCCGGCCGCGAGCGTCAGGAACGCCTTCGGCGTGCCGCCCCAAGCGTCCCAGTAGGCCTCGTCCTTGTCGCGGATGCGCTCGAGGTCGATCGGCACGCCGGGCTCCCACTGTCGGCAGTCGGCCTTCTCCGAGACGCCGGGGAACGGGGGCATGAGCGTGGGGTCGGCCGCCGGCCCCGTCATCGGCACGATGCCGCCCACCCGGAACGCAGCGGAGGCGGTATCAATGCGGCCGCCCTCCCCCGGCACGTAGTAGGTGAGGGTGATTTCGTCGCCGGCCCGGGCGGCGAGGTCGTCGGCCAGCCAGGCGTTGAGGAGGATCTGGTCGTCCGCCAGGTCCGCCAGGCCCGCAGGCAGATGCTTCCTCATCCGCTCCCAAGCCTCGGCCGGCAGGTTCGCCGCCAGCGGCCCCATCGCCGTCACCATCGAGTACGGCGTGGCGCGGCCGCCGATACGCAGGTCGTTCACCAGGTACGTCAGGACACCGAGGGCGTCGTGGCGGCCGGCGGCGGCCTCCGAGACGGGCGGGTCCAAGAACACACGCCGGGTCACAAGGTCCACCACGCCGCGCCCCGGCCGGGGCGCCAGCTCGAGGCCGCCGTCGGCGAGGCGCCAGACGCGTCGAAGGGCGGCCTCGGCCTCCTCGGCGGTCGGGCCGCCGCTCTCGGTCCCGCCCATGAGCAGGAGGTTGGCCTTGCCTTCCAGCCCCAGCACCGCCTGGAGCCGGCCGAGCGGCAGGTACACGTTGTACGGCGGCACCTGGTTCGCCGACAGGCTGAACCGGCCGAAGGCGTCGGCGCCGGCCACCGCCCGGACCGTCGGTCGAAGCGCGATCGCCGTGCCGTGCTCGCCGGAGAGCGGGACGTCGGCCGGCACGGTGTCGGCCTCGGCCAGACGGAGGACCAGCCGGTCGCCCGGGCCGATGCCCAGCCTTCGGGCGGTCCGGCGGTTGACGGCGACGGCATCTCGGCCGGCGTCCGGCAGGAGAGGCTCGCTCGCCCCGCCCAGCCGCCAGAACCCCGCGCCGGCGCCGACGACCTGCGCCTGGTTCACCCGGTCGGTGCCGTCGGCCCGTGCCGCGATGCCGCCCACCTGGATGACGGCGGCCGCCGGGACGCCCAAGTCGCGCGCCAGGGTCCCGGCCAGTTTCTGTCGGAAGAAGCGGCCGCCGCCAAGGACAGCCAGGTGCGTTTCGCCCAGCCGGGCCCGGCCCATCCGGGCCAGGCTCCCGCGGACCGAGTCCCCCACCACCAGCGCGCCCACCAGGACGGTGGCGGCGACGGCGGCGCCGAGGGCCACCCCCACGTGGCTCCGCCAGTGGAACCGCAGGCTCCGCGCGACCAGGGTGGCGAGATTCATGTCTCCATGTCCATGGCAGCGAGGGTGCCGTCGCGGAGCTGGAGCCGGCGGCCCATCCGCTCGGCCAGGCCCGCAGCATGGGTGACGACGACCAGCGTGACACCCTCGTCGCGGTTCAGTTCGACGAGCAGGTCCGCGAGGCGCTCGGAGGCCTCGCGGTCGAGCGAGCCGGTCGGCTCGTCCGCCAGGAGCAGGGCGGGACGGTTCACCAGCGCCCGGGCCACCGCCACCCGCTGCCGTTCGCCGCCGGAGAGGTGGCCGGGACGGTAGGCCATCCGGTCCGAAAGCCCCACCCGCGCGAGCAGCGCCCGGCCGCGGGCTTCCACCTCGCCCGGGACCGCGGCCGACTGGGCCAGCGCCGGCACCAGGACGTTCTCCAGGGCCGTGCACTGGGCCAGGAGGTGGTGCAACTGGAAGACGAAGCCGATGCGGCGGGTGCGGACCTCGGCCAGGGCCTCCTCGCCCATCGCCGAGAGGTCCTCCCCGGCGAGGCGGACCCGGCCGGCGGTCGGCCGGTCGAGCGTCCCCATGATGTTCAGCAAGGTGCTCTTGCCGCTGCCGGACGGACCGACGACCGAGAGGGCCTCGCCCTCGGCGATCGCCAGCGAGATGCCGCAGAGCACGGCCGACCCGTCCTCGCCGGCCGGCGAGGGGTAGCGCTTCGTCACCTCCTCGAGTTCGACGAGGGGAGTGGCGTTGTCAGTCATGGTGTGTTCTCCAAACGGCGCACGGCACGCGCCGGCCAAGTGTACCCGCCGTAGCCAAAGGGCGAAGGCGGGGCCGACGCCTGACTATAGCCCGGTGGGCACGGAGACTCACCGCGCTTATGCGCTGGCGCTCGGTCGCACCGCATCGATGACCTCAAGCGTGCGGGCCGCCGTGTGCGCGACGGTGAACCGCTCCAGCACGGCCTTGCGGCCGGCCCGGCCGAGCGCCCGGGCCCGGTCGGCATCAAGCAGCAGGGCCTCGATGGCTTCGACGAGCGCGTCGGGGTCGTCCGGCGGGACGAGCACGCCGCCGCCGGTCGCCTGGACGAGTTCCTCCAGGGCGCCCGCCCGCGGCTCGACGACGGGCACGCCGGCCGCCCCGGCCTCCAGCACGTACAGGCCGAACGCCACCCCTTGCCGCGCCGGCACCGACAGGACCGACAGCGAGGCCAGCAGCGCCCCTTTGGCGTCGCGGTCGGGAACCGGCAGGAACTCGACGTCCCCGGCCGCGCCGGCGCGGACGATGCGGTCCCTCAGGGCGTGGACGAACGGCTCGTCGCCGCGCGTCCGGCCGCCGGCTATCCGCAGGCGGACGCCGGGCACGCGAGCGCGGCGGCGGAGGGCCAGGTATGCCTCCACCAGGCGGTCCAGGCCGCTCGCCCGATTCTGCTGGCCCAGGTAGCCGACCGTCGGAACCTCGGGGGCGGTCTCGGCCGGGCGGTAGGCGTCGGCCTCCACCCCGAGGGGGACCACCTGGACCCGGGCGGCCGCAAGGTCCAGCCGCCGCTGCATGAGGCCCGCGTAGTATCGGCTGACGGGCAGGAAGGCGTCGGCATCGGCGGCCCGGTCGGCCAGGAGGGCCCAGGCCCGGGTGCGATACGGCTCGGGCAGGCCATCGAGAAAGGCGTCCTCGTCCTGAAGGATGCACAGGACCGGCGCGCCGAGCGCCTCCTTCAGCCGCCGCGCCAGGCCCAGCAGCAGGGCGTTGGAAAGGAGGATGGCGTCCACCCGGCCACGGTCGCGAAGCCAGTCGACGAGGTGCTCGAGTTCGGCCTCCTGCCGGCCCTCTTCGCCGCGGAGCATCGAGAGGGTGGGCGGGCCGAGGGCCTCGGCCCGGGTCATCTCGGCCCGGCGGGCGGCCCAGCGGAGCAGCGGCCGGGCGTCGAGCCAGCCCCGCATCCATCGCGGCAGCCGGCCCCACAGCCGGCTCTTCTGCTCGAGATACACGTTGATGCCGCCGAAGAAGATGGGCACGTCGTCGGCGGGGCCGGGCCCTTCGGCCACGGGCGGGAGGTACAGCGGGACCATCAGCGCCTCGTGGCCGCGGCGGCAAAGTTCGCGGACCAGGCCGGCGTCGCGGAGGCAGTTCTCGCAGTAGTAGCCGCCGCCGGCCCCGGGCGTGACCTGGATGAGGTTCATCAAACGTCCCGTTCAAGACAGTATCGCGAGCCGTTGAACAACAATGATGAATGATCAACGCAGAATGATGAAGGCAGGACGCCGCTCGCCGCCCCGCCGGTTCATCATTCACCATTCATCATTCCGTGTTCATCATTGTTGTTTGCCTTTCGGCCTGAAGCAGTACAGCGTCCCGTCCTCGTTGCCGACCAGGACCCGCCGGCCGGCCACCGCCGGCGAGGCCGTCACCCGCGCGCCCAGGTCCCAGGCCCAGACCTGCCGGCCGTCGTCGGCCCGGACCATGTAGAGCCGGCCGTCGGCCGAGCCGAACAGGACCTTCCCGCCGACCAGGACGGGCGCCGAGTCCACCTCGCCCCGCGTCGCGAAGGTCCATCGCACGTTGCCCGTTTTTCGGTCGACGGCGTGGAGGCGCTTGTCGCGGGAGCCGATGAAAACCACCGTCTCGCCGAGGGCGGGCGAGCAGAAGAACTCGGCTTCATCCGGTGCGTACCGCCAGCGGATTTGGCCGGTCGCCAGGTCGGCCGCCAGCAGCCGGCCGTCCACGCTGCCGGCGAAGGCGAGGCCGTCGCCCAGGGCGGGCGAGGCCGCCACGTACGCCCCCGCGTCGATGGTGCGGACCTCCTTGCCGGCCGCGAGGTCCACCACGTGCAGGAGGCCGTCGCATCCGCCGAAGACGGCCGTGCCGCCGGACACCGCGGGCGTGCCGTTGACGTAGTTCTCCGTCTCGACGGTCCAGCGGACCTTGCCCGTCTCGGCGTCGACGCAGTGCAGGTGGAAGTCGTAACTGCCGACCAGGATGCCCCCGGCCGCACCCTCCGCGCCGGGCGCGACGTTGGCGGCGCCGGCGATCTTGTCGTCCGTCTCGTACGACCAGCGGACCGAGCCGTCTCCGGCCGAGAGGGCGTACAGTCGGCCGTCCGTCGAGCCGACGTAGACCGTTCCATCCAGAACGAGGGGGGCGGCCTGGACCTCGGCCTCGGTGGCACGGGACCAGATCTTCTCGCCCGAGGCCAGGGCGAGGGCGTAAACCTTGAAGTCGCCGGAGCCGACGAACACCCGGCCGTCCGCGACGGCGGTGGAGGCGACGATAGGGCCCTCCGTCTCGAACGTCCACTCGGGCGCGAGCGCGTCAGGCAGGTGGCCGGCCGCAACGCCGCGAAGGTCCGGCCCGCCGCGGAACATCGGCCAGTCCGGCGGAGGCGACGGCCCGCCCTCGTCGGCGTCCGGGGCGACGGGCCGGCCCTCGCAGCCCACGCACGACGTCAGGGCGAGGGCGAGGGCAAACCAGGCTGTGGCGGCCAAGGGGCGGGGCATGGCAGTCCTCCCGGGTCAGACCGTACGCAAAAGGTGCGACAGTAAGTATATCCCGCAGGGGCCCCTGGCCGGCAAGGGTTATCGGCAACCACAGGCGCTGTCATTCTGAGCGAGCGTAGCGAGCGAAGCCTGCCCTGGACGAGGCGCAGCCGAGGCGAACGGGAATCTCGCCGTGGCCTTCGCTGTTTTTCGCGCGGCGGGCCGGGCCTGCCCGCCGTAGTCCGTAGGACGAAGGCGGGAGGCCCGCCGCCGTTCGAGCCAGCTGCGGAAGCAGTCGGTCCCGGCTCGAACGGCCTTATGGGTCGCCGAGCGCCCGGACGCTCGCCAGCGCCCCCACCGTGAAGATGACCGGGTACAGCCGCTCGAAGTACCACAGGCGGGCGAAGTAGAAACCGATGGGCGCCGGCGTGAAGGCCGTGCCCTCCCCCGTGGTGCGCACGAGCCAAGCCGCCCCGCGCCGTGCGGCGTCGGCGATTTGCGCCGGTTCGATGCCGCGCGGTGGGTCTCCCGCCTTCGTCCTACGGACTACGGCGGGCAGGCTCGACCCACCGCGCGCCGCGTCTTCCGTGGGCACATGAGCGCGGCGGGTCGGGAGACCCGCCGCGCGGGACTCGACCGCCGCGGCCCACCGCGCCAGCGCCTCGGTCGCCAAGGCCGTCTCCTCGATGGACGGCGCGGCGCCGGCGTCGCCGCCCCATCCGCCGTCGGCCTGCTGGGTCGAGAGGAGCCACGCGGCGCCCCGCGCTGCCATCCGGTCCGGCCGGGCGTCGGCGTTGGCTGGCGCAGAATCCCTGTTGCGCGGTGGGTCTACGGCCCCCCCGGGCACTGCGTCTTCCGTGGGCGGATGAGCGCGGCGGGTCCGGAGACCCGCCGCGCGGCGCGCCTCGGCCACCTCGGCCAGGGCCGAGACGACCCGCCCGGTGCCGTACGTCGGATTCGTCTCGTCCGGGACGTGCTCGTTGCCGAACCAGAGGGGCACCCACGCCCCGTCCGGCCGCTGGGTGCGGGCGAGGTAGGCGAGGGCCCGGCGGGCGGCGGCGTCGGTCCGGCCGGCGAGGGCCGCCGGCAGTCGGTCCCGCCAGCACGTCCACGCCGCCACCGCGTGGACCGTCAGGTCCGGGCTGCTGCGGTCGAACGGCAGTCGTCCCCATCCGCGGCAGAAGGTGGGCACGCCCCCGTCGCGGTTCTGGAGGCCGAGGAGCCAGCCGACGCCCTCGGCGACCGCGCGCACGGCGCGGGCCTCATCCGGCACGAGGTGCGCCAGGGCCACGAGCGCCCCGGCGGTGTCGTCGGCGTCCGGGACGCCGCCCGCCAGATCGGTCCACGCCCATCCGCCCGGCTCGGCGCGGGTGTAGGGATGGACCTCGGCGTGCTGCTGGTCGAGGAGCCAGCCGGCCAGATGCCGGCAGTCCTCGGCCGGAAGGGCCGTTCCCAGATCCCCCGCCGCCGCCAGGGCGTTCACGCTAAGCGTCGTGACCCACATGGCCAGGTTCGTGTCGATGGGCCAGGCGCCGTCCTCCCGGACGGTGCGCGAGAGGAACGAGAGGCACCGCCCGAGGACCGGATGCGGCGCCTGCCCGGCGGCCACGAGGGCCATCGTCACGAAACTGGTCAGGGGCACGGCCTCGAGGAATCCGCCGCCGGTGGGCTGGATGGCGGCCAGCCGCCCGAGCGTCGGTCCGACGGCGGTCCGTCGCAGGAGCCGACGCAGCGGCGACCGGGGCGGGGCCCGGCGGAACCGGGCCTGGCCGATGGCAATCAGCGCCGGCAGGGCGTAACTGACCACCCCCAGCCGGAGCCGCTTCCACCACCCGGCGGGCAGAGCGGCGAGTTCAAACGGCAGGGCCGGCACTCGCCGCCAAGCCTCCGTCTCCGGCCCGAGCCGGCCCGCCTGGGCCGCCATCATCAGAATCGGGGCCGAAAAGGTCCGGTCCTCGCCGTAGGCGGCAACGACGGCGTCGGCGATTGGCTCGGGCGCCAGGCCGCCGGCAGACTGGGCGACGTAGGCCTCGGCCCGGCGGGCGGCCTCGCGGTGGCCGTCCCGACCGTCGGTGGCCGACAGGGCCGACCAGGCCAGCACCGTTGTGCTCAGGTTGCTCCGGGAGAGGACGGTGTCGCCCCAGCCGCCATCGCGGTTATGATGCCGGACGAGCCAGTCGAGGGCCGGCTGGACCAGCCGGGAGAACGGCCCCGGCCCGCGATCACGCTCGGCCACGTGCAGGGCCCAGGCGGCGGTGGCGGTCGACAGGGCGCTGGAGGCAAGGTGCCCTTCCCAGTGCCCCGCCGCGGTCCGCCAGGCGAGCAGATGGTCCCGGGCGGCGGCGAGCGTCCTGTCGAGGGCGGCGGTGGGCATGGTGACCTATGCCAGATGCCCCAGGGCCAGCAGAGCGTAGAACGTGTATTCGCAGTCGGCTCTCCGTTCGGCCGGATGGCCGCGGAAGCCCGCCGGGCCGGACGAGCCGGTCGCCTCTTCCGCGAGCGATTCCACGAACGCCCGTGCGGCCGCGCGGGCCGTCTCCTCGAGGGAGCCGCCCGCCGCCGCCAGGGCGTGCAGGGCCGTGGCGGTGGAGAGGAGGTCCGCCGTCGGCACGGCCGGGGCGGCCGGCCAGCCGCCCGTCGGCCGCTGCTGGGCCAGCAGCCATTCGACGGTCGCATCATCCACCGTCCGGCCGAGGGCGGCCAGGGTGACGACGGCCGCCGCCGTGGACGGGACGAGCCCGGTCTCGGCCCCCGGCACGTTCGCGTAGCCGCCGTCAGCGGCCCGGAGGCGGGCGAGGCTCTCGGCCAGGCGGTCGACGTCCGGGAGACGGGCGCCGGCGTCCTCCCAGGCCCCCAGGGCCAGAAAAGCGCCGTAGGCCGTGCCGTGGGCGGCGCCCGGCATGTGGCTGTAGCCGCCATCGGCCGCGCGGAACGTCTCGAGGCGCGCGGGGAGCGATTCGCGAACTTCGGCCGACGGGGCATCGGAGAGCAGCGCCCGGCACCGGGCGAGGCAGCACAGGTGGACGAAGTCGAGATCGGCCGGGTCGAAGCGGGCGAGGTAAGCGCGGGAGTCGTTCGAGTCATCGGCGCGGGAGTTATCCGGTTCGCAAGCCGCCAGCGTCTGGAGTCCGAAGACGGTGTAGTAGAGATCGGCCCGGCCGGAGCGGTCGGCGAAGCCGCCGCCCGGACAGGCGCAGGCGCGGACAAACGCGGCGGCCCGGGCGGCCACGTCCGGCCGGGTCGCGCGCACCCTGCCAGCGGCCTGGAGTAACGTCTGCCTAAGCGTCACCGTCGGGCGTTCCCTCGGCGGGATGGCGGAAAATCTTGAAAATGACGCGCCGCAGCAGGCCCTTCAGGTCGGCACAGGTAAGCGGCTCCAGTGCCCGGACGGCCCGGTCGTCGTATTCGGCCATGAGGCGGCGGGCCTCGGCCTCGACGCCGAGCCGGCGGAAGCACCGGCGGACGGTGCCCGCGTTGACCTCATCACCGCGCTGCCCGAGCCGCTCGAGGAGGTCGGCGTCCTCTGCCTCGGCCCGCTCGCGGGCGAGGGCCAGCAGAACCGACGGCCGCATTGCCGCCACGTCGCTCGGCTCGGCGCCGTCGTGGTTGTCCTTGAGGTCGTCGGCAATCTGGTAGGCGATGCCGAGCGCCTCGCTGTATCGGTGGAAGGTGTCGCGGAAGCCGTCGCGTGTGCCGGCGGCCAGGGCGCCCAAGCGGAGGGCCACCTCGAACGCCGGAGCGGTCTTGCGGCGGAAGATGTCCAGCACCTGCTCTACCGAGAGGGGTCCCGGCCGACGGGCCCACCATAGTTCCGCCCCCTGGCCGAGCGTCAGGTCGCGGTGCCCGTGGGCGGCGGCGGTGAGCATCCGGGCGGTCCGGTCGGCGTCGAAACCGGCCTCGGCAATCAGGCGATACCCCTCGCCCAGGAGGAAGTCGCCCACGTTCAACGCCACCGGCACGCCGTACTGGGCGTGCAGCACCGGCTGACCGTAACGGTACGTGTCGTTGTCCTCGATGTCGTCGTGGACGAGGGAGGCCTTATGGAAGCACTCGACGGCCAGGGCGAGCCGCCGCACGGACTCGGGCACCGGAGCGTCCATCTCGTCCTGAAGGGCCTGCCAGGTGGAGACGGCCAAGAGCGGGCGCCACCGTTTGCCGCTGCGGGCCAGCCACTCGCGGCCGATACGGTCGGTCCGGCCGTCCGGCGGGCCAAGGACTTCCTCCAGCGCCTCCGGCGTGAACCAGGCCTCCACGCGCCGGCGCAGGGCGTCCACGTCCAGCCGCTGCGACCCGGTCCCGCCGGCCAGGTGCATGGCCTCGCGGACCCAGTCCTGATCGACCTTCGTGTTGATGCAGCCGTCATAGAGCAGCGGGATGGCGATGCCGGGGATGGCGGCAGCGGCCATCAGGGGATACACCGCCTCCAGGGCCGACAGGCAACTGACGCCGATGACGGCCTCAATCTGGCCCGTCTCGATGAGCCGCATCACCGCGGCGGTGCCCTCGGCCACCAGGACCACGTAGCCGAGCGCCTCGGCCTCGTTCTTGAAGTCCCGGATGGGGCACCGGCCGCACCCGGCGCACAACAGGCCGATGGCGTCGACCGCCGCCGGGCACTCGCCGTGGGCCCGGAGGCACTTCGGCAGCAGCAGGAGCCGGCGGTCGAACGGGACGGCCGCCAGCCGCTCCCGCCACGCCTCGTTCGAGATGAGGACCGAGAGCCAGCGGCCGAACTGCTCGTCCGCGCCGGTGGTCTCCAGGACGCGGTCGGCATGGGCCTGGAGTTCCTGGAGCGAGAGCGGCGGCACGGGCGCCGCGCGGGCGACGTGCCGGCGGACGGCGTCGCGGAGCCTGTCGCGGCGGGCGCGGACCTGGGGGACCTCCTCGCGGTTGGGGCCCTCGGGCCCGGCGGCGCCGGGGCGGTTCACCTCGTCCGTGATGTTGAGCGGATCAGTCATGGTGGTTCGGTTATGGGCGGTGCCCGGTCGTGGGCACCGCGCGGTGCCACATTTAGCCGCCGGGCTTGCCCGGCGCGTCTTGGGGCGCCGTGCATGCGCACGGCGCGCGCCGAGTAAACTCGGCGGCTAAACGTGACGGACCAACGGTCTCCATCGTCCGGCGCAGGCGCCGGAACCGCCGGCGCCACATGCGGATCTCGGCCCGGCCGAGCATCTGGGCCACGGCCCGGCGGGTCCACGAGACGCCTCCCGCCCACTGATTATCCCAATAGAGGCGCGGAATCCACCGGAAATTCATCTCGTAGCACGCCGCATACAGGTCCAGGTGCCGACGCGTCATGGCGTCCAGGTCGAAGCCGGGACCGTCGCGGTCCGGCCGGACCGGCTCGTGGAAGACCGGGAAGACGGCGGCGGGCCCCTGGCCCAGGCGCTCGACGAGCCGGCGGGTGCGGGCGAGGTCGTCCGGCGTCTCGCCCGGCAGGCCCAGGATGACGCTGAAGAGCGGAAAGAAGCCGGCCCGGCGAAGGCGGTCGGCGGCCTCAAGGGCCATGGCCGGCCAGTCGTCCGGGTCGAACGGCGCGATCTTGCCGGGCCCGTTGGCCGCCACCAGCCGGCCGCTGGCACTCTCCAGGCCCAGGTTGACCCACAGGTGGCGGGCGTCCGGGTCGGAGGCGAGGAGGCGGCGAATCTCGGCCAGGTCGGCCACCTCCAGTTGGAGGACCGAGGTGATATTCGCGTGCCCGATCTGCACGAGCGCCCCGCGGCGGACCGGCTCCATCCGTGCAAGCAGCCGGTGCAGCCGCTCGAACCGCACCCGCCGGCCCTCGGCGCCGTAGCGGAAGAAGTCCTCGCTGCCCGAGACGAGGGCGCGGGCGCCGGCGGCGACGTTCGTTTCGACGTCCGCCAGGATGGTCTCCTCCGGCAGGTGTTCCATGCGGCGGTCGGCCATGAGGCAGAATCGGCACCCGTTGCCGCACCCGCGGGAGAGTTCCACGATGCCCATCGTCGCCGGGCTGCGGATGGGCCGGGCCGCCCCGGCCGCCGTGGCGCGGGAGCGGACGCGGGCGGGCGGCTCCTCGCCCTGGAGCATCGCCAGCAGGCGGGCGAGGCCGTCACCCTCGGCGTACCCCTCGAAGACCGTATCGACGCCGTGGCGGGCGGCGTCGGCCGGGTGGTGGACGTACTGCCAGGCGCCCGCACCGCCGGCCACCACGCGGAAACCGTAGAGGCGGCGGGCCTCGGCCAGGCGCCGCATCAGCCGATCCGTCCAGAGACGGGTGTACAGCATCCCCCGCGAGAAGGCGCGGGTCGTCGTGTTGCTCATGCCCTGGCCGAGCGGGTCGCTGGAGGAGACCCCCACCACCCGCGTCCACGGGCCGAGCAGCCGGCCGACGGCCTGAGGCGTAGTGACAGCCACCTCTTCCGGGCCGAGGGCGCCGGCGTCCAGCAGCGCCGCCTCCACCCGGCGGACGCCGAGCGGGGCCGTGCGGGCCCGGCCGGCCGCGTCCACCCGCGCCGGCGGCGCCAGCACGTGCCGCATCAGCCATCCCGGCACGCGGGTCGTCTGGGCGGTGGCGAAGATGCCCTCGAAGAGCACCCGGTAGCGGGCGCTGAGGGTAGGGTCGGCCAGCAGGACGACGGCGGGCTGGAACGGGGCGCTCATTCGGAGGGCGGGTCCTTGTGAGACGGGTCCGGGCGGGGGTCGGCGGCCCCGGCCCGGGCGGCGGCGCGGGCGTCGGCGGCGCGGCGGCGGAGGGCCTCGTACACGTCGCCGTGGCCGAGGCGGTCGAGATCGGTCTGCATGCCTTTTTCGGCATCGTCGCCGAGGGTGCCCACGTCGCCGGCGATGGGGCCGCCGTCCGGGAACTTCGGGAAGATGATGGCCGACTTCGGGCACACCCGCGCGCACGCCGGGCAGTTCAACTTGCACTTCTCGGGATGGGCCACGCGGACCCGTCGGTCGGCCTCGACCTCGAAGGCGCCGAAGATGCAGAACTCGGCGCACTGGCCGCACGAGACGCACCGGTCGTAATCGATGACGGGATACCAGGCGATCCAGTCGCCGGGCGCCTTGGCGGGGAAGGGAACATCCCCCTCTCCCTTGACGGCAGAGGGATGGGGTGAGGGTGTAACCGGTGAATCAACGTCACGATCCCCCTCCCCCTGCCCTCTCCCGCCAGGGGAGAGGGTGTCGCCTCGAAGACCCAGGCGCGCCAGGATCGTCTCGGCCTCCTCGGTCCGCATATTGTGGACGGTGGCGGGGCCGGGCAACGGCGTGCCGGCGAACTCGAAGAGCCAGCGGACCGCCCGCTCGTGGCACGCCACAACGTGGAGGGGAGCGGGGCCGGCGGCGATTTCGCCGAGTAGCGGGTCGCCGGCCGCGGCGAGTTCACACAGGTCCGCCACCATTTCGACCCGGCCGTCGGCGGCTGCAAGGGCCGCACGGACGGCCTGCTTCGTTTCCTCCGGTACGACGTCGGCGTAGGCGCAGTGGCAATAGAGGATGGTCACGATTAGTTTTTCCGGACGTCGAGGCAGGCGAGATGGCCCTTGTGGCTTCGGCACCAGATGCGGCCGTTGGCCAGGACCGGGTGCGTCCAGCATGTGTCCTTCTTGGTGAAGAGTTTCATGCGGCCGAGGATGGTGCACGTCTCGGGCGAGGCCTCGACCAGGACGCACTCGCCCGAGGCGACCATGCAGATGAGCACGTTGCGGGCGAGCATCAGGCCGCCCGCCTTCAGCGTCGGCTCGGACCACCGTTTCTTGCCGGTCGCATAGTCGATGCACGTCAGGGCGCCGGCGTTGACCTGGCCGTCGAACCCGTACAGGCAGCCCTTCCACAGGACGCAGTTGTTGGCGTGGTTGCGCATGTTGCGATTTTTCCAGACCTGCTCCAGGCCGTCGTCGGTGATCTTGAACACGGCGGCCCCCGTGTTGTACCCGGAGGAAATGAACATCGTGTTGCCGTGGATGATGGGGGTGACGGCGTTGACGTCGTAGGCGGTTTTCCATCGTTCGCGGGCCAGGACTTTGCTGCCGTCGGCCTCCACGACGATGGGCCCGTGGGCGTTGAACGAGGCCAGGAGCGTCCCGCCGCCGTGCTCGAACGGCATCGGGGAGGCGTAGCCGGCCTCGTCGGCGCCGGACTTCCAGAGGACCTCGCCGGTCATCTTATCGAGAGCGGCAATGGGACCTACGTCAATGATGAGGCGGTCACCCAGGACGAGCGGGGAGCAGGCGAAGCCCCACTGCGGCGGCTTCGCCCGGAGCCGCCTGGGCACCTCCACCTGCCAGCGGACCTTGCCTGTGCCGGCATCCAGGCAGAACAGGTGCCCCCGGTTGCTCAGGGTGTACACGCGGTCGCCGTCAAGGGTGGGTGTGCACCGTGGCCCCTTGTACTGGTGGGGCTTGCAGCGGTATCGGTGCCGCCAGACGGGCTTGCCGTCCTCGGCCGAGAGGCACCAGACGGTGTCCACGCCGCCGGTGTTGCCCATGGTGTAGACGCGGTCGCCGACGACGGAGACGGTGGAGAAGCCTTCGCCCACCTGGACCTGCCAGAGGACCTCGGGGGGCGTCTCGGCCCAGTTCGTCCGCCAGCCGGACTCGGTGGAGATGCCGGTCCGCTCCGGTCCGCGCCAGGCAGGCCAGTCGCCGGCGGTGGCCGGGTCGCAGAGGAGGAATCCGAAAGCCCCCGCCACGAGGAGGGCGGCGCCTGACCGCATTCGCGGCGGCGTTCGCGCCGCGCGTGCGGTTCGGGAAGCGTGCATGGGTGGGCTCCTTGGGTTGGACCGATCGACCCCGACCGGTTCGGCGGGGTCGGAGTATCCTACGCGCCGCGTGCTGGGCGTGTCAATCGCCTGGCTCGGTGGCGATTGCGGTGGCAGAGAGACGGGGCGGATTGTACAATGCCTCGCGCTCAACGATGTCATTCTGAGCGAGCGAAGCGAGGCAGTGCGCGGCGGGTCTCCGTACCCGCCGCGCAAGGTTCAATAGTGTCATTCTGAGCGAGCGAAGCGAGCGAAGAATCTCGCCGTGGTCTGTGCCTTTGGCCGCGCGGTGGGTCCGGGGACCCACCGCGCGAAACGTGCTCGCCGCGGGGCCGCCTCCGGGAGGTAAACTTGCGCCGCGCGTGCCTTGCCTGCGTGGGCGGAGAAACAGACGCTTCGAGGAGAGAACTATTATGTTCAATCGAAACGCCGTTTCACGGGTGTATGCATGGACGGCGGTCCTGCTGGCCCTGGTCCTATGGCCTGTGCCGCCGGCGGAGGGAGAGGCGTCCGGCGCGGCGCCCGCCGCCCGCCGCATCCTCCAGGCCGCCGGCGTCAAGGGCGGACTGGTGGTCTACGTCGGCTGCGGCGACGGCAAACTGACGGCCGCCCTCCGCGCTTCCGATGGCTTCCTCATCCACGGCCTTGCGCGCGACCCCGCGACCGTCGAGAAGGCCCGGGCCACTATTCGCCGGAAGGGCCTCTACGGGCCGGTCTCGGTCGACCGGTTCGACGGCCGGCGCCTGCCCTACGCCGATAACCTGGTCCGCCTCGTCGTGGCCTCGGACCCGGACGCCGTGCCGATGCGGGAGATGATGCGAGTCCTCGCGCCGGAGGGCGTGGCCTGCGTCCGCGACGGCCAGGCCTGGAAGACGACGGTCAAGCCCCGGTCCGCCGAGATTGACGAGTGGACGCACTACCTCCACGATGCCACGAACAACGCCGTGGCCGAGGACACGGTCGTCGCGCCGCCCAAGCATATGCGATGGACGGCCGGCCCGCTCTACTGCCGCAGCCACGAGATCGACTCCAGCCTGTGCGCCATGGTGACGGGCGGAGGTCGGCTGTTCTACATCTTTGACGAGGGCCTGACGGGCATCACGGACCCGCGTCTGCCGCCGCGGTGGCGACTCGTCGCCCGCGACGCCGCCAGCGGCGTCCTGCTGTGGAAGCGGCCGATGCCCGAGTGGGGCTGGCGGCAGTGGAAACCCGAGTGGGGCAAGCAGAACTGGACGGAGACGCGCGGCCATCGGACGCGGCTGCCAATCGTTCTGCCCCGCCGCCTCGTGACCGACGGCGGTCGCGTCTACGTGACGCTGGCGTTCGATGCGCCGCTCTCGGTGCTCGAGGCGGCCACGGGCGAAATGCTCCGAACGTGCGAGGGGACCGAACACACCGACGAAATCCTCTGCGCCGATGGGACGCTCCTGGTGTGCCGGCGGCCGAGGGAGGGCAAGCCGTCGCTTGCCGCCCTCGACGCCGAGACGGGCCGGGTCCGATGGGAGCACGCCGCCGAGCACGTCGTGCCGCTCTCGCCGGCGGTCAGCGGAGGCCGGGTCTTCTTCCATGACACGGAGGCCGTCGTCTGCCTCGACCTGGAGACCGGCCGGCGCCGGTGGCGGACCGAATGCCAGCGCGGCGGCGGAAACGTGTGGAACGTCGGCCAGACGCTCGTTGCCGCCCCCGGCGTCGTCCTGCTCCATCACCCGAGGGAACTGACCGCCCTCTCGGCCGAGGACGGCCAGGTGCTCTGGACCGCCCCCGGCTCCCGGGGGCCGGGCGTCGCCAACCCGCCGGACCTCTTCCTGGCGGACGGCCTCGTGTGGGCGGGCGGCCGGCGGAAGGGACACGACCCGCGGACCGGCAAGGTCCGCCGGACCATCGACGTGGGGCACCTCATCAGCCCCGGCCATCATTATCGCTGCTACCGCAGCAAGGCCACATCGCGGTACCTGCTCTGGCCGAAGCGGGGCGTCGAGTTCCTCGACCTCGACGGCACCGAGCACATGCGGCACGATTGGCTGCGGGCGCCGTGCCGGTACGGCGTCATGCCGGCGAACGGGTTG
>Ga0180434_10002420_pt1 | contig 25050 bp, 16 predicted proteins | sample SS_ome_7_FD_132453 | JGI IMG/M metagenome (GOLD analysis project Ga0180434, IMG submission 132453) | Hypersaline lake sediment archaeal communities from the Salton Sea, California, USA - SS_1_D_2 metaG | ecosystem: Environmental > Aquatic > Non-marine Saline and Alkaline > Hypersaline >... | reverse complement strand
GACCTCGATATCCTGCTCACGGGAAGTGGTAGCGATAGTCTCGTATCCTTGGTTTACCGCAACAACGGCCCATCCGCCGGGTGGACTTTTACAGATATCGAAGCCGGGCTACCGGGCGCTTATAACAGCTCGGCAGCGTGGGGGGATTACGACAATGACGGCGACCTCGACATCTTGCTCACAGGGGAAGAATGGGACGATGGTTGGAAAACCACATCTCGGGTCTACCGCAACGATGGCGGCAACCCACCTGGAGGGTGGGTCTTTACTGACATCGAAGCCAATCTCCCTGGTGTTTCCTACGGCTCGGTGGCCTGGGGAGATTATGACAACGATGGAGACCTCGACATCCTACTTTCAGGGCAAATGAACTATGACAACATCGTATCACAGATCTATCGCAACGACGGCGACAATCCGCCTGGAGGATGGGTCTTTACCGAGATTGACGCTGGACTAGCAGGAGTCCGCAACAGCTCGGCGGCCTGGGGGGATTACGATAGCGACAGCGATCTCGACATCCTGCTCACAGGATATAACGGTGATACACAAGCTCGTGTATCCTTGGTTTATCGTAACGATGGCATCGCTCCAGCCGGAGGATGGACCTTCACTGATGTCGGCGCTGGACTGGCAGGAGTTCGAAATGGTTCAGCGGCTTGGGGAGATTATGACAACGATGGCGATCTCGACATCTTACTCACAGGAAGCGGCTATAATTGGAGTCGAGTGACCCGGATCTACCGCAACGACGACTGCCCCTCTGACCTGGAGATCGTCAAAACTGTCACCACACCTGCGATAGGGGACCAGGCTCCGGTCGCCGCGGCTGGCGAACTCATCACCTACACGCTCACCTTTCTCAACGCCGCCGACATAGGTTCAACTACCGCCACTGACGTAGTTATCACCGACGTTGTACCAGTTAGCGTGACAATCAGTAGCGTCGTCAGCAGCGGTGCGAGCATCACCAATACCGGCGCTACCCCACCCTACGTGTGGCAAGTACAAGACCTCGCTCCTGGCGAAGGCGGTGTCATCACTATCACCGGACAGATCAGTTCGACCTTGAATAGAGGGACGATCCTTGTCAACACAGCCGCCATTGCCAGCGCCGTTACCGACGCCGATATCACGAACAACACCAGTACCGCGCGCGTGACGGTTGGAACGTATGTCCGCGCAGTACTGCTCCATCCACCGCGCAACAGTCATACCGCCCCATTGACCACCACCGTCTCTGCCACTTATGACGAGCCGATCGACGCGGCGACCGTAACGAGCCGCACCTTTGCCGTCCACGGGATGCAGTCCGGCCTGGTCACGGCGACCCACGGCGTGAGCGATGGGCAAATCATCGTCACACCCACGCAACCCTTTCACCAGGGCGAATTGGTGTACGCCATCGCCACCACGGATACGTTAAACATCACAGGCACAGCGCCGCTACATTCCACTCAATGGCAGTTCAACGCCGGGCGGGTTATCACTCGACATTTTGGCAGTTTCACGGACATTGACGCCGGGCTTTTAGGTGTTATAGATAGTTCAGTGGCCTGGGGTGATTATGATAACGATGGCGACCTGGATGTCCTGCTCACAGGATATATCGGCGATGACTATTACGCATCCCGGGTCTACCGTAACGATGGCCCATCCACAGGATGGGCTTTCACCGACATTGACGCTGGAATTCCTGACATCTACGGGGGATCGGTGGCCTGGGGAGACTATGACAATGACGGCGACCTGGATATCCTATTTACGGGGCTGGACGTATCCACCATATATCGCAATGATGATGGGTTTTTCACCGACATTGACGCTGGGCTTATAGGCGTTAGTGTTAGCTCGGTCGCCTGGGGTGATTATGACAATGACGGCGACCTCGATATCCTGCTCACGGGGCGAGGGGGCGAAGATGACCAAGTGGCCCGTGTATACCGCAACGACGACGGCGATTTTGTTGACATCCATGCCGGGCTCAAAGAAGTTCGATACAGCTCGGTGGCATGGGGAGACTATGACAACGATGGCGACCTGGACATCTTGCTCACTGGGCAAACCTGGGCCGATCTCCCTCACTCCAATTATGATTATGTTTCCATTGTGTATCGCAACGACGACGGCCACTTTACCGACATCAATGCGGGACTCGCAGGAGCTTCTGAGGGGTCAGCGGTCTGGGGGGATTATGACAACGACGGCGACCTCGACATCCTGCTCACGGATCCAGGTATCGTCTATCGCAACGACGATGGCGTTTTCACTGACATCAACGCCGGACTTCCGATTTTCCATAGGAGTTCGGGGGCGTGGGGAGACTATGACAACGACGGCGACCTCGACATCCTGCTCACAGGAATAGAGACGTACTCCTATGAAGAAATGTCCAAAGTATATCGCAACGACGGCCCATCCGCAGGATGGACGTTTACCGACATCGAGGTCCAACTGCCAGATGTTTCCAGTAGCTCGGCGTGGGGAGACTATGACAATGACGGCGACCTCGACATCCTCCTCACAGGGTATAATAATGATAGCGGCGGTTTGGTGTCTCGAATATACCGCAACAATGATCATGCCGCCGACCTGGCGATTACCAAGTCGCTCGTCCCACAAGTTGCTGCCCCTGGCGATTCCATCACCTGCACGGTCGCTTTTGCCAATCATGGAACACTGACCGCGACCCACGTCGTTATCACCGACACGGTACCGGTCAGTATCATGGTTCAAAGTGTCATCAGCAGTGGCGTGATCATCACAGACACCGACGCCACCCCATCCTACGTGTGGCAGGTGCAAGACCTGGCTCCTGGACAGAGCGGCATCATCACTATCACCGGGGTGCTCTCCGCTCTGCTATCTGGAGATGAATTTACCAACACGGCTATCATCACCACCGCTATAGCGGACTATGACCTCAATAACAATACCAGCAGCGTGTTGCTCCGTGTACGCATCTGGCGTGTCACTGCCACAGTCCCAGCGGCCAACGCTTTGAATGTCCCGCTTACCACTACCGTTGTCGCTGTCTTTGATGGCGATCTCAATGCCAGCACTGCTACCAATACCACCTTCGCCGTCCACGGAATGATGAGCGGCCTGGTAACGGGCACGCTTGACTACAGTGGCCCCAGCCGCGCGCTAACGCTAACGCCCAGTTGTCCCTTCCATCCGGGCGAAGTCGTCCATGCCGTCGCTACCGAAGGTTTGCTTCGAGATGACGGCGAGCCTCTATTTCCTTATCAGTGGCAGTTCACCGCCGGGCAGATCTACTCCCGCTGCGTTGCGGGTTTTACCGACATCGGCGCTGAACTAACAGACGTTTACGGCAGTTCGGTAGCGTGGGGAGATTATGATAACGATGGTGACCTTGATGTTCTGCTCACAGGGTCTGTTGGTTGGCCCGACAAAGTATCCCTGATCTACCGGAACGATGGCCCCTCTCCATCTGGAGGATGGGTCTTTACCGACATCGGCGCTGGACTGACAGGTGTGTCCTACGGCTCGGCAGCGTGGGGAGATTATGATAACGATGGAGACCTGGACATTCTGCTCACAGGATATAGTAGCAGCGGTCGCGTGTCCCAAGTTTACCGCAACGACGACGGTAACTTTGCCGACATCGGCGCTGGTCTGACGGGCGTTTCCAACGGCTCGGTGGCGTGGGGAGACTATGACAACGACGGCGACCTCGACATTCTGCTCACAGGAGGGGATAGCAATCAGGATCCTGTGTCCCGGATCTATCGTAACGACGGAGGCGCCCCATCTGGAGGATGGACCTTTACTGACATTGGGGCTGGACTGATAGGCGTTAACGCCGGCTCGGCGGCATGGGGAGATTATGACAACGACGGCGACCTCGACATCCTGCTCACGGGGTCCACGGGTTGGTCCAGTCGTGTGTCTCGGATCTACCGGAATGACGTTGGCAGTTTCACCGGTGTCGACGCCGGGCTGGTCGGCGTCGAGTACAGCTCGGCAGCGTGGGGAGATTATGACAACGACGGCGATCTGGATATCTTGCTCACAGGGTACAGTGACGGCGGCTCCGTGTCACTGGTCTACCGTAACGACGGTAGTAACCCATCTAGAGGACGGATCTTTACTGACATTAGCGCCGGGCTGACAGGTAATAATTCTGGCACGGTAGCATGGGGAGATTATGATAATGATGGCGATCTGGACATCTTACTTGCAATATGGCCGACTCGGATCTATCGCAACGATGGCAGTAACTCATCTGGAGAGTGGGTTTTTACCAACATCGACGTCGAGCTGGCGACTGCTCTCGCTAGCTCAGCAGCATGGGGCGATTATGACAATGATGGCGATCTCGACATCCTGCTCGCAGGAGAGGTGGAGGAATCGACTCCTGGCTCCTTTATCTATCGCAACGACGACTGCGCCCCTGACCTGGCGCTCGTCAAAACCGCCACCCCCCGGGTCGCCGCGTCCGGCGACTCGATCACCTACACCCTTACTTTCTCCAATGCGGGCAGCGCGATTGCCACCGGCGTGTTTATCACCGACGCCATCCCCTCCTCTGTGGTGACGACTTCCGTCGTCCACAGCGGCGCGGCGATCACCGATACCGGTCTCATCCCATCTTACGTCTGGCAGGTGCAAGACCTGGCTCCCGGTGAGGGCGGCGTCATCACCATCACCGGTCCGCTCGACGCCAGCTCGCCGACCGGCATCGTGACCAATACCGCCGCCATCGCCGCCGCCTCGACAGACGCCAATCCGGATAACAACAGCAGCAGCGCCCAAATCGACGTGTACGCCTGGCGCGTCACCGCTACGCTTCCTCCGGCGAACGCGGTGGGCGTCCCGCTCACCACCCCCGTCGCTGCCGTCTTCAATAGCGACCTCGACGCCAGCACCGCCAGCAGTGCCACGTTTGCCGTTCACGGAATGCAGAGTGGTCTGGTGACGGGCACACTCGCCTACGACGGCCCCGGTCGCGCGCTGACGTTGACGCCCGGTCGTCCCTTCCACGCGGGCGAGACCGTTCGCGCCAGCGCCACAGGCGGCTTATTGCGTTTGAACGGCGATCCTCTGTTTCCCTACCAGTGGCAGTTCACTGCCGGGCGGGTCATCTCCCGCTGCGTCGCGGGCTTCACCGACATCGGCGCCGGGCTTACAGGCGTTGAAAATAGCTCGGTAGCGTGGGGGGATTATGACAACGACGGCGACCTCGACATCCTGCTCACAGGAACGGACAACTCGTGGAACCCTGTATCTAAGGTCTTTCGCAACGACACTGGTAGCTTTACTGACATTGGCGCCGCGCTGGTGGATGTTTCCTCTGGATCGGCGGCGTGGGGGGATTATGACAACGACGGTGACCTCGACATTCTGCTCACAGGAAGAGACAACTCGTGGAACCACGTGTCCCGGGCCTACCGCAACGACAGTGGCAGTTTCATTGACATCAACGCCGAACTGACGGGTGTTTACAATAGCTCGGTAGCGTGGGGGGACTATGACAACGACGGCGACCTGGATATTCTACTGACAGGCTATGCTAGCGATTGGCCTTACAGCACGTCCCGAGTCTATCGCAACGACAATGGTAGTTTCATCGACATCAATGCCGGACTGACAGGCGTTCACAATAGTTCAGCAGCATGGGGCGACTATGACAATGACGGCGACCTGGACATTCTGCTCACAGGAACCGATAGCTCTTGGAACCCTGTGTCCCGAGTCTATCGAAACGATCTATTGGCAGGCTCAGAGCGCGTCTTTACGGATATTGACGCGGGGTTGATGGGCGGCCCCGATAGCTCTGTGGCTTGGGGAGACTATGACAACGATGGTGACCTCGATATCTTGCTCACAGGAGCAGGCGATTCGTGGCCCCCTGTGTCCCGGATCTATCGCAACGACAATGGCGACCCATCTGGAGGATGGACCTTTACCGACATCGGGACCGAGTTGACGAGCATTGGCGACGGTTCGGCAGCGTGGGGAGATTATGATAACGACGGCGATCTCGATATCTTGCTTACGGGGGAGGATGGCAGCCGGGTCTATCGCAACGACAATGGCGACCCATCTGGAGGATGGGCCTTTACCGACATCGGCGCTGGGCTGCCGGGTACTTTCTCTGGCTCAGCGGCGTGGGGGGACTATGACAATGACGGCGATCTGGACATCCTGCTCACGGGATCTGGTATAGCCCAAATCTACCGTAACGACGACTGCGCCTTTTCCGACTTGCTGATCGCCAAGGCTGTCACTCCAAAAGTCGCCGTGCCCGGTGAGACCATCACCTACACCCTCGCCTTTTCCAACGGCGGGACGTTGACTGCCACTGAGGTCGTCATCACCGACATCATCCCCTCCTCCGTAGTGACGCCTTCAGTCGTCCACAGCGGCGCAGCGATCACCGATACTGGCTTCAGCCCATCTTATGTGTGGCAGGTACAAGTCCTGGCCCCCGGCGAATCCGGCGTCATCACCATCACCGGCGTGCTCAGCGACTCGCTGCCCGACGGGCACACCTTCACCAACACCGCCGTCATCGCCACGACGGCAGTGGATGATGACCTCAGCAACAACCAGGCAAGCGCCGCCATCACCGTGACCGAGGCCGGCAAAGACTGGTACATCTACCTGCCGCTTGTAGTACGCGGCTATGCGCCGTAAAGACGCCCCTTCCGCGGGCTAACAGCCTGCGGAAGGGGTGATACAATCTTCAGCTCCCACCATCCAACGCATCCAGGTGAGAGCGATCGTTCAGGCGGGTCAACACAGCGCCATCCTCGTACAGGTGCAGCTCCGATAGAGAAGCCGCGCTAAGGCGGAACTGCCAGCGCGCTCTGGGGACAAGCCCCAGCGTCAAGCAGAGCAACACCTGGAGCGATCCGCCGTGGGCGACCAGCAGCACTGTCTGCTCCTGGCGATCGCGGAGGGTGTCCGCGAGGAACGCGCGCACTCGCCCCGAGACCTGGCCCAGATTTTCGCCCTCGACCGGAGCGATCTTTAACGGGTTCGCTTTCCAGGCGGCCAGGGCCTGCGAGTAGCGCTGCTCGATCTCGCCGTAGGTCAACCCATCCCAGGCGCCAAAGTCTATTTCGCGCAGGCGCGGCTCAGCTTGCACGGGCACGTCGTGAGGCTCCGCGATGACCGTCGCCGTATCCCAGGCTCTCTTCAGATCGCTGGCATAGATGGCGTGGATCTCTTCCTGTGCCAGACGCTGTGCCAACGCCGCGGCCTGCTGCTGACCCATCTCGTCGAGCGGCTGATCGCTCTGTCCCTGGTAGCGCTCCTCCGAGTTCCACGCCGTCGCGCCGTGGCGCACCAGAATTAACCGGATCACAATCTCACCTCCCTCAAGCCTGCGCCAGCGCCTGTAAGAGATTCGCCATCTCGATGGCGCTCATTGCCGCCGAGAAACCTTTGTTACCCGCCTTCGTCCCGGCCCGCTCGATGGCCTGTTCGATGGTGTCGGTGGTCAGCACGCCAAAGATCGTCGGCACGCCGGCGCTCAACCCCACGGCGGCCACGCCCTTGGCGACCTCGCTGGCCACGTAATCAAAGTGAGAGGTAGCGCCCCGGATGACCGCTCCCAGACAAATGACGGCGTCGTAGCGGCCACTTTCGGCCACTCGCTTGGCCACCAGAGGGATCTCGAAAGAGCCTGGCACCCAGATCACGTCGACGTTCTCCTCGGCCACCCCGTGTCGCCGCATGGCATCGTAAGCGCCATCCAGCAGTTTGCCGGTGATGAACTCGTTGAAACGGGAGACGATCACGGCGAAACAAAGCTCCTCTCCCCTCAGTTGGCCTTCGAATACCCTTCCCATGATTTTCTCTTCCATGTCTACTCCTTATCCAACTTGCAGGATATGTCCTAACTTTTCTTGCTTGGTCATCAGATAGGCCCGGTTCTCTGGCGTGAGGGAGACGATGAGGGGAATCCGCTCCACCACCCGCATCCCATACCCTTCCAAACCGATCACCTTGCGCGGATTGTTGGTCAACAACCGCAGCTCGCGCAGCCCCAGGTCGGCCAGGATTTGAGCGCCGGTGCCATAGTCCCGCAGGTCAGCGGGAAAACCGAGTTGCTCGTTCGCCTCCACGGTGTCCAGCCCCTGCTCCTGCAAGGCATAGGCCCGCAGCTTGTTGCACAGGCCGATGCCGCGTCCCTCCTGGCGCATGTAGAGGATGACGCCGCGCCCCTCAGCGCCGATGATCTCCATCGCTCGGTCCAACTGAGGGCCGCAATCGCAGCGCAGCGAGCCAAAGACCTCGCCGGTGAGGCACTCGGAGTGAGCGCGCACCAGCACCGGCTCGCCGTCGTTCACGTCACCCATCACCAGGGCCAGGTGATGGAGTCCGGTGATGGTGTCCTCATACGCCATGATTTTGAACTCGCCGTGACGGGTCGGCAGACGGGCCTGGGCCACGCGGCGCACCAGCTTCTCGTGCCGCCGCCGGTAGGCGATCAGGTCGGCGATGCTGATGATCTTGAGGCTGTGGGTGGCGGCAAAATCCTCCAGTTGCGGCAGCCGGGCCATACTGCCGTCCTCGTTCAGAATCTCGCAGATGACGCCGGCCGGGTACAATCCGACCAGGCGAGCCAGATCCACCGCCGCCTCGGTGTGACCGCTGCGCACCAACACGCCTCCCTCGCGCGCCCGGATGGGAAAGATGTGACCCGGCATCGCCAGATCCTCCGGCGTTGTGGCCGGGTCGGCCAGCGCCTGCACGGTGATCGCCCGGTCGTGGGCCGAGATGCCGGTGGTAGTCCCGTGCTGCGCATCCACAGAGACGGTAAAGGCCGTCCCAAACCGGGAGGTGTTGACGCCCTCCGGCGTCATCATCGGGATGCGCAACGCCTCCAGCCGCTCGGCGGGCAGCGCCACGCAGATCAGACCGCGCCCGCGAAGCGTCATAAAATTGATCGCTTCGGGCGTGACCTTTTCGGCGGCCAACACCAGGTCGCCCTCGTTCTCGCGATCCTCGTCGTCCACCACGATAATCATACGTCCGGCCCGGAAATCCTCCAGGGCCTCTGAAATTTTCGCTATTGACATACTTGCCTCCAATTCACAATTGTATCCAAACAGCAGACTGGAAAGTCTGCGCTACATAAAGCCATGCCGCGCCAGGAACTCGCGGCTGAGTGCGGACGATAGTCCGGCAGGTTCTTTCTCTCTCTCCAGGAGGAACCGCTCGACGTACTTGCCCAGAATGTCCGCCTCCAGGTTCACCGGCGCGCCTGCCCGGTAGCCGCTGGCGACGGTATTGGCCAGGGTGTGGGGGATGAAGGAGACGGTAAAGCCGTCCTCCAATCGCTCCACCACCGTCAGGCTCATCCCATCCACGGCGATGAACCCCTTGGGCACGACGTAGCGCATCACCGTGGGCGGCGCGGCGAAGGCGATGATGACAGCCTCCTCTGCGGGCTTGCGAACCCGCACCGAGCCGACGTCGTCCACGTGCCCCTGCACAAAGTGGCCGCCCATGCGCGCTCCCACCGCCAGGCCGCGCTCCAGGTTGACCCCCGCGCCCGGCCGCAGGCCGCCCAGCGTGGTGCGTTGCAAGGTCTCTGGCGCCAGGTCCACGGCAAAGTGCTCGGACGTGATCCTCGTCACCGTCAGGCAGGCCCCGTTGACGGAGATGCTGTCGCCGATGCGCGTCCCTTCCAACACCCGTCGGGCAGTCACCTCCAACACCGCCGAGCCTCCCCGCCGCTCCAGACGGCGCACCTTGCCCATCTCTTCGACGATTCCGGTGAACATCTATGCCGCCTCCTGAGTCGGGTATCCGCCGATCAACACATCTGGCCCCAGTCGTTGAACCTCCACGCGCTCCAACCGCCACGCCTCGGCGATGCGGGCCGCGCCCGCGCCTCCAACGGGCGTCGGGGCGTCGCGCCCGCCGATGATTATGGGGGCGACGAAAGCCAGGACTTGATTCACCAATCCGCGGGCAAAGAAACTCCCCAGGACCGTCCCGCCGCCCTCCACCAGCAAGCTCGTGATCTCCCGCCGGCCCAGTGCCGTCAGCAGCGCCTCCAGATCGACGCGCCCGTTGTCGGTGGGCAGCGTCAACACCTCGACACCGCTGTCCTTCAATATCTGGCGTCTTTCCGGCGGCATGGCGTCTGTGGTCGCGATCAACGTCTGGCCGGGCAGAGCCGGGTCGAGCACGCGGGCCGAGAACGGGACGCGCCCTGTACTGTCGAGGATGACGCGCAGCGGGTGGCGCACGTCCGCCCAATCGAGCCGCGTCGTGAGCTGCGGATCGTCGGCGATGACGGTCTCGACGCCCACCAGGATGCCGTCCACCTGATCGCGCAACTGGTGGACGCGATGGCGCGCCGCCGGCCCGGTGATCCAGCGCGAGTCGCCGGTGCGGGTCGCGATCTTGCCGTCCAGGCTCGCGGCAAACTTGGCGATGACGAAGGGGCGATTGGTCGTGATCCAGTGGACAAAGACCTCGTTGAGCGCGCGGGCCTCGGCCTCTCGCTCGCCCAGCACGGTGCGGATTCCCGCCGCCTCCAGTTCGGCCTGGCCGCAGCCCGCGACGCGCGGGTTGGGATCGAGCATCGCCATGTGCACCTCGGCGACGCCGGCGGCGATGAGGGCCTGGGTGCAGGGCGGCGTCCGCCCGTGGTGGCAGCACGGCTCCAGGTTGACGTAGAGGGTCGCGCCACGAGCACGCTCGCCAGCCTGCCGCAGGGCCAAGATTTCGGCGTGGGGTTCGCCCGCCCGGTGATGAAACCCCTCACCGACGATGGCGGGCATTCCGTCCACACCTTTCTTGACCAGCACCGCCCCCACCATTGGATTGGGACTGGTGCGGCCTCGTCCTCGTTCAGCCAGGCGCAGAGCACGCCCCATAAAATCGCGATCCATTTGCCTTCCTCAAAAAGCCAGACAACAAAAACCCCAAAGACCATGGGTCTTCGGGGCACAAAATCATACACGCCACAGCACGCGGCTTGTCGTTCATCCTCTCTCATCCGGACTCTTACCGTCGGCTCCGGGCTGGACGGCGTTCGCCGTCTTCACCGGATCAGCCGCTTGCGCGGTTCGCGGGCTTGGCAGATACGAGATCCACCTCACCGCCGGTCGGGAATTGCACCCTGCCCCGAAGATGGTTTGACTATGGATTGTCAATAACGGATTATATCCGCTTTGGGCGATCTGTCAAGTCTAGATGACGTTCAGTTCCCGCGCCACCTTCTCGAATATCTCCAGGCCCTTGTCCAGGTCCTCCTTCGTGTGCGCGGCGGTGTTCATCACGCGGATGCGGGCCTCTCCTCGCGGGACGGTGGGAAAGCCCAGCGCCATGGCAAAGACGCCGTACTCGAACAACTTGGCGCTGAATTCTTTTGCCAGTTTCACGTCGCCCAGCATCACCGGCACGATGGGAGTCTCGGTGTGGCCGGTGTCGATGCCGAGTTCCTGGATGCCGGCCTTGAAGTATTCGGCGTTCTCCCATAACTTTTCCACCAGTTCTGGATGCTTTTCGACGTAATCCGTGGCGGCCATGCAAGCGGCGGTGTCGGCCGGGGTGAGCGCGCTGGAAAAGAGGTTGGGTCGCGCTTTCTGTCGGATGTAATCCACCACCACCTGCTTGCCGGCGATGACGCCGCCCATCACGCCAAAGGCTTTCGAGAGCGTGCCGATCTCGACGTCGAACTTGCCCTCCAGCCCAAAGTGGGACACGATGCCACGCCCCTGGCCCAGGACGCCCTCGCCGTGGGCGTCGTCCACCATCGTCATCACGTCGTACTTGGCCGCCACCTCGTACAGCTTATCGAGCGGCGCGACGTCGCCGTCCATCGAAAAGACGCCGTCACTGATCATCAGCCCACGCCGGAACTTGGGCAGGTTCTCCTTGATCTTGGCCTCCAGGTCGGCCGGGTCGCGGTGCTCAAAGACGACGATCTTGGCGCCGCTCAGCCGCGCGCCGTCGATGATGCTGGCGTGGTTGAGCCGATCGGAAAAGATGACGTCCTGCTCGCCGGTCGCCCGGTCTCGGCCCACCAGCGGCGGGATGGCGGCCTGGTTAGCGCAAAAGCCGCTCTGCACCAGCAGGGCCGCCTCAACGCGCTTGAACTCGGCCAGACGTCGCTCGCACTCGATGTGTAGCCGCTGCGTTCCGGCGATGGTGCGCACTGCGCCAGGCCCCACGCCCCACTCGTCCACGGCTTTCTTGGCGGCCTCTTTGATCTCCGGATGGTTGGCCAGCCCCAGATAGTTATTCGTGCAAAAGTTCAGTACCTTCTCGCCGTCCACCACCATCCAGGCATCGGCAGGGGAATCCATCGTGCGGATGTTGATGTATCGTTTTTCAGCCCTGGCGGCCTCCAACTCCTGTCGCATAAAGTCTAGTTTATCTGCCATTGCTTCGTTCGCTCCTTGTCTAATAACTTTTCTAATCCAACACCTGAACTCCAGATTTCAGGCTACAGTTTTCCCTCCTCGTACTTTTTTCCCAGCTTCTCTAGCATATCCTTCACCATCGCCGCCAGATCGTACTCCGGCTCCCAATCCCACTCCTCCCGCGCGGCGCTGTCGTCGATCGTACGGGGCCAGGAATCGGCGATCGCCTGCCGGTAGTCGGGTTCGTACTCGCAGGTGAACTCGGGTATGTGCTTCTGGATCTCTGCGACCAGCCCGGCAGGGTCAAAGCTGAACGCCGCCAGATTGAAATCGGAGTGATGCTCGAGCCGATCTAGATCCGCCTCCATCAGGTCGATGGTGGCCTTGATGCAGTCGGGCATGTACATCATTGGGAGCACCGAGTCCTCTCTCAGGAAGCAGGTGTACCGCTGATGCTTGATCGCCTCGTAGAAAATCTCGACGGCATAATCGGTGGTGCCGCCGCCGGGCAGCGTCTCGCTGCTGATGATGCCCGGATAGCGTACCCCGCGCACGTCTACGTCAAAGCGCTGGAAGTAATAGTCGCACAGCAACTCCCCGGACACCTTGGTGACGCCGTACATCGTCGTCGGGCGCAGGATCGTCTCCTGGGGCGTGTTTTCCTGGGGAGTATCCGGCCCAAACGCGGCGATGGAGCTGGGACAAAAGATCCGCGTCATCTCACGCTCCCGGGCGATCTCCAGAATGTTGTACAGGCCGTTGATGTTCACGTCCCAGGCCAGTTGGGGGTTCTTTTCGCCGACGGCCGATAGGATGGCCGCCATGTGGTAGATCGTATCAATGTCGTATTTTTCCACCGCCTCCTCGACCGTCTCGCGCCGCGTCACGTCAATGAACTCGAAGGGTCCCGAATCACGCAGCGCGGGGCCGGGTTTCGTCCTGTGACCGGTGGCGACGACGTTCTCAGCCCCGTACCGTTCCCGCAGCTCCAGCGTCAACTCGGAGCCGATCTGACCGACCGCGCCGGTCACGAGAATCTTGGTCATTTCATTCTTTGACACCCTGATGCCTCCCTTTATCATCTCTTGCTGTAAACAAATCGAATGCGATACACAAGCCGGAGTATATCATATTTGTACTGCCTGCATGTCATGTCTCCTGCTCTTGATGCTGGCAGATTCTACCTCACACCGCCCGACCGCGCAAGTCGGCCTTCTCTCCATCGATTGGATCTGCTGGTCAGCTTGGCGAGGCGGCCTCAGCGCCATCAGTGTATCAGCGATTCAATCTGTCGATGTAACTGCTCAGCCTGCGCCGGTCGAGTAGGCCTTCAGGCCGTATCGAGACCAAGCAGGCGGCCCATGTGGAGCAAAATCAACTGGAAGAGCCGCTCGCTTCACTTCGACAGGCTCAGTACAAGGGTTTCGATACGCCGCCACAAAAAGCGTGGCGGCTACTCAACCAGCGCTCGCTCCAATGGCCTGAGCAGTTACCTGTCGATTACCTGACCACTCTTTTGACAGTCCCAAGAGACGTGGTATAATTCGTGGAACTCTGTTCCACAATCCAGAACTTTTCAGGCGCATCTCACATGGCCGCGAGCAACGGTAGCTCCACATCTATCAAGACGATTGACCGCTTGGTCAGGATTCTGAATTGCTTCTCCCCGGAGCAGCCAGCCTGGACTCTGACAAAACTCAGCACGCACCTCGATCTGCCCAAGGGCACGCTTCACCGTTTCCTCGCCAGCATGGAATCCCACGGCATCCTGCGCCGCGACGACGGCGACAAGCAATGGCGTCTCGGCTACCGGCTCTTCATCTGGGGCGACCTGGCGGAGGAGAGCACGGCATTGCGCCGCGTCGCCCATCCGATCCTGCGCGACCTCGTGGCCGCCACGGGAGAGATGGCCCTGCTGACGGTTTACCAAGATCAAGAGATCGTCTGCATCGGAAAGGTAGATACCAACCACGCGATCCGCTTGACGTTGGACGTGGGTACGCGCCGCCCGCCACACGCTGGCGCCTCCTCCAAAGTTCTCATGGCGTATCTGTCGGAGGAAGAGACTCGAGCGATCATTCGAGAGCGAGGGCTGCCCAAGCTGTGCGTCAACACGATCACGGATCCCGCCGAGCTCCTGGCAGCGCTAGACGAGATTCGGGAGCGCGGGTACGCGGTGAGCCACGAGGAGACGGACCCCGGAGCGTGGGGCGTGGCCACGCCGGTCAGCGACTGGAGGGGGAGCGTGATCGCGGCCGTAGGCGTCGCAGGTCCCAGTTTGCGGTTTAGCGAGGAGTTGGTTCAAAAATACGTGGTGCTTTGCCAGCAGGCAGCCCGGCGGATCTCATCGTCGCTCAGTGGAGAGAGCGGCGAGCCGTCCCGAAATTAACCTACAAACAAAGGAGTATTCCACATGTCGAAATCGTTGATCAAACTGACGCGGGGCGTGCCCCCGGTAGAGAGTTTTCCCATCGACCAACTGGCCGAGTGCGCGAACGCGGTGCTGATCGAGCACGGCGGCGAGGTGCTCCAGTACGGCTCTTCGCGCGGGTTCCCGGCCTTGCGCACACTCGTCGCGCAAGAGGCGGGCGTGGATGAGAATCGCGTCATCGTCGGGCAGGGGTCGCTTCAGTTGCAGGACCTCTGCGCGCGCATGCTGTTCGGGCCGGGCGACCTCGCCTATGTCGAGGAGCCTTCCTACGACCGCACAGTGACGGTATTGCGGCGGGCTGGCGCGCGAGTTGTCGGCTTTCCGCTCGAGGAGGATGGCCCTGATGTGGACGAGGTGGAGGCCCGGCTCAAGGGCGGCGAGCGACCGGTGCTGTTCTACCTGATCCCCGACTTTCAGAATCCCAGCGGCAAGGTGCTTTCCCTGGAGAAACGTCAGCGTATCGCCGCTCTGGCCCGGCAGTACAATTTCTGGATCATTGAGGACGTGCCCTACCGGAAGCTGCGCTACCAGGGCGAGGAACTTCTCTCCCTCTTTGACCTGGCCCCCGACCGGGTGTTGCAGATGTCATCCTACAGCAAGCTCATCAGCCCGGGCCTGCGCGTGGGCTACGTCATTCTACCCGAACCGTTGGTCGATAGCCTGGCCAAGATGGCCGAGGACACGTACATCAACGCCAGCTTCCTGAACCAGGCCATCGTCGCCGATTTTATCCGGCGTGGGTGGCTGGAGTCGAACATCGCTGAGTTGAGAAACCTCTACGAGCCACGGCTCTATGCTATGCTGGAGGCGTTGGAGGAGCACATGGCGGACCTGGGGACCTGGAGCAAGCCGGAGGGCGGGTTCTTTGTCGGTATGACGTTGGAGGCCGATGTGCGCGCCGACGATTTGCTGAGCAAGGGACGCGAGGCGAACCTGCTGCTGACGGACGGGCGTGGATTTTTCTCGAACGGAGGCGGCGATAATTTCGTCCGTTTGCCTTTCTGCGCGCTGACGCCGGACGAGATTCAGGAAGGCATCGTTCGGCTGGCCGGGGTGGTGCGTTCGCTCACGTAAGCTTGTCGAAGGGGAGGAATTAGCGGACTATGAACAACAGTTGGATTCCCGAACGGGCGATGTTTATCTTCGCGCATCCAGACGACGTCGATTTCTCTGCGGCGGGAACGGCGGCCAAGTGGGTTAAGTATGGCTGCGAGGTAGTGTACGTCATCCTGACGAGCGGCAACGCGGGCAGCCACGAGGCCGGGATGACGGCGGAGGAACTGGCCCGGATACGGCGGGCCGAGCAGGAGGCGGCGGCAGACGTGGTGGGCGCCAAGGCGTGCATCTTTCTGGGATACCCGGATTGCCTGCTGGAGCCGACGCTGGAGCTGCGCAAGGAACTGGTGCGGTTGATCCGGCGGTACAAGCCGCAGGTCGTCGTCTGCGGCGATCCGCGCGCCTATTTCTACGGCGACACGTACATCAACCACCCCGATCATCGCGCCGCCGCCGTGGCGGCGATCGAGGCCGTGTTTCCGGCGGTCGAGCTGAACCTGCTGTATCCTGACTTGTTGGAAGAAGGGCTGACGGGCCACAAGGTCAACTACGTCTACGTCGGGACGCGGGAGGACCCCAACTGCTTCATCGACACGACCGAGACGATCGAGATCAAGATCGAGGCCCTGCGGCATCACAAGAGCCAGCTGGGGGATCGGGACCCCGGACCCAGGATGCGAGAGCGGGCCGCGATGGTAGGAAGGCTGGTCGGTTTTGAATATGCCGAGGCGTTCCGCCGGATCACGTTGAAGGAGTGGGAACCGGAGGAGTGAGTAATCGTTATTTTCAATTCACTATTTCTAATCAAGGAGGTACTTTCAATGGTTGACTTCAAAGGCATGGACATTCTGCACGGGGCGCAGTTCACCCGCGAGGAACTGGAGCACATCATGAAGGTCGCGGCAGACATGCGCCAGCGAGTGGAAAAAGAACGCTCGCTCGACGTGATGAAGGGGTACGTCCTGGGCGCGCTCTTTTTCGAGCCGAGCACCCGCACGCGGCTCTCGTTCGAGGCGGCGATGCACCGGCTGGGCGGCAGCGTGGTCGGGTTCGCCTCGGCGGGCACGTCGTCGTCCGCCAAGGGCGAGTCGCTCGCCGACACGATCCGCAACGTGGATCGGTACGTCGACGTGATCGCGATGCGCCACCCGCAGATAGGCTCGGCCCAGGAGGCCGCCGAGGCGGCGGAGGCCCCGGTGCTCAACGGGGGCGACGGCGCGGGCCAGCATCCCACCCAGGCGTTGCTCGACCTGTTCACCGTCCAGTCGGAGCGCGGGCAGGTGGACGGGAACACCATCGCCCTCTGCGGCGACCTCAAGTACGGGCGCACGGTGCACGCGGGCGTCGAGGTGTACAAGCATTACGACTGCAAGCTGATCTTTGTCGCGCCGGACGCGCTGAGGATGCCGCCAGAGATCACCGCGCGGCTGCGGGAACAGGGTGTCACGGTCGAGGAGATGACCGACCTGGAAGCGGCGCTGGCGGAGTCGAACGTTCTGTACATGACGCGCATCCAGAAGGAGCGCTTCGAGGACCCGGCGGAGTACGAGCGGCTCAAGGGGAGCTACGTCCTCACGCGAGCGATGGTGGAGCGGATCAACCCCGACCTGACGGTGATGCACCCCCTGCCGCGTGTGGACGAGATCGCCACCGACGTCGACGCTCTGCCCGGCGCGGCCTACTTCCGCCAGGCGGAGAACGGCGTGTACACGCGGATGGCCCTCATCGGCCTGGTGACGGGCGAGTTGAGTTGATGTAGCCGAGGTTTCCATACCTCGTGGGCCTGGCGCGCTATGGAAAGCGCGACTACATTGCTAACTTGAGGAGGTAATGGATGGCAAACGTTATTCTACGAAGAAACGCAACCCCCTTGTATGCATTCTTGAGCCTGATCCAGGACAGCCTGGAGGAGGGGGAAACGAGCCAGGAAAAAAAGATCCTGGACTGTGGCGCGGGCGGCATCCTGCCTCCTCTGGCGCTGTTTCGCCAACACGGGTTCGAGGCCTGGGGCATCGACACATCCGACGAGCAGATCGAACGGGCCAGGGAATTCTGTGACGAACACGAGATCGAGTTGCATCTGCGCAAGGGCGATATGCGCCAGATCCCGTTCGAGGACGAGACCTTTGACTGTGTGTACGAGCACTATTCGATGTGCCATCTGAGCAAACCCGATACGTCTCGCGCCATCCACGAGATGTATCGGGTTCTCAAAAAGGGTGGGTTGTGCTTCCTGGGCGTCATCTCGATGGACACGTGGCCCAAGGCGCTCTTTGGAGAGGAGAGGGAACCGGGTCAGTTCTGGGGTCAGGAGCACGGGGATGAACTGACGCTGCACAGCATGTTCACGGACGAGGAGGCAGATCGACTCGTGTCGGCGTGGGAGATCATCTCGAAAGAGAAACGGGCCGTCTTTTTGCAAGGAGCGGCTGAGGAAACGTCTTTGGAAGACTGGATGGAACTGTATCAGGAGGTTCAGGACAGCTACACCCAGGAAGCCTGGGAAGCAAGGTATGCCCAGAGAGTACACAAGTTTCAGTACGTGCACGTCTATTACTTTTTGAAAAAACCAGTCTAGTGTAACCGTAGGAGGGGAAAGGAGCGATGGCGAAGAAGATCGACCCCAAAGAGATTCGCTTTTTTGGCGGCAGCTCTCACCCGCAACTGGCCGCCGACATTGCCGATTACTTGGACGTACCGCTCGAAGAGACTCACATCTCGCGCTTTAGCAACGATAACCTGTACATCCAACTGGGCGCCAGCGTCCGCTCGCGCAAGGTATTCATCATCCAGTCGCTCACCCCGCCGGTGAACGACCATCTGATGGAACTGCTCATGATGCTGGACATCGCTCGGGGGGCGGCGGCCAAAGAGATTCACGCCATCATCCCCTACTTTTCTTTCTCCCGTTCCGACAAAAAAGACGCCCCCCGCATCTCGATCACCGGGCGGCTGGTCGCCGATTTGCTGCAAACGGCCGGGGCCACGCAGGTGATGACGATGATGCTTCACTCGCCGCAGGTGCACGGTTTTTTCAGCGTGCCGACCGATCCGCTCAGCAGCCGGCCTGTGTTCAACAAGTACTTTCGGGAGCACGATCTATCGAGCACCATCGTCGTCGCGGCGGATATGGGCCACGCCAAGTCTGCCGCTCGCTTTGCCGCGAGCCTGGGAGTGCCGGTCGCGGCGGGCAACAAGGAGCGGATTTCCGACACAGAAGTGCGCATCGACGGATTGGTCGGCCATCAGGTGCGCGGCCATAGAAACGCCCTGGTTTACGACGACGAGGTCGCCACCGGCGGCTCCATCCTCAGGCTCAGCGAGGTTTTGATCGAGCAGGGGATCCAAGAGATCTGGATAGCCTGCACGCACGGCGTCTTTGTCAGGGGCGGGTTGGAAAAGTTGGCCGCCGTCCCTCAGATCACAGAGATCGTGACGACGGACACGGTTCACATCCCGCCGGAGAAGCGGCATCTCAAGCTGCACGTGCTGTCTGTGGCCCACATCTTTGGCGAGGCGATTCGACGCAATTATTTGCAAAAGTCTATCGGAGATTTGTTTGTCTTTGGAGAGGGAAACCGGTAGGCGTGAAGCAGGGGTCGGCAAGCCTGCGAGGCAAAGGATATCGGGATGACTATTACTCGCGATACTTTTCATTGCCCACATTGCGGTCACTCTATTTCAGGTCAGGAACCATCTACAAGAGAACTGTTCTCCTACATTGAACAGCTAGAATCGTTTGCACTTATGCCAACGATCTGGCGGAAGATGTTACGCGAAGGAAGCGACTTCCTGAACCAGCACAGATTGTTTGCTGTACTTGTGGCTAGAATGGATCATTATATCAATCTGTTGGACCAGTGTACAGCAGACACACTGGTCAAAGAGAAAGCAGAAATGTACGCAGAGTTACTGAACCGAGTCTTGGAAGCGATTATCCCGATCATTGATCAAAGAGGTGGTTCTATTCTTGAACTCCAGCCTGAAAGCATCTTGGCAGCCTGGGGCATTCCATTATCAGAGGATGACTTTACAAAAGCTGTTTCGACGGCATTGGAAATACAAGAACGGCTGTTGAGCTTTCAGGAGGAACATGCCGATGATCGAGACTTTGCTCTCAAGATAGGTATCGCTGGTGGCTTCATGTATGTAGGAACGATTGGTACATCTAATCATCGGAGCTTTGCTATAATCGGATCATCTGCTATCAAAGCAGCCCGATTAAGTGTTATTGCTGAACCGGGTCAGACATTGGTTGATCAGTCTATCTACAAGTGGACGGAAGATGTAATCGTTTATGAACAACCAACGACAAAGAGTGAATTCGCAGAATCTGGTATTCAACCCCAGCACTATGTGGCGTTAAAGGAGCGAATTGCTTCTGTATAGAAGATGGCACAAAAGTTAGCACGCATACGGTTTGGAGGATCGAATCATGGAACGTACATTCAACATATTGGGAAAATCAGCCCCACGCAAAGATGGGGTCGCCCGGATCACGGGGAAGGAGCGGTACTCGGTGGACGTCAGCCTGCCGCACATGCTGCACGGACGCATCCTCTCCAGCCCCTACGCTCACGCCCGGGTCAAGAGCATCGACGTGAGCGAAGCGGAGGCGCTGGGGGCGGTCTGTCTCACCTTCGACGACATCCCCCAGGTCCGCTACAACGAGCGCATCATCACCATCCCCAAGGTCCTGCACAAGGACCACTACGTCCTGGCCGACAAGGTGCGGCGGATGGGAGAGGCGGTCGCCGCTGTCGCAGCCGAGACGGAGGCGCTGGCCGAAAAGGCGGTGCGCGCCATCAAGGTCGAGTACGAGGTCCTGCCCGTGGTCACCGATCCCGTCGAGGCGATGAAGCCGGGCGCCGAGCCGGTTTACGACACGGTGATGTGGGGCGAGAAGGTGGAAAAGATCGAGAACAACGTCGCCTGCGCCCGCGAGATCGAGGAGGGGAATGTAGATCAGGCGTTCGCCGAGGCGGACGTCACCGTCGAGGGCACGTTCAAGACGACCAAGATCTACCACGCGCAGATGGAGACCAAGTCGGTCGTCTGCCGCCCCGAGCCGGACGGCGGCCTCACCGTCTGGCCGACCACGCAATCGATCCACAATGTGCGCATCCTGTTGGGGCAGATCTTTGACATCCCATTGAGCAAGGTCAACGTCAAGCGCGTGCCCATCGGGGGGACCTTTGGGTCGAGCATCCAGATGAACCCGCCGATCCCCATCTGCGCGGCGCTGGCGCTCAAGGCGCAGCGTCCCGTCAAGCTGACGCTGACGCGGGAGGAGGATGCCCACGACCACACCCGCTATGGCGTCGAGATCAAACTCGAGCTGGCCGCGAAAAAGGACGGCGCGCTCACCGGCGCAGAGATGGAGATGATCGCCGACATTGGCGCGCACAACATTCAGGCGTACTCCTTCCTGGGGGTGTGTGTAGGCTGGCTCGTCTCGCTCTACAAGCTGCCGAACGTGCGCTATCGCGGCACGGCGGTCTATACCACAAAGGCGATCTCTTGTGCGATGCAGGGGTTTGGCAACCCGCAGGTCACGTTCGCCGCCGAGTCGCTGATGGACGAGCTGGCCGAGAAGCTGGATATGGACCCGGTCGAACTGCGGCTCAAGAATTACGTCGGTATGGGCGATACGTTCTGGGGGCAGGGGCCGTTGGTGCGCTCGATCGTGCAGAGCGACGGCGTGCCCGAGTTGTTGCAGAAAGGGGCTGAACTGATCGGATGGGAACGGCGCAAATCAGCGGATCAGCGAGCCGAATCAGCGATTCAGCGATTCCAGCGAGGGATTGGAGTGGGACGAGGGTTCCACACCTCCAGCGCGGGCGCGCCTCAGCCGGGAGATGTGATCGATTTCTCCGGCGCGATGGTCAAGGTCAACATCGACGGCTCGGTCGACGTCATCACCGCGCTGATGGATCACGGCGGCGGCACGCTGGAGGCGCTGGCGAAACTGGTGGCCGAGGCGCTGTGCGTGCCGCTCGACAAGGTCAATCTCGCGCCTGCCGAGACCACCTCGACCGTCTATGACTGTGTGACGCACGCCACGCGCGGCGTCTATGCCGGAGGCGGCGCGGCCGTGAAGGCGGCGCAGACGATGCGGCAGGAGATATTCGAGACGACGGCGCGCTACCTGAACGTGATGCCAGAGGCGCTGACGATGGCGCTCGACGAGGACGCGGGGCAAAGCGTGATCTATGCCACGGCGATCCCAGAGCGGCGGATGACGCTCTCGGAACTCGCCACCCGCTGCTGGACGGAGAGCTGGAAGACCATCGCCGCCGTCGAGAGCTACCGCCCGGTTCACTGCCCGCCCGCCTACGTCAGCGTCTTTTTGGAAGTGGAGGTGGACACCTGGACGGGGCAGGTGCGCACGCTGCGGGCGGCGATGGGGAGCGACTGCGGCACCGTGATCAACCCGGCGATGGCGGCGGGGCAACTCGAGGGCGGGCTTTCGAAGGGCGCGGGGTATGCGTTGTACGAAAGCGGCGAATGGGACGCTGACGGGCAACTGGTGTCCCGGGGCTATTGGATCGACGCCAAGACCCCGGCCATCGCCGAGAGCCTGCCCATTGCGGATCTGAGCGTCCATTTTGCGAATACGTATGAACCGAGCGGCCCCTTTGGCGCCAAGGGGATCGGCGAGGCGGCCATGAATCCGGTGGCGGCGGCCTACGCCAACGCGATCTGTAACGCCATCGGCGTGCGCTTTTACGAGCTGCCGATCACGCCGGAAAAGATTCTGTTTGCCCTGAAGGGAGAGGAGCGCGCGCAATGAGCGAGCATGCACATCATCAAATGACAAATTCGCACCTGCTCGTGCAAGAGTTCGATTACCTGGAGCCGGGGTCGCTGGAGGAGGCGATCTCGATGTTGAGCGACTACGGCGACCGGGCGCAGGTGATGGCAGGTGGCACCAACCTCGTCGTCTGGATGAAGATGGAACAACTGGAGCCAGAGTATGTGATCAACATGGCCAAACTTCCTGGACTGGCAGGAGTCTCGCTTCAGGATGGCCGGTTGGACATCGGCGCGCTCACCAAGATCCGCGCCGCGCGCAACGCGCCGGAGATTCAAGCGGACTATACGGCGCTGGCCGAGGCGTGCGCTTCGTTCGGCTCCACACAGATTCAGTTGATGGGCACCATCGGCGGGAACCTGTGCAACGGCTCGCCCGCGTCCGATACCGTTCCGGCGTTGGTGGCGTTTGGCGCCGAGTTGGCGCTGACCGGTCCCGACGGGGGGCGAGTGATACCGGTCGAAGAGTTCCTCGTCGGGCCGGGGAAGGTGGCTCTGAAGGATGGCGAGTTGCTCGTTTCGGTCAGGCTCCAACCTCCACAGCCGGGCACCGGTAGCGCGTTCATCAAAATATCGCGTGTGGCGGCAGACCTGGCAAAGGTGAACGCGGCGGCGGTTCTGGTGCGGGAAGGCGACTTGATCGCGGATTGCCGCCTGGCCCTTGGCTCGGTCGGGCCTACGGTCTTGCGCGCGCGCAAAGCCGAGAAACTGCTCATCGGCAAGCCGTTCAGCGCCGAGCTGGCGCTCGAGGCGGGAAAGATGGCCTCGCAAGAGATCACGCCCATCGACGACGTGCGCTCGACCGCCTGGTACCGGCGTGAGGTGGTCAAGGCACTCACCCACGACGTGCTGCAAATGGCGTGGAAGCGGGCGGGGAGAGGAGCGGAGGAGACAAGGAGACAAGGAGCGGAGGAGCAGAGGGAGCAGGGAGAAATCCGCAATACGCTTCACGTATCATGCATCACGTATCACGAAATCGAGTTGACCGTCAACGGTGTCCGGCACCGGCTCATAGTGCAACCAAACGAACTGCTGCTGAACGTGCTGCGGGAGCGGCTGGAGTTGACCGGCTCCAAGTATGGCTGCGGTGTTGGGGAGTGTGGGGCGTGCACGGTCCAACTGAACGGCGAGCCGGCGCTTTCGTGCCTGGTGCTGGCGATCGCGGCGGACGGGAGCGAGGTGCTGACCGTCGAGGGGTTGCAGGGGGCGGATGGATCACTGGACCCGCTGCAAGAGGCGTTCATTGAGCACAATGCTTTCCAGTGCGGGTACTGCACGCCGGGCATGCTGATGATGACCAAGAAACTGCTCCGCGAAAATCCATCTCCCACGGAGGACGAGATACGGGATCACCTGAAAGGGAATCGTTGTCGGTGCACCGGGTTCGCCAGCATCGTGCGCGCGGTGATGAGTTGCGCGCAGGAATAGATTTATAGAAAGTAAGTGCTCAGCCTGCGCCGGTTGAGTAGTGCCGGAGGCCGGTATCGAGACCAAGCAGGCGACTCAGGGAAGGCAAAATCAGCCACAGAAGCCGCTCGCTTGGTTTCGATACGCCGCCACAAAAGGCGTGGCGACTACTCAACCGGCGCTCGCTCCAACGGCCTGAGCAGTTATCATAGAAGGAGGCATTTGTGTCCAGACTCAAGGAAGCAGTAGGTCGGATTCTTCTGGCAAGAGACGTGGATGTGCCTACCTACGAGAAGGACAGGGTCGGCGAGATCAAGCAGTGGGACGAGCGCGACATTGTGTTTGCTCGCAAAGATTTCTTTCGCTACTTTGGCACGGACAGTCCGGAGTATAAAGCGTACTACGAAGCGCATCCCGAATATCTGGAGTACGATACCAAGGTGGGCAACCTGGACGGCCTGGGGAAAACAGGCGGGGTCGACACCCCAATGTTCGAGACCCAGTTCGCCGCGATCTCCAAGATCGGTCTTGAACATTTTGTAGATGGAGAACCTGCCCCTGATCAAATCGAGATTCCGGCGAAACGCGCGGCCCAAAAAGTCAAGGCGCTGGCGCGATTTCTGGGAGCCGACCTGGTCAAGATCGGCACCTTGCGTCAGGAGTGGGTCTACACGCACGTGGGCCGTTCGGGCGGGAACAAGGAGGGGTACGTGCCCTGGGGCACACCGATTGAGCTCCACCACCCCCACGCGATCGCGATGGGCTTTGAGATGGATTACCGCACGTCCCAGACCTCGCCGGACTTTCCGACCTTGTTGGCCACGGCAAAAGGGTACGCGGTGGGCGCCTGGGTGTCGATTCAACTGGCCGAGTACATCCGCATGCTCGGCTATTCCGCGCGCGCCCATCACCTGAACAACTACCAGGTGATCGCGGTGCCGGTCGCCGTGGACTGCGGCCTGGGCGAGCTTTCGCGCGCGGGCT
>Ga0180434_10002419_pt1 | contig 25075 bp, 19 predicted proteins | sample SS_ome_7_FD_132453 | JGI IMG/M metagenome (GOLD analysis project Ga0180434, IMG submission 132453) | Hypersaline lake sediment archaeal communities from the Salton Sea, California, USA - SS_1_D_2 metaG | ecosystem: Environmental > Aquatic > Non-marine Saline and Alkaline > Hypersaline >... | reverse complement strand
GATCCAGACCCCAGAAGCCCTTCTCTCTCTTCTCTCTTCTCCCCCGCACCGGCTGTGGCCGAGGAAAATGCAGGCCGGAGCAGGCCGGCGGACCTCGAAAATGACTACAGCGCGAATACCTCACCGCCGGCTTCCAGCCGGCAGCACTTCAGGTCGGATCGCGCCTGCCTGCGCCACGCCCCCTGCTGGCGCTCGATGCCACACCTAAACGTATCGGTTCAATGGATCTGTTTTGGAGGGCGAGGGTCCTCCGTAGCTCTCGCAACCACCTGCAAGCGAAGGAGGGGAGGGCGGGCCCCCGGCGATTTCGAGAACCGCCTTCCTCACCAAAGACGTGAGAACGTGAGGGGTGAGTCCCAACCAAGGTGGGATGGCAATCTCAAAAAGAGTGGGATACGACAAACCGGCCACAGCGCGAATGGCCCGGACGAGCCATTCGTGATTCTCGCCCTGACATGAAATGTTGATGCAATGTCGAAGCCGGATCGAGTAGCCTTTCATGGAAGAGCCGGGAGTTCCGTCCGATGTGGGGGCAGAAGGCGCATGACGAGACGGCGAGACGTTCGGCGGAGCGGGGCGGGGGGCTGGACACGGCGCGCCTTTCTCCAGGCCGGCGCGGCGGGGCTTCTCTCCGGGTGCCTGTTCGGCGCCCGCAAGACCCTGCCCAGGGGGCCGGTGCGGTGGCCCGCCTTCCGTTTCGCGCACGTCGGCGGCCCGGGTCTCTCCTTCGCGGGCGCCGGGTCCTACCGCTGGGCGCACGCGGTCGCGGAGTCCATCCGGTCCCTGCCGGAGGTCGATTTCGTTCTGCTGAGCGGCCCGCCCGTGAAGGCGGGGGACGCGTTCGACGCCTCCCTGCTGGAGGCCTTCGTCGAAACCGCGGGGGTGGCGTGCTACGGGGTCTGGCCGGAGAAGACGGACGCGCCCTCCGGCCTCCGCGGCCTCGGGCCCGGTGCCGGGCGTCTTCCCCACGTCCGCCCCGCGCCCTGGGCCGCTTCCCCCGTCGAGAACGTGGTGGTGGCGGGTCTGGAAGGGGGGGGCGGCGTGGCGTCGGCGGCGATGGACCGGCGCGTCTCCTTTCTCACGGACGTGATCGACCGTCACCCCGAGGAGGCGATCCTGGTCGTTTTGGGCGATCCGCCGCGGGTCCCGTCCGCGCTGAAGAAGGCGGGCGGAAGGCGCCTGGATTCGGAGTTCCTCCGCTTCGTGCTGGAGTCGGCCGACGGGGTGAAGATGGCGCTCTGCGGGGGTCCGGGGGCGTTCGTGATGGATCGGGCGGGCCTTCTGTACGTGTCGACGCCTCCCGCGGTTTCGTACCCGCACCTTTTCCGCGAGATCACGGTGTCGGGCCACGGCGCCGTGATCCGGAACCGCGCGGTCGGCCCGGCCTGGGACCGGGAGGCATCGAGGGAAGCGTTGCAACGCGCGGAGCACGCGAAGCGGTTCAACCGCTTCGTCCCCGGCGCGCTCGCCAGGGCGCTTAAGGGGAAGCGGGGGACGCGCATCTACGGTCTCCGGTGAGCGCCGGCTTGGATCGACGGGGCACGACCCCATTCCGCTGCCCGGTCCGCGTCCGTCACTGCGAGGCCTTGTAGGCCTTGATGAAGTCGTCGGCGAAGATGGCCTTGCAGAGCAGAAGCTCGGTGGTGATCATCGCCTCGACCAGGTCGTTGTCGAAGGGGTCGATGATGGCCTCGTCGAGCCCGCAGGTCAGGCACATGGTCAAGTAGGTGCGGTTGACCAGCGACCGCATCTGCTTGGTGCAGCCGTTGGAGATGTTGGACAGTCCGACGGCGGTCTTCGGGGGTGGATCGTTGAGCAGCTTGAGGTCGCGGATGGTGTCGAGCATGACGACGGTCTGGTTGCCCTCCTGGGCGAACTTGACGGGAAGCACGACGGGGTCGAGGTGGACCTGGGTGGCGTCCAGTCCGGCATCCATGGCGGCCGCGAGGATCTTGGCGCCGAGCATGACGCGTTCGTCCTTCTGGCTGGGGATGCCGTTCTCGTCGAGGGTGAGGCCGAGGATGTCCGCCTTGTAGTCGACGGCGAGTTTCAGGAGCTGTTCGAGTTTCTCGTCCTCGGCGGTGGTGGAGTTGATCATCGCCTTGCTGGAGCAGACCTTCAGGCCGGCCTCGACGACGCCGGGGTTGGAGGAATCGATGGCCAGAGGGGTGTCGGTCACCTCCTGGATGGTCTCGATGAGCCACTGCATGGCTCCGGCCTTGTCCCGGGCGGCGGTGCCGACGTTCACGTCGAGCATGCCGGCGCCGGCCTCGATCTCCTTGCGAGCCATCTCCTGGATGGGCCCCTTGTCCTGCTCGCCGATGGCGGCCTTCATCTTCTTGAACATCCCGTTGATTCTCTCGCCGATGATCAGCATCGTATCCTCCTTATCTTTCTCTTCCCCTGCCTGGCGTCTTGTCTCACGCGCCGGGCGCCGGCTCTTCCGCGCGCCGGACGCCTTTCGATAGGTGAGGCGCGGGTCCGCCCGTTCGAGAGAACGGCCGGGATCGACCCCTCGCCGTGGCCTAGGCGCCTTCGGTGCCCATCATCTTCCGGATGTACGTCTTGATTTTCTGGGCAGCTTCCGGATGCCCCATGAGAAGGAGATCGGTGCCCGCCTGGAGGTAGCCGGCGGCGGTGGCCACTTCCCATCCCACGGCCCGTTCGGTGTGAGGACCCCATTCGGGGAAATCCTTCTCGGGGGCCTTCACTTCCTTGGCCCGGATGCATTCCGATCCGATCAGGGCCAGAAGGGGCATGGCCATCATCTTGTCGCCGCCCAGCGCGGCCAGGCGCGTCCGTTCCATGATGGAATAGCCGTACTCGAAGCCGTAGCCCAGGGCTCCGTTCGTGGTGTAGATCACGATCCGGTCGGTGGGCAGGTCCATTTCGGTGAGCAGGATGTTCACCTGCTTGCAGATGTTGATATCGAGGGGGGATTCGGCGATGACGCTGTGGCCGTCGGCGATGCACGCGGCGGCGAGCCGCTTGTAGTTGTCCTGGATCGCCGTGCCGAACAGGACCTTCTCCCCCTTCAGCAGCTGGGTGCAGTGGGGGATGACCTCATTGTCCTTCTCGGCGTTGCCCGTGCCCCAGACGATCAGGGGAAGGCCGGTGGCCTCGCGGACGCCCTGGATCGTCTCGCCCACCTCTTCGGGCGAGGAATCCTTGTTGTCCGGATGCGGGGCGACGAGTTTCAGCATGATCGCTTCGGCCCCGGCTTCCTCCGCCTTCTTCGTCCACGCGACGGGGTCCTTCAGCGCGTCTCCCCAGGCTTCCCGGTAGGGGGCGGGGTAGTCTGCCGGGGGCTCCATGTCCCAGACCTCGATGGCGACCACGGGAGGATGAGGCATCTCTCCCTCGTCGAGAAGGTAGGGGAGCGTGGTCTCGCCCCCGATCTTCAGCGACGTCGATCGCGTCCCTCCCTCGTCCTTCGTCGCCCCCAGCGTGACGGTGTTCACGCTGTGGGACCACTTCTCATGAATCCTCTGTACCGCCATAGCGCCTCCTCATGTAGCTTCCGCGTCCCGCCGCGCTTGCAGTGCGCGATCCACGATTTCCTTGACCGCCGAAGGACCCGCCGTGTCCTCGGAAAGATCGAGCAGGGAACGCCCCTGCGCTTCGGCTTCCTGGACGGCGGGGTCCGCCGGCACCGATCCCAGCACCGCCAGATCCGCCGGCGACGGATCCGGCGGCCGGCTTCCCCGATTCAGCACGAGCCCCAGCGAGGCGACCTCCACTTCGAGCTCGTCCACCAGCGCGGCGATCCGTTCCGCCGCCTTGAGCGAGCCCTTCGATCCGTCCGTCACGATCATCAGCAGGTCCACTTTCCGGGTCGTTCGCCGGCTCAGATGCTCCATGCCCGCTTCGTTGTCCAGGACCGTGTACCGGTAATTCGGCGTCAGGTCCGACATGAACCCGCGGAGCAGGTTGTTCACGTAGCAATAGCAGCCCGGGCCCTCGGTGCGTCCCATGACAAGCAGGTCGAACCCCGTCCCCTCGACGAGACACTGGTGCGATTTGAGTTCCACCCACTGCTGCTTGCCCATCCCCGGGGGCAACGCGTTCTTCAGGGTCAGGACCTCCTCCCGGATCGCTCCCAGCGTCTGTTCCACCTCCATTCCCAGGGCTTCCGCGAGCGTCGAGTTCGGGTCCGCATCGACGGCCAGGACGGAGCCGTCCTTCCGGTTGCGAAGCGCCCGGATGACAAGGGCGGCCACGGTGGTCTTCCCGACGCCACCCTTGCCGGCCACGGCGATGTTCAGTGTTTCCGTCAATCCGTTTTCTGATGCTCGACGTTCGTTTTCCCATTTTTCCGGGACAAGCCCGGCCATCATAGCAAACCGATCGGGAAAGCAAAGAAAAAACACGCCTCCGCGGAAATTCGGTCCCAGACCGCTTTCCGGGGCGATGCGCTCCCCCGGTACGCCTCAGCGGGCTTCTCCGGCGGCGCTCGGAAACTGGGTCAGGTCCGTATGGGGAAGGAACAGCGCCGACATGAACTCCTCGGTGTACTCGTTGTCCCCGGAGAGCTCGATGTAGGTCATCATCGGATTGACGTGCCGGGCGTGTTCCCGCGCAGCCTCGAAGCGAAGGCCGATCTTGGCGCCGAGCAGGGACGCGTTGCCCAGGAAGGAGAACTTCTCCCGCGGCTGGTCCGGCAACAGCCCGATCTGGATCGCCTTGTCCACGTCCAGGTAGTTCCCGAACCCGCCCGCGATGAAGATCTTTTCCAACGCGTCGAAGTCGAGCCCCATCCGCTTCACCAGAAGGGACGACGCCGCGAAGACCGCCGCCTTCGAGCGGAGCAGGTTGTCCAGATCGGCCTGGGTGAGGACGATCTCCCGCCCCCGACCCTTCGACACGAGGTATTCCAGACCCTCCTCGGTCTCGCGGATGCGCGAGGGCGCGGCGCTTTCCTGCAGGCGGCCGGCGCGGTCCACCACCTTCTGGTCCATCAGGCCGGCGATGAGGTCGATCAGGCCGGACCCGCAGATGCCCGTGACCTCGGCGTCCCCGATGGTCGAGAACGTCACCGACTCCCCCCCGTCCGACACCACCACCTCCTGGATGGCCCCCGGACCCGCACGCGTCCCGCACTTGATCCCGCTGCCCTCGAACGCAGGCCCCACCGAGCACGCCGCGCACGCCAGGAACTCACGACTGCCCAGCACCATTTCGCCGTTGGTTCCCAGATCGATGAAAAGGGTCAGTGCGTCTCCCTCCGCCAGGCCGCTGGCCACCACGCCCGACATCACGTCCCCGCCCACGTAGCTCGCCACCCCCGGGACCGTGGAGACCATGGCCGCCGGATGGATCCGGATGCCCAGCGACTGCGCCGTGACCTGGGGGAAGAAATTCGCCGTGGCCACGTATGGGTCCTTGCGGATGTAGACGGGGTCGACCTCGAGCAGAAGCTGCGTCATCGTGGCGTTCCCGGCCACCTGAAGGCAGTTCACCTCGCCGGGGGCGATCTCCGCCTCCTCGCAGGCCTCTTCGATCAGGCCGTTGATGTCGCCCACCACCGCCTCGTGCAGATCCTTCAGACCGTCGCCCCGGCCCGCGTGGAAGATCCGCGTGATGATGTCGTCCCCGTAGCGGCCCTGGCTGTTCAGGCACGCCGCGATCCCCTTCGTCTCCCCCCGGACCAGGTCCACGATGTGCAAGGCGAGCGTGGTCGTGCCGATGTCCACCGCCGCGCCGAAGTTCCTCCCCGAATCGTCCCCCGGCGCCACCGACAGGATCTCCGCCGAGCGGCCCCCCCGCTTGCCCAGCGTCACCGTCACCTTGAAGTCCGCCTCCCGGAGCAGCCGGGGCAGCTCGCGGACCAGCTCGATCTTCGTGTACAGCCGCTCGAATTCGTGCTTCGTGTTGATGCAGCGGCGAAGGCGGTCCAGGTCGCTGATGGCGTCCTCCCGGTCCGGGGGCGACATCGGGCAGTAGACCCGCGTCGCCAGCGGGCTGTGCGCGAACACGGGATCCGGCTTCAGGTAGGGAAGCGGACCGGGATCGAACGGGGGCTTGGCGTGGGGATCCCCCCGCCTCTCCGCCGCGATCTGCCCCGGCAGGCCCCGCGTCTCCTCGGGAAGTTCCACCTCCACGTCGCCGGCGGGACGGGTCCGGCACGCCAGCACCCATCCCTCGCGCCGGTCCTCCTCGTCCAGGTGATGCGAGGCCTCAGCCTCCACCTCGCCCGAGAGGACCTTGAGACGGCACTTGCCGCACGTGCCCTTGCCCCCGCAGGGGCTGTTGACGAAAATCTTTTCCTTCTGCGCGATTTCGAGAAGGGTCATCCCCTCCCCGGCCTCGACGGTCCTGCCTTCCGGGTGGAAGGTCACGCGGGTTCGAGCCATGAGTCATGCAATCCAAAGCGGGAAAAAACAAAACAGTGTACTGTATGTGCGCCGGGAACGCAAATCCTCGCAAGACGCGAAGAACGCAAAGGTTCCTGTGGTTGAGTGGTTGTGTCGTTGCGGGAATGTCCCGGTCCAATCGCCAGGTCGCCGCCTTGCTTTGCAACGCCCCTCCCCGGCGCCTCCCACAAGCAGCGCGGCGGTGCGCTCTGCAGACCGTCGGGAAAACCCCAGGCGTCGGTCCGAAAACCTCTAATCCAAAATCTCCGATCTGAAATCTACAATCTCCGCCCGGCGGCAACCCAAAACAGACCACAGCGCGAATGGCTCCCGGGAGATCACGGTCACGTCGCTGGAATCCCGGCGCGGCTCGCGACGAACGTCGGCCCGGCCCCTCGAAGACCGGCTACTTACGCTCGTAGGTGCCGACGAGCTCGCCCGTCGCCAGGACGTGCCCCTCCATGGCGTCCAGGAGCGCCTGCTTGGAGGCGCCTGGCCCGGGATCGGGCGCCGCGTCCAGGGCGTAGACCTTGAAATGGTAGTGGTGGACGCCGTGTCCACGCGGGGGCAGGGGGCCGTTGTAGCCCGTGCGGTCCGGCCAGGAATTCGCGCCCTCCACGCCGATGCCGCCTCCCCCTTCGGGAAGCGCGTTCGTGCCGGCGGGGATCGCGTAGAGAACCCAGTGGACCCAGGGCTCCTCGCGCGGGGCGTCGGGATCGTCGCAGATCAGGGCGAAGGACTTCGTGGCCGCGGGCGCGCTCGACCAGGCGAGCGGCGGCGGGACGTCCTCCCCCTCGCCCGTGTATCGTGCGGGGATCGCCCCTTCCGCCTCGAAGGCCTCGCTGGTCACCGTCAGGGTCCCGCCCGCCCCGGCGGTCTCCCCGGCGGACGTTTCCTCCGCGTCCCCGCCCTCCCGGGTCTGCCCGTTCTCGGTGCATCCCGCGACGAGCACAAGGAGCGTCCCGATCCAGAAGAGGTGCCGGTTCATGCTGTCCCTCCCAAGACAAGACGTTTCCGCGTCGAACGCGGAACAAGGGGGCTGGTCTCCATCCTACGATTTCGCGGCCGGCCGGGATACGGTCTCCCGGGAATCGAGGCATTCGCAGCCGGGCCCCGTTGCGCCGGATCCGGGGAATCGGGTAGGCTGATGGGCCTCGAGAGGTCGGAAGCGAGACGCCATGGGCGCGAAGAAGAAAGCGAAGCTCACCTACAAGGACGCCGGCGTGGACATCGAGGCGGGCGACGCCTTCGTGTCCGACATCGCCAAGGCCGTGCGCTCCACGCACGGCCCCCGCGTCCTGGAGCCGGGAAGCGGCTTCGCCGGGCTCTTCTCGCTCAACCACGCGCCGGGCCTCTTCCGCCGCGGCTACAAGGATCCCGTGCTCGTGGGGTGCACGGACGGCGTGGGCACCAAGCTGAAGATCGCCTTCGAGATGGGCGTCCACGGGACGGTGGGCGTCGATCTCGTCGCGATGAGCGCCAACGACCTCGTGGTCTGCGGGGCGGAGCCGCTCTTCTTCCTCGACTACCTGGCGTCCGGGCGCCTGGAGAAGCGCTCCCTGGTCCGGGTGGTCGAGGGGATCGCCGAGGGGTGCCGGCGGGCGGGGCTGGCCCTTCTGGGGGGCGAGACGGCCGAGCTCCCCGGCTTCTACAAGCCCGGGGAGTACGACCTGGCGGGATTCGCGGTGGGGGTGGTGGACCGGAACAGGATCATCACCGGCGAGACGGTCGAGCCGGGCGATGTGGTGATCGGCGTCGCGTCCAACGGCCTGCACAGCAACGGGTACTCCCTGGCCCGCAAGGCGCTTCTCCAGGTCCGGGGCCTTCGTCTGGACGGCTGGGTGGAGGATCTCGACGACTACCTCGGCGAGATCCTGCTCCGGCCGACGCTGATCTACGCGCCGCTGGTCGGGACGCTTCTTCGCGGCTACAAGGTCAAGAAGGTCATCAAGGCCTTCGCCCACGTCACGGGCGGGGGCCTTCCGGGCAACCTGGTCCGGGTCCTGCCGGAGGGGCTTCGGGCGCGCCTCGATCCCGGGACGTGGTCCCGCCCGGCCGTCTTCGATCTGATCCGGGAGGCGGGGGAGATCGAGGAGGCGGAGATGTACCGGGTGTTCAACATGGGGGTGGGGTTCTGCGCGGTGGTCTCGCCCCATTTCGCGGACTCGATCGTCAAGAAGATCCGCAGGGAGGGCTTCGGCGCGTGGCGGATCGGGGGGATCTCGGAAGGGAAGCGGGGGGTGGAGATCGAGGGGGGGGGGCCATAGACCAATAGAAAGGGCGCGCCTTTCGGCGCGCCCTTTTCCGGTTGCGGGTCGGGAAGGATCGCTTCCCCTCTCATCCGGGTCCCTTACCCGGAGCACCGCGAATTCGTACCGTCGGCCCTCAACGCCCTCGGCACGTCACCACCACCGCCGCCTCCAGGCTCCTTTGAACCACCGCCCCTTCCCGCCGACCCTTGGAACCTATCCACCGAACCGATCCCCATCACGGTCACCAGCGACGACACCGACCCGACCCGATGTTCTCGCAACCTTTCAACGTCGATCCGTCCGACCCGGAGCGCTTGTCGCGTCCCCTAGTCCTGGATGAGCACCTTCGTTCCGAGAGGAACGAAATGGAACAGCTCCTCCACGTCCTCGTTCCGCATGCGGATGCACCCGCGGGAGACCGCGCCGGGAATGCCTTCCGGCTCGGTGGTCCCGTGGATGCCGAAACCCGTCAATCCGGGCTTGTTCTTGAATCCCATCCACCGCGTGCCCAGGATGTTCCGCGGATCCCCCGCGGGAATCGCCTCCCCCTTCCAGAACCAGGGCGGATCCACGATGCGGTTGGCGATCTCGAACTCGCCCTCGGGCGTGCGGTCGTTCTTCCCCACGCCCACCTGGTAGTCCTTGAACCACAGCCCCCCGATGTAGACGGTGAGCGTGAACGTGGACTTGTGGACCTCCAGGCGGACCTCGCCCTGCATGATCTTCAACTGCTGGCCGGGATGGATGATGTTGCCTTCCAGCCGGTTGAGGATCTTGATGAGCCCCACGGTCGTGCCGTGGCGGCGGGCGATCCGGGCGAGACTGTCGCCCGGCTCGACCGGGTAGACCGTCATGTCCTTGCCGGGCGCTCCGGAGAAGAGGACGTCCCGGTTCAGCCCGGTGAGAATCTTCTTGATCCGCTTTCGCTCCGCGGTCCCCGCCGCGCCGAGCGCCGTGGAATAGGCCCGGCGGGCCTCGGTTTTCTGGCCGGCCGCGAGAAAATGGTCCCCCAGCTCGGAGGCAGCCTTCGCCCCCGCCGCGGTCCGGGGATGGGATTCCACGATCTTCTGGCAGTAGCCGAGGGCCTTCTCGGGGCGGTTTTCCCGTTTCGCGAGCGAGGCCAGCCCCCAGAGGGCCCGGGCGGAGAGGGGAGAGTCCGCATGGTCGTGAAGGAGGGTCTCCCAGGCCTTCTTCTCCATCTCGGGGTTTTCGAGGGCGGTGTAGGTCTCGGCGAGCAGGACGAGATCCTGATCGGACAGCCCGTCCTGGGCGGAGGCCCTCTCCTCGAGCACGGAGGCGGCGTCTTGGAAATTGCCGGCATCGAAGAGGGCCCGGGCGTCGCCTTCTCCCTTGCCCTGGTGGTTCGCGGTCTTCCCTTCGGCCACCGTCTCGGAGTCGAGGAACCGGTCGAAGAGTCCTTGGGTGTAGCCGACGGCGACGCCGGCGCCGAGGAGAACGAAGGCGACGAAGACTTTTTTCATGGCTTTGGCCTTCAATGTTCGTCGAATGCTTGTCTGATGATACTTTATACTTTATAACTTGCAAAAAGAAGTATAAGGGCTGGAGCCCAAAAGTCAAGCGGTTTTCCCGGCGGGGAGAAAAAAACAGGGGTGCCATTCAGGCAGGGAAGGGGTGCGCGCCCGGCGGGAATAAAAAACCTCCGCCATGAATGCCGTATGGGAGGTTACTCTTGAACCCTGTTTCCAGGGGGGGACCTGTCGGCGGCCTCGGGTCAGACCCTATCCGCCTGATCACCGGTCCCCATGAGGTAACTGTCGGTTCTAAGAATCTCGTCTCCCTTCACGGGCATAGGCAGAGGTTATGAACTTATTGTACCCGGCGGGGGAGGCCAAGGCAACGGTTATCAAGCCCGCGGGTGGAATTTCCCATGCAGGTCCTTCAGCCACCGGTTCTCCACGTGCGTGTAGACCTGGGTCGTGGCCACGGAGCTGTGGCCGAGGAGTTCCTGGACGGTCCTCAAATCGGCCCCGCCGGCCACGAGGTGGGAAGCGAAGCTGTGCCGGAGGGTGTGGGGCCCCACGCGGCGCGAGAGCCCCCGTCGGGACGCCGCCCGCCGGACCCGGCGGTAGAGGGCGCTTCGCGAGAGCGGCCCGCCCTTGCGGCTCAGGAAGAGGGGTTCCTTGTCGGGCGCCATGCCCTTTCGAGCCGTCGCCGAGGTTTCCAGGTAGGCGGTGAGCGCGCGGGAAGCGGGGCGTCCCAGCGGAACGATCCGCTCCTTCCCTCCTTTTCCGCGAACCTTCACGAATCCGAAGCGGAAGTTCACGTCCCCGCGTCGCAGTCCCGCGAGTTCGGAGACGCGGAGTCCGCACGCGTAGAAGACCTCGAGGATCGCTTCATCGCGGGCGGAGGTCTCTTCGCCCTCCCCGCTTCCCCCGAGCAGCCGCTCGGTCTCGGCGGGCCGGAGGACGGAGGGCAGTCTCGCCCCCCGGCGCGGCATGGGCACGTCGCGCGCGGGGCTCTCGGGAACGATGCCCTCGGCCGCGAGGAACTTGTAGAAGGACCTCAGCGTGGCGAGCCGGCGGGAGACGGTGGCCCAGCGCATGCCGCGGGCGGTTTCGCGGGCGAGGAAGGAGGCGATGTCCCGGCGGTCGGCCGAGAGGAGGTCGCGGCCGTTCCGGTCGAGAAGGTGTTTCTCGAAGCCGGCCAGGTCGCGCCGGTACGAGGCGACGGTGTTCTGGGAAAGGCCGCGTTCCGCCGAGAGGTGGGCCAGGAATTCCCGGATCGGCTGCATTCGTGTCCCCCGGAATCAGTGGCGTATGGAAGCGCGCAGGGTCCCTTTTCTGTATCGGCGGGCGGGGCGGGGATCTTCAGCGGTTCCGGTCTTGCGGCGGGTGCACGCGCCGGATTCTCTGCAACGAAATCATTTGACAACCCCGAGCAAACCCGTATTCTTTGGTACCTTTATCGCCAGGGCCCCGGGCGGCCTCGGCGTCCGTGTCGGGACGGGAAGCCACCAAGAGGGGGGAAGACAGGATGAAGAAGACCGACCAGAAGAAGTTCAAGAAGATCCTGATCGAGAAGAGGAAGCTCCTCGTCGAGGACATCCGGCGGATGCAGGGGGAATGGAGCGACAGCAACACCCGCGAGCCCGGCGGCAACCTCTCCCACATGCCGATCCACATGGCCGACATCAGTTCGGACAATTACGAACAGGAGATCACCCTGGGTTTGATCGAGGCCGAGGAGAGGGAAATCCGCGAGATCGACGCCGCCCTGAAACGGATCGAGGAGGGGGACTACGGCGTCTGCGAGAACTGCGAGAAACCCATCAAGGCGGCCCGCCTCAAGGCGATCCCCAATGCCAGGCTCTGCATCAAGTGCAAGCAGCTCGAGGAAGAGGACATGCTCTGAGCAGGTGCGCGTGGCTGACCTTGCCGTCCAGATCGGCTCGCTGACGTTTCGAAATCCCGTTCTCGCCGCTTCCGGTACCTTCGGATACGGCCTGGCGTTCGAGGGGCTGGTCGACCTCGAAGCGCTGGGGGGCATCGTCTTCAAGAGCCTGACGGTGGAGCCGCGCGCCGGCAATCCTGCCCCCCGCATCGCCGAAACCCCCTCCGGCCTCCTCAATTCGATCGGCCTGGAAAACCCCGGCCTGCAGGCCTTCCTGGACGACGTCCTGCCGCGCGCCGCGTCCCTGCCCACCGCAAGGATCGCCAGCATCGCCGGCGAGAGCGTGGGCGACTTCGAGACGCTCGCCGGGGCCTTGGACCCTCACGACGCCCTCGACGCGCTGGAGGTGAACGTCTCCTGCCCCAACCAGGAAGCCGGCGGCATGACCTTCGGCGTGGACCCGGCCCTGACGGCCCGGGTGACCGCTGCGGTCCGCCGGTGCTGGAGCCGGACGCTGATCGTGAAGCTCACGCCCAACGTGACGGACATGGCGCCCGTGGCGCAGGCGGCCGAGGCGGAAGGCGCGGACGCGGTGGCGCTGGTCAACACCTTCCAGGGGCTGGCGGTGGACTGGCGTCGCCGGCGGCCTGCGATCCACGGCATCGAGGGGCGGGGCGGCCTTTCCGGACCGGCCGTCAAGCCCATGGCGCTTCGCTTCGTTCACGACGTCTACAAGGCCGTCGGCATCCCCGTGGTGGGCATGGGCGGGATCGTCACGGCCGGGGACGCCATGGAATTCGTCGTGGCCGGGGCGTCCGCCGTGCAGGTGGGCACGGCCCATTTCATGGATCCGAAGGCGTCCGAGATCCTCGCGCGCGATCTGGAGGTGCAGCTCGACGGCACGCCGGAGCCGATCCTCCGCCGGTGGATCGGCGCGCTCCGCTCGACCTTCCCCGCCGTGGAGAAGTGAAGGCGGGGAGGGGGGAATTCAGTCGGCCATGAGCCTTCGGCTCTCCCGGAAACCATGAAGATTTGGAGGGCGAGCCTCCCGGCGAGCCATGGTTTGGGCTCGGGAGGACCCTCGCCCTCCAAGGCGGTCATCGATCATGGTTTTTCCCGAATTTTCGGAACAGATTGTGGATTGCATCCTGCGCAAAGCAAGGCGGCGACCTGGAGATTGGACCGGGGCCATTCCCGCGACGACTCAACCGCGATCCGACCTGAAGTGCCGCCGGCTGGAAGCCGGCGGTCCTTGTGAGCGCTCTACTTCAGGGTTTCGTGCTTCACGAAGAAGAAGAAAGTTCAAGGCGCTTTTGCCTTTCGACTTCCGGCTTTCGACCTTCGGCGTTCAACCTTCGACCCTTTGCTGACATCGCGAAAGCCCCGCGCGCTTCGGCCCTTGACAAAGGGGGGGCGAAGATCTATGGTTCCAGGATCCGGTATATCGTAATCCCTTGTCACTCAAAGAGTTCCCGGGAGCGAGCAAGAACTCCATGGCCTTGTCCGACCTGTTCTTCGGTTTGACCTCGCGACTCAACCAGGTGCTGATCTGGCTCTTCGGATCGCGGAACGAACGGCTTCTCGACGAGATGACGCCCCAGGTGAGTCGCACGTGCGAGCTGGAGCCTTCCTTCGAGGCGTTGTCGGACGCCGAGCTCCGGGGGAAGACGAAGGCCTTCCGCGAGCGTCTTGCGAAGGGGGAGACGCTGGACGATCTTCTCCCGGAGGCGTTCGCGGCGGTGCGGGAGGCGTCGAAGCGGACGCTGGGGATGCGTCATTTCGACGTGCAGCTGATCGGGGGCATCACGCTGCACCGGGGCATGATCGCGGAGATGGTCACCGGCGAGGGCAAGACGCTGGTGGCGACGCTGGCGATCTACCTCAACGCCCTCACGGGCAAGGGCGCGCACGTGGTGACGGTGAACGACTACCTGGCCCGCCGCGACCGCGAATGGATGGGTCCGGTCTACGAGGCGCTGGGCCTGACGGTGGGGGTCATCCAGAGCGACATGTCCTCGGCCGAGCGGCAGGAGAACTACGGTTGCGACGTCACGTACGGGCAGAACAACGAGTTCGGGTTCGACTACCTCCGGGACAACATGAAGATCTCGGCGGAGGACCAGGCCCAGGGGAACCTCCATTTCGCGGTGGTCGACGAGGTGGATTCGATCCTGGTCGACGAGTCGAGGACGCCGCTCATCATTTCGGGTCCGACGGAGGAGTCCACGTCGAAGTACTACGAGGCGGACCGGGTGGTGCGCAAGCTGGTCCGGGACGTGGATTTCGAGATCAAGGAAAAGGAGAACATGGCGATCCTGACGGACGCGGGGATGGAGAAGGCCGAGAACTGGCTCGGGCTGGATTCCATCTACACGGGCCGCAACCTGGAGTGGGAGCATCATCTCCGGCAGGCCCTCCGCGCCCACCATCTCTACAGGCTGGACCACCACTACGTGGTGAAGGACGGGGAGGTCATCATCGTCGACGAGTTCACGGGCCGCCTGATGCCGGGGCGGCGCTGGAGCGACGGCCTTCACCAGGCCGTGGAGGCCAAGGAGGGCCTGCGGATCCAGGAGGAGAACCAGACGCTGGCGACGATCACCTTCCAGAACTACTTCAAGCTCTACGACAAGATCTGCGGGATGACCGGGACGGCAATGACGGAGGCCGCGGAGTTCGACAAGATCTACAAGCTGGACGTGGTGCAGGTGCCCACGAACCGGACCCTCATTCGTCAGAACGATCCGGACCGGATCTACGCGACCCTGCCGGAGAAATGGAACGCGGTCGTGGACGAGATCGAGCGGATCCACCGGACCGGCCGCCCGATTCTCGTGGGCACCGTTTCGATCGAGAACTCGGAGACGCTCGCCGGCATGCTGTCGCGCCGCGGCATTCCCCACGAGGTCCTCAACGCCAAGCATCACGAGCGCGAGGCGACCATCGTGGCGAAGGCAGGCGAGCTGGGGCGCGTCACCATCGCCACGAACATGGCCGGCCGCGGGACCGACATCGTTCTGGGCCGCTTCTCGCTCGGGGACTACGCCGACTTCCTGAAGGAGAAGGGCCTGTTGCCCCGGAACTTCAAGACGGACCTCCCCGAGGCGGATCTCCGGCGCGAGATCCTGGAGCATTTCGCCTTCCAGTTCCTGGAGATCGACCGCCCCGAGGACCTTTCCTCCGAGGAGATCCAGAAACGGCTCGACACGCACTTCAAGAACAACGGGCACGAGCCGTTGAGGCTCGCCCGCAGCGTCGCGGATCTGGGCGGGTTGCACATCATCGGGTCGGAGCGCCACGAGGCGCGTCGGATCGACAACCAGCTGCGTGGACGCGCCGGGCGGCAGGGGGACCCGGGGTCCTCGCGGTTCTTCCTCTCCCTCGAGGACGACCTGATGCGCATCTTCGCCCGCGACTGGGTGAAGGGCTTTCTCCAGCGGCTGGGCATGCGCGACGGCCAGGACATCACCAGCCCCATGGTCTCCCGTTCGGTCGAGCGGGCCCAGAAGAAGGTCGAGGCCCACAACTTCGAGATCCGCAAGAACCTCCTCGAGTACGACGAGGTCATGAACGAGCAGCGCAAGCTGATCTACGAGATGCGCCAGGACGTGCTGGAGGGGGCGGAGCAGAAGGAGCGGATCCTCGAGATGGCCGAGAGCGTCCTCAAGAACGCCGCCGAATCCCATCTCGATCCGCGCCTGGCCCCCGAGGACCGCGACGCCGCCGGTTTCATCTCCTGGTTCGAAAACAAGTTCAACCTCCCTCTCGGGGAATCCGAGGTCCACGGCCTCGGGGCCGAGGCCGCATTCGAGACGCTCCGGAACAAGGTCAAGGAGCGTTACGACGCCCTCGAGACGGAGATGGACGAGGCGGACGTCCGCGCCCTGGAGAGGTTCGTCCTTCTGCAGACCATCGACGCCAAGTGGAAGGACCACCTCTACGCCATGGACCGCCTCAAGGAGGGCATCGGGCTCCGGGGGTACGCCCAGATCGATCCCAAGATCGAATACAAGAAGGAAGGCTACCGGATGTTCGGGGAGATGCTGGACCTCATCCGTGAAGAGGTCACCGATCTCATCTTCAAGGTCCGGCTCACCCGTCCCGCCGAGCAGGAACTCGGCGACCGCTGGAAAGCCACCGACTACAAGCACGAGGACTATTCCCAGACCCGCGCCCAGATGGACCAGGCCGTGGAGCGGGACCTCTCCGACGAGAAACCCAAGCCCTTCAAGCGCGAGGAAAAGAAGGTCGGCCGCAACGAACCCTGCCCCTGCGGATCCGGCAAGAAGTACAAGATGTGCTGCGGAAGACGGTAGCGCCCCCGTGAAGCTCCTCCTCAAGACATGCGTCTGCGACCTCTATTACCTCCTCTTTTTCCTCTTCACCTCCCCCGCCTGGATCGCCATGATGCTGGCCCGGCGGTCCTGGCGATCCGGCTTCCTCCAGCGCCTCGGCTTCATCCGCCTTCCCCCCGCGGACCGGCCCCGCCTCTGGATCCACGGCGTGTCCGTGGGCGAGGTCCTCGCGGCGCGGAGCCTCATCCGCGCCCTCTTCGAGGACCCCCGCTTCGAGATCGTCCTCTCCACGACCACGCGCACCGGATTCGCCGTCGCCCGGAAGACCTTTCCGGACGTCCCCGTCTTCCATTTTCCCCTCGACCTCTCGTTTTGCGTCCGCCGGACCTTCCGCCGCGTGCGCCCCGCCCTCGTGATCCTGGTCGAGCTCGAGATCTGGCCCAACCTTCTCCTTCACGCCCGCCGCCGGGGCCTCCCCCTCACCTTCGTCAACGGAAGGATCACCAAACGGTCCGCCGAGAGCTACGCCGTCCTCTCCTGGATCCTCGCGCCCCTCCTCGGCGCCACCGAGCTCTTCTGCGTCCAGAACGACGTCTACGCCTCGCGCCTCGTGCACCTCGGCGCCCGGGGGGAGAGCGTCCGGATCACCGGGAACCTCAAGATCGACAACCTCCCCGCCGATCCCGATCCCGCGCGGGCCGCTTCCCTCCGGGAGACGCTGGGCATCCGGCGGGACGAGACCGCCCTCGTCGGGGGATCCATCCATCCCGGGGAGGACGAGATCCTCGTGAAGGCCTTCCTCGCCCTCTCCGCGCGATTCGAACGGCTGCGGCTGGTGCTCGCCCCGCGGCACCCCGAGAAGTTCGATCGGGCCCGGGAGGTGGCCCGGAAACACGGCCTTGCGTGCCGGCGCCGCACCGAGGGACCCGCCCCGGCCGGGGAGAGCCCCGTGCTTCTCCTGGACACGATGGGCGAGCTGCAGGACGTCTACGCCGCGGGGGACCTCATCTTCGTGGGGGGGAGCCTGATCCCCCACGGCGGGCAGAACATGATGGAACCGGCGGCCCTGGGCAAGCCGGTGCTCTTCGGGCCCCACATCCACAATTTCCGCGAGGACGCCGCGTTCCTGATCGAGAAGGGGGGCGCGCTGAAGGTGGAGGGGCCGGAGGCGCTGGAAGCGGCGCTTTCGGATCTCCTCTCGGATCCGGAGAAAGGCGCGGCCATGGGCCGGGCGGGCGCCCGGGCCGTGGGAGAGAAGCGGGGCGCCACGGACCGCACCCTGGACGCGCTGGAAACCGTCTACCTCGACAACCTCTGACAGGAAATCAGGCGTTGAGGAATGGGGGATTGGAGATTGCAGCCGCGGCCAAGCAGGCGAGCCGGTAGTCAGGTGGTCTGGCCCTTCGCGTCATGCCTGCAATCCATGACCCCTTGCACCCTCCTCTCCATCCGTGCCGGAGAAAAAGGTTTGAAATCCCTTTTCTCCCCGGGTATCGTTATTCGTTTCTCACTCGAATATGCGACTTTGGAGGCCGAACGGGTCATGACGAGAAATGGAAAGCGGCTGTTCACATCGGAATCGGTGACCATGGGGCACCCGGACAAGGTGGCGGACCAGATCAGCGACGCCGTCCTGGACGCCTACATCGAGAAGGATCCCCATTGCCGGGTGGCCTGCGAGACGCTGGTCAAGACCGGTTTCGCCATGGTGGCGGGGGAAATCACCTCCTCGGCCTACGTGGAGGTGCCCACCGTGGTTCGGGACACGATCCGGGAGATCGGATACACGAGCGGCGACATGGGATTCGACGCCGACGGCTGCGGGGTGATCGTGGCGCTCGGGCGCCAGTCCGGCGACATCAGCCAGGGCGTGACCGAGGGGGAGGGCCTTCACAAGGACCAGGGCGCCGGCGACCAGGGGCTCATGTTCGGCTACGCCTGCGACGAGACGCCGGAGATGCTTCCTCTTCCCATCGCGCTGTCCCACCGTCTGGTGCGGGGTCTCGCGGAGGTCCGGGAGAGCGGCGGGCTGGACTTTTTGAGGCCGGACGGGAAGTCGCAGGTGACGGTGGAGTATGACGGGGACAAGCCTCAGCGGATCCACACGGTGGTGGTCTCCACGCAGCACACGCCGGAGGTGGAATACGCGGCGTTGAAGGAGGGGGTGATCGAGAAGGTGGTCAAGCCGGCGCTTCCGGAGGATCTGGTGGACGGTGACATCATCTACCACATCAATCCCACGGGGCGTTTCGTGATGGGGGGGCCCCACGCGGATTGCGGCCTGACGGGGCGCAAGATCATCGTCGACACCTACGGGGGGATGGGTGCCCACGGGGGCGGGGCGTTTTCGGGCAAGGACCCGTCGAAGGTGGACCGGAGCGCCTCCTATTACGTGCGGTACGCGGCGAAGAACGTGGTGGCTTCGGGTCTTGCGGACCGTTGCGAGATCCAGATCGCGTACGCGATCGGGGTGTCGGAGCCCGTCTCGGTCTTCGTGAACACGCACGGCACGGCGAAGGTGGACGAGGCGAAGCTGGAATCGGCGCTGATGGAGGTGTTCGATTTCCGTCCCCGGGCGATGATCGAGTCGCTGGATTTGAGGCGCCCGCTGTTCAAGCGGACGGCGCGGTACGGTCATTTCGGCCTTTCGGAATACCGTTGGGAGCAGACGGACAAGGCCGAGGCGCTGAAGAAGGCGGCGGGAGCGTAGGCGTTTGGGGGGGTGTCGTTGGGTGGTTGTGGATTTGGAAACGGGTTACGGGCATCCGGGTGATCAGGAAGCTGGAAAGGACGACGCGAGATGGACAAGACGGACCGATACGCGGTGAAGGATTTAGGTTTGGCCGAGGAGGGGCGGCTCAAGATCGACTGGGCGGAGAGTCGTATGCCGGTCATGATGCATCTTCGGGAGAGGTACGCGGGGGAGAAGCCTTTCAAGGGGGCGCGGATCGCCGGGTGTCTCCACGTGACGAAGGAGACGGCGGTGCTGGTGAAGACGCTGGCGGCCTGCGGGGCCCAGGTGGCCTGGTCGGGCTGCAATCCTCTTTCCACGAAGGACGAGATCGCGGCGGCGCTGGCGGAGCAGGATCTTTCGATCTACGCCTGGAACGGGATGAACGTGGAGGAGTTCTACTGGGCGATCGAGCAGACGGTGAAGATGAAGCCGACGCTGACGCTGGACGACGGCGCGGACCTGATTTTCACGGTGCACTCGAAGCATCCGGAGCTGGCGGGGACGGAGGGTTCCCTTCTGGGGGGGACGGAAGAGACGACGACGGGGGTGCACCGGATCCGGGCCATGGCGAGGGCCAAGAAGCTGCTCTATCCCATCGTCGCCGTGAACGACGCGGAGACGAAGTGGGATTTCGACAACGTCTACGGGACGGGCCAGTCCTCGGTGGACGGCATCCTGCGGGCCACCAACGTGCTGATGGGCTCCAAGGTGATGGTGGTGGCGGGGTACGGGCACTGCGGCAAGGGGGTGGCGATGCGGGCGCGGGGTCTGGGTGCGCGGGTGATCGTGACGGAAGTCAAGCCCACGGCGGCCCTGAAGGCGTCTCTGGACGGGTTCGAGGTGAAGCCCATGGACGCGGCGGCGGCGGAGGGGGACATCTTCATCACGGCGACGGGGATGAAGGATGTTCTGGTGAAGCGCCACTTCGAGAAGATGAAGGACGGGGCGATCGTGTGCAACACGGGCCACTACGACTGCGAGATCAACCTCGTCCAGATGAAGGAGCTCGCCTCGGACGTGAAGACGGTCCGGCCGAACAACGAGGAATACCGTCTCGGGAACGGCCGGCGGATCTACGTGCTCGCCCAGGGGAGGCTGGTGAACCTGGCGGCGGCGGAAGGGCATCCCTCCGAGGTGATGGACATGTCCTTTTCCAACCAGTTCATGGCGCTGCTCAGGCTTCACCGGGAGGGGGCGGATCTGGAGCCCGACGTCTACGACATTCCGGAGGCGCAGGACGAGGAGATCGGCCGCATCAAGCTGGAGACGCTGGGTCTGGGCATCGACACGTTGAACGAGGCGCAGGAGAAATACGCGAATTCCTGGGAGGAGGGAACGTAGCGGGCCGTCACGGCCGACGGGCCGGAGGACGGATTTCAGATTTCTGTGAGGTAGGACATGGCCGAGGACAAATGCATCCGGTGCGGCGAGGGCGCCTACAAGGAGGTGGATCGCGAGGTGGACGCGCAGGACCGCGTCTTCATTCTTTTCGAATGCGAGGCGTGCAAGAGCCTGGTGATCCGGCGCGAGGGCTGGGATCCGGGGGCGTGGGAGAAGGCGACGCTGGAGAAGAGCGCCTAGCCCGGGCGGGCCGGGCGACGCGGCATCCGCGGAGAATCGAACGGGCGGCCGGCGCGGAGACCTTGCGTCTTCGAGGGGCCCGGTGGTATACTATCATTTTCCGGGTCTCGTTTGAGGAAACAGGCATGCTTGCAAGGCCGAGGGCGTACGCGTTCACCCTGATCGAGCTTCTCGTGGTGATGGCCATCATCGCCACGCTGGCGGCGCTGGTGGTTCCCATGCTGTTCAGCTCCACCGAGACGGCGAACCGCACCCAGTGCGCCAGCAATCTCAGGCAGATCTACCAGGCCTGCCTGGAATACAAGATGAAGAAGACGAACAACAAGCATTTCCCCAAGTTCGACGGCAAGAAGTTCCTGGCGGCGCTGTATCGCAGCGGCGTGCTGGAGGACGCCCGGGTCCTGATCTGCCCCTCGACCGATCACGACAACGACAAGGGGAAGGAACTGGGGGGGATGGGGTCCGATCTCCGGGCGGAGGTCCCCAAGGGCACGATCAGCTACGCGGGGCGGCGGAACAAGCGCGGCTCCCGGTACGCCATCTCGGCGGTCCGCAAGCTTTCCGGGAAGAGGAAGATTCCCTCCACCGAGATCGCCATCGCCTCCGACGGGCTGAACCAGGTGGAGGACGTCTGGGAGTTCAACCACGGGGACGCGGTGCTGGTCGTCTTCCTCGACGGGCACGTGGAGACGCTCGACGTGAAGGATGATCTCAAGGGCGTGAGAAAGATCGGCGACGGGGCCGAGAAGCCCTTGCACGCGCTGAGCGACCATTGACGGAAGGGGGACAGCCATGGCGGGTACCCTGCGGCTTCTGGTGGCGGGCATCCTGATGCTTGCGGCGGCGGGACGCGTCGCCGCGGAGGAGCGCTGGAAGCTCACCTTCGAGCACGAACCTCCCAAGAAGATCCAGGTTCCGCCCCACGTCCCGCCCGGGCTGGACATGTATTTCGGCCAGAAGACCTACTGGTACGTCCTCTACCGCGTCACCAACGTCTCCAAGAAGCGCATCGACAACATGTGTCTGAAGATCTGGGTGGAGACGGACGACGAGCGCCGCCTGGTCCGGCCCCTGGAGAAGAGGTCCGCCCCCGGCGTCGAGGGCATGTGGGAGGACGAGGAAGCGGAATCCTACCCCCGCTACGACGTGTTGGGATCGAAGCTCCGCTGGGGTCCCCAGCGAAGCGAGCCTTTGCCCCGCTACCGGGGGCGGGGCTCGACCTTCACCGACGGTTTCTACCCCATCGTGCACGACACCATCTCGGAGCGGCACGGCTACAAGCCGAAGTTCGCCCCTTCCGCGCGCTTCGCGGACGGACCCAACGCCAACCTTCCCGTGCTGGCCGACTGCTTCGACGTCAACGAACCGCTCGGGCCCGGCGAATCCCGCGTGGGGTGCGCGATCTTCGGTTCGTTCCCCGTCGAGGAGTACCAGCTCTTCTACGACGCGGTCAACCTGCTCTCCGTGCAGTCCGTGGAACGCAAGGCCAAGGCGTCCAGCGAGGGGTTCAAGGCGCTTCGGAAGTACCGCGACCTCTACCCCGAGGGCGCCCACATCGAGGAGGTGAAGCAGCTTCTGGAGATGGAAGGCAACCCCGGCGGATTGGCGCCGCTGATCGACCGGCTCCAGAGCACGTTCCGCAAGGGGCTCGAATCCATGTGCGCCGAATCGGGCTACGAGGGCTTCTCGAAGGAGATCGAGCTGCTGACCCGGGGGGCGAAGCTCCTTCACGTCTTCAAGGTGGAGGAGGCGCTGGAGGTTCTCGCCTCCTTCCGGGCGCAGTACAAGGAGAGCGAGCACTTCGAGGACGCCGACCGGCTCTACACCCTGGCCAAGCGGAACCTCATCCCGCGCGCCCGCCAGGCGGCCGAGGAGATTCTCGCCAGGCACGACGTCGAGAGCCTTCCCGATGTCGCCGACATGTTCTACCTCAAGGTCTCGGGTCTCAAGGACCCCGTGTTGAAGGAAGGCAACGCCGTCTACGCCGACGAGCCCATCCTCGTCCTCGTCTTCCAGCGGAAGGGGGCCCCCTCCTACCGCGACCTCCAGTCGCTCAAGAAGATCGAGGAGCGCTGGATTCCCGGGGAGCGGCGCATGCTGAGGAAGATCGCCCACAGCAAGCTCGGCGACGACTAGCCGCCCGTCCCTGGGTTTGTAGATTTTGGATTGGAGCAACGTGTAGAGGCGGCCCTTGCGGCCGCCCAGACCGCAGGAACGTCTGACGGTGTTGGATTGCATCCCGCGTGCATGGCAATTGACAAACCCCGGATCCGCATCTGTTGTACAGGCGAGCACTGGATTGTTTGTAACCGGTAATCCGTCTTATGCTGTGGGTTGCTACTGCTCTTGGAAAAGCACAGCCACACGGGTTACGGATCACAGATTACAGACACCGCCAAGACGGCACCAAGGCACGAAGAAAGGTGGCCGGGCGGACCTGGTGGCGCACCACACCTAAATTGATCGGTTGGGATTGGAGGGCGAGCCTCCCGGCGAGCCAGGAAACTCGTGGCTCGGGAGGACCCTCGCCCTCCAAAACAGAGCCATTGAACCGATAAGTTTAGGTGTGGCAATGTACTCGTTTCACAGCCACGCAACCACCCTGAGCCCGTCGAAGGGCGGAGTGGCGCAGCCATGCGGGACGAGGTGCTGCGGACAGGATGTCCCTGTCTACCGTCGCTGACGGCGACAGGCAGCCGCGATCCGAGCTGAAATGCTGCCGGCTGGAAGCCGGCGGTCCGTGTGAGCGCTCTACTTCAGGGCTTCGTGGTTCACTGCGAAGTCCTAAGTCCAAGGCCCAAGGTCCAAGGCGCTTTTGAATTTCGACTTCCGGCTTACACCGCGAACGCCTCCGCGCCGCACCGGCTGGACAGCCGATTCTCCGCGCTGTAGAATCTTCCTTTTCGCGCCCCGGGTGATGCGTATTTCCGTGGACGAAAACTGCAAGGAGTCGAGCCATGAGTCCCACCAGGAAGAGCGCGACGATCGATCGCGCCATACTGAAGCAGTGCAAGGAAGACTTCGTTTCCAACCCCGCCTACCGCCTCGCCATGAACGCGGTCTCGCGGGGCAACCTCAACGAGATCGCCCTGAACCGCGAGGCCCTCAACCGCGCGGAAATGGTGTTCTCCATCGACGGGGACGCCGCCGGCCCCATCACCGACCAGGCGCGCAGCGGCACGTGCTGGCTCTTCGGGGGCCTGAACTGGCTTCGCACCTTCGCCAAGAAGAAGATGAAGGTGAAGGAGTTCCGGTTCTCGGAGAACTACGCCCTCTTCTGGGACAAGCTCGAGAAAGCCAACTACTTCTTCGAGAAGATCATCGACCTGCGCGACCGCGACCTGGACGACCGGCGGGTCCACTTCCTCCTGGAGAACCCCTCCCCCGACGGCGGGGAATGGATCATGGTGGTCAACGTCATCCAGAAGTACGGGGCCCTGCCCAACGGCGCGATGCCCTGCACCTTCAACCGGATCAACTCCCGGTACATGAACTTCGTCCTGAACTACAAGCTGCGCGAGGGCGCCGCCGAGATCCGCGCGCGGCACCGCAAGGGCGCGAAGCTGCCCGCGCTCCGGGAGATCAAGGACGAATACCTCAAGGAGATCTACCGCATCCTCACCATCCACCTCGGCGAGCCCCCCGACCGGATCACCTGGGCGTACAAGCGAGAGAGCAAGGGCAAGCGGAAGAAGAAGGCGGCCGGCAACGGCCTCACCCGCTTCAACAACGTCACACCCGAGCAGTTCTACGACCGGGCCTGCGGCGTCGACCTCGACGACATCCATGTCCTCATCAGCGCCCCCATGAGCGGCATGAGCTACTACCGCCCCTACTCGGTGGAGTACTTCAACAACATGATCGGCGCCCGGGAACAGGTCTCGCTGAACATCCCCCCCGCGGAGCTCAAGAAGATCGCCGTCAAGGTCCTCAAGGACGGAGACGCCTGCCTCTTCGGCTGCGAGGTCCGGCTCGACATGCACAACAAGGAGGGCCTCCTCGACACCGAACTCTTCCACTACGACCTCGTCTTCGACACCACCTTCGAGATGGACAAGAAGACCCGCCTCGACTACCACCAGGCCCGCATGACCCACTCCATGGTCTTCACCGGCGTGGATCTCGTGAAGGGCAAGCCCGTCAAGTGGAAGGTCGAGAACTCCTGGGGCGAGCAGTTCGGCAAGAAGGGCTACTTCCTCATGAACGACAACTGGTTCGACGAGCACGTCTTCGAGGTTGTCGTCCCGCGGAAGTACCTCAGCAAGAAGATGCGCGACGCGTTCCGGAAGAAGCCCGTCGTCCTGCCCCCGTGGAGCCCGCTGGCCTAGTGCTACAACGCTACCGTCGGCATTCGCGGAGTCTTTTCGACCCTGATCGACAAGATTCCCCTAGCCCGGATTATTCATGAAGACGTAGCGAGGTTGCCGCAAGTGCCTGAGATGCGAGGAGCAAGACGATTCCGGTCCGGAGCGTGGCCAAAGCGCCACGTGAGGGCCGGAATCGTCGCAG
>Ga0180434_10002418_pt1 | contig 25075 bp, 19 predicted proteins | sample SS_ome_7_FD_132453 | JGI IMG/M metagenome (GOLD analysis project Ga0180434, IMG submission 132453) | Hypersaline lake sediment archaeal communities from the Salton Sea, California, USA - SS_1_D_2 metaG | ecosystem: Environmental > Aquatic > Non-marine Saline and Alkaline > Hypersaline >... | reverse complement strand
GTGCTGTCGGTCGGCGACGGCCTTCTGTTGGCCAACGGCACCCGAGCAAGCCATCAGGTCCACGAAGGGGACCGGGTCCTGTTCAGCCGCTATGCCGGCGCCGAGGTCAATGTCGATGGGCAGGAGTTGCTCATCATGAGTGAAGACGACATTCTGGCGATCCTCCCTTGAGTGGGGGTGCGGAAGGCCCCCGCGACTGCCGGTCTCACCGCCTCGGCCGTCTCGCTGGTCGGCGGCGACGATTGAGCTAGAATTGTCAAAATGGCCCGTGGTTGGCTGTTGCCATCCCGAAAGAGGCGGGCGGAAGTAGTCGGCGGGTTTGCTTGCATCCGGTCAATGGGTTGAATAATTGGGGGCGCTCTTTGCGAATGGGCAAATCAGACGGTTTGACGTCGGCGTGTCCCCTGCCCTTGAGTTAGCCGCAGACGCCGCCGCACAAATACGCAAGACAAGAGGAGACCAGCGATGACCAAAGGTATGTCGACGATTTTGACCACCCTCGTGATGGCTTCGGCCCTGGCTCCCTCCCTCCGGGCGGACGAGGCCGACTTGCAAAAGACCTTTCAGCAGACCGTCGATCAGGCGATTCGCTACCTGGAGACCAAGGCCCAGGCCCCGGAGGGGTCCTACGCGAACTATGCCGGGCCCGGGGTGACGGCGATCGTCACCACGGCCGTTTTGCGGCACGGCCGCAGCCCGGACGACCCGGTGGTGGCCAAGAGCCTGAATTACCTGCAAGGTTTCGTCCAGCCCGACGGCGGCATCTACCAGAAGGACAACTTCTACCGCAACTATGAAACCTCACTGGCGATCCTCTGTTTCAACGAAGCCAACGGCGATGGCCGCTACGACAAGCTGATCGATCGGGCCGAGGCGTTCCTCAAGGGCATCCAGTGGGACGAGGACGAAGACCAAGACCAGAGCAGCCTCAGCTACGGCGGCGCCGGCTACGGCAAGCACAAGCGGCCCGACCTGTCGAACACCAGCTTCCTGATCGACGCCCTGCGTGCCGCGGGCAACGGGCCGGAGGACGAGGCGATCCAGAAGGCTTTGGTTTTTGTCTCGCGGTGCCAGAACCTTGAGACCGAACACAACACGACGCCGTTTAGCTCGAAGAATCCCGACGGCGGGTTCTATTATACGCCCGCCGCCGGCGGCCAGAGCCAGGCAGGCGAGACGCCGACCGGCGGCCTGCGCAGCTACGCCTCGATGACCTACGCCGGGCTGAAGAGCATGATCTACGCCGGCGTGAAGGCCGACGATCCCCGTGTGAAGGCGGCCCTCGAGTGGGCGCAGAAGCACTACGGTCTCGCCACGAATCCCGGCATGGGCGATGCCGGCTTGTACTATTACTACCACACCTTTGCCAAGGCCCTCGATGCGGCCGGGCTCGACACGATCAAGGACGACCAGGGTACCGAGCACGATTGGCGCCGCGAGTTGATCATGGAACTGGCCGGCCGGCAGAAGCCGAACGGCTCTTGGGTCAACGACAATCCCCGCTGGCTCGAAGGCGACCCCGCGCTGGTCACCGGTTATGCGTTGCTCGCGTTGGCGTATTGCCATCCGGCTGTGCAATAGGCGCCGCGGTGGCGCGAACTCCGCTGCTTCGGATATCTGAGCCATCGGCTTTGCCGGCGCTTGCGGATTGGAATCGGTACGACACACGACAAACAGATTTGTCGAACACGCCTGTTAAGCCGGACCACGTAAGCTGCCGCCGGACTGTTCATGGCTTCTCCCCCGCCGCCGCGACATTTTGCCCTTTTGGCCGCCGTCTTCGAAGGCGGGTTGGCCATCGTGGCGGTGGCTGCCGGCTGGTTGATGGGCACCGATCCTCTCGCGTCGTTGCGTTGGGATGCGATCGGCGCCGCCTGGGGGCTCGCGGCGACGCTGCCGATGCTCGGCGCGGTGTGGCTGAGCCTGAAAAGTCGGTTCGGCCCCCTGCGCCATTTGCTCCGCGTGGTCGACGATCTGCTGGTCCCAATGTTCCGGGGCCTGCCGCTGATCGAGCTGGCGGGCATCTCACTACTGGCGGGCCTCGGCGAGGAGATGCTTTTTCGCGGGCTGATCCAGCAGGCCGTCGCCGACGGCTTCGACACACCCCAGGGCGCGTGGGTTGCCCTGGTCGCGGCGTCGGTCCTCTTCGGCTTGGCCCACCGCGTGACAAACACCTATGCCGTGCTCGCCGGTCTGATCGGGTTCTACCTAGGCGGCCTTTGGATGCTGACCGACAACCTGCTGGTTCCCATCGTCGCGCACGCAATGTATGATTTTGTCGTGTTGGTTTACTTGGTCCATATCCGAAAACCGCCCGAGTCGTCGGCCCAGCAGGCCGATCATCCCAACCATGGCCAAGACGCCCAAGGGCCGCCGGATCACCCGCTTTGACTTTCAGCCGGGCACCAAGCTGGCGGGCAAGTACCAGATCGTCTCGCTGTTGGGCACCGGCTGGGAAGGGGAGGTCTACAGGCTTCGGGAATGCAGCACCGGAATCGAGCGCGCGGCGAAGTTCTGGTACCCGCACCGCAATCCCCGGAACCGGACCATCCGCTTCTACGCCAAAAAGCTCCACAAGCTCCGCCACTGTCCGATCGTCATCCAGTACCACACCCAGGAGACGATCACCTACGAAGGCATGGCCGTCCGGTTCCTCGTTTCGGAGTTCGTCGAGGGGGAGCTTCTCGATGAGTACATCGGCCGACAGCCGGGCCGACGGTTGCCGGTCTTCCAGGCGTTGCACCTTTTGCACACACTGGCCGCCGGCATCGAGTGCATCCACAACCTCCGCGAGTACCACGGCGACCTGCACGCGGACAACATCATCATCCAACGCTACGGCCTGTCGTTCGACCTGAAGCTGGTCGACATGTTCCATTGGGGGCCGGCCAGCCAGGACAACATCCGCGAGGACGTCGTCAAGCTCGTGCGAATCTTCTACGACGCCATCGGCGGGCAGAAGTACTACGCCCGACAGCCCTCTGAGGCGAAGGCCATTTGCCGCGGCTTGAAGCGGCACCTGATTCTTCGGAAATTCCGCACCGCCGGGCAGTTGCGACAGTATCTCGAAACCATGCGATGGGACTAAGCGTCTCGAACAAAACGGGGACGGGCTCCGAGCCCAACAGCGCCGGGATCGGGACAAATGGCATGTCGCGAGGTGCCTGTCCCCGTTTGTGTTAGGCGTCCTAAACGTCCAACCGCTTCAGCCCTTCGAGCAACTCCTGGATCCGTTTCGCGGCGTCTAAGGCGCGGCGCAGCGATGCGTCGGCCTCGGCATCAAGCCGGCTTTTGTAGCGTTGGGCAAGCAACGTCACGCAGTCCGCCACCCGCCGCAACGGTTCCTGCAAGTCGTGGGAGGCGAGATGGGCAACCCGCTGAAGTTCGGCATGAGAGCGGGCCAACTCCTCGGTCCGCTGGCGGACGCGACCATCCAATTCCTCCCGCGACCGTTGAAGCGCCTGCTCGGTCCGTTTATGCATCACGGCTTCGATGAAGGCGCTGGAGAGGGCCTCGACGGCCTGCTGGTCGGCGAGTGTATAGCCGCCCGCCTTGTTGGCCAAGGCAATCAGGCCAATGGTCTTGCCGCCCCGATTCAAGGGCACGCCCAAATAGGACCGGATCGGCGGATGGCCCGGCGGCGGCCGCACCCAGTCGGGATGCGATGTCGGATCGTTGGAGATCAGCGATTGCCCATTGTGAACAACCCGGGCGCGGACACCGCAGAGCTGGACATTGTAGAGCCCCTGACTCGCCTCCTTCTGGGGAATCCGGCAGGCCTCCCAACCGGTGTCGCTGATCGCGATCGTGTCGAAACGTCCCCCAGGATTCACCTCGCACATGAAGCCGAACTGGCTGCCGGTGAGCGACTCGGCCAACGCCAGGCACTTTCGGGCCACCTGTTCGTCGCTCGTGCAGGTCAACGTCTCGTGAAACAATTCCGTAATGCCGTGGAGTACCGCGTTGTGCCAAACCGTCTGCTGCTCCGCGAGCCGACGCGCCGTAATGTCGGTCATGGCCGTCTTGCAGAAGGTGGTCTCTTCATCTTCCTGCACGGGAATGCTGTGCATCTGCACCACGACCGACCGACCATCTTGGGCCACGAGTGTCGCTTCGGAGGTGACATCCTCTCCCTGCCGCACACACCGCTGAATGTGCCGCAGTACCTGTTCGCCGTCCTGCTCATGGACAAACCCGATTAGCGAATAGCCGATCAACTCCTCGCGGTCGACGGCCAACATCTTGGCCCCTGCCAGATTGACCTCCTGGACATAGCCGTCCTCGTCAAGCGTGATATAGCCCAACGGGGCGAAATCGTAGAGGTCGACGTACCGGTCGCGATAGTGCTCCAATCGATCTAGCATCTTGCCCAACTCGTCATTGCGACGTTCCAGCGCCAGGCTGCGAAGTTCATACTGCCGAATAAGATCGCGAAAGGCCTCTATCGAAGGGAGACCATTGTCGCAAAGGGCCCCGCGAAGAGATGCGTCGACGGACCTCTCAAGAAGGGATCGCTCGCTGTCGGACAAATGAGCGTTGTCGCCCATAATCGGCGATTCCTCTCCCCCGACAGAGGCAATGTCGGGTGGCATTGGACGAGTGCTAACACTTCTTAATTATTCTCCCAATGCTTTGGTCGCGTCAAGTCTGCGCCGTGGCGGTCAGTGCAGGGTGTGCCAGCCCTTCGCCGCGCGCCATCGATTGACCAGCGCAAATGCGCGAGGGTCCTTCTTGAGGAATTTGATCAGTTGTGAAGCCGTCGTCCCCAACGCCTCCGCCACCGGCTTGACGTCGCCTTGTTGGGCAGCAACCCGATCGAGCACTTCGGCCAATAACGCCGGAAAATCGCGATGGGCCGCGCTGACGGCAATCGGCCCGCCGCCGCATCGCGATCGGCAAAGCTCGCTCGGTGGCCCGGGCAGGGCGTTGGTCGTGCGGATCTCCAACGCCAGGTTCAGGCGAAGCCGTTGGAGGGCCTTCGTGCGATTTTCGCCCTGGCTCCGCCGCTCGGTCGCCTCGGCCGTCACCCCGGTCGGCCGGTGTTCGAGGACGATGGCCGTTTCGACCTTGTTGCGATGCTGCCCCCCTGGCCCACGACGCCGAGACCGCCGCATGAGGCACTGCTCGGCAAGTCGCTCGGGGTCTAGTGCCGCGGGATGGGAGTAGGCATCAGGCATGGCCGTGTCGCATGTCCGTGGGATTGATTGACTTGACGCCCCCTGCTTCCCGAGCAGCGCCACCCGTGCAGCGGTTGCACCGGACGCCTGCTAGCAATGCATTTGCCCGCGCGGTACAATCCAGAGACTGGTAAGGACGCTCGATCCAGGGAGGACCATTGTGAGCACGCCGCGGCCGTTTGCCCATCTGCATTGCCATAGTCATTACAGCCTGCTCGACGGAGCGGGGCAAGTCAAAGCGTTGCTCGATCGGGCCAAAGCCCTGCAGATGAACGCCCTGGCCCTGACCGACCACGGCAACCTGCACGGCGCGCTGCAATTCTACCAGTACGCGAAGGAATTGGGAATCAACCCGATCCTCGGCCTGGAGGCATACATTGCCCCCGGCAGCCGCTTCACCAAGGAAGCCGGCAGCATGAAGGAGGCCAGCTACCACCTCACCTTGCTGGCCCAGAACCTCACCGGATTCCGCAACCTGCTGAAGCTTTCTTCCGCCGCCTTCCTCGAAGGCTTCTACTTCAAGCCGCGGATCGACAAGCAACTGCTCGAAGAACACAGCGAGGGCCTGATCTGCTTAAGCGGTTGCATCTCCAGCGAGATTAACCGGCTGATCCTCGCCGGCGGCGAGCCGAACCTGAACAAGGCCATGGAAACGGCCGCTTGGTTCCAGAAGCTTTTCGGTGAGCGCTACTTCATCGAGATCCAGAACAACGGCATCGAGCCGCAATTGGTCGCCATGCAGGGGGCCTGCGAGGTGGCCGACCGCCTGGGCATCCCGGTGGTCGCCACCAGCGACGTCCACTACGTCCATCGCGACGACTCCGAGGCCCAGGACGTCCTCCTGTGCATCAACACCGGCAAATTCCGCACCGACACGAACCGGATGCGGATGGACACCAACGAGTTCTATCTCCGCGGCTCGGAGGAGATGTACGCCGCGTTTCCCGGGCGTGAGGAGGCGGTCCGGCGCTCGCAGGAGATCGCCGATTCGGTCGATATCGAGCTGGAATTGGGCAAGCGGAATTTTCCGATCTTCACGCCACCGGAAGGCAAGAAGTCGGAGGACTACCTCCGCGACTTATGCATCGAGGGGCTCAAAGAGCGCTATGCCGGCAATGAGCAGCGCTGCCCCGGCGGCGAGCTTTCCGAGGAGGTCATCGCCCGGCTCGACCGCGAGTTGGGCGTGATCAACAAGCTGGGGTTCCCAAACTACTTCCTGATCGTCTGGGACTTCGTCAACTTCGCGCGAAGCCGCGGGATCGAGGCGACCGCGCGCGGTTCCGGCGTCGGCTCGCTGGTCTGCTACGCGCTGCACATGAGCCACGTCTGCCCGCTGGAATACGACCTGCTGTTCGAGCGGTTCCTCGACGAGAGCCGCAAGGAAGCGCCCGATATCGACATCGATTTCGACCAGCAGCGGCGCGGCGAGGTGATCCAGTATGTCAAGGACGAGTACGGCGTGAACAACGTCGCGCAGATCGGCACGTTCGGCACGCTGGCGGCCCGGGCCGCGCTGCGCGACGTCGGCCGGGCGCTGGGCATGCCGATCCCTCGGGTCGACGCGGTCGTGGCGATGGTGCCCGACCAGCTTGGCATCAAGCTCTCGAAGGCCCTGGAGACGAGCGAGGACCTGAAGAAGGCCTACGACAACGACCCGGAAATCCGCGAGATGCTCGACCTGGCCATTCGCATCGAGGGGCTGGCTCGCAACGTGGGCACCCACGCGGCGGCCGTGGTCATCGCCGACAAGCCGCTGACCGAGTACGTCCCGCTGCAGCACGTCCAGGGCAAGGAAGAGATCATCACGCAGTGGTCGATGAACGACGTCGAGAACGCCGGGCTGCTGAAGATGGATTTCCTCGGCCTGCGCAACCTGACGATCCTCTCGAAAGTGATTGCGCTGATCGAGCAGACCACCGGCAAGCGGATCGATCCCTACAGCTTCCCGCGCGACGACCAGCCGACGTTCGACGTCTTCTGCCGCGGCGAGACGAAGGGCATCTTCCAGTTCGAAAGCGGCGGGATTCGCGACCTGTTGCAGCGGATGAAACCCGACCACTTCCGCGACATCATCGCCACCAACGCGCTGTACCGGCCGGGGCCGCTGGAGGGCGGCATGGTCGACGACTATATCGAGGTCAAGCACGGCCGCAAGAAGGCCGAGTATCCGCACGAGGTCATGCGCGACATCCTGGAAGAAACCCACGGCGTGATGGTCTACCAGGAACAGGTGATGCGGATCCTCAACCGGCTCGGCGGCATCCCGCTGGCCAGTGCCTACACCTGCATCAAGGCGATCAGCAAGAAGAAGCTGCCGATCATCGCGAAGTTCCGCGAACAGTTCATCCAAGGCTCGCACGAGAAGGGCCTCGACAAGCAGCGGGCGGCCGAGTTGTTCGAGATGATCGAGAAGTTCGCCGGCTACGGCTTCAACAAGAGCCACTCGACGGCCTACGCGCTGATCGCCTACATGACGGCCTACCTGAAGGCCCATTACCCGGTCGAGTTCATGGCCGCGCTGCTTTCGAGCGACATCCCCGGCCGCAACTTCAAGAAGAAGGACTCGCTGGTCGAGCACCTCGAAGACTGCCAGCGGATGAAGATCGAGGTCGTGCCGCCGAGCGTGAACCAGTCGGCGACCGAATTCACCGTGGCCGACGGCAAGATCCATTTCGCCATGTCGGCCATCAAGGGCTGCGGAGCGGCCGCCGCGACGGCCATCGCCCAAGAGCGCCAACGCGGCGGGCCGTACCGGAGCCTGTTCGACCTTTGCGAACGGCTCGACCCCGGCTCGGTCAACCGAACGGCCATCGAGTCGCTGATCAAGGCCGGCGCGTGCGACGAGCTGGGCGGGCATCGGGCCCAGTTGTTCGCCGTGATCGACCGGGCGATTCAAGGCGGCGCGTCGGCCGCCGCCGACCGGCGCAGCGGCCAGTTGGGCCTGTTTGGCGACGACGAGGACGACACGCCGCAACAGGCGGCCGCCAGTCTGCCGGACGTGCCGGCGTGGGATGAACGGACCGTGTTGACCAACGAGAAGGAAGTGCTCGGCTTCTACCTTTCGAGCCATCCGCTGGCCGAGCACATGGACACGCTGAACACCTACTGCACCCACACCTCGGCCGAAGCTTCGCAGCTTGCCCATCGCACCGAGGTCCTGCTCGGCGGCATGTTGGCGGCCATCAAGCTCTCGAACACCAAGAACCCCAAGCCGGGCAAGCCGAGCCGCTACGCCATGTTCGACCTGGAAGACACGGCCGGCATTATGCGCTGCATCCTCTGGCCGGAACAGTATGCCGAGTATGGAGAGCGGGTCGAGGCGGATGCGATCGTCGGTGTGCTCGGGGTGATCGACAAGCGGCCCGGCAGCGAGGAGGCCAACCTGATCGTCAACGAGCTGATCCCGCTTGGCGAACTCGCCTCCCGCTACACCCAGGGGATTCGGGTTCGGTTGCTGGAAGAGGCCCACGGCCCCCAGAAGCTCGAACAGCTCCACGAGATCCTGCGCGGCTACCCCGGCAAATGCAGCCTGGAGTTGGTGCTTTGCCTGGAGGACCGAAGCCGCGTGCTGTGCAAGTGCAACCGGTTCGGCGTGGAGGTGAACCCCGAGATGCGCCGCCGCGTGGAGGACCTGCTTGGCCCGGGGCATTTCCAGTTGATTGCCAAGAAGAAGATCGGCGGCCGGCCCAACGGCCGCCCCGCCGCGAAAAACGGCCGCAACGGGCGGTGAGAGTTGCAGGACTCACGTCCACATATCCCGATCCAGAATCCGGTAGTTGATCGCCTCGTTGAGATGCTCGGGAAGAATCGCGTCGCTGCCGGCCAGATCGGCGATGGTTCGGGCAACGCGGAGCACCTTGTCGTGCGCCCGGGCCGAAAGGCCGAGTTCCGACATCGCGTTTTTTAATAGGTTGCGGCCCTCATTGTCCAACTGGCAGAACTGCCGCGTCTGCCGGTGGCTCATGTCGGCATTGTGCCGCGTGGAGCTGCCGCGAAACCGATCCGCCTGAATCCGCCGCGCTGCGACCACCTGGCCGCGCATCTCGGCGCTGCCGGTGCCGGGCGTGCCGCCGGAAAGCTCACGGAACGGCACCGCCGGCACCTCCATGTGGATGTCGATTCTGTCAAGCAGCGGACCCGAGATCTTGCCCATGTAGCGGTCGATCTGCGGCGGCGTGCATTGGCAATTGCGCCGCGGGTCGCCCCGATAGCCGCAAGGGCAGGGGTTCAGTGCGGTGATGAGCATGAAATTCGCCGGGAAGGTCGTACTAGCCAACGCCCGAGAGATCGTCACCATACCGTCTTCCAGCGGCTGGCGAAGCACTTCGAGCGTCTGACGATTGAACTCCGGAAGTTCGTCGAGGAACAAAACGCCGTTATGGGCAAGCGAGATCTCGCCGGGGCCCGGAGGCGATCCGCCGCCGACCAGTCCCGCGTTGCTGATCGTGTGGTGCGGCGGGCGGTAGGGGCGGGTGGCCAGAAGCGGCTGGCCCGGCTTCATCCGGCCAACGGCGCTGTAGATCCGCGTGGTTTCGATCGATTCGGCGGGGCTCAGATCGGGCAGGATCGTCGGCACCCGCTTGGCCAGCATTGTCTTGCCGGAGCCGGGTGGCCCGACCATCAGCAGATTATGCCCGCCGGCGGCCGCGACGGTCATTGCTCGTTTGGCCGTCTCTTGGCCGCGGACGTCGGCGAAGTCGATGTCGTACGTGGCCAGCTTGCGGAACAGCTCGTCGATCCGCGAGGGCGTGGGCTCGATGTCCAGCTCGCCCGCCAGAAACCCGACCGCCTGGGCCAGGCTGCTCACGCCGATCACCTCGATCCCCTCGACGACCGCCGCTTCGGCCGCCGAGGCCTGTGGTACGATGATTCCCCGCAGACCCTGCTGCTCGGCCGCGGCCATGGCCATCGACAACGCGCCTTTGGTCGGCCGGGTGCTGCCTTCCAGGGCCAGCTCGCCGACCACGGCATAGCGGTCCAGCCGCTCGGAGGCCATCTGCCCGCTGCCGACAAGGATTCCCACGGCGATCGGCAGGTCGAACGAGGCTGCGTCTTTCGGCAGATCGGCCGGGGCCATGTTGATGACAATGCGGGCTTGTGGCCGTTGGAAGCCCGAATTGACCATTGCGCGCTCGACCCGGTGGGTGCTCTCCTTCACGGCCGCCTCGGGCAAACCAACCAGGACGGTTTTCGGCAGTCCGGCGGGCGAGACATCGACCTCGACCTCAACCGGCAATGCCTCAATACCCAGCAGGGAATAGGTTTGCAGCTTCGCGAGCATGGACAGTCCTGCGATACACGGGTGTAGAATCAAGCGAGCGGACCGGCGCCCCCAAACACCCCATTGTGCCGGGGATGGGGCTGAGATGCAAGGGGGAGAGAAGAGAACGTTTAGCGGCCTTGCCGGGGAAGCTGCGGTAGGAAGGTGTCGACGCTAAACCCACCGGAGCCGAAAGCCAGGACCATCAGCAGCCCGCCGGCGAGTCCCAAGTTCTTCATGAAGTGGATCATTTGGGCTTGCGCGTCCGCCACGCCCGGCGACCAGAAGTTGTGGAAGATCAGCGTGGTTGGAGCCAGAAACAACAGCAGCGACACGGCCCCCCATCGCGCGCGGAACCCCAGCAGGACCGACAGTCCGCCGGCCAGCAGGAAAATAATGGCCAGCGCGAGCATGAGATGGACGAAGAAGGTCCCCCCATTGGCGCCCAGCAGATGTTCCAGCGCCACGCCCTTCGATCGCATATGGGCCACGGTGCCGGCCCAATCGACGATATGGTGGGCCCCGCTGAGCAGGAAGATCAGGCTCAGCAGTACACGGCCGAGAAGCGCGATGACGTGCTGGAAGATGGGAGTCATCGGTTCGTAGTTCCACCTTTAGGCGGCTCGTCATTCCCGCGCGCGGGAATGACGCCTGGAAAGCCCAACCGGCCTTTCCAACGCCAAATGCCTCAGACTCAATAGGCCGGTCTATCCGCTACTCCCCCACGTAGGGCATCAGGGCCATAAAACGTGCCCGCTTGATCGCCCTAGTCACCGCGTGCTGGCTGATGGCGGTGCAGCCACTCTTGCGGCGGCTAATGATCTTGCCTTGCCGGTTGGTGAGCTTCTTGAGCAGCTCGATGTCTTTGTAGTCGACATACATCGGCCGCGGCCGTTGGCCGTCAACGAAGATCGGGTCCTTTTTCTTCGTCCGAATCTTGGTTTTCGCCCGGCGTTTGCTCGGCCGGTTGAATTGCATCTTTCTTGCCATTATTACTCCCTGACAACAAGTTGTGTGGATCGGTGCGCCCTGGTTGCCGCATCGCGGAGGGGGTATAGCCCGGTCACCCCCCACGGGGCAAACCTCTAAATATAGCAAAAATCAGCGGCCGAACAAGATGGTTGCGCCGGAAATCCGCCAACTTTTGGCCGCTAGCGACCGTTGGACCGAAGTTCTGCGTCTGTGGGGGGGAGTCAAAGGCATGGGGTCATGCGAAAAAAGGTCTGTCACCCGCCTGAAGCGAGACACGTGGTCGATCAATCATTGGGTGATAGGGCCGTCCTGCCCTCCCAACACCAAGGATCGTTCACCGTCTCAGAAAGTCCGCGGCTTGCCTTTGGGATTCTATTTCGGGGGCCCAGTTCACTGCTCACCTACGCCACAGGGCACGGCTGCCCGGCCAAATACTCGTCAATACTCGCGGCGGCCGCTTTGCCGGCGCCCATGGCGAGGATGACCGTGGCGCTGCCGGTGACGATATCGCCGCCGGCCCAGACGCCCTTGCGCGACGTGCTGCCCTGCTCGCTGGCCTCGATGTAGCCGCGGCGGTTGAGGCTCAGGCCGCCTTGGCGGGTGAGCAAGGGGTTCGCGCCGGAGCCGATCGCCACGATGACCATGTCGGTCGGCATCGTGTAGACGGCGCCCGCCTTGGGCACCGGGCGGCGGCGGCCGGACTCGTCGGGCTCGCCCAACTCCATTTCCTGGCAGCAGACCTGCTCGACCGCACCCCGGGCGTTGCCGAGATACTCGATCGGCGAGCAGAGCAGCTTGAAGATGATGCCCTCCTCTTCGGCGTGATGGATTTCCTCAGTCCGGGCAGGCATCTCCTCGCGCGAGCGGCGGTAGAGGACCGTCACCGTTTCGGCCCCAAGCCGCTGGGCCGTCCGGGCGGCGTCCATCGCCACATTGCCGCCGCCGACCACACACACGTTCCGCCCGTGGATGACCGGCGTGTCGTACTCAGGGAAGGCGTAGGCCTTCATCAGGTTGACCCGGGTGAGATACTCATTGGCCGAATAGACGCCGCCGAGGTTCTCGCCCGGAATGCCCATGAAACGCGGCAAGCCGGCGCCGACGCCGATGAACACCGCGTCGAAGCCTTCTTCTTCGAGCAGCTCGTCGAGCGTCACGGATTTGCCGACGACCTGATCCATCAGAAAGGTTACGCCGAGGCGGCGGAGGTAGTCGACCTCTTCGGCGACGATCTGCTTCGGCAGGCGGAACTCGGGAATGCCGTAGGTCAGCACGCCACCGGCCTTGTGGAATGCCTCGAAGACGGTCACCTCGTGCCCCCGCAACGCCAGGTCGCCCGCCGCGGCCAGGCCCGCGGGCCCGGAACCGATAATGGCCACGCGCTTGCCGGTGCTTGGCTTCGGCTCGGGCGTCTCGACCAGTGCGTGCTCGCGTTCGTAGTCGGCGGCGAAGCGTTCGAGCCGGCCGATGGCCACCGGCGTATGCTTCTTGCCGAGGATGCACAGGGCCTCGCACTGCGACTCCTGCGGGCAGACACGTCCGCAGACGGCCGGCAGGCAGTTCGTTTCCTTGATCTTCCGGGCGGCTTCAGCGAAGCGTCCCTCGGCGATCAGCGCGATGAAGCCCGGAATATCGACCCCGACCGGACAACCGGCCATGCACAGCGGCTTCTTGCACTGCAAGCAGCGTGCGGCCTCGGTCTGGGCCTCCTCGGGCGAATAGCCCAGCGGAACTTCTTCAAAGTTATGAACACGAACCTCCGGATCCTGCTCGCGCATCGGAACCCGGTCGGGGCGGATGGGGGTCTTAGCCATGGTATTGTTGAGGGGCAATGGGATGCGAGGGAATACAAGCACGAAGCGCCAGCGAGTGGGTATTGTTATTCCAACACGGCAAGACCCACTCGCTTGCGCGTCGAGCTTGTATGCGTGCGAGAAAACGCCCGCACATCTTCGGCTACTTCGACAATTCTTCGATCGCCCGTTCGAGCGAACAGGCTTCGTCCTCGACGTAGGTCTTCTGCCGGGAGAAGAGCAAGTCCCAGTTGACGAGGTGGCCGTCGAACTCGGGGCCGTCGACGCAGGTGAACCGCGTTTCGCCGCCGACCTCGACGCGGCACCCGCCGCACATGCCGGTGCCGTCGACCATGATCGAATTGAGGCTGACAACCGTCTTCACGCCGAACGGTTCGGTGGTCTTGGCACACGCCCGCATCATCACAGTGGGCCCGATGGCGTAGACGCAACCGATGCGTCCGTCGGCGTTGCTCTTTAGGAGTTCCCCGAGCGGTTCGGTCACCAGACCTTTGCGGCCGGCGCTGCCGTCGTCGGTGGTGATGATGTGCTCGTCGCTGACCGCGGCAATCCGGTCGGTCCAGAACAGCAGGTCCTTCGAGCGGGCGCCCTGGATCGTGATCACACGGCTGCCGAGTTGGTGAAACGCCCGGGCGATCGGGTAAACCGGAGCCGTGCCGACGCCGCCGGCGACCATGACCACGGTGTCGACCGGCTCGATCTCCGAGGGGACGCCCAACGGGCCGATCAGGCTGAAAAGCCGCTGGCCGGCCGGAATTCGGGCAAGCTTCGCGGAACTTGTGCCGACGACCATCAGCACGAGCGTGATCGTGCCGGCATCCCGGTCGAAATCGGCAATGGTCAGCGGCACACGTTCGCCGCTTTCGTCGGCCATCACAACCACGAAGTGGCCCGGCTTCGCCTTGCGGGCGATCCGCGGGGCCTGAACGACCATTTCGTGGATTTTGGGGGAAAGCTGCTTGTTCGTGAGGATGGTATGCATAGTCGCCTGTTGGGGGAATCGGCTGTGAATTGTGACAGCAGTTCGTCTGGGAGGGCGAGGCTCCCGCCGAGCCGTTGAACCACCTACTGCGTGACGGTAATCACTGTCGAAACCGCCCCTTTCGGTAATATACCCCTCCTTCCGGAGAGAGCCAAGAGTGCCGCGGAAGCGTTCAGCCGGTAAGCAACTCGTGATAATGCATTAACAGGCCGGATAGGGCGCGGCGGATGTCCAGGGCGGTAACGGCCTGACGTCGGGTCGCAGCGGCTATTGCGGCGTGCAATGCGGGATCACCAAGCAATTGTCCGACGGCGCCGGCCAGCGCGGTTGGATCGTCCGGCGGAACGAGAATGGCGGATCCGCTGCGCGGTGGAAAGATCTCCCGCGTGCCGCCGACGTCGGTGGCTACCACCGCAACGCCGGAGGCGGCCGCTTCGAGCAATACCCGGCCAAACGGCTCTTGCCGGGCCGGATGGACCAGCAGCGTCAACTCCCCCAACAGCCGGTCGATATCATACCGAAAGCCCAACAGATGCATCCGACCGGCCAACGGGCCCGCGGCCAGCCGCCGCAACCGGGCCTCGAACCGTCGCGACTCGTCCTTGTCGGAATGCCGCTCGCCGGCCAGAAGCCAGTGGAAGTCGGTGCCTGCCTCCGCCAGCCGCGGCACGGCCTCCGCCAGAACATCCTGCCCTTTGCGCAGGCCAAGCTGCCCGATCGTGGCGATCAGGGGAGCAGCCGACGGCAGGCCGAGTTCGCGATGCAGGTAGCCCGAGCTGGGCCGCGGCTGGAACTGCTGCAAGTCGATGCCATTGTGCAGCACGTGGAGTTTCTCCGCGGCGACACCTTGCCCGGCATGGAAGCGGCGTGTCGCTTCGGAAACGGCCAGCAGTCGGCCGTGGCGGTTCAGATCGGCAATGGCCTGGCGGCTTAGCTTGAGGATGTCGCGCAGATGGGCCATGCTTGGCAGATGCATCTCCGCCGCTACCGGGCCGGAGAGTCGGCCCATGGCCAGGCTGTTTGCGTGCAGTAAGTTCGGGCCTAGCTGCTTCAGCCGCATGGATAGCTCGGCACGGAGGCTCGGCTGGTCCCTTCGCGTTCCGTCGGCGCTAAACGTGCAAAACGGGACGACTTCCACACCGCGCTGATGCAACTCCACGGCCAGCGGCCCCTCGGGCGGAGCCAGCACGGTCGACCGGAAGCCCGCCGCCTGGACGCCCGACAGCGTCGCGAGCATCGATTGCTCCCCGCCGTTGAGCGTGGGGTATTCGCACAGGATGGCGACACGGTGACTCATCGATCGTTCGTAGTTCGGCCTTGTGGGGTCTGACGTTGAAAACAGGAAACGCCAACCCATCGGGCCAGCCAGATCGTCATTCCCGCGCAGGCGGGAATGACGGGTAGCTACCCGTTTTGTTCGTCAAAACCCATTGGGCGGCAAATGGTGTCAACGTCGGCAAAGAGCCGCCGGAAGGCGGGATGCCGAACAAGCGCCGCTACAGCAAGCCGTACCGCACGAGCGTTTCCCGGAGCTGGGCCTCTTGGGCGTCCGAAAGCGGCGTCATCGGCATGCGCAGCTCGCCTGTGTCGCGGCCGACCAGTTTCATGGCGGCCTTGATGGGGATCGGGTTGGTGGCCAGCCCGAGCATGTTGCGACAAAGCGGGAAGAGCTTGTGGTGCCACTGCCGTGCCTCGTCGACGCGGCCCTCCTCGAAGGCACGTATCATCGCGATCATATCGCGCGGGATGAGGTTGCCGACCACCGAAATGACGCCGCGGCCGCCAATGGCCAGAAGCGGCAGCGTCAGGCTGTCGTCGCCGCTGAGCACGGTCAGATCGGTGTTGGCCAGGATCTGCGAGGCCTGGTCCATCGACCCGGTCGCCTCCTTGACCATGGTGATGCCGGGCAATTCCGCCAGACGGATGATCGTCTCCGGCTCGATGTTGCGCCCGGTCCGGCCGGGGATGTTGTAGACGCAGATCGGCACGTCGACCGCTTCGGCCAAAGCCTTGTAGTGCAGGTAGAGCCCTTCCTGGGTCGGCTTGTTGTAATAGGGCGCGACGACCAACGCGGCGTCGGCACCGCTGGCGGCGGCCGATCGGCTCAGGCGCAAAGCTTCGTCGGTGCTGTTGCTGCCGGTGCCGGCCATGACCTTGACCCTTCCGGCGGCCGCTTCGACCACCGCCGCGATCACCCGCTCGTGGTCGGGGTGGGAGAGCGTCGGCGATTCGCCGGTGGTGCCGACCGGACAGACGCAGGTCGTGCCCGCCTCGACCTGGAACTCGACCTGTTGCTGGAGCCGGTCGTAATCGACCTGGCCGTCACGAAACGGCGTGATCAGGGCGACGCCCAAACCGGCAAAATCTTCACTGCGTGTCGACATGGTATTTCATCTCGCGTACGGCTTCCACGAACCCGACCATCAACGCCCGCGCGACGATGCTATGGCCGATGTTCAATTCATGCATTTCCTCAATCTGGGCGACGGGACGGACGTTGCGGTAGGTTAGCCCGTGCCCGGCGTGCAGGGCCATCCTGAGCCGGCGGATCTCGGCGCCGGCCTTTTTGAGGACCTCAAGCTGTTCTTGTTGCGGCTTGCCCGGGGCTGCCAAGGCGTATTGGCCGGTGTGCAGCTCGACGGCCTCGACGCCCATCTCGGCGGCCGCCCGGATTTGGGCAAGGTCGGGGTCGAGGAAGAGGCTCACGACGATGCCGGCGTCTTTGAGGCCCTCGACGGTCGCCTTCACGCGGTCGCGATTGGCAAGCACGTCGAGTCCGCCTTCGGTGGTGACCTCTTCCCGTCGCTCGGGCACGAGCGTGGCTTGCTCGGGCTTCACGTCGCACGCGATCGCCAAAATCTCCGGCTCGCAGGCCATCTCCAGGTTGAGCTTCACCGTGACCGTATCGCGCAGCACTCGCAGGTCGCGGTCCTGGATATGCCGCCGGTCTTCGCGTAGATGGATCGTAATACCATCGGCGCCGCCCAGTTCGGCCAACGCCGCGGCCCACACCGGGTCCGGCTCGTTCGTCCGCCGCGCCTGGCGGACCGTGGCTACGTGATCGATATTGACGCCGAGTTCAGGCATTGGAGGCGTGGGTTGGTGAATGGGGGCTTATGCGGGAATCAAATCCGAAATACGAATGTCGAAATACGAAACAAATTCAAAATGCGAAATCACGAATGACCGAAACAGGGGAACCGCTAATGAACGCTGATCAACGCGAATGGAGTTCAGCGGCTCGGCGGGAGCCTCGCCCTCCCAAACCTCGAACTACTGGATTAGCGTTCATAAGCGTTTATTAGCGGTTTGTTCCTTTTGAATTTCTCATTTTGGATTTGTCTCGGATTTCGTGCTTCGTATTTCGGATTTACTCGCTCAGTTTTTGTCTTCCTCCGCCAAAGCCTTCTCCACCAAATCAGCCCGAGCGGCGATATTCTCGATCTTTCGGGCAAGCGCGGTGGGTGTGACCAGGGCGGCCAGGATCGTGTCGACTATCACGAAATGCGGCTGGTCGCCGACGTCGCGGATGGCAAAGGCGCCGTCGGGGATACTCAGGTTCTTCCGAAGTACGGCCTCGAAGTATTTCGGATTCGCCGGGCCGCACTGGCTGTAGACGACGACCAGCTCCTCGCCGTCGGCGTCTTCGCGGCCGAAGAAGACGCCGACCTTCTGCGTGCGTCCATCGGGCTGGGAAAGGCGGAAGTAGAAGGAGTTCTCGCCGCCGGATGGCTCGGCCCCGAGCAGGTGCCCGGTGCGTTGGATACAGGCGGCCACGTCGAGCTTTGCCGGGACGGTATCGCCGTGGCTTTGGAGCCATTGCCGCCACTTACGGACATCGGCGCCGAAATCCTGGCCGGTGACCATCTTCAATGCGGTGCTGACGTCGAGCACCAGCGTTCCGCGTTCGAGCAGGTCGACCAGGGGGCCGACGGCGGTGGTCGCCCGCATCTCGCCGAGCGAACGGATCGCCGCCCAGACGACCGACTCGTTGGTCGAACCGAGGCACTCCAACAGGGGGCCGACGGCCCCGGCCGCGACAAGTCGCTGCCGTGCGCGGCGCCGCGACCAGGGTTCGTGGAGTTCCTGGACGAGTTGTTCGTGTGACGGTTGTGTGATCTTTTGGCTTTCGCTCATAACGGCCTCCGGAGAAACCCTGATTATAGCGACCATCGGGCATGCATCAACCGGCTCGCCCCCCCTCAATCGAGCCGGGGCGTTTTTCGCTGCTGCTTCTTCTGCGATAGTTGCCGCTTCTGCTGAAGCCGCCGTCGCTTTGATGCCTTCGTAGGGCGGGTCGGCTTCCGCGGCTTCGGCGGCGTCGCCACTTCCGCGAGCATTGCCCGAAGCTTCTCCAGGCAATCGGCCACATTGCGGCCCGCGTCGCGAAACCGCTGGCTGGTGATTAGCAGGTCCCCCTCCTCGGTCACCCGGCGGCGATACTTCGCGAGGAAGCGCTGTCGGACCGCCTCAGGGAGGCTCGGGCTCTGGAGAACCGGCCAACGGAGTTGGGCCTTCGTGTTCAGCTTATTGACGTTTTGCCCCCCAGGCCCCGAGCTGCGCGAGAAGGTGAACGTGAATTCCCGCAACGGAATCTTCAGCTTGTCAGTGACCACGAGCATGGGATGATTGCGGATTATCGGGAACCGACGGCGACCAGGTCGCTGAACGCCTGTTTCGCATGCTCCAAACGCGACACGTAGTCCAGGGCTTCCACATCCTCGCCGAGCACCTCGAAATCGTAGTAGCCCTCGTATCCGGCGGCCTGCAACGCGCCAACAATCTCCGGCAGGGGGACCATGCCGTCGCCGAGCAAACAGCGGTTGGGCTCATTGCCGGGCGGGTGGCGTGCGTCGCCGAGTTGGACCAGGGCCACGCGGTCGACGATCTGCGGGATCCGGTCGAGAAGGTCGGCGTCGTGGCCGAGGTGGTACGTGTCCAGCACCAGCTTCGCATGCCGACTGCCGACTGCGTCGAGCAGTGCGAGCGCCTCATCCAGGCAGGTCAGGAAGGTCCACTCGGCCGCACAGCCGGGATGCATGGGCTCAATGGCCAGCGTAACCCCCTTCTTGTGGGCCTCGGGTGCAAGCTCATGCAGGGCGTTCTTCATGAGCCGACGTGCGTGGTTGGCTGTATGCCCGCCGCGTCCACCGCTGTGGACCACCAGCGTCGGTGCCGAGATTTCCGCGGCCGCTTCGATCGCGTCGAAGGCGTCCTGCACACTCTCGTCGTATCGGCGACCGTCGCTGCCGGTGAATCCGCCGGCCCAGAACAGGTGGGACACCTTCAAGCGGCATTCTTCGAGTAGCTCGACGGCCTTGACCCGACCGAAGTCGGAAAGCTTCTGCCGCCAGACGCCGATGGCGGGGATGCCGGCCGCGGCGTAATGCAAGGCATCCTCCTCGAACGACCAGCGAAAGGTCGTGGTCTCGTTGATCGACAATTCAGTCATCCGTGCCGGCTCCGATGGGTTCGATCCGCCGTGGGAGGCGGGCAGGGTGCAGCGTGATTGATTTCCCGTAATATCGAGGATTATCCCGTCCGTGTAAAGCCGAACCACAATGCTCTTGACCTAAAACCCGACCCCGGCGAAACTTACCCAGTCATGCGGATCCTCACACGCTACGTACTCGCCGAACTCGTCAAAATGTTCCTGGTCTCGCTTGCCGCGTTGACCGGGCTGATGATCGTTGTCGGGGTGGTTCGGGAGGCGGCCGCGCAGAATCTGCCTTTGGGCCAGGTTGTGCGGCTGCTGCCCTATATCCTGCCCGACGCGCTGCGCTTCTCTATGCCGGCTACCCTGCTTCTGGCCACGACGACCGTTTATGGGCGTATGTCCGGCAGCAATGAAATCGTCGCGGCGAAGGCATTGGGCATCTCGCCGATGGCCCTGGTCGCCCCGGCGCTGGTGCTGAGCTTCCTGGTCAGCCTGGTCACGGTCTGGCTCAACGATGTGGCCGTCTCCTGGGGACGCAACGGTGCCCGGCGGGTCGTGGTCGAGGCTGCGGAGGATATCGCCTACAGCATGCTGCGTGCCCAGAAGAGCTACAGTTCCAACCGGTTCTCGATCAATGTCAAGCGAGTGGAGGGCCGGCGACTGATCCGTCCCACCCTGACGCTGGAAGCCCGAGGCCGTACGCCGGCGATGACCTTCACGGCCGAGGAGGCCGAGCTGCAATCCGATCGCCGCGAGGGGGTGCTGCGAATCTTTCTGCAGAACAGCACGATGCATATCGATGGGAAGATGACGGTCCAATATCCCGGGTTCTACGAGCGGGAAATCCCCCTGCACGACGCCAGTCGGGCCAACACCTCGACGGGCGTCCCATCCTGGCTTTCTCTTCAAGTCATCCCCCGGGAGACTGAGCTGCAGCGCGAAGAAATCGAGCGGACCGAGCAGGAAATGGCCGCCCGGGCCGCCTACCAGATGCTCAGCGGCGATTTGCCGGCGCTTCAGGGCCCCGATTGGGAGCAAAGGGCCAAAGACTACCGGGGCATGTGGAATCGACTCCACCGCCTCGAGACCGAGCCGCACCGCCGTTGGTCGGCCGGGTTCACCTGCCTCTGTTTCGTCTGGGTCGGCGTGCCGATGGCCATTCGGCTGCGGAATCGCGACTTTCTGACCAGCTTCTTCCTCTGCTTCCTGCCAATCCTGATCGTCTACTACCCGCTGCTGGCCTACGGCGTCGACGGGGCGAAAAACGGCACGATCCCCCCGCAGTCGGTCTGGGCTGGGAACGTGTTGCTGGGCCTGTGGGGGCTCTGGGTGCTGCGGAAGGTGATCCGCTATTGAGCGAGGAGCGGAGTGATGGAGTGCTTGAATGAGGGGCGGCAATTCCTTACATCGCCACCTCGTCCGAGCTTGCCACTGGCGATCGATACGCTCTACTTCTTCTCTTTCTCGTCCCGAAGGTCCCAGGCGACTAGCCACCGCGTCTTGTCCGCCCGCAGACCGAAATCGTCTTGCAGTCGCTTGAGCATGTCGGGCATATGGCCGGCGCCGTAGAAGATGGCCAGCTTCTGCTTGCCGGCGTCTAGCTGTTTGCGAAGGACGTCCAGAGCGACTTTGTTCCGCTCGCTGATGATCGTCGAGCCATCCGCGCCGTTGATCGCCAGCAGCGAGCCTTCCATGTCGGTAAACTGCTCGGCCATCACCCGCTTCAGCGCCAGGGCACGGTTCTGGCTGAACATGGCCGCCAGCAGTTCCATGTCGGACGATTGCCCCCCCTGCTGCTTGGCCATCGAATAGCCCATCATTCGCAGGAACATCCCCAAGAAGCTCTCGCCTCGGCGTTGCATGGTCTTGGCGAACTGCTCGGGCGACATATCGGCGTGGACCATATTGTCGACCGTATAGTCGATCTCCTCAAGCTGGAAGGAGAGTTCCAGGAGGTCCTTCAGGCCCCCCTGTACGGTGGACACGTGGCTGCGGTTCTCTTGAGGGCCCCCTTGAGGGATTCTTGCCCCCTCGGGTGCGACGAGTTCATAGAGGACACTGTCGTAATTGCGGAATTCCCGATTGAGCTGCTCATAGTACGATTTTTCGCCCACGTGAATCGCCGACACCAGATCGACTGTCACCGGCTTAGCAGCCGGATCCTTCGGCACACAGCGGACGACAGCCACCTGCAGCGAATGGGGCGATTTCTCTTCGGTTTGCAGCCGGATATACGCCTGAGAGTCGACGGTCTCCTTTTCCGCGTTCTCGGTGCCGGATTGCCGCTGGGCGGCGTCGCTGGCGGCGGCGGCCATGGCTAGAACCGCCACGACTGCGAGAACCCAGGGATATTTGCGAATGAGCACTTTTCAGGCCTCCTTCCCGCTGCGATGTTGCCATTTCGCAACGGCGTGTGGATGTTTGCAGACTTGTCTGGTTGGGGGTTGGGAACCGTCGGAAGAAGACTTCGGCAATATTTTGCAGGCCTTGCGCCGCCTTCCTTGTATTCAACTATAGCCTGATTGGATTATTGCGGTCGAGCGCCGCAAGTCCAGGGTTGCTTGTGAAGGGGCATCGGAACAGGTGGTGCCATATGCCCTGGAGGTGTGTTTTTGCGGTCCAGTCGGATTCGTTTGGTCCGGTCATGCCGGATAGGAGTGCGGTTAACTCCAGAATCCGGTGTCCAAGCTGCAAACGCAAAGGTGCCCTGTTGACCTTTCCGTCGTGCTCAATCATGATGGAAGACCGGGTAGCTTACGCAAGTTAGGCACCCGGGAAAGCGCGGGTGAAATAGGGGCCCGGCACAATTAATGCTTGGTCCTTCTATTTGACACGGTTGTAGAAATCGCTTTTCATGGTAGTAACGAGCCAGAATGGGTTTTAGGCAATCGGGCCGCTCGATTGCAGTTTCAGCGGCCGTGGGGAGTTCTTAACACCCATGGCGCTCTTATTGGGCAAATTTCCCTCCGGATTCCGGAAAAAGAAACTCTGAGGTAGAACCGCGATGTCACTGTTTCGACTGCCGAAGTTCGAACGTATTCGGTCCACCTTCCGCGACTTGCGCGACGCTTGCACACCCCGAGGGCAACGCCCGGCCGCGGCCCGAGGCAAGCGACGCCTGGTGATCGACCCGCTCGAACAGCGTCAACTCCTTGCCGTGTCGACGCTTGGGCCGATGAATGTCCAGGACATGCTGATCAACCAGCGCGTTCTGGAGCAGACGTATTCGGCCGACCAGCAACTGCTCGAGGGCCAGTACACGATTGCCGCCCAGTCGCTTTCGTCGGACCACGACGGCGACTTCGTGGTGGCCTGGACGCGTTTCGACCCGGTGATGGACGCCATGGGCAATCCGATCATCGATCCAGAGACCGGCAACCAGATCACCGACGCGAACATCTACGCCCGGTACTTCACCGACGAGGTGCAGCGAATCAGCCTGCCCGACGCGACGGCCGACGACGTGGTCGAGGACCAGTATGGCCGCTTCTCGCTGACCTATGGCGGCAGCGAGGTCCAGAAGCTCACCTTCACGGCCGCCTATGAGCCGTTCGCGTTGCTTCAAGAGGACATTTCTGCGTCGTTCACACTCGGTTTTGACGTCAACGGCAACGGGTCGATCGACGGCGGCGAGGTGACGCCCTCGATCAGCTTCGACGAAATGGATCCCTTGGCCGACAATGCAGAGGCGATCCAGACCGCCTTGCGCGGCCTCGGCGGGGCGCTGGGGGATGTGGAAGTGCTGGGGATCAATCCGCACGAATACGTCGTCTATTTCGGCGATTCCACCGCCGGCGACAACCAGCCGGCCCTGACGGTTGAGAGTGCAACGTATACGACCGGCTTCCTGCCGTCGATCCAGGTCTCCACGCTGCGTGAGCCGACCGAGATCGGGTTCTACGACGACAACGGCACGCCGGGCGATACGTCGGACGACTGGCAAAGCATTCCGGTCTCGCCGACCGACCCATGGGCAACGGCCCGGGTGATCGAGCAGGCGTTCACTGCGGCGACCGCGAAGACCTATCCGATTGGTCCGTACGACTTCCCGCCGCCGGATCGGGCCAATCCGACCAGTCCGGAAGGCCCTTATGAGGAGCCCGAGCCGCTGCGCACGGCGCGGCCGAAGGTCACGGTCCAACCGGTCGTGTTGCCCGACGGCACGCTCAGCCTGACGCAGTTCGACGTGACCTACGTCGACGACTCGGGCAAGCAGGACCATCCAGAGGTGATCATCACGCAGGCGCAGGACGACTTGCGCAATCCGCTGGCCATTGCGGCCGACTCCGTGTCGACGCGGAAGGAGACCAGCGCCGAGTTCCGCGTCAATCCGGCGGAGCCGGAGGACCCCTTCTCGCCGCTGCCGGACGTGACCGACCAGACCTACGCGTCGGTGGCGATGGACTCCGACGGCGAATTTGTGATTGTCTGGCAGAGCGAGGTGCGCTCGGCGGACAATTTCGGCAGCGTCAGCGATATCTATGCGCGGCGGTTCGCGCCGATGGGCGTGGTGCCCGACGATCTGTTCGTGCCGGGCCAGGTTGTTCCGGGGGTCCGATCCCTGGAGGATCCGTCCACCGATGCCGACGACGTGCAGATTCTGACGTTCGACGCCACCGTGGCGCCGCCGATCAGCGGGCCTTTCCAGTTGCGCATTGGCGGCCAGACCACCGCAGCCATCACCTTCGACAGCACCAACCTGACCGGCGTGTCCGACGCGATCGAGACCGAACTGGCCGCATTGGGCTACGAGGGGGCGATCGTGACGGTCGTTCGCGGCTCGGATCCGTACCGGCTGCGGGTCACCTTCGACGGCGAATCGGGCGGCACCGATCAGCCGCTGATCGAGATTCTTTCCAACCCGGCCACCTTGCCGGCGAACGTCTCGGTGGCCGACGCCTCGGGCGACCTGTTCACGTTCCGGGTCAACCAGTTCACGACCAACGCCCAATACCAGCCGCACGTCGGCATGGACGGGGCGGGTAATTTTGTCATCGCCTGGGCCAACCTGGGTCAGGACATCAGCTACTTCAACGGCATCATCGCCCGGCGGTACGATCGTCATGGGGCGGCGCTGGACGATGAGTTCCTCGTCAATACCGAGGACACGTCGATTCACTTCGACCCCTATGTCGGCGTCAGCCGCGACGGCCATTTCGGCATCACGTGGACCCGGACCGATGATCCCGAGTACCTGGAGGACGGCGGCTTTGCCAGCAATATCCTGATCGAGGTCTACAACCCGCTGGGCGACGTGCTGCACGAGCAATTCGACGGTCCGGGCTCGCGGAATTCCTCGGTCGTCTTCGACATGGACAACAATTTCGTCGTGACGGCCGATCAGGCGGCTTCAAACGACAGCTTCGGCAATCCGTCGTCCGATGTCTTTGCCGAGATGTGGGATATCGACCAGAATGTCATCCGGCCGGAGTT
>Ga0180434_10002416_pt1 | contig 25080 bp, 19 predicted proteins | sample SS_ome_7_FD_132453 | JGI IMG/M metagenome (GOLD analysis project Ga0180434, IMG submission 132453) | Hypersaline lake sediment archaeal communities from the Salton Sea, California, USA - SS_1_D_2 metaG | ecosystem: Environmental > Aquatic > Non-marine Saline and Alkaline > Hypersaline >... | reverse complement strand
GCGAAGCCCCGCTCGACTTGCTCACGGGCCGTCGGGTCGCCGCGTTCTGCGGGATCGGCAATCCGGCGGCATTTGAGCATACGCTGCGAGCCTGCGGGTACGAGGTGGCCGATTTTCGCGTCTATCCCGACCACCATCTCTACAGCCACGCCGACGTCGCGTCGCTGACCCAATGGGCCCAGCCGCAGGACGTTGAGGCGGTCGTCTGCACGCAGAAGGACCTCGTCAAGCTGGGGGTCGAGCGGCTGGGCCAGACACCCCTCTGGGCGGTTGCCGTTTCGCTCGAGCTGCTCAGCGGCCGGGAGTTGCTCGAACAGCGGCTTGCGGCGCTGCTATCGCGGTGAATTGGTCTTGGACCAACCCCCCGCCATCGGGTATTCTGGGGGCGGTGTCCACCAAGGAAGGAACCGTCACCCGGAAAGGATTCCGATGGCTGCGTCGTTGGTCTCTCTGCTTGAATCGGACGTATCTCCCCGCATCCTGCTGGTCGGCGACGTGATGCTCGACCGCTACCTCAGCGGCGACGTTGAGCGGATCAGTCCCGAGGCCCCCATACCCGTGCTCCGCGTGGGCAAGCAGGAACATCGACTCGGCGGGGCCGGCAGCGTGGCCTCGATGCTGGCCACGCTCGGTGCCCGACCCGTCTTGGCCGCCGTGACGGGCGACGACCAGGAGGCCCAAACGATCCGCGATCTCTTGGCCGAGGCCGGCGTCGACGACCACTGCCTGCTGGCCGACCCAGGCCGCTGCACCACCGTAAAAGAACGCCTATTGGGCCGTTCGCACCAGCGCTTTCCGCATCAGATGATCCGCGTCGACCGGGAAGACACCCGACCGATCGACGCCGGGCTGGCCGACCAACTACTCGCACACATCGCCGGCTGCCTCGATGAGGTCGACCTGGTCGTCATCAGCGACTACAACAAGGGCGTCTGTGCCGGAGAGATGATTCCGCGGGTCGTGGCGTTGGCCAGCGCGGCGGGCGTGCCGGTGGTGGCCGATCCGGTCCGAGGCGCCGACTACCGCCGCTACGCCGGCTGTGCCTGCATCACACCCAACCGCGTCGAAGCGAGCCTGGCTTCCGGCATGACGATCGCCACGCCCCAGGACGGCATCGAGGCCGGGCGACGGCTGATCGACTACGGCATCGAGGCGGCGGCCGTCACGCTCGACCGCGACGGCATCGCCTGGGTCGACCGCCACGGCAATGCACGGATCTTCCCCGGCCGCCCGCGGCAAGTGGCCGACATCACCGGCGCCGGCGACATGGTCCTCTCGGCGTTGACCTACGCTCTGGCCGCGGGCGCCGATTACGCGGCGGCCATCGATCTGGCCAATCTGGCCGGAGGGCTCGAGGTCGAACGGCTCGGCGTGGTGCCCATCTCGCGGCAGGAACTGCTGGCCGAATGCAGGCACACCGCCGGCCCCGAGCGTACGAAGGTCCTTTCGGTCGAACCATTGCGGCGGGAACTCGACCGGCACCGGCGGCTCGGGCAACGCATCGTCATGACCAACGGCTGCTTCGACCTGCTGCATCCAGGGCATATTGCATCGCTGCAAGAAGCCCGAAAGCAGGGCGATCTGCTGGTCGTGGGGCTCAACAGCGACCGGAGCGTTCAGGCGCTGAAGGGTCCGAGCCGGCCGATCGTCGACCAACAGGGCCGCGCGGCGATGCTGGCGGCGCTGGCGTGCGTCGACTACGTGGTCCTGTTCGACGAGCCGAGTGTCCAGAGGTTGATCGAGCGGATCCTGCCCGACGTGCTGGTCAAGGCATCGCAGTATGCGTTGGACCAGATCGTCGGCCACGAGATCGTCACGGCCCACGGCGGCCATGTTGTCGCGGTGCCGATGGAATCGGACTACTCGACGACCGCATTGATCGAGCGGATTCGCAACCTTCCCCGCAGCCAACGGGAGGCGGCATGAGCGGCGTGGAGAAGATCGCCATCTTTCTGCCCAATTGGCTGGGCGACCTGACGATGGCCACGCCGACGCTTCGCGCGCTGAGGCGGCGGTTCCCGCGGCCGTGCCGGTTGATCGGCATTCTGCGCCCGAATCTGGCCGACCTGCTGGCCGGCACCGACTGGCTCGACGAGCAGTGGTATTTTTACCCTAGTTCGAAGCGGGCGGACCAGGGGCAAGGGACCTTGGTCCGGCGGATGCGGCGCGAGCGGCTCGATGCGGCGGTCTTGCTGACCAACTCGATCCGCACCGGCCTGCTCGCCTGGCTCGGCGGGGCGACGCGGCGGATCGGCTATGCGCGCAACGGCCGAGGGCTACTTCTGACGACGAGGCTGTCACCGCGTCGGCAGCGCGGGCGCATCGCACCCGAGCCGGTCGTCCGGACGTATCTCGCATTGGCCGAGGCCGCCGGCTGTCCGCCGGAGTCGCCGCGGCTCGAACTGGCCCTGACCGACGACGAAAGGACTCTGGGCGAACAGCTTTGGCACGACCTGGGCCTCCGCGATGACGGCCGCGTGATCGCGATCAACAGCAGCGGGGCCTACGGCGCGGCGAAGCTCTGGCCAAGCGAGCATTTCGCCGGACTCGCTCAGCGGATCGTCGACCATACCGACCACGACGTGCTGGTCCTCTGCGGGCCGAACGAGCAGGACATCGCTCGGGCAATCGCCAACCGCGCCGATCGGACAAGGGTTTTCACCCTGGCCGAGCAAGAGCTGGGGCTCGGGCTGACGAAGGCCGCGCTAACGCGGTGCCGGGCGTTGGTCTCGACCGATAGCGGACCGCGGCACGTCGGCGCGGCGCTGGGGCTCACGGTGGTCACCGTGATGGGACCGACGCTGCCGATCTGGATCGAGAACCCGACGGTACGCGGCGCGTTCGTGCATACCGACATCGAATGCCTCGGCTGCGCCAAGCGGCTCTGCCCCTTGCGGCATCACCGATGCATGCGGGAGTTGCAGCCCGAGACGGTCTTTGCCCGGCTCGTCGAGGTTCTGGATCGGTCCGCTTAGTGGCTTGGCCTGCGGACCGTCATTCTCGCAAAGGCGGGAATGACGCTGCGGAAACCTACCCGACCATCCGCACCAGTTCGGCACCGCGTTCCAACTCGGTATCCAATTCATCGCCCAACAGCGCGACGTCTTGCCGGGTCAGTCCGAGCGTTTTGAGCGTCTCGGGCGTGTACCGCACAAGCTTCCTTCCGACCGACGTAATGCCTTTGAGGGTGCAGAACAGATTGGCCACCTCGACGCACTGCACTTCGGTCCGGTCGCCGGGCGGGGCCTGCTCCGAGGCGTGGTGGTAGCGGATCGCAAGCCTCACGAGTTTGGGGAATCCCCACCGGCCGCCGATGACTTCGCCGAGCCGCGTGTGGTCGAAGCCCAGGTAGTGGCGTTCCGCGTCGGGCAGGCTTTGATACTCGGGCAAGTGCAGCATGACCTGCTCGAACTCTGAATGAGCGTACTGATCCTCAAGAATGATTCCAATATCGTGCAACAGACCGGCGAGGAAGATGTCTTCCGGTGTGCGCAGCCCCAGGCGCTTGCCGATCATCCGGGCACACATTGCCACGGAGACCTGGTGCCGCCACAAGGTTGAGCGGCGGTAGGAGCCGATCTGCTGGTCCGTCTGGAACAGCTCGCTGACGCTGGCGGTCACGGCCAGGTTTCGGATTCGCTTTAGACCGAGATGGGTGACGGCCTGCCGTAGATTGGTGATTTTCGCGCGCACTCCATAGGCCGCCGAGTTGACGTACCGCAGCACGCGGCTACTCAGCGCCGGATCCTGTTCGAGAACCTCGCTGAGGTCCGCCGTGCTCGATTTCGGATCGCACTCCACCTCAAGGATTCGCATGGCGATGTGCGGCAGGGTGGAAATGTCCTGGATACGGCGCGTCACCTCGCGTAGACGTTGCTCGGCGCGTTCATTCATTGCATTCCCTTACACTTCCCATGTGGATCGGATCGCTGACTTCGCCGAACCACCGCCGACTGTCTTAGCGAAGCGCGAACCGCCGGCTGGCATGACCCACAAGGGGAGCCGACGGCCGCGCTTCGACTTGATTCTTATTCCGCACCATGCCGCACCCGAGAAAAAGGCTGCCGGCAAGGCGTGGACGAATTGGCCTTTTCACGGGCCCGGCTAGTACCTTATCGGGAGACTCACTGTTCTGTCTTCAGTGATAGAAGAAAAGTGGGCACAAACCGCGACATTCTGTCGCAGCCGTAACAATGACCTGGGGTTTTTGCCCGGCCCCGTGCGATACCTTGCACCTGATGCTTAGGCCTTTTACACCAGACAGATAAACGCATTAATGACAGAAACAAACGGCATATTACCAATTGCCGCATGCCTCACACGCAAGGCGCCATAGGGGCCGCTTGACATCCGACACATGACACTTTCCGCTGAAACAAATGGCATAAATCCGACGCGTCCGGCGTAGAGAGGCATTCGCCATGCTGGAGGTTGGAAATGCATCGCCATCGATCCGCGGAGACTCGTCGCCACGGTTGGGGCACGCGCGCTCGCGCGCATCGTCTACTACACGCCGTGCGCCTAGGGTGTTTACTCTTACACGCCAAGCAAGGCTAGCGACCCCGTCCCGGGGAACAACTACAACGATAAGTTCACGACATCCCATGCCGCCGCGGTTTCGCGCCCATGCGTGGAATCGGGACGTTGGTGACAGTTCAGAAACCTGAAGCACGTCGCTCCCGCGCAGGCGGGAACCCAGACGAGTGTGTGATGCGACCAGGTTCCCGCCCGGGCGGTAGTCACGATTGGACCGTTCCCGGCGCGGCACGGCCTGTCCTCGCCAGGCTCTTGCCACTGTGTCGCAACTGCTGTAAAGTGATTGGTTTCAGTGCATGTACCCTCGGCCCCATGACAGAGAAGGACCACGATCGAAACATGGCCAGACTCGAAGACACGGAAATCTCCAAGGCAATCATCCGCGCCTACCACGAGAAGCTTGTCGAGGCGATCGAGAGCGATGTGGTGATCGTCGGCGCGGGCCCCTCGGGGCTGACCGCGGGCATGTTCCTTGCCCGAGCCGGCCGCAAGGTGACCCTGCTGGAAAAGCGGCTCGCGCCCGGCGGCGGCATCTGGGGGGGCGGCATGGGCATGAGCGAGGCCGTTATTCAGGATGAGGCGGTACCGCTCTTGGACGATGTCGGAGTGCGCCATCGGCGAGGGCCCGAGGGACTCCACACCACCGACGCGATGGAACTGGCCGCCGGCCTCTGCTTCCACGCGATCCAGGCCGGTGTGCGGATGTTCAACCTGATCACGGTCGAAGACGCCTGTGTCCAGAATCAGCGCGTTACCGGCGTGGTGGCCAACCGCACGATGATCTACGGCGCCTTGCCGGTCGATCCGATCGTCCTCTCGGCCAAGGCCGTGCTCGACGGGACCGGCCACGACGCGGTGGTGGTGCAGTGCCTGCGCAAACGGGGGCTGGTGATCGAGACGGCACCGACCGTCTTCGGCGAAGGGCTCATGGACGCCGACGCAGGAGAAACATTCGTCGTGGAGAAGGCCGGCCAGGTCTATCCGGGGCTGTGGCTTTCGGGCATGAGCGTTTGCGCCGCGCTGGGCGGCCCGCGCATGGGACCGATCTTCGGCGGCATGTTGCTCTCCGGCAAGCGGATCGCCGAGCAGATCGAAAGCGAGCTTGCGCGGTAGGGCCGACGGTGCTTTTCATCCGTCATTCCCGCGCAGTCTGTCATGCCGCTTGCGCGGCACCTGGAATGATGAAAATGCGTCCGTCCGTCCTTCCCGCAAAGGCGGGAACCTAGCCGCACCCACACTTCGCTGGGTTCCCGCCTGCGCGGGAATGACGGGCGACCAACGGGCCGTAACGGCCGGCCTACTCTTCCCCTTCGTAATGCTCGACGTGCGGCCAATAGGTTTTGAAGTCGAAGTCGGGGCTGTTGTCGAGGTCGTGGCAGGTCATGCACTGTCGCTGCTCGGACGCCTCCTTGGTCACCACCATGGCCTGTTGCAGCTTCCGCTGAAGCTCCTCGTCGCTGCCCATCTCGGCGTTCACGTGGGCTTCGCCCGGGCCGTGGCACGTCTCGCATCCCGTGTCGATCAGGTGGGGCGTTTCCTTCAGGCTCTTGTAGCCGCCATCATACGGGAAGTACTTCGTCGGGTGCCAGCCGATCACGTGGCAACTGACGCACTCGGGGTCGAAGTTTCGCGGCGGGTTCAGGTCGACCAGCGTCTGGTAGGCTCGACCGTGGCCGCTTCGGCGCCACACGCGCGTGGACTCCTCGTGGCAGGGAAAGCACTTCTTTGAGCCGACAAAGGCGCCGTTGGTCTCCTGCTGCGGGTGCGGCACCGGCCGGAGCCCCAGCCCGGCGAACCCCACGCGCTTGAGCTGGTCCTGATAGGCGACCATCAGCAGATGCATCTCGCGCGAGGCCGGGAAACGGCTGTCCAGCGGCACCCGCTGGTAGCGCAGCGGCTGCTTCGGGTCGTCGTAGAGCCCCAGCACAATCGCGTCCATCCCTTTGTCGCCGACCTCGATCAGAAGCGCGTCGGTCCCCTCGATTCGCTCGGGCTTCGAGGGTGGCTGCGGCGCGCCGCCGGCGGTAACGACCAGATCGAACCGCGGAAACCGCTTCGCCAGCGCGACCGTCTCGTCCATGGTCGCATGGGCCAAAAGCACTAGGTAGTCGGCCTTCTCCTCCAGCTCGGGCATCACGTTCTCAAGCGCCTCGGCCGGGTCGATCACCTCGACCTCGTCGTTGTGGACCTCCCTCTGGTACTTCTTACCCCAAACGCCGGTGATCCCCAACTTCATGCCGGCCGCCTCCACCACCCGGTAGCGCGACGTCAAGCCGGCGTCGAACCCGAACAACGCGACATTGGCCGAGAGGAAGGGGCTTTGCCGGCCGTCGCCCATATTGGCGGTGACCGAAAGCAACTCGCCGGCCGGCAACCGCAGCTCGGTCGTGCCGAGGGTGATCGCGTCGTAGCCCATGGTGCGCATGCCGTCGACCATGATCTGGAACTTCATCTCCGCCTGGCGGCCGTAGCCGCGCGCGATGCCGCCGACGTCCATGCCGACGGTTTCCAAGGGGCCTTGGTCCGCCGAGCCCTTCCAGTCGGATTTCTGCTCCAGATATCTAAACAGCGAATGTCGACGGCTCATGCCGCCCTTCATCCGGTCGAGCCCGGCACAACCGCACGGCTCGATGTAGCCATGTTGTTCGCCGGTGACAACCATCGCCAACTTCGGCTTCGGCCAGTCGACGAAGATCGGGCCGTTCTCCTTGATCGGATCGAATGGCTCGCCGCCGTGCTTGCCGCCGCGTTTGTCGCTACGAACTTTCGGGTTGGCCTGAATGGCGGTGTGGACCTCCGCGCCCGAGGGCGCCTCGCCGCCACGAAGCGGATTGGGCAGACCGGCCGACGAATCACGCGCGACCGGCGCCGGATCGGCTGCCGCCTCGACCGGCTCCGGATTCTCCAGCGGCTCCGCCGAGACTGCCGGCGGAAGCGGTTTCGGCTCGGGCCGGTCGACGGCCGCCTCGCCGGTCGGCTCCCCAGTGGCGGCCGGATCGCCCTCCGGAAGAAGTTCGCTCCCGCCGGCATCAGCCGTGGATTCCGTCGGTGTCGTTGTCTGCGTCGGAGTCTCGTCCGGCGCCGGCTCGGTCGGCCGCGTGGGACATCCGGTCAAAGAGAACAACACCGCAGCGACAACCATCCCGATGCCGAGTCTTACCATAGCATTCCAATCCTTGGCCATGAAATCAATCCAGGTGTCTTGTAGAAGAAGCTATCCGCTCGCTATCCGCTGATCTCTACCCATCAATCGGCCTTCACCGCCAATCGGACGCGAAGGACCAGCTCCGGCGTGTCGGGGTGGCCGGTCGCCAGGACAACCTTCCCCAGCTTTGCTTGCTCGGATCCTAGGCGGTTGACACTCGGGCTGCCCTCGGGAATCCGCACAAACAGCGGCGTCTGCACGGCGGCGCCGTCGTTGATGCCGGCCGGCTCTCCGATGGTCACCTCCAGCAACTCCGGGTCGATCTGCTTCGGCCGAAACCGCAAGTCGTGGCGATGCTCTCCCCGGGCAATCAGCAGCAGCCGCCGCACCGTCGTCACGCGGCGGCTGACCGTACCGAAATCGAGCATGCCGTACTCATCGTTCCAGCCCGGCCCGACGATCCCGATATCGCTGACGACCTTGCCCGAAATGGGGATCTCCAGCGTCGGCACGGCCTCCTGGTTGGTCCTCAACCGAATTCTCTGCTGAAACGGCCCGGGAGGCAAGCCCGGTTTTATCCGGACCCGCAGCAACAGGCCGCCGGTCGCGTCGGGCTCGTCGTCCAGCTTCGCCTCGGGCAGCGGCAGCGTCTCGGCCTCGAAGTACGCCCGGGTCGACTCGCTGAGGAACTCCCAGCCTTGCAGTTCCAGCGGCTGGTCCAAGTAGCTGTAGAGGCGCACATCCGCCTCGGCCGGTTCGCCGGAGGGCATTTGGCTCACCACCACTTCGGAGGGTACGGTCCGGATCGCCACCGTGACCTCGCCAAAGATGGTCAGCGTGATCCGCGGCCGTCGGGGATCGTTCGTGTGGACGGTGGCCGTCTGGCGGTAGGAGCCGATTTCGTCGGTCGGGTGCCAGGTGAGGTTGACCTTGGCCGATTGCCCAGGCGGGATCGGCTGCTCGCTGACCTCGCTGAGCGTGCAGCGGCAGGAGGTGTCGCCGGCGGTCAGCCGCAGCGGGGCGTCGCCCTCATTGCGGATGAGAAAATCGTGGCTCCCCTCGGCGTGGAGGTCCATTCTGCCGAAATCGAAGTGTTCCTGCTCGACGACCGCCTTTGGCCGGGGCGTGTCGGCAGCCGGCACTTCGACCGCATCTGGCCTCCCACCGGAAGCACCCCCCGGCAAATATCCCGCCCTAAACGCCCCGGCGGCGACACCCAAGGCGAGTCCGAGAATCAGCGAAAAGACAACAGCCAGCGTGGTTTTCATGGTGCAGGGCAGGGGGGGCAAGGGGGTAACTGCGAAACGGCCATACCCTTAATATCCAGCGTTTTGCCCCGGACGTCAAACCGTTGGCATCCCTTCCCCCCAACGCTTGACCAACTCCCGGCACCGGTCGAAAAATGCGTGGTAATCGGCCCGGCGGTAGTCGCCGAAGGTGAACGGGTGGGGCTGCCAGCGGTGGTGGCGGTAGTAGAGCGTTACTTCGGCGTAAATGCCCTGGGACAAGTAGATGCGGTGGGCGAAGTCCTTCGTTGAGGCCAACACCAGCTTGCCGGGCGTGATATAGCCGGGGTCGAGATTCAGCGGACGCGACTCCGCGTGGTCCGACTCGGCGGCGTATTGCTGCTCCCAGCGGTTCGTGAGCAGCTTCAGCTCGGGCAACTCGGCCGGATCCAGCGGCCGCTCGAAGGCGAAAAAGACCTTCCGCAAGCCCGGCCCCATGGTCGGCTCGTAGTACGGGGTCTCGTCGAAGGCGAATGCCGGGCTTTCCAACGCGATCGGCCCCCACGCCTCGACCGCCCGCCGACGCGCCCAATCCAGCACCGCCTCATGCCGGCTGAACGCCGCCAGCAAACGCATCACCGGAGCCGGCACGCTGGGTTCGCCCATGGATACCTTTCACGCGAAGAGAAGGGGACGCAGCCGTGTTCCGAGACCCTTGCGCCGACGTACATCGCCCACCTTGCCTGAACGCCCGGAAAAGAGCTGCGTCCCCTTTTTTCTACTTGCGGAACCGCCGGTTGGTGCGGCGTTCCTCGTCGATCCATTGCGTCAGGGTTGCGGCGGCGTCTTCCAGCGGGATCATCTGGGCCTCGTTGTCCCAACGCCACTTCACCTCGAGTTGGCCCGCCTTCAGGCCGCGCTCGCCGATCACCACCCGCAGCGGAATGCCGATCAGGTCGGCGTCCTTGAACTTCACGCCTGCCCGGGCGTCGCGGTCGTCGACCAGCACATCCACGCCGGCGGCGGTCAGCTCGTCGTGCAGCGATCGGGCAACCTCCATCGTCTTCTCGTCGGTGACCTTCATCGGCGTCAACAGCAGCTCATAGGGCGCCAGGCCGACCGGCCAGACGATGCCGTTGGCGTCGTGGTTGGTTTCGATCATCCCGGCCATGATCCGGTTGATGCCGATGCCGTAGCAGCCCATGATGATCGGCCGCAACTGCTCCTCAGCGTCAAGGAACCGCGCTCCGAGGGCCTCGGAATACTTCGTGCCGAGCTTGAACACATGGCCGACTTCGATGGCGTGGCGCATCGACAGCTTGCTGCTGCACCGTGGGCAGGGGTCGCCGTCGACGGCATTGCGGAGATCGTCAAACCGCTCGACGGAGAAATCGCGGGTCAAGTTCACGCCCGTCAGGTGGGCATCGGCCTCGTTCGCGCCGACGATTGCGTTGACCAGCGGGCGGACGTCGCGGTCGGCCCAAACGGGGATCGGCTCGGCCATTCCGACCGGCCCGGCGAATCCGACCGGCGCGCCGGTCACCCGCTCGATCACGCCCGGCGGGGCCAGTTCCAACTTGTCCGCGCCCAATGCTCGGCGGATTTTTCCCTCGTTCGCCTCGTGGTCGCCGCGGAGGAGCACGGCCACCGGCCGCTCGTCGGCCACGTAGATCAGCGTCTTGATCACCTGCTCAGGGCGGCAGTCCAGCAGCCGACTGACCTGTTCGATCGTCGTGGCCCCGGGCGTGGCGACCTTCTCGATCGGCCGCTGGGGTACGTCGGACATCGCGTGGTCGCCGGGGCCGATCTCGGCCTTCTCCTGATTGGCTGCGTAGCCGCAGTCGCGACAGTGCAGCACCGAGTCCTCGCCGTTCTCGGCCGGAATCATGAACTCGTGGCTCGCGTCGCCGCCGATCGGGCCGGTCTCGGCCTCGACGGGCAGATACTCCAGCCCACAACGCTCGAAGATCCGGCAATAGGCGGCGTACATCTTGTCGTAGCTCTGGTTGAGCGACTCGACCGTGGCGTCGAAGCTGTAGGCGTCTTTCATCAGGAATTCGCTGGTCCGCAACACGCCGAACCTCGGCCGCTCCTCATTGCGGAACTTCGTCTGGATTTGGTAGAGCGTGATTGGCATCTGGCGGTAGCTGGCGATGTGCCGGGCTACCAGGTCAGTGAACACCTCCTCGTGGGTGGGACCTAAGGCCATCTGGACCTTGCGGTTCTGCCGGGGGACGGCGAATTTGATCAACACGTCGCCGAAGGCGTCGACCCGGCCGCTCCGCTCCCACAAGGAGAGGGGGGTCAGGGCCGACATCAGCAGCTCGACGGCCCCAGCGGCGTTGATCTCCTCGCGGACGATCGCCTCTGCCTTCCGCAGCGACCGCAGCCCCAGCGGCAGGTAGGCATAGGCCCCGGCCATCACTTGGCTGACCAATCCGGCCCGGACCATCAGGATATGGCTGGGTACTTCCGCCCCCTCGGGCGTTTCTTTCATGGTGGGAATGAAGGTCTTCGTCCAGAACATAGTTAACCGGGGGGCTATAAGGAGAGTCTCGGTAAGGCAAGCCGGAGCGTTCATTCACCGCTTTGCCAGGAATTCTAACGCATCGCCGGGGCCGTGTTCAGCCCCCCCGGCGACCCGCCGGCAGCGGCGGAAACCCCGATTCTAGGCGAACTTCCGGCACCGTGGCAAGAGCGACCCGGGGCGGTGACAGGGTGGCCGTCGGGCGTTACAATTGGATTCCACACCCCCCTGCCTCGAAAATAGAACAGTTTTCCGTCATTCCCGCGAAGGCGGGAACCCAGGGCTGTTCCGCAAACGACTGGGTTCCCGCCTTCGCGGGAATGACCGAGGGGCGCATTTTCATGACTCCAGGTGCCGCGAAGCGGCATGACAGTCTTCGCACAAAAAGGTTGTTCATGACTCGTAGCTTCATTAAGGAATTTCAACACCAAGAGACCATCGACGACGTCTTTGTCGCCTCGGGCAAGCAGTTGCGGCCGAATCGCAACGGCAATCTCTACCTCCAGCTCGAACTGGCCGATCGGACCGGCTCGATCAGCGCGCGGATGTGGAACGCCAACGAGAGCGTCTACCGCTCGTTCGACAACGGCGACTATGTCCGCGTCAGCGGCACCGCCCAACTGTTCCAGGGCGCCATGCAACTGATCGCCAACAAACTGGACAAGGTCGACCCGAGCGAGGTAAACGAGGACGACTTCACGCCGGTCGCCGCGGTCGCGATCGACAAGCTCCTGGCCCGACTGCGCGAGTTGCTCCGCGGCATGACCAACCCGCACCTGGTTACGCTGGCCGAATGCTTCCTGCTGGACGACGAATTGATGGAGCGGTTCGCCCGGGCGCCGGCGGGCATCAAAACCCATCACGCCTACCGCGGCGGGCTGCTGGAGCATGTGACCAACATGATGGAGGTCGCCTCGCGCATTACGCCCTGTTATCCCCAGATCGACCGCGACCTGCTGCTTTGCGGCACATTTCTGCACGACCTCGGCAAGCTCGACGAGCTTAGCTACGACCGCGAGATGGCCTACACCGACGCCGGACAGATGCTCGGCCACCTGGTCATGGCGGTCGGCATGTTGGACAAAAAGGTCGTCGAGGCCGAGAAACTCGCCGGCGAGCCTGTGCCCGAGCACCTCGTGCTGCAACTGAAGCACATGCTGCTAAGCCACCACGGCGACTACCAGTTCGGCAGCCCGAAGTTGCCCATGACGCTCGAGGCGATGGCCCTGAGCCTGATCGACAACCTCGACGCGAAGATGAACGAATTCCACCAGTTGATCAGCGACGATCCGAATGTCGACAGCCCCTGGACACACTATCATGCGAATCTCGGGCGGAAGCTGTATAAGGGGCCGAAGGGGCAATGACCAATGACCAATGACCAATGACCAATGACCAATGACCAGATTGTAGGGTGGGACGAGCGCAGCGAGCCCCACCAGAACACCCACAACGACCGTTTCGCTTTTTCCGTCATTCCCGCGAAGGCGGGAACCCAGGCGTCCCGGGTACACGGCTGGGTTCCCGCCTTCGCGGGAATGACGGGCTTCAGATGGCTGAATTGTTACGAGACGCGTTCTTCAAACTGAGATCCGAGATCCTGTCATGACCGACGCCGAACTGCAACAATCGATCCTGGACCTTGTCGGGCGGCCGAGCTACCAGCCGGTCAAGCCGAGGTTGATTGCGCAGCGCTTGGGCGTGCCGAAGAACGAGGCGAAGGAGGTCAAGCAGGCGATCAAGCAGTTGGTCCGCCAGGGCCGGCTCGCGTACGGCACCAACCACCTGGTCCGGCCGGCCGACCCAACCAGGGCGACCACCAACCGCATGATCGGTGTCTTCCAACGCACGCAGAAGGGCTTCGGCTTCGTCCGCCCGACCGGCGATGTCGCGGCCGCCGCCGCGCCGGACGGCCAACGTCAGGACATCTTCATCCCCGCCAAGCGGACCGGCAATGCGGCAACCGGCGACACGGTGCTGGTGCTGTTGAAGAAATCGCGACGGCCCGACCGGCCGGGCCCGGTCGGCGAGATCCTCGAGATCATCGAGCGGCAGACGCACCAGTTCGTCGGCACGTATCTGGAGTCGGGCGGCAATGCGTACGTCCAAGTCGACGGCACGCTGTTCGCCCAGCCGATCTGGGTCGGCGATCCCGGGGCCAAGGGCGCCCAGCTCGACGACAAGGTGGTGATCGAGATGGTCCGGTTCCCCACGCCGATGCACGAAGGCGAGGGCGTGATCACCGAGGTGCTCGGCCCGCGCGGCCGGCCGGGCGTCGATACGCTGTCGATCATCCGCCAGTTCAACCTGCCCGAGGAGTTCGCCGAGGACGCGCTGGATGAAGCCCGAGTCGAGGCCGAAAACTTCGAGGAGGCCGTGCCCGAGGGACGGCGCGATCTGACCAAGGAGGTGGTCGTGACGATCGATCCGGCCGACGCCCGGGATTTCGACGACGCGATCTCGCTTAGGCGGCTGGACAACGGGCATTGGCTCTTGGGCGTGCATATTGCGGATGTGGCCCATTTTGTGCGTCCGCGGACGGCGCTCGACCGGGAAGCCCGGGATCGGGCCACGAGCATCTACCTGCCCGACCAGGTCATCCCGATGCTGCCGGAGGTGATCTCCAACAGCCTGGCCAGCTTGCAGCCGAAGCGGGTGCGGCTGGTGAAGTCGGCCATGTTGGAATTCACGCCCGAGGGGCAGCGGGTCCACACCGAGCTGCATTCGGCCGCCATCCAGAGCAACCGGCGGATCAGCTACGAGCAGGTCGACCAGTTCCTGGCCGATCCCGAGCCGTGGCGGCGCAAGCTCGGCGCCGAGGTTCACGATCTGTTGGGCCGGATGCACACGCTGGCAATGATCCTGCGCAAGCGGCGGATGACGCGGGGCGCGTTGGAGCTGAACCTTCCGGAGGTGAAGGTCGAACTCGACGGCGACGGCCAGGTCGCCGGCGCTCGAGTGGTCAAGCATACCGAGAGCCACCAGATCATCGAGGAGTTCATGCTGGCGGCCAACGAGGCGGTGGCCGAGGCGCTGGCGGAGAAGGAATTGCCGTTCCTGCGGCGTGTCCACCCGGCCCCCGCGCCGCACAAGCTCAAAGCGTTGACCGAATTCGTCCGCGAACTCGGGCTGACGGCGACGAATCTTCAGAGCCGGTTCGAGATGCAGCAGTTGCTCGACCAAGCGGCCGATCGGCCGGAGCAGTATGCGGTCAACTACGCCCTTCTTCGGTCGCTGGAGCGGGCCGTCTATAGCCCGGCCGCCGAAGGGCACTATGCGTTGGCCAGCGACTGCTACTGCCACTTCACCTCGCCGATCCGCCGCTATCCCGACCTGACCATCCACCGGATGATCGACGCCATCCTCCTTGGCAAGCGGCCGCCGAATGTCTACGATGAGATGGTCGTGCTGGGCCAGCATTGCTCCGACCGGGAACAACGGGCCGAAGCCGCCGAACGCGACCTGACCAAGCTGAAGCTGCTGCTGTACCTCAGCACCCGGCTCGGCGAGGAGATGGACATGGTCGTCACCGGCGTGGAGAGCTTCGGGCTGTTCGTCCAGGGGATCGACCTGCCGGCCGAAGGGCTGATCCACACCGACGCCTTGGTCGACGACTACTACCGCTACGACCGCGCCGCGCACACGCTTTCAGGCCATCGGTCGGGCAATGTGTTTCGGCTGGGCGATCGGCTCCGCGCGGCCGTGGCCCGGGTCGACATGGAGCGCCGCGAGGTCGATTTCCGGCTCATTCGGCACGACGTCGCCGAACCGGGCACCGAACGGCCGAAGAGCGAAGAGGGTCCGCCGGCAAAAGCCAAGAACGCCCGGTCGACGAAAGTCAAGCGTACGAAGAAACGCCGGAAATGAAGCAGGGTGGGATGAGCGCAGCGAAGCCCACCGGAATGTCCGCGACTGCTGCTTTGCAATGGTGGGGCTCGCTGCGCTCGTCCCATCCTGCTGAGCTCGCAATGTTCGACACCCGCGCAACTCCCCCATGACCAAACCACTCCGAACTCCGCTCTACGATTGGCACGTCGCCCACGGCGCGCAAATGGTCGATTTCGCCGGCTGGAGCATGCCGGTGAAATACACGGGCATCATCGAGGAACACCAGGCCACGCGAGCCGGCGTCGGCATTGCCGATATCTCGCATATGGGCCGGCTGCGGTTCGAAGGGCCGGGAGCCGCCGTCTTCCTGGCCGAACTGCTCACGCGCCGGGTCGGCGACATGGAACTGAACCAAGTCCGCTATTCGTTGGTGACCAACTACGAAGGCGGCATCCTCGACGATGTGCTGGCCGGCTACTACCGCAACGAATACGGCCAGCCGTTCTATGTCGTGGTGGTCAACGCGGCGAATCGGCAGAAGGTTGTTGACTGGGTCCACGCCCATCTGACGCCAGAACGGGCCGGACGCCCCCAGCACGAAGTGATCTTCACCGACGTGACGCACCTCTGGGCCATGTTCGCCATCCAGGGCCCTCGGGCCGTCGAACTGTTGCAGCCGCTGGTCGACGTCGACCTGAAATGGATGCGCTATTATCGCGGCGCCCAGGTGCGGATCCTCCACCCCTCGGCCCGGCGCCAAGGCGGCATTATCAGCCGAACCGGCTACTCCGGCGAGGACGGCTTCGAACTGAGCGTCGGCGCCGAGATCGCGCCGGCCGTGTGGAAAGCCATCTTTGAGCTGGGCGAACCGTTGGGACTGGTCCCCACCGGAATCGGCGCCCGCGATACGCTCCGGCTGGAAGCGGGCATGCCGCTATACAGCCACGAGCTTTCCGAGCAGATCGATCCGTTCCAGGCCGGGCTGGGGTTTGCTTGCCACCTGGTCGGCTACGACTTCCCCGGCCGCGACGCGCTGCTTGATCTGCAACAACAACCGCCTAGGGCGACGCGGGTCGGCATCGAGCTTGCCGGGCGGCGAATCGCGAGGCAGGGTTGCCTGATCCTTGCCGGCGAAGAGCCGATCGGCCACGTAACCAGCGGCACCTTTTCGCCGACACTTCAGAAACCGATCGCCATGGGCTACGTCGATCCGTCGTGTGCCCAGGTGGGTACGCAGTTGCTGATCGACATCCGCGGCCGACACGAGCCGGCCCAGGTCGTCCCGTTGCCCTTCTACCAACGCAAGAAAGGAAAGTCGCCGTGAAACCCGAGGAACTCCGCTACGCGAAGACGCACGAATGGATCCACTTGCCGCCGGGCGACCAGGTGGCCGTTGTTGGGCTGTCGAAATTCGCCGTCGAGGCGCTGACCGACCTGGTCCATATCGAATTGCCCGAGGTCGGCCGCGAGGTCACCGCCGGCGAGCCGTTGGGCGAGGTCGAGTCGGTCAAGGCTGTCAGCGATCTGTACAGCCCCGTCGACGGCCGGATCGTCGAGGTCAACGAGGCGCTAGTCAATAGCCTCGATCTGCTCGGCAAGGACCCGTTCGGCGACGGCTGGCTTGTGAAGATTGAAGTCGCCGCCCCCTCGGCCCTCGACACTCTGCTTGACTACGCGGCCTATCAGAAGCAGGTCGCGGAGGAGAGCGAGGAGTAGAGGGGGGAATTGCAGATCTGAAATTCGCAGATCTGAAATCTGAGATTTGAAAGTTGCCGCTGGATCCCTGCCCTTGGTCATTGGTCATTGGTCATTCCCAACCCCGCCACCATTCCCATTAACGCCCAAAACACCCCATGCCTTACCTTCCCAACACCCCGGCCGACCGGCAGGCGATGCTTGAGGCGATCGGCGTCGGTTCGCTGGAGGAACTATTCGCGATGGTTCCGTCGGAGTTGCGACTCGGACGCGAGTTGGATCTGCCGTCGGCGATGGGCGAGATGGAACTCAGCGCCCACATGACGGAGTTGGCCGCGCGGAATGTGTCGGCCGATAAGATGGCCTGTTTCCTCGGCGGTGGCTGTTACGACCATTTCGTCCCGGCCGTGGTCGATACGATCGCCTCGCGCAGCGAGTTCTACACCGCCTACACGCCCTATCAGGCGGAGGCGAGCCAGGGCACGCTGCAGGCGATGTTCGAGTACCAGACGCTCATCACGCAACTGACCGGAATGGACGTAAGCAACGCCAGCCTCTACGACGGCGGTAGCGCCACGGCCGAAGCGGTGCTGATGGCCATGGAGGCGACCCGGCGGTGGGATCGCGTGGTGGTGGCAGAATCGGTCCACCCGGAATATCGGCAGGTGCTGGCGACCTACCTGGCCAACCTGTCAACCGAGCTGGTCACCGTCGGCACGCCCGAGGGCACGGTCTCGCCGGAAGAACTTGAGGCGGCCGTCGACGATCGCACGGCCTGCGTGGTCATGCAGTATCCGAATTTCTTCGGCTGCCTGGAGTCGGTCGACGAGATCTCCGCAATCGCCAAGCGTGCCGGGGCCGTGTTGGTGGCATCGGTCGGACCGCTGAGCCTCGGCGTACTGCGTGGGCCGGCTACCTATGGGGCCGACATCGTCGTGGCCGAAGGGCAATCGTTAGGCATCCCGATGAGTTTTGGCGGCCCCTACTTGGGCATCCTTGCATGCCGCGAGCCGTTCGTCCGCCGCCTGCCCGGGCGGTTGGTCGGCCAGACGACCGACCGCCGCGGCAAGCGTTGCTACGTGCTGACGCTGCAAACCCGGGAACAACACATCCGCCGCGAAAAGGCGACCAGCAATATCTGCACGAACCAGGGGCTCATGGCATTGCGAGCGACGGTCTATCTCGCGCTAATGGGTCCGCACGGCCTGCGCCAAGTGGCCGATCTCTGCCTGCAGAAGGCCTCCTACGCCGCGGAGCAACTCGACGCGGTGCCGGGCCTGTCGCTGGCCTTCTCGAGGCCGACGTTCAAGGAGTTCGTCATCCGCATCGCCGACGGCGACGTCGACCGCGTGCTCCGCGCCGCCGAAGCCGAAGGCATCCTCGCCGGCGTGCCGCTGCGGCAGTGGTATCCCGAGTTGGCCGATTGTCTGCTCGTGGCCGTCACCGAAAAGCGCACCAAACAGGAGATCGACCGGTTGGTCGCCGCGTTGCAGGCATGAGAGCGATTCGTGTGTTCGTAGTCCCGCCTTTTGAGTCTTGACAAACAGAACCAGTAATCCATCCGTCATTCCCGCGCAGGCGGGAACCCAGCTTTCGGCCTTTCACCTAGATTCCCGCCTTCGCGGGAATGACAAGTTGGCCGCCCGGCCGTTCGCCATGGCCGATTCGGCAAGCATTTTATTGCCCAAAAAGCAGAACTCAAGACCCATGCGAAATACCCAATCCACTCAACTACTGTTCGAACTCTCCAAGCCGGGTGCTTGCGCGGTGAATCTGCCGGCGTGCGACGTGCCAGAGCGCACCGTCGACCAATTGCTCCCCGACGCCGCGATTGCAGCCGGGCCGCCGCCGCTGCCGGAACTCTCCGAGCCGGACGTCGTGCGGCACTTCGTCAATCTGTCGACGCTGAACATGTCGGTCGATACCCACTTCTATCCGCTGGGCTCCTGTACGATGAAGTACAACCCCAAGCGGAACGAGCGGCTGGCCTCGCTGCCGGGCATGCTCGATTTGCACCCCTACCAGCCGGAGTCGACCCTGCAGGGCCTGCTGGAATTGCTCTACCGCGGGCAGCAGATGCTCGCCGAGATCGCCGGCTTGCCCGGCGTATCGCTGCAGCCGGCGGCCGGCGCCCACGGCGAGATGACCGCGCTGTTGGTCGCGGCCGCCTATTTCCGCGACCTCCGGCAGAAGCGCAGCGTCGTGCTGATCCCCGACGGCGCCCACGGCACCAATCCGGCCAGCGCGCGGATGGCCGGGTTCCGCACCGTGGCCGTCAAGAGCACTGCCGACGGATTGATCGACCTCGACGACCTGGCCGCGAAGCTCGACGACCAAGTGGCCGTGCTGATGGTGACCAATCCGAACACGCTGGGCATGTTCGAGCCGGAGATCGGTCGGGTTGCCCAGATGCTGCACGACGTCGGCGGGCTGGTCTATCTCGACGGCGCCAACATGAACGCGATCCTCGGCATCGCGCGGCCCGGCGACTTCGGCGCCGACCTGATGCACTTCAACCCACACAAGACGTTCAGCGGCCCGCACGGCGGCGGCGGACCGGGCGCCGGGCCGATCGCCGTGGCCGAAACGCTTGCGCCCTATCTGCCCGGCCCGATGGTCGTCGGCGACGGCGACGCCTACCGGCTCGACAACCCGCCAAAGTCGATCGGTCGGGTGCGGAGTTTCTTCGGCAATGTCGGCGTGCTGGTGCGGATGTACTGCTACCTGCGGACCCACGGGCCGGAGGGGCTGCGCCGGGTCAGCGAAGACGCGGTGCTCAATGCCAACTATCTGCTCGCCCGGGTGAAGCACTTCCTGCCGGTGCCGCAGGGCGACCGCTGCATGCATGAGTTTGTCGCCTCGGCCTCCCGACTGAAGACGGATCGAGGCATGACGACCATGGACATCGCGAAGCGGCTGTTGGACTACGGCTTCCACGCCCCGACGGTCTACTTCCCGCTGATCGTCCGCGAGGCGATGATGATCGAGCCGACCGAGACCGAAAGCAAGCAGACGCTCGACGCGTTCGCCGAGGCCCTGTTCCGCATTACCGAGGAAGACGCTGAGTTGCTGCACGACGCACCGCACACCACGCCCGTCAGCCGCCCCGACGAAGTGCGAGCCGCCCGGCAGCCGGTTGTGCGTTGGCAGGGCGGGGAGTGACGAGGAGCTAACCCCAATGTAGTCGTCGCACTTGGCGTAATGCCGCCAATGTAGTCATCACACTCCGTGTGATGTCCCCCCGATGCGTCAGCATCGGTCCGCGTGAGCGTTGCCGTGGTCGTCGAATGTGGTCGACGATACATTTCGACGCCGCTTCTTGCGTCGGCAAAGCCGACGCGATGACATCACACGGAGTGTGATGACTACATTGGACACCCGCAACATCGAGCCATGCCGCAACAAACGACCGAATGCCTGTTGTTGAACGATCCGCCGGGGCCGGGCCCTTGGAACATGGCGGTCGATGAGGCGCTGCTGCAGTGGTCGGCCGCAAGCGAACGGTGTGTCTGCCGGTTCTATGCCTGGGCCGAACCGACGCTCTCGCTGGGCTACTTCCAAAACTACGACCAACGCGATCAGCACACCGCCAGCCGGCAATGCCCAGCCGTGCGGCGGCTGACCGGCGGCGGGGCCATCCTGCACGACAAAGAACTGACCTACAGCCTCGTCGTGCCGCGGAGCCATCCATGGGCCGCCCGGCGCGATCAGCTCTATCGCGACGTCCACGGCGCATTGGTCGCCGCATGGGCAGGACAGGGGATCGATGCGGCCGTCATCGATGCGACCGGGGCAGGGCAGGGGAGGGCACCCTTCTTGTGCTTCCAGCGCCGCTCGCCCGGCGATGTGGTCCTCGGTCCGCATAAGATCGCCGGCAGCGCCCAAAGGCGGCGCAGTGGGGCCGTCTTGCAGCATGGCAGTGTGTTGCTGCGCCGTTCGCCCGCCGCACCCGAGCTGCCCGGGCTGGACGATCTGGCAGGGCAGGGCAGGGGGGGCGCCTCATGGCTTGACCTCTGGAAGGACCTGCTCGCCGAGCGGTTGGGCTTCTTGTGGCAAGACTTCGCATTGCCCGAGACGTGCCGACATCGGGCCGAGCAGTTGGCCGCCACTCGTTACACAACCGACGCCTGGACCATCCATCGCGGCCGAACCGACACAATACAAGCTCGACGCGCAAGCGAGTGAGTCTACAAGCTCGACGCGCAAGCGAGTGGGTACACAAGATTCCATTCCGGAACAGATCGGGACGAGACCACCACGAAGGACCCACTCGCTTGCGCGTCGAGCTTGTATTTCCGCGAACGGCGATCTCCTTGGTCCTTGGTCACTGCTCCTTCCCCGCCGGCCCCTGGGATCCACCCGCCCCCCCCCACAAAGAACGACCCGTTGACCATTGCCGCCCCGATTGCTACGCTTAGAAGTTTCCGAATTCTTGCCCAAGACCCCGAAGGATACCGCGACGATGGCCCACCAAGTGACGTTGATTACCGGCGACGGCGTTGGCCCCGAACTGGCTCTGGCCGCCCGACGATGCGTGGATGCGACCGGCGTGGCCATCGCGTGGGACGAGCAGGAGGCGGGCGTCGACGTGATGGAGCGGACCGGCACGCCGCTGCCCGAGGCGGTGCTCCAGAGCGTCCGCCGCACCCAATGTGCCCTGAAGGCCCCGATCACCACGCCCGTGGGCACCGGCTTCCGCAGCATCAACGTCTACCTGCGTCAGGAGTTGGGCCTGTTCGCCTGCATCCGCCCGTGCAAGTATTACCCCGGCGTGCGCACCTTCTTCTCCGACCACAACGTCGACCTGGTCATCGTCCGCGAGAACACCGAAGACCTCTACGCGGGCGTGGAGTTCGAGGCGGGCCGCCCTGAGACCGGCCAACTGATCGACTACATCAATCAACTGCCGGCCGACCGCAAGATCCTCTCCGGCCGCGAAGAGACGGGCGTGTCGATCAAGCCGATCAGCGTCTCCGGCACCGAGCGGATCGTCCGCTGTGCATTCGAGTACGCCCGGGACAACGGCCGCAAGAAGGTCACGGCCGTCCACAAGGCCAACATCATGAAGCATACCGACGGGCTGTATCTGCACACCGCGCGGAAGGTGGCCGAGGAGTTCTCCGACATCGAGTTCGAGGACCGCATCGTCGACAACATGTGCATGCAACTGGTGCAAAAGCCCGAGCTGTACGACGTGCTCGTGCTGCCGAACCTCTACGGCGACATCCTCAGCGACCTGGCGGCCGGCCTGGTCGGCGGGCTGGGCGTGGCGCCGGGGCTGAACGTCGGGCCCGAGGGGGCCGTCTTCGAGGCCACCCACGGCAGCGCCCCGAAGTACAAGGGCCAGAACAAGGTCAACCCGACCGCGCTGATCCTCTCCGGCATGTTGATGCTCCGCCATCTCAACGAGCGCGACGCGGCCGACCGGCTCGAACGGGCCGTCGCCGCGGTCATCGCCGAGGGCAAGGATGTGACCTACGACATGAAGCCCCACCGCGACGATCCCACGGCCGTCGGCACCCAGGAGATGGCCGGCGCGATCTGCCGGAAGATCGAATCGGGGGTCTGAGCCCCCACCGAAGACGCCGGCCGCACGACTCGATTGCATTCGGATACCCGGGCTACAATAGGGGCAACCCGTGAACGGTTACCAATAGGGTTATCTGTGCAACCCACCGACATAGTCCCAAGGAGCCTCCCGATGCGCCAGATTTCGACGCTGTTTGCCATCCTCGCGTTGCTGATCGCTCTAACCAGCGTTGCCACCGCCGAGAAGATTCCCTACGCGCCGGACAAGATCGAGCCGCCGACCGGGGAATACGATGCGTCGATCGAGCGGTTGGCGCCGACGAAGCCGACCGTCGCGGCCGAGCCGCGGCGGGTGCTGCTCTTCTCGCTGTTCACCGGCTACGACCATAAGGTCACTCCGCACGTCGATCGGGTGTTCGAGATCCTCGGCGATAAGTCCGGGGCCTATACGGCGACGGTGACCCGCGACATCGAGGTCTTCACGCCCGAACGGCTGGCCGGATACGACGTCGTCGTGCTGAACAACAACTGCTCGAAAGGTGCCAGGCGGAACCTCTTTCTCGATGAGTTGGAGCGGAACGCGAAGTACAAGGACCTGACGGCCGACCAGCGCGAAGCGAAGGCGAAGGCCCTGGAGGACTCGCTTTGCGCCTTCGTTGCCGGCGGCAAGGGATTGGTGGCCATTCACGGGGCGCCGACGATGCTGAACAACTCGTCGGAGTTCACCGGCATGGTCGGGGCGGCCTTCGACTTCCATCCGCCGAACCAGGAAGTCACGCTGCGGACGGTCGACGCCGAGCACCCGCTGGTCGCGGCCTTCCAGGGCAAGGGCCCGTTCATCCACCGCGACGAGCCCTACTGCTTCAACGGCCCCTACGACCAGACGAATTTCCGACCGCTGCTGACGATGGACACCGACAAGATGCGCGGCCTGAAAGCGGAGGCGAAGAAGCAGGTCCGCTACGTCGCCTGGATCAAGCCGCACGGCGAGGGGCGCGTCTTCTATTGCTCGCCGAGCCATTTCCCGCAAAGCTACGAGAGCACGACGATGCTGCAATTCATCCTCGACGACATCCAATATGCCGCCGGCGACCTGAAGTGCGACGACTCGCCGGTGAAGTAACGCAGGCGGAGCTACCGCAAAGCATCCAAGAACGTCTCCAGTCGCTTCGGCCAGTCGCGGATGGGCTCGGGCAGAGGGTCCTTCAACCCGAAGCCATGCCCGCCGGCGGGCGCTTCGGTGAACTCGCAAGGCAAGCCGCGTTCGCGGCACCAGGCGGCCAGGGCCCGCGAACTCGGCACCCAGCGCCGGTCGTCGGCGGCAACGTAGAGAAAGATCGGAACCTTCGGCGGAACAACCTCGTCCAGCAGCCGGCCGCCTTTCTCCAGATAGGCCGGGTAGATCAGCACGAGGAAGTCGGGCGGGGCGGCGTCGGCCGTTTCGTGGGCAAGCCGGGCGGCAAGGTGACCGCCGGCCGAAAAACCCATCAGCCCGACACGTTTCGGATTCAGCCCGAACTCCTTGCCGCGCGAGCGGACGAGCGTCAGCGCTTTTCGAGCCTCGTCCAGGGCCATGGCGCGGGTCGTCTCGCCCTCGTTGACATGGTACAGCAGCACGGCCGCGTCGTAGCCGCAGGCGTTCAGCCGCTTGGCCACGGCCCGGCCCTCGTGCCTGACGGCCAAGAACCGATACGCGCCGCCGGGACAGACAATCACGGTCCCCCGCGACGGCTTGTCTTGACAAGGGAACAGTTCGAGGCAGGCCCGGTCGATCTTGCCGACGCGTTCCATCCCGTACTGATCGATCGCCGCGGCCGGCGCGGCGACGCCTTCGTTGCCGTCGAGGTCGATGCGAGGAATGTCGGCCGTGTAGGCGTAGTGGACCGAAAACACGCAACCGCAAAGTGCCGCAATCAGGGACTTCATGGGATCTCCTACAGGGTTTGACCCTTCTTATACATTTCGGCCCGTTTGACCACCTCCGGATCCTTGCAGATGGTAATAACCTTGTCGAGCGCCTGATCGAACTCGGCCTTGTTCGGGGTTCGCAGGTCGCGGTAATGGGCCAAGGCGACCACCGTCTCGCAGGCCGTCTGGGCATGCTTCGGATCGTCCAAATACGGTACGACAAACCGCAACGACTCGATCGTCCGAACCGCCTTGGCGCGGTCGAGGGCCAGTTCGTACTCTTGTTCGCGGGTTGCCAACGACAGGGCCTGCTTCAGCAGGTCGAGCCGCTGGGCGTCGGTGCGGTCGTCGGGCAGCACGGAAATGCGCATCAACGCCCGAACCGCATTGATCCGTTCACCCCGGTCGCTGGTCGTCTTCGCCAGCTTCAGCAGTTGGGGCGCGACCGAGGCGTCCGGCCAATTGCATAGCGCGCGGACGCCGGCATCGTGGCGTCGCGGGTCGGGATCGGCGATGGCTACCTCGACCGCTCGCCGGGCGGAGGCCCCGCCGACGCGGCCGAGCGTGCCCAGCAGCGCAAGCTTCTCCTCCTCGCCGGCCAGTGCCATTTCGGCCAACAAAGGCGCCGCATGGCCGTCGATTTCCTCGACCCGGCGGGACGCGAACATCACGGCCTTCTCGATCTC